>Ga0209713_10001583_pt1 | contig 13727 bp, 6 predicted proteins | sample ArcOceMetagenome_3_FD_187444 | JGI IMG/M metagenome (GOLD analysis project Ga0209713, IMG submission 187444) | Marine eukaryotic phytoplankton communities from Arctic Ocean - Arctic Ocean- Svalbard ARC20M Metagenome (SPAdes) (version 2) | ecosystem: Environmental > Aquatic > Marine > Oceanic...
CCGCTGTGCATGCTGCATTCTTCAAGAACATAATATCAAATGTCGCGCCGCGGTCGTGGACGTGGGCGTGGTGGACGCGGCCGTGCCAGCGGCTGGCCGGTGGGCACCAGCGCCGGCGCGCTCGGCTTTGCGCGCTCGCTGCTGGACGACCGCAGCGAGCCTGCGACTGCCGCCGTGCTTCTGCTGTCGTGGGACCCGGCGTGGAAGCAGATCGCGCCGCACGGGCCGCCGACGCGTCACGAGGGCGAGGTACGGCGTTGCGGCTCGTTGAACGCCACCTTTTCGAAGCGACACGAGCTGCTTAGTCGCAGCGGCTCCTTTGACGCGATCGCGCTGATCCACCACGTGAGAAGCATGCAGCGGGGCGCGGCACTGCGTCAACACCCGAGAGCGGCGCACGTCATGTACTCGATTGAGCCGCCGGGCTGGAAGCCCAAGCTCGAGCCGACACATCTGGCCTCGTTCACCCGCAAATTTGATCTGGCGCTCACGTACGAGGCCGCTGATCGGCACACAAAGGCGCCATACGTGAAGCCGCACCACGGCGACGAGATCTTCGGACCGTTGCTGATGCCGTTCGAGGAGCGCAACGAGAGCGCACTCGTCGCGGCCATCGTGGGGAACTGTGCGCAGGCCGGCTCATTCCCGCGCCACGCGCTGCTCGAGCAGCTGATGAAACACGTGCGCGTTGACTCGCTCGGCAACTGCCTGCACAACACGGGCAGCCGGCGCGTTCCGACGCCGCGCGTGCAGGAGACGCGGGCCCTGCAGCGCTACAAGTTTATCATCGCCGTGGAGAACTCGGTCTGTCCCGACTACATCACAGAGAAGGTGCGATGGCCATCGTTGGCGACCGTGACTGTGCCGTTGGGCACGTTAGGAGCTGAGCCACGTTGCCCGTCCTTGCGCAGGCTCTGCGCCCCTATCGCGTCGGCGCAATCCCCATCGTCTTCGAGGCGACGAGAGACGGCGCGCGCATCCCCAACTACGCGCAGTACTTTCCCGCGGGCTCGTGGATCAACGCGGCCGACTTCGACAGGTGCGCAGCTCCGCGCCGCGCACCGACATCGCTGACTGCGTCGCTCTGCCAGCCACGCCCGCTCTTCGGAAATGATGCCCGTCCCACCCCCGTGTGTGCGCAGCTTCGAAGCGCTCGGAGCGCGCATCCGCGACATCGCAGCCTCGCGCGATGCGTGGATGAGCTTTCACGCCCATCGCGAGCCCACAGCCGCCGTGCGCCGCCTCGACGAGTGGCGGCTGCAACACCGCCGCAACGTGGGCGACCCAGCGTGCCGGCTCGCGCACAGCGCCCTCGCATTTGTGCGCGGCAAGGGCACTCCGGGTGTGGGTCCAATGGACCGGTGCCTAAAGACGGGCTGGCCAACGAAATGGCCTCAGCCCTCGAGCGCGCCGCCACGTCGCGAGAGACCGGGTGGCAAGAGTTACTAGAGACGCTCAGTGTGTGTCACAGACAGCTTTGTCTGACAGCTCACCCGCAGTCCCCACTCGGAGACGGAGTCGGTGCACAACCCTCCCCACTGGGGTCTGGGCTTGTAGCCCAGCGTGTAGCGTGCTGATCCCGCTGGGCCCGAGAGGAGCGTCGGTGACCCGATGTCACACGCGCGACGCTATGCGCACTGTCCGATTCGAAACACAGGTGCGTTTCCATTTGCATTTCTCTCAACCCGGCACGACCCGGACCGAACACCACACAAAAATGATGAACAGCCGAAATGATGGACACGGGCCACGCCAGGCCATTTGCGAGAAATCGCAGGCACCCGCGCTCTCGCTGCCGGCCCTATGCAGTGGCGCGTGCCGCGTCCGTGAAGGGGAGCCTGCGATTCTTCCAGCGCAGGAGCGCGTCCAGATCGTTGGTCACCACGTGCATGTACGCGGGCAGCACGGCGTTGCCGCGCGCGATCCCCAGGTACGTGCGCGCCTTGTCCAGCAGCGCCTTGTCGCCGATCGAGCGCGCCAGCTCGAAGAACCTCTCGAGGTACTGCACCGCATTCGCAAAGTCGCCCTGCTGGTTGTACAGCACGCCGAGCGAGCAGCACGCCTCGGCCTGAGCCTGCGGCTTGCCCGAGGACTGCGCGAGCTGCAGGAAGTTCTGCAGAAACGTGAGCGACGACGCGCTATCCTGAAGCCGCTGGTGGACGCGCGCGAGGGCGAAGCAGGCGGCGCCCTGCCCCTCGGTGTCCTCGGACCGCTCGCAAAGCTGCAGGTACTCCTGGTAGTGGCTGACGGCCTTTTGCAGGTTGTCGGCGTCCTGCAGCTGCTCGTGCGCCTGTCCGAGCTCAAAGTGCGCCTTCCCCTGCTTGGCGGCGTCGCCGGACGCGGTGGAGGCCCCCAGACACTGCTCCCTGTATGTCAGCGCCTTGGTCAGCTCCCCACTCGCCTCCGTCTCGGCCGCCATCGACTGGTACGCCACCACGAGATGCTCGTTGGCGCGCTGCTTATTGTCGGTGTCGCCGTTGGCCTCCGCGAGCCGCAGCAGCTTCTCGTAGAAGCCGACGGCGGCGGCGACGTCGCGCAGCGCCTCGTGCGCGACGCCAAGCGCGCACGTCGCCTCCGCCTCGCCCGCGACGTCAGACGTCAGCTGCGCGATCTCGAGGCACTTTTCCCAAAAGTAGACGGCGGTGCGCTGGTCGCTCAGGTCGGTGAAGAAGGTGGCGAGCTCCTTGTACGAGGCGAAGACTGCCTTGGTGTCGCCCTGGCGCCGCGCCGCCTCGGCGTCCGCCAGGTGCGACTTGACAAACGGCAGCTTCGCAGGCGGGATGCCGGCCTCCTCGGGCTTCTCCTCGGAGCCCGTCGGCTCCGGCCGGTGGGTGAGGTAGAAGAAGTCGACGTACGCCTGGCAGTAGCCGTTGACGAGCACGTCGATGCACAGCGACTGCTTGTCCATGGCCCGCACACCAGCAAGCTGCGCGCTGCGCAACAGCTGCGCAAGCTCCGCAGAACAGTTCCGCGTTGAAGCATATATGTCCGCGACGGCTGTCGAGAGAGTCGTGATGGCGCTCGGCCCGGCGGCGCTGATGGCGGCGTGCGAGGAGGCGGTGCGCACATACAACCCCGTCAAGACCACCGTCGACACCCACACCGCCGACTACATTGCCGAGAAGAAAATCGGCGACGCTGACGACCAGCGCTTCATCGAGCAGGTCATGTACGGCTGCATGCGCTACAAGAAGATGCTCAAGGTCTTCCTCTCGTCGCTCTACTTCAAGCACGGCGGCGAGACGCAGCGCGCAGACTACACGCTGTACATGGTGCTCAGCTACATTGCGCTGCTGCGGCTGCACGAGCTGGGGTTCAGCAGCTTCCGAGCGCTGCTGCTCACGCAGGAGAACTTCAAGATGAGCGTGCTGCTCAAGTTCCTCTTCTCCGAGGAGAACCTCACGCAGTGGCTGCGCCCCGAGTGGCTCAAGCTGTACGACCCCGCCTTCGTGGACGAGCAGCTCATCGGCAAGGCGCTCGTCTTCGTGGGGCAGGCGCAGCAGCTGAAGGCGGTGCTCGAGGGGAACGCGGCGAAGGCGGCGGCGGCGAAGGAGGCGGCCGCCGAGGCGGCGCGCGCGCTCTCCGAGGGCCGCGGCGGCACCGGCGTGCACACGACGCCGGAGCCGTTCAACCTGACGCAGCCCAAGATCCGGCTCGTGCCGCCCCCCGAGGACGTCATCGAGACGACGTTCAAGGCGAACAAGGTGCCGGCGTCGACGTACCTCGACCCGAAGGAGCTGGTCGACCGGATCGAGATCGATAAGGCGAAGGACGTCAACCGGCTCAAGATGAAGGCCAAGTACTCGGACCCGCGCGTGCAGCCCTTCAAGCTGCGCGTGCTCGAGAGGCCGAGCAACCTCGACAAGGTGCGCGCGGAGGTGGAGGCGGTGCGCGAGGCGGAGTGCGACTTTGAGGGGGCCAACCTCGAGCGGCGCGAGGTGCCCAAGCAGGTGGCGGGGCAGGGCGCGGTGAAGCTCAACGCGGCGGCCATCCTGCGCGAGGACAACCTGTACCGCAAGAAGCAGGAGAAGGAGGCGAAGTTGCTCGGCGCCTACGAGTCGGAGCTGCGCGACACGTCGGAGTTCGACGCGTGGCAGCTGAAGATGCGCGCGCTCGACGAGGAGCAGCGGCTCGCCGAGGTCGAGCGGCGGCGCATGGAGACGCTGCTCGCCGACGAGGAGGCGCGCGAGTCCAAGGCGCGCAGGCTCAGAGAGAACAAGGCGCTCGCCGTGTCGGCCAAGGCGGAGGCGAGCGCCAACGAGCTCAAGCGGCAGCAGGAGATCGAGCATCGGCGCGTGCACCAGCGGAGCCTCGTGATGGACGTGCAGTCGCAGCGCGAGCGGCCGGCGATCGCGGCGGAGGAGGTGCTCAAGCACAACCGGGCGCGCGCGCAGGAGCTGCGCGAGCAGACGGAGCGGCTCGAGCAGCAGGCGGCCGAGGAGCGCAAGGTCGAGGAGGCGCGGCGCGCCGACCTGATCAAGCAGATCCGCGCGCTCGAGCTGGTGCCGCGCCAGCGCATCACCGCGCTCGACCCGACGTACACGCCCAAGATCGGGCTGCTCGAGGAGATGTCGCTCGCCGAGCTGCGCGAGCGGCTGCGGATGGACGAGGAGGCGCGGCAGGAGGAGGAGGAGGAGAAGCGCGCGCAGATCATCACCGCCAAGCAGGAGCGCGAGGCCGACCTGGCGAAGCGCGTCGAGCGGCTGACGGCGATGCGCGAGATGTCGGCGCAGCAGGCGGCCGACCGGCGGCGCAAGACCAAGGAGGCCGAGCGGCAGGCCGAGGCGGAGAAGAGGGAGCGCGTGGCGGACGCGCAGCTCAAGCTGCACGCAACGCTGGAGGAGAAGCGCGAGAAGCGCCGGCAGGAGGACAAGGCGCTCGCGGCCGAGCTCAAGGCGATCCGCATCAAGAACCAGTTCCTCGGCGCCGACAAGGAGGCGGTCGAGCGCAAGAAGTGGGAGAGCCAGCAGTCGGGCGCGCAGCGCGAGATCGCGCAGCGACAGTACGCCAAGCAGGACGACGCCCTCAAAGCGGCGGCGCTCGTCGAGAAGGAGACGAGGCAGCGGCTGAGCAACCTGCAGCGCGAGCGCGAGGAGCACGAGGCCTTCCTGCGCGAGTACGAGCGGCGCTGCACCGAGGCGCAGTTCGACGCGCACGCGGCCGCCGACGCCGTCAAGGCGTCGCGCCTGGTCAACTTCGACGACGAGCAGGCGCGGCGCGCCGCGGCCGCCGTCATCCGCGACGACAGCCTGCCGTACGCCGTGACGATCACCAAGGCGAACAAGGCGCAGGCGCAGCAGGACGCCGCGCGCCGCTCGCGGCGGAGCGAGATGGCGTCGACCAAGGGCTTCGAGTACGGCGTCGGCTCGCTCAGCGCCAGCCGCCTCACCGCGACCGCCGACTCGTCGCGAGCAGCTGACGAGACGCGCCTCGGCTCGGCGCCCGGGCTGCGGTGAGGGAGATAGTTACCGACATTTGTAGCAACACAGGGCGGCGTGTCCGCCTTTCTTCGCAAAATTAAAAGCTCTTGCAAGATCCGTGCTTTATGCCTCGTAATTCTTTTGGGCGCTCCGGGCCTGTGCGCGGCAGCCCTTAGTACTCTCCCGATCCCCTGGCCTGCTCCATCGTCTGCTCTCCACTACTGTACCCGGCCCAACGCAACGTCGGTCCTCGTCACACCACGCTGGCGCTACCCTGTCTTGCCGTCGCCCTGTGAGGCATTACCGCTGCCGCCCGTCGCATTGTTCATGTTGCCGCCCATGCCAGCACCGCCGCCGCCCATGCCGGCACCGCCGCACATGCCACCGCCGCACATGCCACCGCCGCCACCGCACATGCCGCCGCCGCCGCACATGCCACCGCCGCCGCACATGCCGCCGGCGCCCATGGTTGCGCCCATGGTTGCGCCCATGGTTGCGCCCATGGTTGCGCCCATGCCCGCGCCCATGCCGCCCCCCATCGACTGAGGGCCGCAGTTCATCCCCATCGGGCCGCACATGCCCATCGGGCCGCACATGCCCATCATGCCCATCGGGCCGCATCCCATCGCGCCCATCGCGCCCATGCCGCCGCCCATGCCGCCGCCCATGCCGCCGCCCATGCCGCCGCCCATGCCGCCGCCCATGGCCGCCATGCCCAGCTGCTGCTGCAGCTGCATGAAGTTCATGTTGCCACCTCCACCACCGAAGCCGCCGCACCTCCCGTTGCCCGCCGGGCCGCCCGCTGGGCGTGGCATGCCGACATTTTGCGGCGGGCGATTGGCGCCGTTGCCAGCCTCGTCGGCGGAGGGCGACGGTCTGTCGTCGGTGGGCTGATCCGACACGGCGATCCTGCGCACCAGCGGAGCGGGCTGGAACTCGTCGACTGGCTTCGACGGCGCGCGCGACGAGTTGGCAAAGCGCTTCGGGGCATTCGGCCCCAGCGACGTGACGTCGTCGACGTGCCTAGACGCCGGGCGCGAGGTGTTTGGCTTGCCGCGCGGTGGTGGGTTCTCGTCGCGGACGCGGCCACGGCCGCCGCGGACGGGCGGGGCGACCTCGGTCAGCATCGAGTCGTCGGTCCTGGCACGCTTCGCAGGCTGCTCATCCTGGTCGTCGTCGAGGAACTCGAGCTCGGTCTCGACGAAGCCTGCGCCAAACACCTCGCCACCCTCGACGAGCAGCTGCACGAGAGTGCCTTGCTCCGATTGCAACCTCCAAGCACTCGGCCAGAGGGCCGGCCGGCTCGCCGCCGCCAACGCGGCGGCTTCATCCTTGACCTTGCTGTCTGCTTCGCCGTCGCCAGAAGATCCGTTGGCGGCGTCCAGCACAATCGGCGTCTCACCCGCCCCATCGGGCGAGAGCGCCTCCGCCAGCTTCTGGTGTTCCGACTTTGGCGACTTGGCCAGGACGCCGTGCACGTGCTTGCGTGCCAGCTGCGCCTCCTCCATGCAGCCGGACGTCTCGCTCTTGCAGAGATCCAGGACGGCGCTGAGCACGGGCACGAGTGCGGCGGTCGCGGGGAAGTCGCTCGGCCCGTCTTGGACCGGCGCGGAGGTCCCGAAGGCGGACATCGCGAGGCGGGGCTCGCAGAGGTGTTGCAGCAGCACCAGCGCGGCCTTGCGCGTAGCCGCGCTGACCACACTCGGTTGCAGGACGGGAAGCAGCGCAGAGGAGAGCAGCGTCGCGTCGACGGCGAGGAGGGCAGCACGGCCAGCCGGGCTCATCGCGAGCACGCCCAGCAAGAAAGCAACCCGTCCCAACGCAGCCGCAGGGTCGCCTGGAGCGCTGGCTGGGCGCTCCAGAGAGCTGTCCGACGCGCAGCGGCCGAGCTGGTGGAGCAGCTGCAGGAGCGGCGTCACGACGAGCTCGAGCGTCTTGGGCCCGGTCAGGAGGTCAGCGACGCGGACCAGCAGCGCCGCCAGGGCCTGGCAGACGTGCTGGCTGCTGCAGCCCGCCAGCCTCAGGACCAGCTGCTGGAGCTCAGTGCCCACGTCGACCAGTGCGCCCGTCCAGCGCTGGCGCCTGAGCGACATCGCCCGCACCCGGGCGTGCTGCATCTCGGCGTCTCCTTGCATCGAGGCGTCGCTCAGTGCGGCGGGCTCGTCGACGGGCATCGCGCCAGCGGTCTGGAGCGCAGCAGGCGCGCGCAGCAGCTGTGCCGCGTCGGCGAGCTCTTCGTACGACACCGGCAGGGCCGGCGGCAACGTCTGGGCGAGGAGCAGAGACACGCCGAGGCCTTCGCGCGGGCCTCGCAGGCCATACTCGAGCAGTGGTTGCAAGCGGGACGTCCACTTGCTCTCCAAGAAGAGCGCCATCGTCCGCAGCAGGGCCGCATTCAGGCTGAGGGTCGCGGCGGTGCGATCATCGCTGCGCTGCACGAGCGCCGCCACGTCGTGGGCCGAGCTCGCGACCGCGCCGACGAGCGTCGCAGCCGCCGAGGGAAGCGACGGCAGCGCCGCGTACATGCTGCAGAGCGACTCGAAGAGCTTCGTTTTCTTGAAGTCTGGCAGCCCACTCTCAGACAGATGCCACAGGATCGAGTGCAGCACGCCCGCTGCCGCCTCGAGCATCCAAAGCAGCTGCACATCCTCCTGCAGGATGCTCGCGGCCTCGCTGGATCGCCTCGCGTCACAGACGTCGCGCAGCAGGGCGGCGCCCTGCTCCATGAGCTCTCCCAGCCAGCGGAGGCAGTCGCCCTCGTCGAAGAGCACGAGCGCGATCTGCTTGTCGGCGACCGACTCGCGCAGCACGCGGAATGCGGCCGTGAGGACGAGGCAGTGATCGAGGAGCGGCGAGAGGCCGCGCTTCGCGTGGGGGGCTGTCATCAGGTCCGACTTTTGACCCTGGATGAGCATTTCCAGGCCGTTGGCGAGCGTCCCAACGCCCTCCTCCCGGAGCAGCAGGGCTGGGTGCAAGCAGCACTCCAGCAGATTCAGCACGGCTGCCAGCTCGTCGTCGCCGCCGCCTCCGATGCGCTCCTTGACGAGCGCACGCAGCCAGCTGCCATGCTTGGCGCTGAGGCAGGCGCCGCGAGGCGACGAGAGCACGCGCAGAAGCAGTGCGGCTGCATATCGGGAGATCTCGGCGTGCTGGCCGCCCTCGAAGTGGAGCAGCGCGGCGAGAGCTCCGAGGCCGACGTCGGAGCTCAAGCACAGCACCACGGGGTCGCCGAGTTGCGCGCTGCCGAGGGAGTACAGCGTGTGCAGCGCGGCCACCTCGCCGCGCAGCAGCCGATCCAGCGCCAGCGCAGCCTGGACGCTCTCCTGGATGCGGCCACAGAGCGTCGCCGACCAGGTCTGCTTGGCTCCCGACGCGGTGAGCAGCTCGCATAGGACTTGGGCCGCCTTCGGCTCGGAAGCCAGGCCGAGGACGCCGCCGTGGCACTGCAGAAGCGTCTCGAGCACGCCAGAGATGGCAGAAGCGAGCGGTCGGAGCATACTGCTGTGCCGCATGTGCGGCGAGGCGAGCACGGCGCACACGCTCCGCCACAGGCCGGCGCCACCCAGCAGCTGGGCCTCTGCTGGACGGATGCTCGGCCACGAGGGCGTCTCCTCTGGATGGTCGGCGCCCGGCGTGGGCTGGGTGCCGTTCTCTTGCGCGTCGGCATCGGCTGCCTGCAGCGACTGCGGCCTCGGACGCGGCGCGGAGTGCGTGCGCAGGGCGTGCGCCAACCTTCGGATGGCTTCGAGCACGGGGGCGACCGCAAGGTCGCACGCGCCGACAGAGTCGTGGTCTGCTCGCACAGCCTCTTTGCACGCGTCCTTGAGCTGCGTGGTCAGATCCCACAGTGAGACCAGCGAACACACCGCCCGGAGCGGCTCCAGCAGCGCCATCGGCAGCGGCGTCGTCATGGCCCGTAGCACGCGCTGGTAGCCGGACTCTGGCTGTGGAGCACCCTCAGCAGAGGAGTTCGCACCCTCGGCCGACGGGGCGGCGGCATCCACGCTCGGCGGCACTCGAACGAAGAGCGCCATGCCCTTGGGGTGGTGCAGGAAGGGCGTCAGCGCGCCGAACACCATGCGTCGAAGAGGCGTGCTCGACTCGCGGTCTGCCAAGCGAACGATCAGCACCTCGAGAGCACCACCCTCCAACAGCGCGTGGGCCGCACTCGGGTGCATCGCCAGGCTCGCAACTGTCTGGAGCGCTGCAGCCGTCTGCTCAAACCCGCCGTCTGCGAGCGCCTCCGGCGGGCCGAGAACTGCAAGGACTGCTGCCGACAGGCCGTGCCAGAGAGCGTCAGGTAGATCGCCAGATGGCAGGCCTGCCCGAAGCACTGCCAGCAACTCTTCGAGGGCCCCCAGTCGGGCTCCCTCCTCGGAGTCGGCGGCTTCGAGCTGCGCTTGCAGTTCCTGTGTCGCAGGGAGTCGGCGTTCAGTCGTGTGGCGCCCGATGCAGTGACCCGACACTGCCGAACCCCGAGGCTGGCTGCGTACCTTGAGGCGCGCCTCGGACGGCGGCGCGGCCTTACGCGCCTTGAGCGGCATGGTCTCGAGCTGCAGCAGCGTGAGCGGGGCGGCAAACTCGCCCTTCACATCATCCGTCTCCGGCAAAACCAAGTGATCTGCGCCCGGTGTCAGCGCCTTGTGCATCGGCCTGCAGTGGCAAAAGCAAGGAGGCCGTCAGGTGGTGTCTACTGTCGATCCGGACCAGTGCGCTCAACGCCCGGTCTGTGCGATGCCGGTGCGCATGGCCCACGTGTGTGCACATGCCTCGCGCCAGAAGCCTGCGAGCGACTCCCAAGCAGGGGCAGGCGGTGCGGCCGCGTCGCTCTCAGTGCCGTACAGGCAGAGCGAGAGCGGAACCGAATCGACTCTGCGTAGCGAGCCGCAGACCACGCGTGAGTCCACATCAATCGAAGGCGCGCGCGACGCAAGCGGCACTGTGGGGAGGCGCACCGAACGACCATGTAGTCGCAGAGTCCCTCGCTGCTCAGCAGCTCCAGCGCAGATGAGGTGGGTGCTTCCCCTTGCCACAGCGCCGAACAGAGTGGGCCCTTGCCCACTTGCGCACCGAAGAGCTCAAGCAAGAATGGCGCCGCCAGGGTCTTACCCTGGAAGTTCAGCTCCGGGTGCGGCACGTCGCCCTGGGCCACCACCCGAAAGGCCGCCAGGCGCACGGGCCGCTTGAAATGAACCTCGTGCACTGACTTACCAGCGTCGGTGCTGCCCTCGAACGTCTCGGCCAGCAGCAACCGCATGGCTGAAGCCGCGAGCGCCGACTGTGCAAAGGCCGACGACCCGCCACACGGATCTCGCGCTGCGCAAGAAGTCTTCGCGACATCATGACCGAGGTGGCGGCGGGCGAGGCGACGCCGCCCGTCGAGTCGGTGGCTGCGCCGGAGGCTCCCCCTGAGCCCGCGGCTCCTCCACCAGCGCCAGCGCCAGCGCCAGCCTCGGCACCGACCGAGGAGGATACCGAGGACCAGCCGTGGGTGCTGCAGCTGGGCAACTACCTCTCGGGCAAATCCTCTGCAGAGAGCTCATCAGACCCGCTCGTGCTTCGTGTCGGCACATATTTGGCCAAGAAGAAGCCGGGCCCATGGAGCATTCTGGCCAACGAGAAGCCCGACGATCCGATGGTGAGCGCCGCACGCCTTCTGGTCCTTTGCCTCCTTTGCAAGTGCCTAACTTGTCACCTTGACACTCCTCGGCGCAGGCGCTGCGGCTGGGGACCTTCCTCAACGAGACTAAGCCCATCAAGGTCCTCCACGGCAGTGAGGAGCCAAAGGACCCGCTGGTCCTGCGTCTGGGCAATTATCTCTCTGGCTCCCCCGCCAAGGGTGCCAGCCCATCGCCAGCCAAACCGGCTGCTGCTGCTGCTGCTGCTGCTGAGCCCACGGAAGCAGCCGTGCCTCCGCCTGCCCCGGAGCCCGTGCCTCCCGTCGAGGCGGCGCCACCGCCACCCGAGGAGGCAGCAGCGCCGCAGAGTTGAGTCGCTACACTACCGACCGAGCCCCGCGCCCCTCTCGTGCACGATTTTAGGCCATCCGGCGCCTCTTATTAATCACCGATAGCACCTCATTTTACAGCGCACACGTGGGTCGCTCGTGGCCGCACACTCACACAAACGCCCTGAAAAGACTGTACACGCCGAGAGCCGCCGTCAGAAGCGCACGTGCGCGTGAGGCGGCATCTCGGCGAGCACGGCGCCGCGCGCGTGCAGCAGCGGTGCGCAGGCGTCGGCACGCAGCATGCTCTGCGCGACGGACGCGAGGCCGGTGGATTCGAGCGCGGCGTGCGCGAGCGCCACGCCCACGCCCTCGAGCGGCGGCTGCAGCCACGCTACGAGCAGCCCGCCGAGCGACGGCGCGGCCTCGTCGGCGCCGCCGTCGCGGCCGAGCGCCTTCTTGGCGAGGTCGGCGAGCGTCTTCTCGCCGAGGTCGCGCACGTCGACGGCGTCGCGTCGCCACGCCTCGTGCAGCCCCGCCTCTTTTGCCGCGATGCCGCACGCCGCGTCCAGACCACCCAACTCGTCGACGAGGCCGCGAGAGAGCGCCTGCTGGCCCGTCCACACGCGCCCTCGCGCGACCTCGCGCGTGCGGCGCGCCGAAAGGTGGCGGCCCTCGGCCACCTTGCGCCGGAAGTGCTCGTACATGCCGTCGACGAGCGCCTCCATCGTCGCGCGCTGCGCCGGCGTGTACGGCCGTGCAGCCGAGATGGGCGCGCTGCCCTCGTGCGGCCGCGCGGCGAGTACTGGCGTCACCGTGATGCGCTGCTTGCGCAGCCAGCGCGATGCGTCGAGCTTGGCCGACAGCACGCCGATCGAGCCGGTGATCGTGCCCGGCTGCGCGACGATCTTGTCGGCGGCGGTCGCGATCAGGTAGCCGCCGCTCGCGGCGTACGCGCCCATCGAGACCACCACCGGCTTGCCCGCGGCGCGCACCGCGTGCACCTCGCGCCAGATCGAGTCGGACGCGACGGCGTCGCCGCCGCGCGAGTCGATGCGCAGCACGACCGCCTTGATCGCCGGGTCGCGCAGCGCCTGCTGCAGCTGCGTGCGCGCGGCGCCCGACGAGACGACGCCGGCGCGCGTACCGTTGCCGCGCGCAATCGTCCCCTGCAGCGTCACCAGCGCGATTGCGCTGCGCGGCGGCTTCGTGGCCTCGCTCGGGAAGACTGTCGCGGCCTCGGGCGTCGTCGCCGCCGCCGCCGCCGCCGCCGCGTCCGGCGCCACGGCGTCGCCGCCCGAGGCCGCCGAGTTGAGAAAGGGCACGCGAGACGCGAGCTCGCGCGCGGCGCGCGTCGCGGCCTCCCTGAGCTGCGCCAGCTGCTCGAGGCCGCCCTCCATGTCCTTGGAGGACTTGAGCGCCTCGTGATACCTTGCGAGCGCGACTGGCGCCGACGACGTGCCGCTGCGCTCCTTGGTGAGCGCCAGGACCTCATCGAAGTGGAGCGCGCCATCGAGCAGCTTCGCACGCACCGCCTCGGTCGTGCTGATCAGGCCGCGCTTCGTGAGCGCGCGCACCTGCCCCTCGCTCAGCCCGCGGGCCGCGCCCAGCCGCGGCGCCACCTGCTCGGCGCACGAGCGCAGCAGCCTCGAGGTCGCCTTGATCTGCGCCGGCGTCGCCTCGTCCTCAATGAGCATGTCGGCGCCGTTCTTGTACTGCTCGCGTTTGCTGCCCTCGAAGCGGAAGCCGTAGCGCGCAAGGAGTGACCGGAGGAACGGCAGCTCCGCAGAGAAGCTCGGCAGCTGGACGTGGGCGCCCGGCTGCGCGTAGATGCGCTCGAAGGACGAGGCGACGAGGTACTGCTTGCCCTCAATCGCGTCGCCGTGCGCGATTGTGAGCCCGCCTGCCTTCTTCTCGCGAAAGTACTGCACGGCTTCCGCGAGCTCCTGGCACTGGGCAAGCGACGAGTCTGTCTGGAGCGCGCCGGCGCCGACGTTCGCCACGAGGCCAACGACGCGATCGTCGGCGGCGGCGCGGCGGATTGCACCGACGGCGTCGCGCAGCAGCATCTGCCTCGCGCCCTCGTTGTCCAGCCGAGCCAGAAGCTTCTCGCGTGGGCCGGGCGCCTTCTCCACGAGCGTCGTCGAGGTCAGGTCGACATTCAGCACCATGCGAGCAGGCAGCTTCTGCGACTTCCTAGCGGAAAGGTACATGCCCGTGCCAGCTGCGCCGAAGGCGAGGATGCCGAGCCGGCGGCGCGTCAACATGCCGTTAGTTGATGTTGAGCTTCTAAGGCTGGTTCCGGCGCCATTGTTAGCTAGCGAAACTAAAAATGCAATCACGGGAACGCAGATAGGGAG
>Ga0209713_10001584_pt1 | contig 13726 bp, 6 predicted proteins | sample ArcOceMetagenome_3_FD_187444 | JGI IMG/M metagenome (GOLD analysis project Ga0209713, IMG submission 187444) | Marine eukaryotic phytoplankton communities from Arctic Ocean - Arctic Ocean- Svalbard ARC20M Metagenome (SPAdes) (version 2) | ecosystem: Environmental > Aquatic > Marine > Oceanic...
CGAAGACCAGATTCACTATAGCCGGAAATCGGAAAGCTTTTGCATGCGCTGCATGCCGAACGAGCTCCGCCTTGCGAGGTTTGCGCGCCGGACATCCAATTGAGCTCGTGGCCTATCGATCACCATGCTCTACCTCGTCGCAGCGTGCTCGTCCTACGTGGCCCCGATGGCCGGGCGATCGCAGCTTTCGGTGTCCAAGGTCTCGGCTAACAACGTCGTGATGGATGGCAAGGGCTTCGGCGGCGGCGAGGCCACGCGTGACCCGGAACCTACCTTCATCGACCCGAACGACCCGAAGGGCAAGCAGCAGGCGATCTTCAAGGCCGAGTCGTTCGCTGAGTATCTTGCCCGGCGCGGCGGTGGTGGTGGTGGCGGAGCGGGAGGAGGGGCATACCCGAATCTGCCGGCGTCCGTGAAGCCGGGCGTGCTGACGGGCACGGCGGTGACCGATCTGCTCGACGACGCGAAGAAGAGAGGGTACGCCATCCCGGCTGTCAACTGCGTCACGTCGTCGAGCGTCAACGCGTGCCTCGAGGCGGCGGCCAACGCGAAAGGGCCCGTGATGATCCAGTTCTCGTCTGGCGGCGCCCAGTTCTACGCTGGAAAGGGCTTGGACAACACCGACTTCGACGCGGCGATCGCCGGTGCCGTGTCCGGCGCGTACCACGTGCGCCAGCTCGCCGCCAAGTACGGCGTGCCCGTGATCCTGCACACCGACCACTGCGCCAAGAAGCTGCTGCCGTGGGTGGACGGCATGCTCGACGCGTCGGAGGAGTACTTCGCGGCGCACGGCGAGCCGCTGTTCTCGTCGCACATGCTCGACCTGTCGGAGGAGCCGCTCGAGGAGAACATCGAGATCTGCGTCGAGTACATGCAGCGGATGGCCAAGATGGACATGCTCCTCGAGATGGAGCTCGGCATCACGGGCGGCGAGGAGGACGGCGTCGACAACGAGAACGCCAACCCCGAGGACCTGTACACGAAGCCGGAGGAGGTGTGGATGGTGCAGCGCGCGCTGCAGGCGGTGCCCAACGCCAAGTTCACGATCGCCGCGGCCTTCGGCAACGTGCACGGCGTCTACGCGCCGGGCAACGTCAAGCTCGATCCGAAGATCCTGCGCAACTCGCAGAGCTACATTGCGCAGCAGCTGGGACAGCCGGCCGACGCCAAGCCGTGCGCCTTCGTCTTCCACGGCGGCTCCGGCTCCGCCCTCCACGACATCCGCGAGGCGATCTCGTACGGCGTGATCAAGATGAACATCGACACGGACACGCAGTGGTCGTACTGGGACGGCATCCGCGGCTACGCCGCCAAGAACCACGCCTACCTGCAGACGCAGATCGGCAACCCCGAGGGCGCCGACAAGCCCAACAAGAAGGTCTACGACCCGCGCATGCCGATCCGCGCCGCCGAGGAGACGACGGTCGAGCGGCTCGGCCAGTGCTTCGCCGACCTCAACTGCGTCAACATCTTCTAGCGAGAGGCGACGGCGCGAGAGGCGGCGCCGGCGCCCCGACCGCCCCGGGCCTCACCGGTGGGCACGTCAGGGGAGCGCCGTGTAGCCGCTCGTTTAGTTGCACGCTGTGCGATTGTGTGCATGCCATGCGTGGTGTAGGAGGGACGACCTCGTCTGCTTGTGGTGAAGCAATCTCTAAGCAATTTCTCCTAGGACGCCCTCGGCGCGGCAGGGGTCCTCCAGCGGGCGCTCGCCTTTTCGGAGGCCGTCGCCGCCGCCGTCGCCGCCGCCTCCTCACCCCCACCCCCACCCACACCCCCGCCCTTGCCCTTGCCCTTCTTGCTCTTCTTGCCCATGCCACCCATGCCCGAAGCGAGCGCCTCGCGCACGGCGGGCGCGACCTTCCCGAGCGGCCAGCGCGCGCGCACCTCCTGCCCGGCGGCCTCGTGGCTCGGCCTGCCGCACTTGAGGCCCTCGATGGCCGCCCACGCCACCATGACGCCGTTGTCGGTGCACAGCCGCGGCGGCGGCACCACCAGCTCCCACGTCGCCGCCGTCGCCGCCGTCGCCGCCGTCGGCGCGCCAGGCACACCCGCGGCTCCGGTGCCGGCTTCAGAGCCCGTGGCCGCCGCGCCCGTCGTGCCCGTCGTGGCGCCCGCCGCAGCGCCGCCGGCCGCAGGGGCGGTCGTGGCGACGGGCGTCGCGTCGCAGAGCTCCTGCAGCCGGCGGCGCAGCTCCTGGTTGGCGGCGACGCCGCCGGAGACGACGAGCGCCGTCGGCGGCGCGTCGATCCCGAGCTCGGTGCGCAGCGACGGCTCGGCGCACGCCGCCATCGCGTACCGGAGCCGCTGCTCGAGGTGGCGGAAGGCGACGTCCTGGAAGGAGGCGGCGACGTCGGCGCGGAACTTCTGCGCCGCGGCGGCGGCGCTCGCGGCGCTCGCGGCCTCCTCGTGCGTCGTCGCGTCGTCGCCGCCACCGCCGCCACCGCCGCCTCCACCGTCTCCACCGCCACCAACGCCGTCGCCGCCGCCAACGCCGTCGCCGCCGCCGTCGGGCAGCTCCGCGCGCTGCACCGCCAGCCGCACCGCCGTCTTGAGGCCGGCGAAGGAGAAGTCGAAGTTCTTCTTGCGCTGCATCGGCACCGGCAGCGCCACCGCGCCGCTGTCGCCGTCGCGCGCGAGCCGCTCGAGCGCGGGGCCGCCGCCGCCGCCGATCGGCAGCCCGAGCAGCCGCGCCACCTTGTCGTACGCCTCGCCGAGCGCGTCGTCGAGCGTCGAGCCGATGACGAGGTGGTCGCCGACGCCGCGGCTCAGCAGCAGCATGCAGTGGCCGCCCGACACGAGCAGCGTCAGGAAGGGGAAGGCGGGCGGCTGCTCGCACGCGAGGCGCGCCATCAGCACGTGCGCCTCGAGGTGGTGCACCGCGACAAACGGCTTGGCGTGCTGCAGCGCGAGCGCCTTGGCCGACTCGCAGCCCACGCGAAGGCAGATCTCGAGCCCGGGCCCAACCGTCACGGCGACCGCGTCGACGTCCGCGACCGAGCCGAGCCCCGCGCGCCGCAGCGCCTCGGCGGTGACGCGCTCGAGGTTCGCGGCGTGCGCGTCGCGAGCCACCGCCGGCATGACGCCGCCAAACTCCTCGTGCAGCGCCGCCTGCGAGGCGAGCGCCTCGCCAAGGATGGTGCCGTCGCTTCGCACGATGGCCACACCGGTGTCGTCGCAGCTCGTCTCGATTCCGAGTACGCAAAACGGCCGGTTCAGGTCCGGAAGAGCCGCCGCCGACTCCTTGATGAACGATGCCGCGCTCGTGTTGCTCGAGAGGCCCTCCACGCCCTTGGGAAGCCCGCACGCCCCTCTAGCCCCGTTGCGGTGCGGCTCCGCCATGGCGCGCACGCAGCTAGTGCCGACTCGCAGCGCCCGACGGCCCGCCGGAGGCGCCCAGCTCGCCGCGAGGCCGAGCAGCACGCGGCTGGCCCTCATTTTAGCGAGTAAAAAAGAGCAGGTCGGCTCTTGATATCTCGCTGACGCGTGCATGCGGCATGCAAGCGTTTTGTGTTGCCTGACCCGCGGTTTATTTCAGCGTTTAGTTTACTTCTGCCTCCCTGTTATTTCCCGGTCGTGACTTACTCCCTGGGACGCGGTGCACGTGAGACACCTGCTGTGGATTTGGTAGAGAGGATCCAGAGGGGCAACGTGGGTCACGTCCCGCTTCAAACAAAGGTCTCCGAGTCCTTCGACGAACGCTTCGACTGATTCGACCTGCGTCGACGACCCGACTTGCCCATTTCTGGCTCGCGCTCCTCTTCCACCTCCCTCGCGGCCGTGCCCCTTGCCAGCGCCTCCTTCGCCGCAACCAACGCGTCGGTAGTTTCGCCTGCCGCTGCATCTTGTGTGTCGGAATCGTCGCTCAACTTGGCCACTTGAGGGCGTGCTGCTGCGGGTGGTGGTGCCGACGTTGGTGACGGCGTCGCCGTCGCTTCTTTGAGCACCGCGATCGCGAGTGAGGACCCTTTCCGATCTTGCTCCACTTCAGGGCTGCCGTCAGGGCGGCTCAGTGTGGCCGCATTTTCTGCGTTTCGAGCGCGCCGCTTCAGGACTGCGGTGCGCCGCTTCAGGGCTGCGGTCGCGGCGAGCATGGCGAGGACCAGCATAGCTCCGCCAACCGGGGACCCAATGTCGTCGTCGTCAGCCGAGCTCGGCGGGGATGGTGGTGGTCGTGGAAGGGGAGACGGAGGACAGGACGAGGAGGTCGGCGGTGAGGGCGAGGGCGGGGTCGGCGGCGGCGGGGTCAGGCTGACGCCAGCGTAGCAGCTGACAGGCGGCGTGAGGTACGGCGCCGACACGGCCGTGATCTCAGTGACCAGGTTCGAATCACACGCGGTACAGACGGTGACCAGGTCGCCTGTCATGCCCACCGCAGCGGCAGGCACGTTCTCAATCCACGCAAACGGGCAGCTCTCGCACGTGTAACTATCAACGCCGGGCGGGGTGCTGCCACAGCCGAGCTTGGGCGAGGGCGGAGGTGGCGACGGCACTGGCGGAGGTGGCGACGGCACTGGCGGAGGTGGCGACGGCACTGGCGGCGGTGGCGAGGGCACTGACGGCGGTGGTGGAGGTGACAGCGGGGGTGGGAGCGGGGGCAGAATAGCCACTATCTCCTCGACGGATAGCTGCGTCGCATCCGCGATGCCGAGGCCGTCCGCGAGCGAGCTGGTGATGTTGCTGGCACTCAATGCGCCACCTTCCGACACGGCAGCACGCGCCTCGGTGGAGGTGCCGCCATCTGAGACAGTCACTTCGGCCTGAATTCTGGTCACCTGCGAAGCCGCCAAGCTCAGATTGTTGGCGGCAAGTACGTCCGCGCTGAGCGGCACCGTGCTGAGAGAGTCGTTGCTACCGAGCTCTGTCGTGACCGACAACACCTGCTCTGTTGTGTCGAGGCGTCGCCGTGTGCTTGTGGATGAAGAGTCGTTTGCAATGGCTGTGACTGTGCAGCACTGTGTGCCGTCAAGGCATGAAGAGGCGGCGCAAGCAAGCTGCACGTCGTTGATGGTGTCATTGATTGTGCGGTTCGTGTCAGCGGTGAGCTCCACGCGCACAATCGCCGTCTGCGTGACGACCAGCTTCGAAACCGAAGACGTCTCCGAGACGCTCGGCATGGCTGCCTCCAGGTCTTCGACAGTACTAACGAGCGAGGTCGGCAATTCGACCGAGAAGGACACGTCGAAGGAGACGGGTGCGTAGGGTGGTGGGGACGTAGGCAGTGGCGGAGGCGGCGAGGGCGAGGGCGGCGGCGGCGAGGGCGGCGAGGGCGGCGTGGGCGACGGCGGCGGCGGCGAGGGCGACGGCGGCGGCGGCGACGGCGGCGGCGGCGGCGGCGAGGGCGACGGCGGCGGCGGCGAGGGCGACGGCGGCGGCGGCGAGGGCGACGGCGGCGGCGGCGAGGGCGGCGGCGGCGGCGGCGAGGGCGGCGGCGGCGGCGACGAGGGCGACGGCGGCGGCGGTGAAGGCACCGGCGGTGGAGGTGACGGCTGGGGTGACAACGGCGACGGCGGTGGCGGCGAGGGCACCGGCGGTGGAGGTGACGGGGCGGGTGACAACGGCGACGGCGGCACGAGTGGCGGCGGCGGTGGCAGCTGTGGCACGCCCACAGGCACGGCTGGTGGAGAAGACGGGTCTGGTGACGAGGGCACCGGAGGCGGGGGCGATGGCGGTGGCGGCGACGGCCCTGGCGGTGGCGGCGAGGGCGCTGGCGGTGGGGGCGAGGGCGCTGGCGGTGGAGGCGAGGGCGCTGGCGGTGGAGGCGAGGGCGCTGGCGTCACGGGCGGTGGGCTCACGGTACATTCGCTACAGCCAGCACAGGTCTGCGAGTACGTGCACTTTGTGGACCAGGTGTTGGCGTTGTTTTCGCACCATGCCAGGCAGTTGTAGGGAGACAAAGGCGGTGGAGGCGAGGGCAGCGGAGACGAGGACGAGGAGGGTGGGGGCGAAGGCTCTGGCGGCGGCGGCGAGGGTCCTGGCGATGGGGGTGAGGGGACCGGTGGTGGAGGCGACGGCGAGGGACTTGACGGCTCTTCCACGTCGAATAGCTGGTACTGCGTGAGCAGGGTATCTGCTGAGAAACTCGCCTTGGCGGGCAGCACCGTTGCCATATTCGACTCCTCGACGCCGAGCCACTCTGCGATTCCGTTCCACATGCCCTCCCATGGTGTTGTTGGTACCGTTCGCCCGCGCAAACCGTCGGAGACCAGCTCCGCTAGAGAGGCTGGGTACGTGCCCAGAATCTGGCCGCCCCTCACGCCACCGCCGAGAACAAAGTAGTTGCCACCCCAGCCATGGTCGCTGCCCTGGCCGTTGGATGACAGCGTGCGACCAAAGTCGGACATGCTCACGATGATGGTGTCGTTCCACACGCCGAGCGCCTTGAGGTCTGCACAACGGTGGGGGCGGATGGCGTGAGGGGCGATGTGTCTGTCGAGAATTCGAGCTATGAAACGTCTCACCTGCCACCATGTCGACGAGGCCAGAGTTGATGGTCTCAAGCTTGCTCTCCGGCATGATATTCTTGTGCGAGTCGAAGCCGCCAACACTATAAAAGTAAGCGGCGCGCTCCACATTGTCGAGCTGACTGTTGGCGCCAATGAGCTGCACGATCTTCTTACATGCTGCACAACTAGTATGAGACGCCGTCAGAGAAACCTCATCCATCTTTGCAGGGTACTCAACCGTCGAATTTAGGGCCGATTTCAGCTGTTCGCTCCACGTGTCCGCAAAGATCGACGCAGACGTATTGGCAGTCAGCTCTTCGATCTTGTCGCCCAGCTCCTGGAACTGGAACGACGTGTCTGTGACCATCTGGACTGGCTCCGAGCTCTTCAAGACGTCGGGGACGCCGATATCGAGCGAGTAGGTCTTGGACCTGTATGGTGTCGTCTGCGAGCCTAGCGTGTCCATGATGCGCCCAAGCACGCCCTTGACATTTCTGTAGTCCTGGGAATACACCTTGGCGGACTGCTCCTGCTGGGAGTTGTGAGAAAACAGGTAAGGCGGCCTCGCTTTGGTGCCGGCCTTGTACTCTGCGAGCGTCATTGGCTCGATGAGCGCGCCCATGTTGGCAATGAAGGCGGCGTCACCGTCGTCGTACAGCTCTTTGAGAAAGGGCATCTTGTTGTGGATGCCAAACTTGTTGCAAGGCTGAGTCCCGGAAGGCACGTCGATCTCGAGCAGCTGCGACTGGGCGAGCTCCAATGGAGAACGCACGGCAGCATAGGATGCGTACATTTCGAGACCGTTGACAGAATCAGTGTTGCACTCGCTGTGCGGCACGAGCATGTTGTAGGTGTCCGCACCCCCAGTCATGAACAAGGTGATCACCGCCTTGAAGCCATGACCGCTGCTGGACGACGAGGACGTCAGCGTCCTCAGTGTCGTTGTGAGCGCGTTGTCGTTGGTAGCATGGAACTCGCTCGTGGCAAGGAACAGGTACTGTGCCACCAAGAGCGCCTCGTACGTCGAGCCTGACGAGGTGTACTCGTCCTCGTACGCCCTCATGATGATGAGCTTGTTTTGCTCGTTGAGCCTTCCGCTCGTGAGGAGCACATTGAGCTCGTTGATCACCTCCGCAGAGCTCGTGCCCTGCGGAGCGAATGTCAGGTTGCCGTCGGCCCACTCCCTTACTTTCCAGTGCGCATTTCCCAAGTTCGCGTTTCCGCAGACGCTGCGTCCAGTACCCGGGGGGAAGAACTCATCAACACCTTTGCTGGCTGTATCACTTCCCCAGTACTCGCTGAAGCCGCCTTTGCAGGTGTTCAGCCCAAACTTGACCATCGCAATCATCCCGTTGAGCCAACCAAGTAAGAAATGCGGCACCGCGAGCTGAGCTTCCGGAGAGTACAGGGCCATGTCACCGACTGCGCCAGGTGGTTTGTAGTCCGGAAGATAGAAGTTGAAGACCGACTGCACAAAGCCCGGCTCTTGCCCAATAATGTCGATCAGTGGGGTGCCACCACCCAGCCGTGGCTCGATGCCGGGCCGAGCAGTGTAGTCCATTGCCCTCATGAAGTGGATGATCTTGAGAATCGGCTCGCGGAGCCCGCCGTGCGTTGGGTCGGCGTCCAGCGTGATGCTCCTCGCCTCTGGGTCCAGGAGCACCGCGGCGACAGCGGCGCCCAGGTCGCCGTACTCGCCCGAGTACGTACCATCACCGTAAGCGCCGGCGAAAAAGGCCTGCGCGACAGCCTCGACGTAGCGCGGCGACGGATTGGACGTGACCAGTCGCTGGATCAGGTGCTTCGCCATGAAGGGGGCCGTGTTCTGGTGGCGGAAGAGGTCGTCGAGCAGTGCGTCGCTCTCATACTCGGCGTCGCGTGGAGATGAGTGCGGAAAGCCCATGAGCTGCGGGACGTTGCGTAGCGTGAAGTTGCCAAACTGGACGTGCGACGCCTTGTTGCGCAGGTACTTCACCGCCCCATTGATTGTGACCTGGAAGATCGTGTCGATGTCGAGCACGCCAGTGGACGCGTTCTTGTAGACGGTGACGTTGGCGGTGCTCGACGATCCGGCGCCATAGACGCCGGAGCCATATGCATCTGGCGCGAGGCTGCCAATGAACAGCTGCGCAACGACCTCAGAGTAAGTCGGGGGCTGGGCGTCGTTGGTGAAGACGGCGGTGGTCTCGACGACCGTCACGTTGCAGAGGCACGTCTCGCCGTGGACATTGCACACGCCATCGCAGCCGTTGGATGCCAGCGGGTAGCTGCCGTTGGACCACGCGGCCTTGAATGTCCAGGGGTTGTCGACCTGCCACCAGTCCGAGTTGCCATTGCTGTGCGTCGCAGCCGTGTAGTCATGGACGACGTTGACCATTCCAGACGTGCCGACCTGCGCTTTGAGAGCGCACGCTTTTGTCGACCACAAGTAATCTACCGGGTTTGGGGTAGACCTGGCGCTGGCATCACGGGATGCGTACCAGCGTCTGTTGCTGTCGCACAGCATCTGCCCCAAAGCCGCACACCGGGCGTCGTTGGTTGCCAGGCTGGTTCTCTCGCCCCAGTACTGCTCCTGCAGCCAGCCCGGATCACCAATGCCGTCGCCAGCAAGCTGGTCGCAGCAAACGGGCGTTGCGCTCCTCACCGTTGGGTCGGCGCACATCGACTTGGTTGGGTTATTAACCCAATACTGGCCGATCTCTACGGCGTTCTCGAAGAATGCAAAGTGGGCGCACGGCGGAGGCACGTACTCGTAGAAGACGTTGGTGCCGTCGGAGCTGACCAGCTTGATCACGGACGCCTCCTCGATCTCGCACTCTGTGCCGTGGCATGCCAGGTCGCTGGGCAGCACCACAGAGCTCTGCGGCTGGCAGGCGCCCGAGGTGCCACCAGGATGGCACAGCTGGGAGTACAGCGGGGAGCTCGTGTCCAGGGTGAGACGGACGTTGGCCGTGAGATGCATGTAACTCTTGGACTCAAAGGCCAGCTTGGGCACCACGGTGTCACCTTCGCCGAGGTACCAGTACTTGGCTCCCGTTCGAAGGAAGTCACGATCGGGGGCATCCGAGCAGAGCGGGTACCTGTCGCCAAGGTAGCCACCGAAGAGGTTGTGCTTGGGGAAGGGGTCTCGCTTCGACTGGGCCAAGGTGCCCGTGTCCACTTGCTGTATCATCGAGTCGACGAAATTCACGCTTGCCGCGCCGGCCTTGAGCTCCTGATTGGCTCGGGACGACTGCGCGGTGAACCCAGCCCAGACGCGAGCACAGCTTGCGACGTCGTTGGCGTCGTACGTCTCGATGGCCTGGCCAGCAGAGTCGAGCTGCTGCGTGCCATTTGGATGGAGCAGCGACAGACCGATCGAAAACAGCTGCATTATCTCGCGTGCGAAGTTCTCATCTGGGAATCTGCTTGACACGTGATAGCCGGCATTGCTTTCTGAAGACAGCCAGTATCCCATCTCGGGGTGTCGGGAAGTCTCCTTGAGGACGTCGTGGTAGTTTCCAAACGCGTTCCGAACGAAGATGTCGTAGTAAGACATCATGCCCTCCTCTGGGTGGGTGAACCTCCGCTCGTATATGTTTCCCTTTGCGATGACCTGCGAGAGTGCCCATGCCACGCGCTGCCGAAGCTGGTCTTCGGCGCGCAGAGCAATGCTGGTCCACACGACACCTGTTCTCTTGAACTGGGTCGCAATGTACGGGAAGACCAGACCCTTGCCCCCGTCGTACTGGTCGAGCCAGTACGAGTAGATGTTGCCGTACAGTGGGTCATTGGCGACCTCGCCGGGCGACCCGCACGCCTCGTACAAGGTGTTCCCGCCGACCGTCGAGCCGAATGACGCTGCCGTCGCATCCGTCTGGAGAGTCGTGGGCAGCGCGGAGAAGTCGGCCACGTCGCCCAGCCGACCCACGTAGGTGAACTGGTAGCCCGAGTTATCGTACCAGCGGAGCATGTCGTGCGACGATTGGAAGGCGAGGCGCACGTCTCCGTCGATTGCAAACTGGGCGATCTGGCTAGTCGCGACCTGCGCGTTGCCGGGATGGACGAGGGCCCAATTTGAGAAGTCGTACACGTCGAGGTGGTTTGGGTGCACGTGCTCCCAACACACGTCGTCGACGGTGATCTTTGCACCCATGCTCGACACACCGTCGACGTCCGAGTAGCACGTGCCGGTGGTGATCGTGATGTCGCGCACGAACGGGTTGGCATCGGGACTGTTGCGCAGCGCGTCCGCGAGCGTCTGCTTGGTGCCCGCGTCCAGGGCGGTCTCAACCGAGCAGGCACCGGCGGCGGGGCTCCACCTCGAAACACCGAAGCAGGGAGAGATGTTGTACGGGTCCTCGAGCCGCAAGCCGTCGACATAGTACACGTACAGTCCGGCGCTCGTGTAGAACGCGCGCAGATTGGTCTCATTGAGCGTGAACGGCACACTCGAGTACGTGACGGCGCCGCACGTGTCTCGAATCACGCACGAGTCCTCGTTCAACGCGGTCTTCGTGACGATTGGGCAGGTCGCGCCGCCGCCGCTCACCACACTGGAGGCATTCTCGAGCGTGTTGTCGACCAGCTTGAAGCGCTCGTCGAGTCGATAGTACTGCCCCTCGATCTGCGCGAAAACGATCTGATCGGCCCGGCCCTCGCAGGTCTCGTCGCGCACCGAGGTGAGGACGACCACGCCCGGCTCATAGGGCACCGAGTAGAGCGTCACGTCGCCGCTCGCAAAGGTGTAGGCGACAGTCTCATTCGGGTGCGAATCGACAAAGTCGATCGGCGGATTCGCGAGCGTCGTGCCGCCACTGCCTCGTGCGCCGCACGAGGAGCTTGCCAATGTGACCGTGCCGTTGCTCTTCTCCTCGACGTAGCAAACCGTCCACGGCCCCGCACTCGGGAGCAGGTCCGTCCAGCTGCTGAGGTCGGTCGTCTCGCTCCGCACCGAACCGTCGACCAGCAGCTGCGAGACGTTCTCGGTCGACGTCGTCAAGCTGAGCGATGCGCCCACGTCCGGAATCGTGAGAGCAAAGCGGCGCCAGCGCGAGCCAATGGCACACGCGCCGCGGCTGCCGCCGATGAGCGAGAGGGCCGAGGCCGAGATGGTCGCGTCGTACTTTGGGTTCGCGCGCTTCCGAAAGTACGCTCGATGAAGCGTCGGGGGGAGCGCCATCTGCGAGTCGATCCATCCGGCGACCCCCTCCGTGCTCGTGAAGTTTTCGTGCAGGGTCGCCGAAGTCGGCCCAAAGGTTGCTTGCCTGAGAAAGCGCGACGCGGTCTCGTTGACGGTCCGTGCCTGGGCGCTGTACGTGTCGAATCGCGTCGTGGCCGCGGCACTGACCTGGGCCGTGCATGAGTCCACTGCCGTGCAGTAGACATCCGCCGGCGTGGGCATGACCCCCTCCCATGCCAACCCGTCGTAGCTGCGTGCAATGTGGCTGACGAGGCCAGAGTCGGCGACGGTCGCGAGCACAATGAGCGTGCCCGGCGCGCTTGGCGGCAGCGACAAGGTCGCCAGCGACATCGGGGGGGTGCTGCGCTGCCAGAGCCGATCTTCGGGGGCCCGCCGAGAATACCCCCGAAAATCCCGTTTCATAGTAAAGTGGGGTGCTTTGCTTTCGGGCATGGGGCGGCGGGAGATATACGTGACGCATGCCATACACGCCAGACAACACGGGCAGAACGAACGCGCTAGATGCGGTACGCAAGCGTGGTTCGTTGGTTTGCCCTCTCTGGAAGGGCGTGCGATCTCGTCGCGGCGATGAAAGCCGCACCGTCGGGCCGTGGCGTGGCCAGACTCCTCCTCGTCCTGCTGGCTTCCCGGCGAGCCGCCTGCCTGCTCGGCACGCCGGCACCGCAGGCCGAGATCACACCGGACGCTGTCAACCGCGTCCTCAAGCCGGCCATCACCTTTTCTCTCGCGACGCCGCCCGAGGCAGCCGCCACGCGTCCCGAGGGAGGCGAAGACTGGCGGAGGCAGGCGCGCGTGGTGGCAGGGCTGCAGCAGCTCGAGTGCACCGAGGACGTCGTCGGCGCGCAGTTTGCGATGCTCGACGCCGCCGAGCGCGACGACCCCCTGGCGATGGCGGCGCTGGGCTCGATGTTCATCCTCGGCCAGGAGTGCACGCGCAAGCGCAACCTGACGTGGGGCGTGCACTGGCTGAGCCGCGCGGTCGAGCTGGGCCAGCCCGATGCGCAGGCGCTGATGGCCTTCCTGCAGATCTCCGACGCGCTCAACGACCTGTACAACTACACGGGCGTGCCGCACGACCGGCCGGGCGGCCTCAAGCTGCTCGAGCGCGCGGCGGCGGGCGGCTCGACGTTCGCCAACATGGCGCTGGGGTACCGGTACGCGATGGGCGTCGGCGTGCCCGAGAGCTCGGCCGCCGCCGGCGCCTTCTACGAGAACGCCGCGATGAGCGCCGCCGAGTGGCTCGACGGCCGGCGGCGGCGGACCGTCGAGCAGGCCAACCCGGTAGACTCGGAGCACCTGACGCTGCTGGCGCGGCGGATGCCGGAGCGCGAGCGGATGGACGCGCCGTCGATCGAGTACATCGACTACTGCGCGCACATCGGCGACCTGCAGGGCCAGCTCGGCATGGGCCACCTCTTCCACGCGGGCCAGCACGGCGTGCCGCGCGACGAGCGCGCGGCCGAGCACTGGTTCTGCTCGGCGGCGCGGCAGGGCGACCCGATGGCGCACGCCAACTACGGGCTGGTGCAGATGCGCGCGCGCAAGTACGGCGCCGCCGTGCGCTCGCTGCGCCGCGCCGCCAAGCTCGGCGACCCGAGCGGCTGGGCGGGGCTCGGCTACGCGCACCTGTACGGCGCGGGCCTGCCGCAGTCGGACGCGATGGCGGCGCGCGCCGTGGTGGCGGCGGCGCGCGTCGGCCACCTCGACTCGATCTACAACATGGGCGTGCTCGCGCTGCAGGGGCGCGGCATGGACGCCTCGGTGCGCAAGGCCTTCCACTGCTTCTCGGTGGCGGCCGAGTTCTCGCACCCGCACGCGCAGGTGCCTCTGCCCCTCCCCGCCGCCTCGCTCCCCTCGGGTGCCTCTGCCCCTCTCCCTTCGGGTGCCTCTGCCCCTCTCCGCAGGTGCTGATATGCCCCTCCCACCCCCTCCCCACGCGCAGGTGCTGGTCGGGCGGATGGCGCTGCGCGGCCTTGGCGTGCGCAAGAACGCGCAGACGGCGCAGTTCTTCCTCAAGCACGCCGCCGAGCAGGGCGGCCTCGTCCGCTCGCTGATGGGCACCGCGCTCGCCGCGTGGGACCACCGGCGGCCGCAGCGCGCG
>Ga0209713_10001587_pt1 | contig 13720 bp, 10 predicted proteins | sample ArcOceMetagenome_3_FD_187444 | JGI IMG/M metagenome (GOLD analysis project Ga0209713, IMG submission 187444) | Marine eukaryotic phytoplankton communities from Arctic Ocean - Arctic Ocean- Svalbard ARC20M Metagenome (SPAdes) (version 2) | ecosystem: Environmental > Aquatic > Marine > Oceanic...
GACGGTTGAGGCTCACGATCCTAAACGGCCGGCGGAGGAAGGCGCACACCAGTATCGAGCGAGGGGGGGTGTCAGCGGCACCAACATGGAGCGCGCGCTCAAGAAGCTCTACAGCGACCGCAAGGAGCTGCGCCAGCATGAGCCCGCTTTCCTGCGCGGAGTGGCGAAGGTGCCCGTGCTCGCGCTGGGCGAGCTCCGCACGCAACAGTCGGCCGACTCGCTGCGCTCAGAGCGGAGCCGCCTCCCGAAGATCGCGAAGCGGTGGAGCAACGCTACTGCGGGGGCACAGACGCACCGGTGACACTGCCGCGCCACGCCCCCGTTGCTGTGCGCCCTGCCTCAGGCGTGTGCTGCGGCGCGCCTGGCTGACGCGGGTGCCGCTGGAGCGCGCCCAGGCTCGACAGCGTGTCCAAGGAGCACTCGGCCGACCTGCGTCAGTCGTCCCTCCGCAGCATATCGACCGTGCGCTCGCGGAACACGTCGTCCCTGACGGCCGCGGTGACTGGCGCGCGCTCGCGTGCCGCGCGTCTCAGCGCGCGCCGCCGTGCACCCCTGTGTGCCGCTGCCGCCTCCTGTGCCTGCAGCTGACCCCGGTCCTTGGCGCGCGGCGTGCGAGACCACAGAACGAAGACAAGCCCGAGTTTGTGACGCTCAAGGCGCGCGCAGAGGCAATCAACTTTATGCGCGACGAGAGCGAGGAGGACCTGGGCCTGCAGGTGTCAATGTCCCTCGACTCCATGACCAGTCTGACCAAGGTGCACCGGAGGCCGCTAAAGGAGCACCACGACTCGAAAAAGGACCACGATTTTGGCGAGGACGAAGTCATTGAGCTCAGTGACGAGCCCTTCCTCTTCCATATGAACGGGAGTCCCGTCGGAGCGATGCTCATGGTGAAACTCCTCGGGGTCCGGCGTGCCGACACATTCGAGCTGGGGTCGGCCCTCTTCGACCTCTCGACGATTGCCGTGGGTGCACGGGCCGTCCAGGTTTCGTGTGAGCTTGAGAGCGCCATTTCGCGCGAGAAGAAGCCCTCCATCCGCATTGAGCTCAAGCTTTGCCCGAGGAGGAAAGCGTTCACATTTTCGTACCTGCGGGAGGAGCCGCTGTTTCACTGCTCTGGGTACACGATCACCGCAAACGGGATTCGGCAATTCCCGCACCCGTACAAGAAGAACGGAATGCCGGCAGGGGTCGCGTATGCAAATCTGCAGGTTGTTGGCAAGTTGGCTTGGGGGGAAGATATCGAGGGATTAGAAGTGGTGCGGGCGGTGGACGGAAACGGAGGTTCATATACAATACAAAAATTCTCCATCATGCAAACGTCAGCCCGGAACTACCTAGTGAACAGCCTTGATGGACTCTTGGACGCATTGCCCGAGACTACAGTTCGATTCTTCGATGCTTTTTTGGTCGGCGCAAGGGTGTGCCTGGTGTTGGATGAAAGGGGCGGGGTGTATCTTCGGGATGCTATCCAAGAAACAGGTGCCTGTCCTGAAATGGTGGCCTCGATTGTGTTACGGCAGGTTTTGACAGGCATTCAGTACCTGCACGAGCACAAGAGCCGGTTGCACCTGGACATCGATGCGCGCAATATACTGTGCTTGAAAAATGGCGAATGCCACCTGGGCGGGTTTTGCTACAGCACCAAGCACATCGGGAGGACAAGCAACTTTGCGGGGCCATTTTACCACATGTCGCCAGAGAGGCTGCTAGGACTCGAGTGCTCCTTTGCTGCCGATGTGTGGAGCATTGGCATTCTCGCAATAGAACTAGCGCTGGGCAAAGGACCGTACGACATGACTCAGTTCGAAGGCCCCAACGCACTTTTTGAATTCCGGAAAATGGTGGCTGAAGGGCAGCATGGCCCGTCATTGAAGGGCGTCAAAGGCGTGACAGACGCATTTCGGAGTTTTGTGGCCATGTGCCTGCACAAAAACATCAGCCGAAGGGCCTTGCCGGGTGACCTACTAGCGCACCCTTTTATCCAACGCTACGAATCCTTTTTGCTGCCTGCAGGGAGCTGGCTGTGCAAGCCAAAAAAACCGAATGTTGAGATCTCCTTCAATGTGGAACACCGAGAGCTCAGAAAATAAAATAAAACGAGCGATGTTTACGATGAAAAAAATTGGAAGTCCCCACAGATACGGATTATTCGCCTTAAACCCCCTGAGCGCACGACCACACCCGAGTTCCCGAGCACCTTTCTATATACCCAGCTTTCTCCAAAGCACGTGACGGACACCTGAACCCTGGTTTGCACGGCACCTCGAGCGCGGTAGTGAATCTTCGCATGTTCCCATGGATGGGGACTTTGACGCTTCAACGGCGCGTTGAAGCAGGCGATTTGTTCCTGCCTGCCTGCCGCCTCTCCCACTCGACCTGCCACTGTGCGGGCGGAGATGCGACTTTGCCCTCCAGCGTGCTCAAGACACTTTCAATGCGATCATCTAGACTTTCTTCCTTCTTTCCGGATCCAGTGCGCATCCCGTGTCCATGAGATGCCGACTGCTCACCGCCGCAAATCAGAAACGAGCCGGCAAACAGTGGCACACGCACATGCCATTGATCGCAGGTACAGGCGAAAAAGGTGTTCTTCTCACCGAGCAAGTCAAGGGATGCACAGACACCAAACCTCAAGACCCTCTAGGGCTTAAGCATAAAGTCCGTGTCCGAATCATCACTATCGGGGGCTAACTTGAGCTCCTACGCAGAAGCACGTGCACGGAAAAAAGAAAAAGACAACCCACCGCGATGCCGTTTCCATTTACACCTTTCGCCTGGGATTCGTTGCTTTTGGGGTCTTGTCGACGCGAAGACATGCGATTCATATCCTCCCACTCCCGCTGCCATCTTTTGGGTGCATCTGCAATCTTGTCCTGTTGTAGGAGCATGCATGGGAGCACACAACATGAGAATATGTGCGCAGTGCGCTCCACGCCGCGCTCAGAAGAATTTCGTTATTTGTGATAAGATCATAATGATATGTCACCGCACCTCCAAAGTGTTGATCGCAGAATCCACTCGGTGGTCGAAAGAGGGTTCATGTGCAGCATCCTGAACAGGAGATGGCCGTAATCGAAGTTCAATTTCACCCATGAGCTCCATCATCTTGGCTTCAAGCGCCCGCGATAGCTGCTCGCCCATCTGCAATGACGCGTCATATGTCACTCGACAGGATTCGGTCCACGCTCAACATCCACCTTGTTTCAGTTCGGCCTTGACTTTTTGCTCACTGATACATCACAGCAGAGAGCACGCAGCAAACATCGAGCAACAAAGGACATGGCAATTCGTGCGAGAGCGCTTTCATGGAGGCAGGACGTATGAGCCGTATGAGCCAAGGATAGGGTAAGATCAAGGTGCGGACCTCAGCTTTTGTCTCTGATTGCAGCGATACTGCACTGGCGTTCAAACGTGCCTCGATACCAGCAAGTGCAGGAGAGATACCAGCAATGACACCCAGGTTGTCTTGCATGTGGGAGCGATTCTCTAGTTGGATCTCCTCAGTTTTTTTCACCCGCTCATCAAGATCCTTCAGGATCGGCCGCATATCCTCGATGATAGCGCTGCGCAACGTGTCGAAGCTGTCTTCATTTTTCTTCTCAGCCTCGGCAAGCCGGGTTGCAATGTCGCCAAACACCTTTGGAATCACTGCTTCGATGATGTTCACCTTTGCCATGATCTCATGGCTGACATGGTCGATCTGCTCACCTGTCGAGGATGCGCCCTTTGTAAGAAGCTCCTGTATTTGCTTCATTTCATTATACTCCTTTCGTTCCACGATTTCCAATCTCCTAGTGATCGCTGTCAGGAGCAAACCACCCTCTGTGGCGGCAGGTATCTCTTCACCCTGTAGAATGTCGGCAACAGGGCCGCACACAGCAGCAAGTAGTAAATTCACCTTTTCATCTTGTTGGTGCAGCCGCTTCTCTGTAAGTTCTGATTGTTTGTTGATGAGCTCCAGGAGCGCACGCTGATTGGTTGCCGCATGCGCCTCAACCTGCGTGATCTCTTTGTGCACCAGCTCTTTCAAATCTTTCAGACTGCGTGTGGTATCTTGTTGTACCTTTTTAAGGTCCACTTGAAGATCACGGAGGTTATCTATCACCGCTTTCTGACGCCCATCCACCTTCTGCAGGTTTTTGGCGATATCCTGTTTGAGCTCGAGGATGGCCTGGTCTTTCTCCCGCTGGGCCATTTCCGCGGCAGCTTCCAGCTCTTCAGTATCCTGCGGCTTGGCTTGGTTGTAAATTTCGTGTAGAATTACCAAGTCATCCTCGTCCATTTCCTCTTCCCAAATTTCGACGACCTTTCTGTTGCCCGCATGGCGGTCTTCATCCTGGCCACGGTTATGCATGCGATCGATCATCTGCAATTGCTTCAACCCCGCCTCGTCGGCCTTCGCGCGGATTACGAAGGATTTCTGCATTGCATCCTCAGCGTGGCCATCATCTGCACCGAACATTTGGCCATGAACAAGAGACATCACATCTTGTGCACCAGTCTCATGCTCTTGGTCAGGCTTGGGCGCTGGCTTAGCTCTTGAGGCACAATGGCGGAAAAACTTCACGAAGAAGGAATAAAACAAGTACAGGAAGAAAAATGGCGTTCCAAGAAGGCCTAAGGCCCTTGAAATCATTATTCGCTTGTGCGGCTGCCGTTGCAAGAAAGGCACTCTCAAATAATCGAATGTTCCAGCGCTTCCCACGAATACCCAGTTGAGCGGAAGCGACACAGCCATGAAGGCGATCGCGGAGGGCAAGCAAACGAGCAAAAAAAGAAACGCCTTTGTGATGGCAAGTCGCAAATCGTTTGCTTTTCGCTGCCATGTTTTCGTCTTGACACGCATTTGCATGAGCAGGTAAAAAGGCAAGCAGACTACGACACCACTCAGGATCCCGAGATTGAGCGGCTGCGGCAGGCTCGTCATTACAGTGGAAAAATCAAATCTGTCGAGCATTGGATCAGTTGTCGTGTAAGTTGCCATTAGCAAGGCGCGATCTTTTTTCCACAATTGCTCGGACTCGAGACGAATCTCAGCGTACGTGTCTGTCATCAGAGCGATGAGCAAATTGAAAAGCATGACGAATGTACACGCCAAGAATGCAAAAACGACTACCAGAGCTGTCTTTGAGACCTGATATATGACTCCCAAGTCAAATTGTCCCAACGACATATTAAGCAGACTCACCATACTGTACACCGGGTCTTCGTAAGCCTCGATGATTGTAGCAAAGCCATGCTTCACTACATTTTCATCATCTCGATCCAAAGCCCTGAAAATGGTCCTAAGCGCTGTCGAAAAGCCCATGACAAAAATCGCCAGCAGGATCAAAAAGGTAAGAACCCCTGTCGTCATGCCCTGCATGATGCGAACTAGAGGCCCAAAATAGGGGTCCAGGCCAAAAACGTTCAATATACGTATCCAGATGCAAATGCCCGCCATACCCATGTACGTTGAGCTGACACTGCCATCTGGAGTAAATTCGGTCCCTTCAACGATGACTGTTTTGTACCAATCGTCTGCACGGGCATACGCCCACCAACCCAGCATGGAATACATGCCCATGTCGATATAGTTCCACGGGTCGTTTAGGTACCCCATCATCCCACGTCCCAAGTACTCTCCAATCTCAAACACCATACCGCCTATCACATGAACAATCAGGTATATTTCAGGGGGCCCATAACTAAATTCGTACGGGCGTGGCGCATGGCTCAGGTCCAGCGTTACTTGAAAAGCCACAAGCAATGCAACTTGCATCATGATGCCCAAAAAATACATGTTCATCGGGGATGCGATGAGGATCGAGGGGCTCAGCAGCTCAAATAACCTGTCCGGAAAGGTCCAAACGACAACACGAGTATTGCCTACCATCTCGAACTCCAAGAGCAAGTTGCTGAAAATTGTGCCATGCGCAGGATTGTAGTCAAACTGGTACTTGCCTGGCCAGGCACGGCGGACTACATCAAATACGGCTGGACTCGAGACAATATTCAAATCTCCAAGATCCAATGCTATCCCTATCGGCGTCGAACCCCGCATGAAGCTGCTTGAAGCCTTCTCTGGCGTCCATATGGCCCTTTTGGCAATTTTCGCAGGCAAGTTAACCACCATGGCATTCGCCCACTCCAAGCACTGCGTCGAGAGAGTATTGAGTCTCATCAGCAGTATCCCCGAGCCTGCCAGCTCAGCCTCCTTCTTGTACACCTGCGCCATTCGCATCACATGCAGCAATTGGTTATCCGACTCGTAGCCCATTTCTCGCTCCACCCCTCTCAAAAATGCCACGTCGCGTGGTCCACTCTGGGCTTCAGCATCAAGCTCTATGTACGATGCAGCTTCCTCTTCGGCGACCATCACCAAGGAGATTAAGGCACGCAATGCCATTTTCTGTTGCGTCTCGTCTCCCTTTGGCCTATATACCTTCTGATTCAAAATCGCGAGTGCAGGATGAATGTTGAAGTCGCCGTCGCCTGAAACTATCATACACAAATCAGCTGTATAACGTGTCATGTATTCGGCCCGGCAAAGGATGACAAGAGGCTCGTCTCCAGGTTCCTTTGATGGATCAATTCCCTTCAGTTCGTACTCCTTCAGAATCTCGGGGTCGTGATGATTGCCGCACGCGTTGATTGCGTCAGGACTTGCATGCACAAGTAATCTGCATATCTTGATGGACTGCGACGAGTGGGGTGTTGTTAGACATAGTTTGTGCAAGGCCAGGTCCTTGTCGTCGCCCCCTGCAGTCACCTGCGCTGCTTCGCAATATGCCTCCAGCAAAAGGTCGCAGATGTCTATGGAGCTGTCGGTCAGCATGCTCGACAAGCAGAGTAGATGAAGTGGTAACGAGCCGTCGCTGCGCCGTTGGCTGGCCGCACTGCCACCTTCGCCGGCCAGCTGCAAACCAGAACAAAGAACAATATTGTGTCATGTCATGTGCAGACGGGGATTCAAGGGATAAAAGGGTCAAGCATTTCCATACCAGTTGCTTGCATAGGCTGACACTTGACGCTGTGTGCAGTCCGTTACTTGCCAGAAAATGAAGCGGCAGCGAGGCATGAGCACCACCTGCCATTCGCACATCTTGTTAAAAGGGCGTGTCGAGATCGTCAAGCATGTCGCATGTGAAACTCACGCCGGAAGCATTGGGGCAGCTTTTTGGACTATGTTTGCCTGGAACATGACAGGATTCCGGGTACGAGTCGAGGAGACTCATGCACATCTCAACTGAATGGATTTGGTGGCACTTGCAGTCGCACAGAAGGTGAATGGGCAGAAGGCCGTCTGCATTCTCCGTTCTCGTCCACTCTGGACACAGCGACAAGAGCAAGTTGCAAATTTTCCCTGCCCAAGCTTACTCGAGTCAGTCGGGCTCCTACAGTACTTGTCGCGCGGCACCGCATGTGCGATGGAGCACATCAGTACGGCACTTTCGCTGTGCTCGCTGGCTGTTAGTCCACCTCTTTGACTGCTGTGAACCCATGATCCACATTCTTTAACCAACCTGTCCATTCGTTGTGCACCTTTGAACCACAGATGTCGTGTAGGGGCAAAAATTCCTGACTGACTTTGACAGAGGCCTGACTGTGCTTGAGCTTGGCAATGATTATCTCGCATATGTCAACGCAGAACTCTGTGATGTTGGAGTTCGAACACAGCACTTTGAGCGCGGTGAGCCACTGTTTCGTAGTACTACTGCCTTCTTGTCGCTTGGCAATGATCGAGCTTATTTCGACGCTGTACGAGGTGAGGGCCTTGGATTCGCAGAGCACTTCCAGCGGAACAAGTCCTCGTGCATCCTTGGCCTTGACCGAGTCGTCATGAGAGTCAAGCAGGTCACGGCACATCTTTTCCGAGAATTCCGTGTGGTTGGAAGCGTAGCAGAGCACGTGGATGGGGAGCTGCGTTTGTGCAAGAACAATCGGACGCATATATAATGGAAACATACAAAGATGCATTTGCATTCGTACGTCAGCTACTACTGTAGGCTACTTTGTGTACAGAGACAGGCATTTGCACACGCACTTGCGCTCGCACCTCTTTTTCTTTCGTCGACGCAACGAGAGCACTGCCCTGGTATAAATTCAGCAGCTCCGAAAATATCCTATAGGTATTATGCGTATGGTTTCCGGCACCGCAAATGATGTGGAGGGGTAAAACGCCCTGCAGCGTCTTCAGCTCCGCACCGACCTTGCCAATCTTGGAGAGCGCGCTTAGAAGTTCATTGAAAATCAAGTCTGTGTGCGTGGTATGCCCAGATGCACCGCAAAGTCGGTGAAGGGCAATCTGACCGCCGCTGTCATAAGCGCTGATGCTCGATGGAAACGCCTGCACCAATGCACGGAACATTTGAAGAGAGTATTCTGAATGGTGGCCGGCGCCGCACAGGTTGTGCAACGGCAGGGAGCCATCGTGCATTTGAATAGACGCAGGGTTTGACTCCTGATCCCCTTTGAGGCCTTGGACCAAGCGCCTGTATGCATCGTACGTAAGCTGCGTGTGTAGCTTTGAAACGCACAGCAGGTGCAATGGTAGGCGTCCATCAATATCTCTGCTCAACAGCGTTGAAGGAGCTGCCTTCAGCATCTTCTCCAAAATGTGGATAGCGTGCACCGAAAAGAACCCGGCCTCACAAAGCAGATGCAGCGGCAGTCGCCCATTGTCATCAGTAGCCTCCAGGGCACTCGTATCCGACCAAAGCAACATGTCGTATATCTCCTGCGCCCAATTGCCCAGGCGTCAGTGGTGTTGAAACATCGAAGAATTGACACAACGGGGAGCGCCCTGCTGTGCCAAAAATGGAGGCACAGCACGCATCTGCCCGCACGCATGATGCAACGCCCTGCACACAGACCTCTGCAAATTCCATTCCCTGTCGATGTTGGGTCATCGCTGCACACAAAGCGTGTAATGGAACCTTTCCCTTCTTGTCCGTCATCTCGTGCACACTCTTGTTCGCAAGCATCAATTGGCGCGCGCAGTCAACCGAGAACCTATTCAGCGTGGGTGACCTGCACAAGAGGTGCAACGCTGGATGCGCACAACGATCACACGAGTCAATTGCGGTGCTATGTGAAAGTCGACTGCGGTGCAGCACATCCACAACACCAATCGCATTGCCCTGGAAACATGTCTCTCCAGGTACGCCCCCCCTCGCCCAAATGCGAGCATACACATGAACCATTTCCCGACCCTGAGCATGCATGTGAGCATGTAAACCCCCTGATCGCGCGTCCGCCTGCTCGCTCGGACCCGGCCCACTTGCCCGCGCCCTCACCCGGACCGACTGGCCATCCCGTTTACTGACAACAGGCGAGAACTGTCCCACCTGATGCGCCTTCGCCATCGGTCGTGTTCGCACTCTTGGGGTGAGCCTCGAGAAGCTTTCGACACAGCACCGAGGATGCCTCTGTCAAGTTGTGGTTGTGAAGAAGGTGGTGCAACGGCAGCTTTCCTGTCTCATCCTTGTGCGCGATCGCGTCGGGATTACCCTGCATGAGCATTTCACAAATCGCAACCGTATGTTCGTTTGGGTGTGTCGACATGCACAGCGAGTGGAGAGGCTTGTGCGAGAGGTTGTCGTCGGCATCAATCATGCGCTTGTTCGCTTCCAAAACAAGGCGCAGACACTCTGCTATGTTCTCGGAATGCAGCCGCTTTGCGGATGACACACATAAGCGGTGTACCAACGTCGTGCCACGATGGTCTTTCTGCTTGATGCAGTCTTTGTTTGCTTCCAGAAGCCGGCGAAAGATAGTCACATGATGGTCTGACACCGTTGGGTGTGCCTCCACCACAATGCAGATGGGCAGCACTCCACCCGATGGTACGAGACACGTTTCTTCCAGCCCCCCCAGGAGCAGGCGGCAGATTTCGGCGCTATGTTCCGTGAGAAAGTGCGAGCGGCAAAGAAGATGCAGCGGCAGCGACACATATTCTTGATCTGACTCCTTCCACCGAGTTTTCGCAGCGTCTATGTTCGCCTTCAGGAGGGCCTGGCAGATTTCTACTGAGTACATCGTGTGCGCTCTCGCCATGCACAGGGCATGTAGTGGCAGCCGGCCAAGAGGCCCGGTATTTTTGGCCAGGTCTGCGTTTGCCGTCAGCACGCGCGCGCAGAATTCAGCCTCAGCCTGCGAATGTGAGGGGCGAGAGCATGCTGTAATGAGGTCGTCGAGCACCGAGCCTTTTCCGAACTCGGTTTTCAGGGTGGCTGCGTTCTTAATGTTGGTCACTGCTTTGAGCTTGGCATTGATGCTCCCTTGTGGCGCTGCCTTTCGGACGAGGCCCTTGAGCGTGCGCTGGGCCGGTACCCCGCCGGCAGCGCCGTCTACCTCGCCTCCGTCTGCTGGTGACTCCGCTCCCGCTTTGATCGACGGCAGGGCGGCGGCCAGTAACGATTTGGCCTGTGCCGGCGCCGGCCCTGCGTCCTCGTCCCTGTCCCGCGGGCCAGGTACAGGCTTGCCAATGTCGCTCGCCTGCGCGGGTGCGCCTGCCGCGTCCTCAGCTGCGCCATCGCTGCCCTCGTCCTCTGCGCCCCCGGCATGCCGCCGAGGCGCCTCTGCAGACTCGTCCGCGTCCTGTGCTGCGTGCGGTCCGGCGTCCCCGTCGCCGCCTGCAGCGCCCGATACCGGCTGCTGCTCGGCATCCTCCTCCCGCCGTGCGAGCGCGGGCCCCACGCCGCCCGCCTCCTCATCGTCCTCCGCGGCGAGCCGCGCGTCCTGAAGCTGCGCGAGCATGGCGCGGGCGGTCATGGTGCCCGGGCCGCTCGACCCAGCTTCCGTCACTGCACGCCTTTGTCTGCCTTACGGCCGCCGTGCGCAGCACGCGCCGGCCGTCTCATGGCCCCGGCCGCTGCCCGGCGGAGTGGGTCCGGTGTGGCTGTGAGGAATGGAAATTCGAAGACAGATTTTTTTTGCCACGAACAAGTTTTTTTCTTTTTCCCCCCGTTCAAACCGAAGGAAGGCTTGGAGGTGCGGGAGGGGCGGGAGTGGCTTGCCGCGGGGCGGTAAGCGGCAGCGATGGACCGCCTGGGCACCGGCATCCGGGGCGGGGGCCTCGGACCGCTCGGCGGCGGGACGATGGGGCCGCCTGGCACAGCCATGCGGCCGCCGACGGGGCTCCGGCAGCCGATGGGGACGGCGATGGGCGCGCGGATGGGCACTGCGATGCGGCCGGGGTCGCGCGCGGGGCTGGGACCGCTCAACACCAACATCCAGGTCGCAGAGCGGCCCGTGACGCAGCAGGGCATGATGGGCATGAAGCCCATCTCCCAGGGCCCGGGCAGGCAGATCCAGGACCGGTCATACTACATGGGCGAGCTGCGAAAGCGCTGCGACGAGCTGCAGGCGGAGATCAACAAGATGAGCGGCGAGGCGGAGCAGTACAACAAGGACAATGAGACGTACACACGGTTCGAGAAAAAGTACAACACGCTCATTGGCGAGGTCCGCACGCTGCAGGGAGACCTGGCGGACCTCAACCTGATCGCCGACAAGTCGCGCAACAACACGGACCCCCAGGATATCGACAACAACTTCCAGTACCTCAAGCAGGTCGTGCAGACTAGACAGCTCAGAGCGCTCTCGCAGCAACTGGGGTCCCGTGCGCCCAAGCTGTTTTGGCGCCCTATTTGCCTCTGCCCCCGCGGGGCGGTTGGGTGGAGCAATCGGCCGAAAAGTTCGGACCCGCTCGCACGCTCGCACGCTCGCGCTGCTGATCAGTCGGCGGACCCTTCCGCCCCGCATGCTTGTTTGTTCGCACGCGCCACACCGCCCTTCTGGAATGCCGCGCAGCGTGGCGTTGACAGGGCCCATGTGGCTGCCCACTGCGAGCGGAGTGGGTGCGGCACCAAAAAATGCATGTTCTAGCCTGTAGACTCGGAGACGTCGGGGACTGAACCGGCGGTGCGGGTGCGCTGGGGTGAGCAGCAAAACGAGGAGAGGACCCAGCGATGTGATGCCATCCTTCTGCAACGAAAGCACACGGAGATGGAGACGGAGGAGCTCGAGCGAAGAATCCGCGAGTTTCAGCAGGCAGAAAAAGAGAAGCTGAGCCACCTCTCGCCTGATCTGCAGCGAAGGTACGGCGAGCTGCAAGACAATCAGAAACGGCTGCTCGCCGACGAGGACACGCGGCGCAGATTCTTCGACGACTTGTGCTCGCAGCTCGGCGAGAAGGAGGAGCAGTTGAAGGCGGATGGCAAGAAGCAGCGCCTCATCCAGCTGCAATCCAAGAAAAACGCGCTGAAGGAGCGCGTCTCGAAGCTAGAGGCGGAGGTAAACAAACCGGTGCTGTCGGAGGCCGAGATGCGCGAGCAGCTGCTGGAACAGATCAAAAAGGACAAGGAGGAGACAGCATTCTACGAGCGCGAATCGCAGGCGCTCGAGCAGAGAATCAAGCAGGCAGAGGAGGAGCTCGAGAAGCTGGATTCGGGCGGGCCCGCTGCGGATGCTGAGGATGCCAAGAAGTACCAGAAGCTGCAGGAGAAGGACCAGGAGATGTCAGACTTCATTGCCAAACACGATGACACGATGCTCAAGGAGCGGGACGCCATCAAGGAGACAGAGCGCCGCATTGTGCAGCTGCTGGAGCACATCAGCAAGGACCTGGGGCGCAGCCATCAGCTGCCGAGCAAAGAGGGCTACCTGGACATGAAAAACGAGGTCGCCATGAAGCAGCGAGGGCTCGACAATTCGCAGACGACGGCTGAGCGTCTCAAGTCAGAGCAGACCATGCGACAGGCACGCACTCACAAAAGTGCGCTGCTGCATGTGGTCTTCATGTAGTAGATGTTTCAGGGCACTGACCGTTGAAAATTGCAGGCCGAGCTGGACAAGATTGAGAACCTGGACCAGAAGATCTCGATCGAGCTGAAAACCCTCAATGACCGCCGCGAAACCATGACTGAGGAGCTCAAGAAGTTTGGCAACATCTCCCAACTGCGAGAGGACGCTGAGCAGGTTTTGCCCCACCCAAGCGCGCACGGCAAAACCCACACGCGCGCGCGCACAAAGACGCGGCGCGCGCGAGGGCATGCGCGTGCCGGCATGCACGCGCGTCCCGGGCTTGAACGTGGCACCGGCACGCCACAGCGTGGCGCCGGCTCGTTTGCAACGCTGATGTCGCGCATATGCCGCGCCCATGCGTCGTGGCATGCCGGGGGCGCCGCCGGCGCCATGCCCCGGCGCGTCGCAGCCGCTGACTTGGGACGTCGTCTGGCAGAACAAGACCAACATGATGGCGCGCAAGCAGCGCCTGGACAGGATGCGCAAGGCACTCAAGCTCCAGGTGCAGTTGCTCTCGACCGAGTTCGACAAGCAGAAGCAGGCGTTGGCAACCAGCGAGTCGGCAGGCACCCTGGAGGCGCTGGAGCAGAAGCTCAAGCACCACGAGCAAAACATCTACCATCTTCGCGACTTCATCGACAGCAAATATGCCGAGACCGACTACTCTGGCGTGTATGAGGAAGTGAGCCGGCAGGTGGCAGACATCAACACCATGCTGCAGCAGCTGTATTCGACGCCGTACTGATTCTTCTCAAGACACGCACCGCTCATGCCATGATGGAATGTATGTAGAAACGCACGCACGCACGCACGCACGCACGCACGCACGCACGCACGCACGCACGCACCCGCACCTTCCCCCCTTCCCCTTCCCCTCCCCCAACCTTCGTGGTAGAGTGTGTGGCTTCGGCAATGTGGGCCTGGCCTG
>Ga0209713_10001588_pt1 | contig 13720 bp, 7 predicted proteins | sample ArcOceMetagenome_3_FD_187444 | JGI IMG/M metagenome (GOLD analysis project Ga0209713, IMG submission 187444) | Marine eukaryotic phytoplankton communities from Arctic Ocean - Arctic Ocean- Svalbard ARC20M Metagenome (SPAdes) (version 2) | ecosystem: Environmental > Aquatic > Marine > Oceanic...
CTACGACGAGTCAGCGGTGGTGGTGACGAGCGTCTTCCCTCTGGGTGGTCCTGCACTGGGCGGCACGAACGTGACGGTGACGGGCTCGGGCTTTGCGGATCGCGGCGGCGTGTTCTGCAGGTTCGGTGCCACTGCGGCTGGCGTGGTGCCTGCGACGCTGCTGTCGCCGACGGAGCTGCTGTGTGAGGCGCCCGTCCAGCGAGCAGGCCTGTCGCCGCTCGAGGCACCGCCCTCCTACCGTCGTGTCGAGGCGATGGCGACCTGCTGCGCCGACGGCGACGCCTGGTGGCGTGGTGGCACCTCCGGCGCGGCATCGCCGGCCGACTGCGAGGCGACGTGCAGCAGCCTGGCGGAGTGCCGCTTCTTCAGCCACTCGGCGTCTGCCGCGGTGTGCCGTCTGTGCTCCGACTGCGACGCCACCCCCAACGACGGCGGGCTGCACTTCAGCAGCTGGGTGCGGCTCGATGCGACGCAGCGCTGGTCGCTGCCGCTCCGCGTCGGCATCAACGGCCTCGTCGACGTCGTGCCGCCGCCGTCGCCGCTCGCCGCCAACTTCAGCTACTACGCGCCGCAGCTGCTGGGCGTCAGCTCGGTGCTGCCGCTCGGCGGGCCGCGTGCCGGCGGCACCAACGTGACGATCACGGGCAGCGGCTTCACGCCGCTCGGCTCGTACCGCTGCATGTTTGGCGCGGTCGGCCCCGCGCAGGCGACGCTCGACACCGACGGCACGCTCCGCTGCACGTCGCCGTCGACGGCGCTGCGCGAGCCGATGCTGCACCGCGAGGAGGTCGTGCACGTCAGCCTCAACGGCCAGCAGTACAGCGCGGCGCACGCCCTCTTCGGCGCGCCGCTGCGGCCGCTGCCCCTCGAGCCGTTCCACCTGCCCGCCTTCACCTTCTACGACGCGGCGCAGGTCCGCTTCTCGTCGATCTCGCCCGCGTTTGGGCCGCGCGCCGGCGGCACGGAGGTGACCATCACCGGCTCCGGCTTCGCCGCGTACGGCGCCCCCGCCGCCAAGGTCGTCTTCATCGAGGCTGCCAAGGAGAATGCGACCGCGAGGAACATCAGCCTCGTGCCGGCGACCCTCGCGCTCGGCACCTTCCGCGGGCGCGTGCTGCAGTGCGTCGCGCCGGCGTGGCTCGGCACCGCCGACGTGCGCGTCGAGCTCTCGCTCAACGGAGACGCGCAGCCGGCGGCGATGACCAACCTCGGCGAGGCCGACTACCCGGAGCACTGGGAGGCGAAGAGCCCAGGGCTGCGCTACGCGTTTGTCGATGGCGATGCGCCGCCCGCGGAGCGCTGGCGCGTCTACGAGGAGCCATCGCCACCGCCGCCGCCTCCGCCCAAGCCGCCCGGCACCCACGGCGTGAGAGAATGGGAGTACGGTTAGCATATTTGGGGTGCATGAATCATGATTACGTTTCCAGAAGCAATGTCAAAGGAAGATAAAGCAGAACACACAGACGCGATTGCATGGTGCGCAGCGGTATCAAGGCCTTGGCGTGCCGCCTGCTCTCCCTGATCGGGTTTGCCATCCGTCTCGGCCTCATCGCCAGTTTCTTCGTGGTCGGCAAGATCCTCTTTCGTTCCGAGGCCAGCAAAGAATCGTCCCAGCCCGACGAGGAAGGCGATGAGGCAAGCTCGGAAACCGGCGTCTTGCGCAAGGAGACTGAGCGAAATGAGTCACCCAAGCCACCCGAGATCGTCATGCCATCCAAGGAGGAGATGCCATCCAAGAAGGGGATTGCTGACGACATGGAGAGCAAGCTGAGCGCGCTTTGGGAGAAGCACGGTGGCGGCCGGCTTGAGCGAGCTCAGGTCAAGTCGGTGATGCTGGAGCTGCAGCTGCATCTGTACGACAACTTCCTCGCGCCCGCGCTCAGCACGGTGGCCGAGGAGCAGCAGGAGAAGATCCACAAGATTGCACAGGACACAGAACAGACCTGGAGCGACTTGCTGGAGAAGGCGCCCGACCTGTCCAAGGAGCTCAACGAGTTGTTGGCCAAGGTCGCCGCCAGATCGGAGCCGTGGAAGGAGAGGCTCGACGTGGTGGGCCTGGGTGGCTGCGTGAGCTGGGGCGTGCGAAATCTGACGGTGGCGGCCAAGGCGACGGAGGAGGAGGTCAAAGGCGTCGTGTCACCCTTGCGAGAGAAGGTGGCCGGCTTCGTGGCCTCCCAGAAGGAGAAGATGCTGGGCCTTGAGGCGGAGATGAAGGACGCGATGGATGCATTTCCATCGAAGCAGCGGGAGCGGCTGGTCGAGGAGTGGGACGACGGCCACGACGCTGAGCTCGAGCAGATCTTCGGTGCGCTCGGCCGTGATGCGATCACCTTCGACGAGTTCCTCGCATGGGACGCCAAGAGCGGCGAGCAGACGCCACGGCTCAGCCGCCAGCTCAGCGGCCTCAGCGGGCGGATCGAGGACGTGACGGAGGCACCAACGGTGGTTGAGCCTGTGCCTGAGCCAGCAGCGGCGTAGTGCGTCTCTCATTAGTGTGTATACGTGCACAAATTTTGATACATTGTGGGCGCGCTGGGCACCGCGCCTCACACACACCTACCTCCTCGCCAGTTCGGTGATCCCCACGCCACACACAAGGATCACCTTATAGACACGGCGTCACGGACGGTTCGCTCGCGCGCGCGTGAGCCACCGTTCGGGGCGTCGCGGTGGGTCTCCGCCCCCAACTACCGCTCCCTGCTCTCTCTCTCTCCCCCCACCCCTCTCCTCTCTCCCTCTCGCCTCGCCAGCGATGTGATATGTCGCCGCCTAGCCGCCTCTCATCGGGTGGCGGCTCGCAAGCGACGACGACGTCCCATGGTGCCGCAGTCCCCGTCCCCGCCCCCCAGCGCTGCGCCGGGGGGGTGCGGGTGGTGGGCGCTCACGAGGTCATGTCGCCCTTCTCGACGAGGGCAATGTCGCACTCGACCATCTCCTTGCACAGCGCCTCCATCTTGATCTTGGGCACCCACCCCAGCTTCTGCTTGGCCTTGGTCGGGTCGCCGATCAGCAGCTCGACCTCGGTGGGGCGGAAGTACTTCTCGTCGATCCGGACGAGGACGCGCGTCGGGTCGGAGGCGTCGTAGCCCTCCTCCTTGACGCCCTCGCCTCGCCACGCGACGTCGATGTCGATGCACTTGAAGGCGGTCTCGATGAACGAGCGGACGGTGTTGGTCTCGCCGGTGGCGACGACGTAGTCGTCGGGCACCTCCTGCTGCATCATCATCCACATCATCTGCACGTAGTCTCGCGCGTGGCCCCAGTCGCGCTTCGCGTCGATGTTGCCCATGAAGAGCTGCGCCTGCAGCCCCTTGCTGATGCGCGCGACGGCGCGCGTCACCTTGCGCGTCACAAACGTCGGGCCGCGCCGCGGCGACTCGTGGTTGAAGAGGATGCCGTTGGAGGCGTGCATGCCGTACGCCTCGCGGTAGTTGACGACGATCCAGTACGCGTACTGCTTGGCGACGGCGTACGGCGAGCGCGGGTAGAAGGGCGTCGTCTCGCGCTGCGGCACCTCCTGCACGAGGCCGTACAGCTCGGACGTCGACGCCTGGTAGAACTTGGTCTTCTCGGCGAGGCCCGACGAGCGGATCGCGTTGAGCATCCGCAGCACGCCGATGCCGTCGGTGTCGGCCGTGTACTCGGACATCTCGAACGACACCTTGACGTGCGACTGCGCGCCGAGGTTGTACAGCTCGTCGGGCTTGACCTTGGAGATGATCTCGAAGCAGTTGGTCGAGTCGGTCAGGTCGCCGTAGTGCAGGAAGAGGTTGCGCGTGTTGACGTGCGGGTCCTGGTACAGGTTCTCGATGCGGCCCGTGTTGAACGACGACGAGCGGCGGATGATGCCGTGCACGTGGTAGCCCTTCTTGAGCAGGAACTCGGCCAGGTACGAGCCGTCCTGCCCCGTGATGCCGGTGATCAGCGCGACGCGACCCGGGCAGTCGTCGACGGCGTCCTCGGCGGCGATGGCGGTCTTCTGCTTCTTCTGCCGACCCGACATATCTTTCGTAACAGGTCGTGACGTGTTGCGAGGAGGTCCGACCTGCGCAGCACACGAGATTGGAAATCGCCTGCCTAAAAAACACAAATTCAACTTGTATGGTGGTGATGCCTCCCCATGACAAACCGCGTCAGAGGCGCAATCATCGAGGTTGTGCAGGAGCGCGGTTGTTTGCTGGTGGGCGGGGGCGGAGGTGGTGTTGGGTCGAATATGAACAGTATAGATAACCCCAACCCAACCCGAACCCTCTACAAACTTTTTGCGGCTGCAAGTCCCCTCCCGGTTTAGTTGCAAGAAGCATGCATTGTGACGGACCACAACTTTGCGCGACTGCCAAGGTAGGATTGGCTGGCATGTCCTCGCCTCCTCAATGGCAGCCGCTGCTCGCCGACGGCAGCGCCGCGGCCGCTGGCGCGAGCGGCCGCTGGCTCACCGAGGGCTCCGACCTCGTCGGGACCGACGCCGAGGCGCGCGTGGCGCTGTGGTCGGCGGACCGGCTGCCGCTGGCGTTCCCGCGCGACTGGCCGGCGGTCTTCAAGCAGAACGCCACGCTCAAGGCGATGCTCAACAAGAAGATGCTGTGCGGAGTGCGCTGCCGCGCCGCCGACCCGCCGTCTGAGGCCGACGTGGCGGCGGCGACGGCGGCCGGAGTGTCGCTCCGGCCGCTCCACAGCTTCGACAACGCCGAGGCGGTGGCCGCGAGGCTCGGCTGGCAGGTGGTCAAGGGCTTCGTCGTGCTGGAGCGCGCCGACCGTACGGCCGGCGAGTCGTTCGTCGCGCTGCGCCACTGGTGGAACGCGAGGAGCGAGGGCGGAGCCTGGGTCGACCTCACGCCGTGCCAGTGGTCGGCCGACGGCCACGCGCGAGTGGTGCTGGTCGAGTCGCTGCTCGGTGAGAAGCAGCCAGCGCTGCTCACGACGGCCAGCCGGGACTTTGCGATGGCGCTCGCGGCGCGGCTGGGCGCCGGCGCACGTCCGGCGCCGCCTCTCGCCACGGCAGACGCGCCTGCCAGCGGCGGCGGCGGCGGCGGCGGCGGTGGCGGCGAAAAGGGCAAGCCCGGCCGGCTCGACTACGCCAAGTGGGACCATCTGGACGTGTCGGACGACGACGACGAGCTGGCGCCGCCGCCGGTGGACGCGGCCGAGGCGGCGCGCGCGGCCGAGCACCATCGGAAGCTGGCGGAGGAGCAGCAGCGGCGTGCCGAGCAGCAGGCGGTGCGGTCCGTCGTCGACGCGGCGGCGGCGGCGGCGGCGGCGGGCGACGGCGACACGCTCGCGCATCTGCAGGAGCAGGCGCGCGCCGCGGCGCCGCTCGACGCGTCGATGGAGCAGATCCTCGCGGCGCTGCCCGAGGCGGCGCAGCTCGCCGCGCGGGCGGCAGCCGCAGCGGCCGCCTCCTCTGCCAGCGCGGGCGCGGTGGGTGCGGCTGACGCCGAGGGCGGCCCCTCGCTGCGAGAGCTGATGGCGGCGGCGAAGCTGGGCGTGGGTGGTGACGATAACGCGGCCGGTGACCCGCAGCTCGAGGACCCGGGCGACTTTGTCGACGACGTCGCAACGGCGGCACGCCTCGAGGCAGAGAGGGAGGCGGCCGCGCTGGCGCGCGCGCGTGCGGTACCACCACGGCCCGGGGAGCCCACGACAGGTGGTAGTGCCGAGGCACGCGTCGAGTGGCTGGGCGAGTGGAACGACTACGGGAGTAGGAAAGGGTAGCGTGTCCAGAACTGCTTATCACCTCGGCTCCTCTTAAACTCTTTTGCTCCGCGATTGCCACCGGATGGGGCGTCTACCAGTCTACCAGTCTACCAGTCTTTTGCTAAGCTACATCTTACACAACGTTTGCTGCCAAATCGGGCAGCCACGCTGGAGCATGGGCAGCGCACAGGAGACGGCCTTTGTGGCGAGTCTCAATAGGCAGTGGTTTCGTGGCGCACCCTCGAACAGCCTGGCCGATGTTGGTGTGCTAGTGCACGTGGTTGAAGGCAGCGGCGCATCATCAGGGTTCGCACGACCTCTGAGCAGCGCTGGCGGTGAGCTATGGAGCGATCTGGGGCGAACAAATAGAGGAGCTTCGACTGGTAGCCGCATATCCGCTAGCGCCATCAGTAAGCACATGCCCGACATGTACGAGCCGTCTGTATTCACGCTGGGGAACGGCGACCACAGCTTGCGCGACACCTTTGGCGCAGGCGGGAGTAGACACGGCGCAGGGGGGCAAGATGGCTTGTTGGCTCTGCCATTCGTGTTGTTCAACGCCACCGCCGTTCGCGACCGCATTGGATGCTGCTATCCACGTGACGGCGGCTCGATGTATACCAATTGCTCGGCCACAGGAGATGGCCACGGATGCACCCCAGGCTGCAGCACCGACTCGTTTGGTCCACAGCAGTTGCACTCGTGTCTAGATGCCATGGACAGGGCTCGCTGCCGCACCGACCCACTGTCATGCTACAACGAACTTGTCCTCAGCACGATGGACACCTGGGAGCTTTCTTCCTTAGTCTCGGCCGTGGGAATTGCCCACGGCGCCGGGGAGGCGGCGCTCTCGCTCGCCCGCGAAGTCCACGACGCCGCGCTGTCCGGCCACGTGCGTGTGCCGCTGCTGCGCTACAATCGCCATGCAACGAGCAATCCGTTCACGCTGATGCGATCGTGGGACCGCGTCGAAGTGATGGGCAATGTTGAGCGCGGCGATCCGACCAGCTTCGAGGACGACTCCTCCGATGACATCGAGGCGATCGGCAGCCTGAGCTTCCTGCAGATGACGCAACCTCGGGCCCGAGGGCCAGACATCATAGCAAGCTTCGATCTGGACATGGAGGAACTTGATCGGGCACGGACTGAAGCGCAGTCGGCGGCGGGAAAGCTTGAGTCGGCGCAGAGTAAGGCACGTGATGCCGAGCAGAAGCTCACAAGGCTGATGGGAGCAGGTGGTAGCACGGCAGAGACGCTGCGATCCATATCCGGGCCTGGCGAAGCGCCGCTGTCCAATGGCCAGCTGACCCAGCCACGGCTGCTACCGCAGAGAGACACACTCAACGCAGGATGTGCAGCCAGTTTGCCAGAGGCGAAGCAGTTCGTGCAGGACACGATTCGAAGGGCGGAGGAGGGCGACCGAGCCGCCTTTCGATCGCTGCTCGACAGCCAGACTGCCACCGAGCTTCGTTCTACGCTCGCGCAGGCGGCGATGAAACACGGGGCACATTTCCACGGCGCGGTGGCGCAGGCTATGAACGAGGTCGACGACCCGGCGCACATGGAGCGCCAGGACCTCATGGGCGGTCTGAGTGCAGGGCTGGGTGCACTGGGTGCACTGACCGCCAGCCCTGGATCCTTGCTGGAGATGGTAAGCAATTTGGGCCAATGCCTACAGCGCGCGTCAGCTGAAGGCTCCGACCTCGAGAGGGTGATCGCGGCACGACCCCTGTCTATGGTGAGCAGCCTCGTCAAGCTGAAGGTCTCTTCAGATGGCAAAGCGCCGCCGTTCCTGGAAAGGGACGGCCCCGCCAGCGCCGGGCCAGCTGTCGCCGGATCGGCCGCGGTGGCAGCAACAACGGCAGCGATAGCTGCCAAAGCCGATGGTCCCGTGGCCGTCGCAGCAGCGGCTGCCGCAGCAGCAGCCACCGCCGCGGTGAATGGCGGCGACGGCAGTGACGCAGCAGCGGCGGCCGTCGCCGCTGTGAATGGCGGAGCCGGCCCCGGTGCCGGTGCCGGCGCAGGCGCAGGCGCCGCCAGCGCCGGCGTCGGCGCAGGCGCCGCTGGAAAGAAGATGACTGCAGGAGGTGGTGGCTTCAGCAAGCAGTTGACCGCCATGCTCGACCCCGCCAAAATGCTCGACCCCAAGAACCTTCTTGATCAGCTCGCAAAGGGGCCTCAGGAGATTGCAAAGAGCATAGGTGGAGACTTTGTGGGGATGGTCGAGGACATGCTTCCTCCCGAGAAACTGATGGACATCGTTGTACCAGCCCTGACAGGTGACCTAGGCGGCGGCATCGCTGGGATCATCGATCCCCTGATGAAAGTCGTGAAGGACATGATCAATCCAAAGAATCTGGAGCGCGCCTCGCTGAACCTCGAACGCGAACCGAACAGCACAGACCTTGAGCGCATATTCGACCAGACTCTGGAGCGGTACCCGCTGCTGCGCCGCGACGGCATGGAAATGGCGCTCGAGCGAATCTCGGATGCGGATGCGGGAGCGGCGGCAGCAGCCGCGGTGAATTTCCTCAAGGCATTCGTGGACGGAATTGCAATGCAGGACGGGTTGCCAGGCGTACTCAAATGCTTCATTGACGATGTGCTCATGCCGATCATGGAGAAGCTCGAGAACCCGCTGCAGACCGCTGCCACGCTGGCAATCAAAATGTCGTTTGACATCCTTGACGGCGTGCAGAACTCTGGCGTCATCACACAACTGATTCAACCTCTGCTGGAGGCGATGCCGTTTGCCAATGAAATCGAAAAGCTTCGGAAAGGACTTGAAAAGCTTGTGGTCAACGCGATTGCTCACACCTGCACCGACCAGGCCGAGCGGATCATCGATATTGGTGGTGGCACGTGGCCCGAAGGCACGACTGCCAAAGAATGGTGCGCGGAGAAGTCGGTCAAGCTCGATGATGTCGACCTCTTCACGAAGCTGCTTCAGGATACCGTGCCCATGATCATCAAGTGGATGTACGGGGTGATCGATGACTATGTGTTCAAGCCCATTATGACCCAGATCAACGCTCTACTGGAGATGGTCGTCGCCGAGATCACACAGGTGCTTGGCCATCGCAGAGCTCGCCCATTGATCGTATGAGTGCCCATTTGCTGACTGTGCGTTGTGCCTTTGCCACCCACGCAGACACTCACCGGTGTTCTCGGACTCATTCCGTACGCTGGGGGCATCATTGGTGCCATCATCCTCGACATCGTAGTGATTATCATCGATGCTCTGGGCCCGAGTCTGCTCAGTTCGATAGTCGACGGGTTGAAAAAGGTGGCTCTGGACCTGACGCTTCAGATCGCGCCTTCCATCACGGACCCACTCATCAGCATGTTTGTCGAAACGATCAAAAGCGAGACAGACGGCGCGGACGCAAGCGTCACCGATGCCGCAAACAGCGGCACCACGGGAGATTTTGGCGGGGGCCAGCTCAAAGTGCTTATTGACCTCGTGATGCCCATGATCAAGGATGCCGCCGAAAAGATACTCTTTCCACCGGCCAAGCCGGAGAGAGTCAAATGCCGAATCCGCCTCCGCCAGTTGCGTGGGATCAGTGCGCCGCTTGCTTGCCCTGATGGCAAGTTTGAGATGCCTCCCGAGGAGAAGGCGGGCAAGGACGATGCCGCTCATCTCGACGAAGGCTCTGTGGCTGCTGGGCTGGAGGCTTCACCCACAAAGCCGCAGCCGCAGCCGCAGCAGGTGCCCACCAGCAGAGTCACTGCCAACAACAACAAAAACACACAATCGCTCGAGAGAGAAGACGCCGTCGATGATCTGGGGGCCCTCCTTGACAAGCTAGAGGCGACCATGAAGACGTAGCTTTCCGCCCGTTCAGCGCGCTACGTCACAGGCTTACACGTACAATTCAGCTCCACATGTCACATATCCCTCGGAACTGATGCAACGCGGAAAAAATAGAGTTTTACGTATCTGTTCTTTGAATATAATACTACTCTAAGTACTATCATGTACACGTACACAGCTGCATTTTGCTGCTGCCCTTATCATGCTGTTACAGGTGCGGATGAGTCGTCCCACTCGGACTGCAGATCAGCTTGCAGATCTGCAATGGCGGCACGGAGCTCGGACGTACCGACTTGCCCCGCCTCTGCGAGCTCGACTAGGGGCGACGCGATCGTCGATCCTGAAGCGACATCGGGGCTGCTCTCGAGGCTACCCGCGACAGCAGGAGCGGTGCCGACGCCCTCTGGTTCCGGCAAAACCTCCTCAGGGGGCATCACGAATTGCCCACCGGGACATGAGGTCGGTGCCATGATGGCGCGCAGCTTGCGCAGACGTATCCGGCACTTGATTCGCTCTGGCTTTAAGGCTGGGAAGAGCATCTCCTCAGCTGCCTGCTTGACCATCGGCACGACAAGGTCGATCAACACCTTGAGCTCTCCGCCCCCCATCTGGCCCACGGCACCACTGCTGGCTGCCGTGGTGAGGGTCGAGTTCAGGCTATTTCCATCGGCTTGTAGAATGTCGACCATGGTTGAGATGATGGGGTCGGTGATCATCGGGACCATCTTGAGCGTCAGCTCGAGCGCTGCTTTCTTGACTGCCGCAAAAAGATCGTGAATGAGCTGAGGGCCCAAGGCGTCGAGCAAAGCGGTGAAAGTATCGACGATGATGTCACAAATGAGCCCTCCGACCTCGGGGATGATACCGCACAGACCATCCAGTGTCTGGGTGATGTCATTGATGATGCCGGTGACGACGCTAAGGATCTGGACTTCGATTGGCATGAGGACGTACCCGTCGATGACACCGTACAGCCACTTGATGAACTCGGGTACCGCGTCCTGAAGCAGAGTCTTCATGAGCAAAGAGTCGTCGAGGGCGATCTCTTCCTCGGCGCACCAACCCTCGGGTGTCTTCGGCACCCCAGCGCTGCTCTTGGGCCAGACGCCTGTCTGGATTGCCGTCATCTCGTCGAGCGTTTTGGTACACGTGTGCGCGACTGAACCGATCACGAGACCCTCCAGGACGTCCTTGATCTTTACCAAGTCTTTGCCAATTGGTGTCGCCTTGATCAGTTTGTTGAGAAGCTTCTCGATCACGCCCGACTGCTGCACTGCCTCCATAAGCTCCAGCCCGACCTTGGCAGCAAGCATGGCGCCCTCTTTCATTGCGGGCTCGAGAATTGTGATGAATTGGATGAGACCCTTGTCGATTGAGCAGGATATGATCGTCGGCATGAATTCAGACTTGGCCGTTGCCCTCAGGAACTTTTTCAAAAAGGCGATTGCAGCCTTAGCAGCCTGTTCCGTCTTCTCAGGGTCGATTCTCTCCAAGACCACCGTCATTGCATCGCGTCGTAGAATAGGGTATCGTTCAAGCGTCTGGTCGAATGCGCGTTCGAAGTCCGAGCGACGTTCGAGGCCCGTCGTCTGGCCCATAGACTGCTGAACGAGGTCGTTCATTGTCTTCATGATCATGTCTTGAAGCGGTTGCACCAACTTTGTGATGCCGCCGGACTTCAGGATTGGTGAGAGCAGCTGCTTGATCAAGCCCAGCGGAAGGACATCTTGAACGCTTGAGACGAGGTCCTCGCCCAGGTCAGCAATCAGCTTGTCTGTCGGCTCCGAGAGCGCGTTGACAAGGCCCATCGGGTTCAACAGCTTGAGCAACAGCTTCGCTAAGGCGTCGCCACCGCCAGCCTTCACGGGGACATTCATTCCAGCGGGAGACGGAAGGGATGGTATCGGACTGGCCAATAGGGACGTCGCCAGAGGTGACGACTGCGGAGACGCTTTTGGCTGCGCAGCCTTGGAGGGCTGCTGCGGGGACCTCTCCGCAGATAGCGGAGACGGCTGTGGAGACGGCTGCGGAGACGGTTTTGCTTTTGGGGTCACAAAGCACTGGCCGAGGTCCGTTAGCATCTGCAGGATGGATGGGCCGGTGGAAGCGAGGCTTGATCCGACCTGCATCACGCCTCCGACAGCATCACCGACCTTCCCTGCGGTGTCCAGTGCCCCTGCGATGTCCAGTGAGCCAACACCTGGGATGCCCGCACGCTCCATCCAAGTCCCCGACGTCAGGCGCCCCCTTGCCTCTCCTACTCGCCCGCGTACAGCTGGCTCCAGGTAGCCGATTGCCCTAGTGATTGTGGCGCTGATGTCTGACTTTGACTTGTCGTCAAGTAGCGACCGAAATGCGGCGCCGTCGCCGGTCTCTGCCCTTTTGATCGTGTCGTGCACTTGTACTCTCAACTCGGGCGAATCCGCCTGGCAGCCCGCCTCACGTTCGGCCATGACGGTCAGCCTCTCGAGCTTTTGTTCCGCGGCATGCGCCTCCTGCTGTGCCGCAAGAAGCTCATGCGCAGCCGCTTCGGCCTCCAGCCGTGCGATCTCAAGCTCAACGTTGGACAGTGCGTCCAGGGAGTTCTCGCTGTTCTCTGCCAGAATGCTGCTCGGCAGCGCGTGCACAGACGACGCAGCTAAGACCAGCAGTATCGAGATCAATGCCGGCGACGGGTGTCTGCTGCGAGGGTTTGTTGGGCGGCCTGAGGTGCGACACTGCGCGTCCAGCAGGGCACACATGGCCTGCTGGAAGCGCCCGCTTCCGCATTTGGCAATGGGAGGGAGTAAAAACACAGTACTCTTATTCCGAGCAGACGCAACCTAGGCGAAAACACACGTGTACAGTGCACGATGCAAGCCAAAAACACAGTACACCAAAGACACCCGTCTTCAGCCTGCGTTAAATCGATGTGTTCGCATCACGACGGGCGGCGGGCTCGCATTCGTTCGACACGAACGATCCATATACGATCCACACAGCACGTTTTGGCTCAAGGACGTCTGTTTCAACTTTAGGAAGGTGCTCCAGGATTGATTCATGGAGTCCGAAAGCAGAGCACCTGCTGGAGACCTGCTTCAATGTACTAGTCAATTCTGACACGGGAAAACCAGAAAAAATGTCTTCCATTTAGATTTCAGGCCCTTATTTCAGCTTCGTTGAGCTTGCAATAAAGCCGTAGAACAAAAAAACTTTTTAACACTTGTTCGTCTGGCACGCCGGGGGAAAATCGCGATAGTAACAATTCGAAAAAAGAAGCAGAAAACCCAGAATTAAAATTATTTGTTAGGAGTTTGCCCGGATAGACAGGGGCGCGGGGACATGGCGCAACAGCGTGCGCACGAGCTGCCGCTGGAGCTAAAGCCTGGTACGGCAGAAATTTGAGCATGGATCTCCAATATAGTAGTCGGAAGCTATACCAGACCCAGCATCACGGACCGTCCCGTCAATGTCATCATGGTGGCACCTGTGCGGGCGGCGCATGGCTGACTGGTTGGATGTTGTCATTCGACGACCTTTGCGCACAGGTAGAACTGGCCCTTCGCCGGGTACGTTAATGGTACAGTGTTCCCGCTTGCAGCATTGCATGTAGCCTTGGTTCCATAGACAGTTCCCCGGTAGCAACACCCCAGCGAACTGATCATCTCACCGTCGATGTTCTCCAATTTGCCGTCGAACTGATCAGCGATGTCGGCGAAGCCTGACGGGTAGTAATTGTCGCGCCACGGCGGCATGTGGCGGTAGGTGCGGGCGCAGAGGGTTGAATACTGGCCGAGGTACACAGCGTCGTTGGTTAGTTCCCCATCGGGTTGCCCATTGCATTTGTGACCATAGGCACCGCAGGTACAAAACTGCTTCGCCTCGCATATGGGCTTGTACCCGCCGCCCTCGACAGCGGCGCAGCCGAGCCTCATGTTTTGCGAGTAGTCCCATGAGAGGGCGGGGTCGGTGTAGACCTTGGCGAACTGGTATGAAGTCTCCGTGTACGCGGGGTCGGTGTTCACGCCCGGGCCGAACGTGTAGACACGCTCTGCCCAAGGCGGTGGCGGCGGTGCAGCAGGCGGCACGGATAAGCCGGTGTCCCCGCCCGCAACGACCTTTGCGCACAGGTAGAACTGGCCCTTCGCCGGGTACGTTAATGGTACAGTGTTCCCGCTTGCAGCATTGCATGTAGCCTTGGTTCCATAGACAGTTCCCCTGTAGCAACAC
>Ga0209713_10001589_pt1 | contig 13719 bp, 4 predicted proteins | sample ArcOceMetagenome_3_FD_187444 | JGI IMG/M metagenome (GOLD analysis project Ga0209713, IMG submission 187444) | Marine eukaryotic phytoplankton communities from Arctic Ocean - Arctic Ocean- Svalbard ARC20M Metagenome (SPAdes) (version 2) | ecosystem: Environmental > Aquatic > Marine > Oceanic...
GGCGGCGGTGGAGGACGCGGCGGCGGTGGAGGACGCGGCGGCGGCGGCGGCGGCGGCGGCGGCGGCGGCGGCGGCGGCGGCGCGCAGCAGGAGCACGCCGAGTCGTCGCTGACGATGGTGCGCCTCGCCGACTTTGGCTCGGCCGTCGACGCGCAGACGCTGCAGCCGCAGCTCGGCCTCTACCCGGGCATCGGCCCGTCGGTGGCCGAGGAGACGCGCGAGTACCAGCCGCCCGAGGCGTCGCTCGGCGGGCTGCCGTACGCCGCGGCCGACCCGCGCAGCTACGACCTCTGGTCGATGGGCGTGACCGTCCTCGAGCTGCTGCTCGCGACGCCGCACCCGCTGCCGCTCAGCGCGCGCGCCGAGGCGACGCTGCGCCTGCGCTTCGCCAGCCAGCCGGCCGAGGTGCTCGAGCGGCTCCGTCTCGCCAACGCCCTCGCCGAGTTCTGCATCAAGCCGCCCTCGTCGTCGTCGTCGTCGTCGTCGTCGCCGTCGTCGTCGTCGTCGCCCTCCTCCTCCTCCTCTCCCTCCGCCTCCACCGCCGCTGCCGCGGCGAATGATTCCGGCGAGCATGGCCTCGATCTGACGGGCCATGGCATCGGCACCGACGGCGCAGCGGCCGCAGCGAGCGACAGCGGTGGCGGTGTCGGCGCAGCGGGCGGCGAGGGTGCCAAGGAGCAGCAGGGTGGCGGTGGCGCGGCGTGCGGCCGTGAGCAGTTCATCGCGGCGCTGCGCAAGCAGGACCCGCTCGCGAGCCTCGGGCTCGAGCTCGACGAGTCGCTGCTCGACCTGGCGTGGCGGCTGCTGCGCTGGCAGCCCGAGCAGCGCATATCCGCCGAGGAGGCGCTGCGCCACCCGGCGCTCGCCCCCGTCGTCGAGGAGTCGCGCGAGCTCGTCCGGCACGAGTGAGCCAGCCACGCCGCCAGGGCCGCCGCGTTCGCCACCGCCACCGAGGCGCTCGGCGCGCTCGGCACGCTCGGCACGCTCGGCGCGCTCGCCGCGACGCCGCCGCTGCCCGACGGTGCCGCGCGGGCCGAGCGCGCGGCGGCGCTTGAGGCGGAGGCGGTCGCGGCCTTCGATGCGCGCGCGCTCGCCGGGGCGCGGTCACCGAGACGCGCCAGGCGCTGCGGGACGGCGTGACGGCCTGGCGCGGTAAAGTATGTGTGATCTCACATGACATCTGCATGTGCATGTGCAAGTAGTCTGGTCGTTTATTTCCATCTACATACGACTGACACTCCTACAACTGCATACTGGCTCCGCGCGCTGAGCGAATCATGTACAATATACGGCTGTGGAGATGCGTTGCGGTGGTCGGCGCCCGCACGAGGGAGGGGATCCGGATCCACGCTGTCTCTCTCTCAAAGGCGGGCGCCCGCCACCGCGGGCTTACGCCGGTGTGTTGGCGGCGACGGTGGCGAGCGGCACGCGCGGCGGAACGATGCAGGCGGTGGCAAAGGCCTCGCGCGCCTCAACGACGTCGCGCAGCGCCGCCTCGGCCACGCGCTGCCTCTGCTCGATGAGGTTGGCGGCTGTCTGCATCGCGATGCGCTGCGCCTCCAGGTCGTCGCTCACGCCCTGCAGCCGCTCGCGCTCGGCCGTGTGCTCGGCCGCGGCCTCATCCTTGCCCTGCTGGCGAGCGCTGCCGATCTTGGCCGCGGCGTCCAGCTTGACCGCCGCGACCTTGGCGAGCGCCGCGGCGTTGGCCTCATTGCGCTGCTGCTCCATCTTGGCGTTGAGGGTGTCCATCATGTGGACGCCGAGCTGGAGCTTGCCGACGTTGCTGGCGAGGAAGCGCACCTCCTTCTCCGCCCCGTCGAAGCCCGCCTGCGCGAGCTCGAGCGCCTTCGCCATCTCCGACTGCTTGGACGAGGACTTGGCGTGCTTCTTCTTGAGCACCAGCAGGCCGAGGAGGGCCTTCTCGTTGCACTTCACGCCGGTGGCCTTCACGCCGGTGGCCTCGCACCGCGCCTTGGCATACTCGTAGGGCTTGGCGAGCAGCTTGTTCTGATCCTCGGCGTTCGCCTTGCAGAACATCTCCAACCACTGGCACACGAAGCGAGGGTCTCAGTTCAGCGCGCGCAGCGCGGGCGGGCGTGGCTCTAAGACCGGAGTGTGGTCAGGTGTGTGGTGTGAGTAGGTCGATCGTTTGCGCGGGCGCTGAGGGCCGTGCGAGTGGGTGTGAGCACGGCCAGAGCGCACCATCTTGTTGCTCTGGTCTGTCTCGCCCGCACAAGCCTCCTCAATCGCGCGGTCGCGCTCGGTCGTCGCCTGCCACGCAACGGTCCGGGTCCTTTCGATCAGAGTGACGGGCGGGCGGGCGGGTGCGCGATCGCGGTGGCGGAAGGGTCTGAAATCGCGCGTGCGGGGAACAGCGCACCGGCGTCGTCATCTTCTGCCCTGATCGTCTGGCCGAACTCCGAAAGGCGCGCTGGGGCGCAGGCGGAAAATGCAGGACGAATCAGAAGCTTCGTATGCATTCGCGAACACCAGCGACGGCGATCTTCAAGGCGTTCTGCTATTGTAGGCACAAGTACTGTCTTTCGCTCTCGTTCGACGAAATATTTAATTAATCTTCCGCTCGGCTACTTTCTGGCGGCGCGCCGCGGCCTTCTTGGCCTCGCGCTGCTCGTCGGCCTCGGAGGCGGCCATGACTTGCGAGCGGATGCCGTGAAGGTTGCGCTGTAGCCGCGCCTCCTCGGACGTGTACGTGGCGTGCTCGAGCTCCTCCTCGATCGAGCGCACGGCCGCGCGGTCGACCCCCGCCTTGGGCGCAGCGGGGCCCTTGGGCACCACGTACTTGGACCTGGTCGTCGGGTTGGCCTCGCGCTCGGCACGCTCGGCCTCCGCGCGCCGCTTGCGCGCCGCCTCGCGCTCCCTCGCCGCCGCGTCCTCCTCGAGCATCAGCTTGTCGTGGCGGCGCTGGCGCCCGGCGCGCTCGGCCTCCGCGCGCCAGCCGCGCAGGCAGCGCCGCAGGAGCTCCTCGGCTGCCACTCGATCGGCCTTGGCTTCCTCGGCGGCGACACGCGCTTCCTCGGCCGCCGCCTCGGCCGCAGTGTCCGTCTCTGCCTTCTCGTGCGTGCGCATCGCCGCCTTCGCCGCCTTGTGCGTCTCCTTGTGCTGGGGCCAGTGGGCCATCATGCACGCCTCGCCGCAGTAGTAGGTCGTCGGCAAGTTGAACTTGATGCAGCCCTTGCAGCGCGACCACAGGCGCCCGCCCTCGGGCGCCTTGCCGCAGCTAAGGCAAGCCAGCGACGGATCCGTCACTGCTTCAGCAGGGAGATCGCGCAGCGCAGCTGTCGCCCCCTGCTGTGCCTCCATGTCACCGTGGCGCGCGAGCGCCTCGAGCGCCTCCCTGCCGCCCGCGCGCTCGATCGCCACCTTGTTGTCGTCGTTGTCGATGGCCAGGCTGCACAGCGCCTGCGCTGCCCACTGCATGGCGCTAGCGGTGCCGCTGCGCACCAGCTCGACGAGCGGCACGATGCCGCTTTCCGCCACGATCGCCACCTTGTTGTCGTCGTTGTCGATGGCCAGGCTGCACAGCACCCCCGCCACCCACTGCATGCTGACAGCGGTGCCGCTGCGCATCAGCTCGATGAGCGGCGCGATGCCGCCTTCCGCCACGATCGCCACCTTGTTGTCGGCGTTGAAGGCCAGGATGCACAGCGCCGCCGCCGCCTGCTCCTTGGCGACGGCGGTGCCACTGCGCGTCAGCTCCACGAGCAGCGCGATGCCGCCCAACGCCACGATCGCCACCTGGTTGTCGTCGTTGTTGATGGCCAGATTCGACAACGCCCCCGCCGCCTGCTCTTTGGCGTCGGCGGTGCGTCGTTGTCGGCCAGATTCCGCAGCGCCCACGCCGCCTGCTCTTTGGCGCCGGCGGTGCCGCTGCGCGCCAGCTCGACGAGCGGTGCGATGCCGCCCTCCGCCGCGATCGCCACCTGCATGGCCACCTGGTTGAGGGCCAGATCTCCCAGCGCCCACGCCGCCTGCTCTTTGGCGCCGGCGGTGCCGCTGCGCGCCAGCTCGACGAGCGGTGTGATGCTGCCGTCCGCCGCCATGCGAGTTATCTGGCGGTGCGATAGCATTCCGTGCGCGCGACGCCGCCTGGGTGTCCGCATGTCCACACACAGCCGAACCAGTGGACACTTGCGCCAAGCGTCAATCGCGATATTGCAAAACAAGTTTCTCTAGCTCTCCCTGCGCTTTTTGCGTACATTAGTATTTCTAAAGACGCTCCACCGTACGTGTGTGGGCCACGATCGACTCGCCAACCGGCGCAGCAAACTCCTTGGCCATCTCGCCACGCCAAAACTTGCAATACACGCTGGGCTTCTGTGTTGATATATCGTTCCGAGGCAGGATCGGTGCACCGCTAGTGGATTTTTCGCTACAGCTTGTACGTGGCAAGCAAGCAAGCAAGCAAGCTTGTACGTGGTGTGACCTCCCGACCTCCCGAGCCGGGAACTTCTCGGCCTTAGCGACAACAACCCAGAGAGCTCGGCGAACTCACACTAAGCCTCATGGGCGCCGACCTCAATTCACTCTCCGGCCTGCTCAGAGCAGCCTACACGGAGCTTCCAGAGTACGATCTCGAAACAGCGACCGCGAACCGCGACCGCTGGCTTCGCGAGAGCCGTGCGGGCGCCACGGCAGACCTGCAGTCGGCGCCAACGTGGAAGGAGCTAACCAAGGGTATTCCCGAGTCCACCACCGGGTACGCCGACCAGCAGGCGCACTATCGACGCTTCCTGCGCGCCGTCAACGCCACATTGGGTGGCGAGGCGCCGCCCGACGAGGTGGCGAATGCCGCCAGCGTCGCCTTCCGAGCGCTCACCGCTCAGCCGAGCGAGCAGGCGGCGGGCCAACCGCCCGACCGTGAGGCGCTCGCGCACGCTCGCAAGGTGCTGGTCGCGTCGCCCGGGCAAGTCTTTGGCAGCCGTGGCCCTCCAGAGGACCAGCTGCGAATCATGCTGTCCTGCCACGTCCCTCTCGCGGCCTGGCTGAAGCAGCACCGCGGCGGAGGCGCCACGGGTGGCAAGAAGGCCGCGGCCCGTGCCACCAGCGTCGTGTCGGACGAGGCACGTGCCGCTGCCGCACGCGGCGTCGCCGAAGCGCTCGGCGCGCGCTTGGTCAAAGACTTTGAGGCGGCGGCCGAGGCGGCTGAGGCCGCCGAGGCCGCCGCCGAGGCGGCTGCGGCAGCTCAGGAGGCGCTCGTGGCCTCGCAGCCAAAGAGCAGCAGCAGCAGCAGCAGCAGCAGGCCCAGCGGTGGAGGCAGTGGCGGCGGACGTGGTGGCGGCGGCGGCGGCGGCGGCGGCGGCGGGTGGAACGGCGAGTTTGACACGGCGTGGCTGCGCGAGCAGTGCGGCCTGCACCTGCGCGCGATGCACGCCGCCTCGGGCGGCGGCTCCGACATCGAGGTGGACACGCTGGCGGCGACGGTGCTCGACTGCCTGGCGAGCGCCAAGAGCGACGACGCGCTGCAGGGCGAGCTGCTCGACATGCTCGGCTTCGAGGCGCTCGACCTGATCGGCAGCCTGCTGCCGCGCCGCGCCACCATTGTCGCAAGCGAGAAGCGGCTGCTCGGCGCTGCGGCGGCAGCGGCGGCGGCGGCGGCGGCGCGCGCCGACGGCGCGGGCGGCGGCGCGGGCGGCGGCCCGGCGACGCACGGCTGCGCGGTGACGCTCAACTCGGCGTCGGCGAAGCAGCGCGAGAAGCAGAAGCGCAAGGAGGCGCAGAAGCAGGCCAAGGAGCTCAAGAAGGGCGGCGAGATGGCGGCGGAGGAGGTGGCGGCGCAGCTCGAGTGGCTGGCGAGGGGAGGGTACGCGCCGGCGGCGCAGGCGCTGCGCGACGCCGACGGCGGCGACGCGCCCAAGAAGGAGAGCGCCGTCGAGGCGGTGGCGAAGCTGCGCTCGGGCGCGGCCGGGAGCGGCCTCGCCAAGGCGCTGCCCGAGGGGACGGTGCGCCGCACGGGCAAGGGGTGGGAGGAGGTGTGCGTGCCGCCGACCAAGTCGGTCGCCAAGGAGGCGCAGCGGCGCGTGCCGATCGCCGAGCTGCCCGAGTACGTGCAGCTCGGCTTCAAGGGCGTCAAGGAGCTCAACCAGCTGCAGAGCGCCGTCATCGGCACCGCGCTCTACTCGAACGAGAACATGCTCGTGTGCGCGCCGACCGGCGCCGGCAAGACCAACGTGGCGATGCTCTCGATCATGCAGCAGGTGGCGCAGTGCATGGAGGGCGGCGTGCTGCACCGCGACCGGCTCAAGGTGATCTACGTGGCGCCGATGAAGGCGCTCGCGCAGGAGGTCGTCGCCAAGTTTGGCAAGCAGCTCGCGCCGCTCGGGCTGCAGGTGCGCGAGTTCACCGGCGACATGCAGCTGACGAAGCGCGAGATCGTCGCGACGCAGATGATCGTCACGACGCCCGAGAAGTGGGACGTCGTCACGCGCAAGGGCTCCGACGCGCTCGTGCAGGCCGTCGGGCTGCTCATCATCGACGAGGTGCACCTGCTCAACGACGACCGCGGCCCCGTCATCGAGGCGCTCGTCGCGCGCACGCTGCGCCTCGTCGAGTCGTCGCAGTCGATGATCCGGATCGTCGGGCTGTCGGCGACGCTGCCCAACTACCTCGACGTCGCGCTCTTCCTGCGCGTCAACCCGCAGTCGGGGCTGTACCACTTTGGCGCGGCGTACCGGCCGGTGCCGCTCACGCAGACCTTCGTGGGCGTCACGACGACCAACGTGCAGGAGCGCAAGGACAAGATGGAGGAGATCGCGTACGACAAGGCGCTCGCGGCGCTGCGCAACGGCAAGCAGGTGATGGTCTTCGTGCACGCGCGCAACGACACCGTCAAGACGGCGCGCGCGCTGCTCGAGCGCGCCAAGAAGCTCGGCGAGGAGGCCGAGTTCGTCGGCCCCGCGATGGAGCACCCGCGCTACGGGCTGCTCGCCAAGGAGGTGACCAAGGCGAAGAGCTCCGAGGTGAAGGAGCTCTTCGCGGGCGGCTTCGGCATCCACCACGCCGGCATGCTCCGCCCCGACCGCTCGCTCGAGGAGCGGCTCTTCTCGGAGGGTCTCATCCGCGTGCTCGTGTGCACGGCGACGCTGGCGTGGGGCGTCAACCTGCCCGCGCACACGGTCATCATCAAGGGGACGCAGGTCTACAACGCGCAGAAGGGCGCCTTCGTCGACCTCGGCATGCTCGACGTGATGCAGATCTTCGGCCGCGCGGGGCGGCCGCAGTTCGACGTGCACGGCGAGGGCATCATCATCACGCAGCACGCGCGGCTCTCGCACTACCTGCAGCTGCTCACGCAGCAGCTGCCGATCGAGTCGCAGTTCGTCAAGATGCTCTCCGACCACCTCAACGCGGAGGTCTCGCTCGGCACCGTCACGTCGGTCAAGGAGGCCGTCACGTGGCTCTCGTACACCTACCTGTACGTGCGCATGTGCCGCAACCCGCTCTCGTACGGCATCCCGTGGGACCAGAAGGAGACGGACCCGTCGCTCTACCGGTGGCGCACCGAGCTGGTGCACGTGATGGCGAAGCGGCTCGACGGCTGCCGGATGGTGCGCTACCACGAGGCGAGCGGCTCCCTCGACGCGACCGACCTCGGCCGCACCGCGTCGCACTTCTACCTGTCGGTCGAGACCATCGAGCGGTGGGCGGAGCTGATGCACCAGGGCGACCGCGAGCCGACGATCTTCCACACGCTCTGCCACGCCTCCGAGTTCACCAACATCAAGGTGCGCGAGGAGGAGATGGACGAGCTCGAGCAGATGGCCGCCGAGTGCCGCTACCCCGTCAAGGGCGGCCTCGCCTCCAAGGAGGGCAAGACCAACGTGCTGATGCAGGCGTACATCATGCAGGCGCGCGTCAAGGCCTTCGCGCTCGTCTCGGACACGATGTTCGTCGCGCAGTCGGCGTCGCGGCTGGCGCGCGGCCTCTTCGAGATGACGCTGGCGCGCGGCTGGGTGGCGTACGCCGAGAAGACGCTGCGCATCGCCAAGATGCTCGAGCGGCGCATCTGGGCGCACCTGAGCCCGCTGCGGCAGATCGGCGGCCAGCCCGAGTACGTCTACGAGAAGGTCGAGGCGAAGCGCGCGCGCGTCGACACGCTGCGCGAGATGTCGGCGAGCGACGTCGGCACGCTCGTGTCGTCGCAGCGGCAGGCGCACTCGCTCAAGGCGGAGGCGCACCAGCTGCCGCACCTCGAGCTCGAGCTGAGCGCGCAGCCGATCACGCGCACGGTGCTGCGCGTCACGGTGACGATCACCGCCGACTTTGAGTGGGCCGAGCGCCACCACGGCTCGATCGAGCCGTTCTGGATCTGGCTCGAGGACACCGAGAACGAGCACCTCTACCACAAGGAGCTCTGGCAGCTGCACAAGCTCAAGAAGGACGAGCCGCAGGTGCTCACCTTCACGATCCCGCTCTTCGAGCCGCTGCCGCCGCAGTACTACGTGCGCGCCATCTCCGACCGGTGGCTGGGCTGCGAGGCCATCCAGCCGCTGCCGCTCGACGAGCTCGTGCTGCCGTCGTCGGCGCCGGCGCACACGAGCCTGCTCGACCTGCGCCCGCTGCCGCGCACCGCCGTCGGCAACGCGCAGTGGGAGGCCATCTGGCGCTTCTCGCACTTCAACCCCGTGCAGACGCAGGTCTTCCACACCGTCTTCCACACCGACCAGAACGTGCTCGTCGGCGCGCCGACCGGCTCGGGCAAGACGGGCATCGCCGAGCTGGCGGTGATGCGGCTGCTGCGCGCGCACCCGGGCATGAGCGCCGTGTACGTCGCGCCGCTCAAGGCGCTCGTGCGCGAGCGGATGGAGGACTGGGGCGCCAAGTTCGTCAAGGCGCTCGGCTACAAGCTGCAGGAGCTGACGGGCGACGCGGCGCCCGACATGGCGGCGCTGCAGTCGGCCGACATCATCGCGACGACGCCCGAGAAGTGGGACGGCGTCTCGCGCCACTGGCAGCAGCGCGGCTACGTGCGCAAGGTGGGGCTCGTCATCATCGACGAGATCCACCTGCTCGGCGAGGAGCGCGGCCCGATCCTCGAGATCATCGTCTCGCGGATGCGGTACATCGCGTCGCAGACGGCGCAGACCGTGCGGATGGTGGGGCTCTCGACGGCGATGGCCAACGCGAGCGACATCTCCGAGTGGCTCGACATCCCGCCCGACTCGCTCTTCAACTTCAAGCCGTCGGTGCGGCCGGTGCCGCTCGAGGTGCACATCGCCGGCTTCCCGGGCAAGCACTACTGCCCGCGGATGGCGACGATGAACAAGCCGACGTACCGCGCCATCCTCAACCACTCGCCGACCAAGCCGACGCTCGTCTTCGTCTCGTCGCGCCGCCAGACGCGCCTCACCGCGCTCGACCTGATCGCCTTCTGCTCGACCGACGAGCGCGAGGGCCAGTTCCTCAACATGGCGCCGCACCTGCTCGAGCCGCAGCTCGGCGCGGTCAAGGACGCCGCGCTGCGGCACACGCTCGCCTTCGGCGTCGGCATCCACCACGCCGGCCTCGCCGAGTCGGACCGCTCGCTCGTCGAGCGGCTCTTCTGCGAGCAGTCGATCCTGGTGCTCGTGTGCACGTCGACGCTCGCGTGGGGCGTCAACTTCCCCGCGCACCTCGTCGTCGTCAAGGGCACCGAGTACTACGACGGCAAGCTCAAGCGGTACGTCGACTTCCCCGTCACCGACGTGCTCCAGATGATGGGCCGCGCCGGCCGGCCGCAGTACGACCACCAGGGCGTCGCCGTCATCCTCGTGCACGAGCCCAAGAAGACCTTCTACCGCAAGTTCCTGTACGAGCCCTTCCCGATCGAGAGCTGCCTGCAGGAGCAGCTGCACGACCACGTCAACGCCGAGGTCGTCGGCGGCACCATCCGCTCGAAGCAGGACGCCGTCGACTTTCTGACGTGGACCTACTTCTACCGGCGGCTCACGCGCAACCCGGGCTACTACCACCTCGAGGACGGCTCGCCCGAGGCCATCGGCGGCTACCTCTCCGACCTCGTCGAGTCGACGCTCGCCGACCTCGAGAATGCCGGCTGCGTGCAGGTGGGCGGCGGCGGCGGCTGGGACGAGGGGGAGGAGGGCGGCGAGGAGGGCGCCGCCGCCGCGCCGCTGGTGGCGGTCGACCCCGACGCGGTGGCGCCGCTCACGCTGGGGCGCGTCTGCTCGTATTACTACCTCAAGTACACGACGGTCGCGCTCTTCAACGCCGAGCTGCACGACGTCGAGTACGGCGTGACCGACCTGCCGACGCTGCTGCGCGTGCTGTGCGACGCCTCCGAGTTTGACGAGCTGCCGGTGCGGCACAACGAGGAGCACGTCAACGCGCAGATGGCGCTCGAGCTGCCGTGGCAGGTCGACGAGCGGCTGATGGACTCGCCGCACACCAAGGCGGTGCTGCTGCTGCAGGCGCACTTCTGCCGCTCGGCGCTGCCGATGTCCGACTACCTGACCGACCTCAAGTCGGTGCTCGACCAGGCGGTGCGCGTGCTGCAGGCGATGGTCGACATCGCCGCCGACGGCGGCTGGCTCCTCACGGCGCTCGGCACGATGCGCCTCACGCAGATGGTCACGCAGGCGCGCTTCCTCGACGACCCACACCCCCTCTCCGACCTGCCGCACATGTCCGACGAGGCCGAGGCGGCGCTCGCGCGGCGCGGCGTCCGCCACCTGCCGCAGCTGATGCTGACGCCGCCCGGCGAGCTGCGCAAGCTGCTGCGCGGCGTGCTGGCCGAGCGGCAGCTGACGCAGCTGCTCGACGTGGTCGCGACGCTGCCCGCCGTGCAGATGAGCGTCGCGCCGCCCAAGGCGACGCTCGGCGCCGGCGAGGAGGCGTCGGTGCACGTGACGCTGCACTCCACCAACCTGCGCACGCGCCGCCACGCCTTCGCGCCGCGCTTCCCCAAGCCCAAGCTCGGCGGCTGGTGGCTCGTGATGGGCGTCGACGACGAGCTGCTCGCGCTCAAGCGCGTCCACCTCAGCGGCCGCGGCACCACCAAGGCCGAGCTGCAGTTCGTGGCGCCCGACGACGCGGGCGAGCATGCCTTCGACGTCTACCTCGTCTCCGACTCGTACATTTCGCTGGACCAGCAGCACGCGGTGACGGTGAGCGTCGCGTGACACTAGCCGCGTGGACACCTTGCAGTTGTACTGTTTTGAGTTGTGTTTGTCGACAGAATTTACGGTTACATTTCATGCAATGTGCTTTGACCTGCCTGCGCTGGTTACCCCTACCGATTTGACACGGTGGCCGTTGCCTTGGCGCTGGCGGAAAGCATGAAACGCATACTCCACGGCTCATGCGTCACAGATCACGGCGGGTTCGGCTTTCTAGCTGGCGTACCCCACCTGCTCAGCACTTTCCTCGCCGCCCTCGCCGAATAGTGCGGCCTCAGTGATGCCCGCGTCGCCGTCGGACTCGACCTCGGCTTCCCTCAGCCACTTGAGGAAGGGCTCCGCCGCCTCGCGGACCTTCCGGCCGTTGTCGTCCTTTTTGCCAGGCACCGTCGCGTGCCATCTGACGACCGCCTCCTCGTCGATGCAGTCGGCCTCGTACAGCGCCATCAGGATCTTGGGCGTCTTCTTGAGCCGCGCCTCGACCGACGTCTCGTAGTTGCTGACGGTCACGAGGCTCTTGACGCCCTGCAGGAACGCGAGCTGCGTCTTGCGCTTGTCGGTGGAGGCCTCGATCATGTCGTGGAACGCCGTCGCGCACTCCTTGATCTGCTTGATCGGGTCGTCGAGGAGCGACTCGAAGATGAAGCCGAGCAGGCCGTCGTGGTCGCTCACGTTCTCGATGACCGCGCGCAGACGCGCCTCGGTGATGCCGCTCAGCAGATCGGAGACGAGCTTCTGCACGCGCTGCTGCTCCTCGGCGTTCGCGTTGGAGTGGTCGTGATCGTGCTGGTGGTCGGCGCCCCACGAGAGCGTCAGTGGGTCGGGGATCTTGCGCCAGGCGCCGCGGCCGGTCGCCATCTCCTCGGACGTCAGCAGGCACGCACCCAACTGGCGCTGGCACGCCTCAAAGTCGAGGTCGCGGCCGATGCACACGAGCTCCGTGCGCCGGTCGCCGTAGTCGTCGTCCCACGTGTTGAAGCTGGTGGTGCCGTTGGCCTTGTCCTTGTCGATGTCCGCCTTCATCTCCTCCGCCAGGCCCTCCGGCCACTTCTCGCGCGGCACCGCCACCCACCACGGCGGGCCGGGCGTCGTCGTGAAGCGCGTGCCCGCAATCGCCATGTGCGCCTGCTGGGTGGGCCGCGTCGCCACCCACGCAAACCCCTTGAGGCGCAGGAGGCCGGCCAGCGCGCCAGGGCGCGGGCGCGGCGCGAGGGCAGCGAAGAGGCGCTCCGGGTGGAAGGGCTTCTTGGCGCGGAAGATGAACGACGAGATGCCGTACTCGAGCGTCTCGGGCGTGTGCTCGTGCTCGCGCGCCTCCACCAGCCACATCGGGTGCTCCTCGGCCCGGCGCATGCTGAAGCGCGCCTTGTCGAGCACCGCCGCCGGCTCGAGCACGCTGTGCTCGGTGCGCACGATCTCGGCCTTCGGGTTGATCTTGGTGAGGAACGACTCGACGGCGCCGAGCTGCTCCTCCGTCACGAGGTCCTTCTTGTTGACGAGCAGCAGGTCGGCAAACTCGAGCTGGTCGCACAGCAGGTGTGCGACGGTGCGTGGGTCGTCCTTCACCTCGTGCCAGCCGCGGTCGACGAGCGTGTCCATCGTGCTCAGCTGCTCCCAGATGGATGCCGCGTCGACCACGGTCACGAGGTTCTGTAGGTTGGCGACGTCGTTGAGCGCCACGCCGGTGGCCGTGTCGCGGAACGTGAACGTCTCGGCGACGGGCAGCGGCTCGGAGATGCCCGACGACTCGACGAGCACGTGGTCGAAGCGGTTCTCGGCGGCGAGACCCGAGAGCGACGAGAGCAGGTCCTCGCGAAGCGTGCAGCAGATGCAGCCGTTCTGGAGCTCGATCATCTTCTCGTCCTTCTGCAGCGCCCCGCCGCTGCGCACGAGCTCGGCGTCGACATTGACAGACGCCATGTCGTTGACGACGACGGCGATGCGGTAGCCGGAGCGGTTGTTGAGCATGTGGTTGAGCAGCGTCGTCTTGCCGGCGCCCAGGAAGCCCGAGAGCACCGTCACCGGCAGAGGTCCCTTGGCACCGACCTCCTTCAGCAGGCGCCCGGCCTCCCGCACCGCCGCGTACGGGTTCTCCTTCTCATCCGGCTGGACGTGCTTCCACATGAAGAGGACCGCAGCGGGACGGTTGGTCGCCTTCATATTCTCGGCCTTGACGTTGACGGTGCCCATGCCTCCTGGCACGGAGACGATCAGCTCCCACCGCTCGCCGTCGGGCGTCTTGCCCACCACCCGGCCCACGACCTTGTTGAAGGCACTGCCCGCCTTGGACGTCAGGCCCGTGATCTCCGCGCACATGCCGGCGCGCCAGTCGGTCCTGTCGGCCGCAGCGACCGGCACAACGCAGTCCCTCCAGACGCGCGCGAAGTTGTGCTCCTTTGTGCAGGCGCCGGCGGCCTCGAGCTTCTCGGCGAGCAGGTGGCCGAGGAGGGTTAGCTCGATCGCATGCTCCTTTGCGCTCTCGGTGGCGCATTGCGTGAACGTCTTGGCCGTCATGTTCACCATGGTGCTAGGATTCGCCGGCCTTCGCGCAATCGTACTCGAAGAGTGCAAGCTTCCGCCAAGAGCG
>Ga0209713_10001591_pt1 | contig 13713 bp, 8 predicted proteins | sample ArcOceMetagenome_3_FD_187444 | JGI IMG/M metagenome (GOLD analysis project Ga0209713, IMG submission 187444) | Marine eukaryotic phytoplankton communities from Arctic Ocean - Arctic Ocean- Svalbard ARC20M Metagenome (SPAdes) (version 2) | ecosystem: Environmental > Aquatic > Marine > Oceanic...
GACATATTTAAAAGAGTAATTTACAAATGCGAGACAATGAAAAAATATTCTTGCATAGAATGTGTACAATGATTTTGTTTTTGGCAATAATCTCCGCAACTCATGCAGAATTTGAACCTCTCAACTGCATAGCATGTCCTGAGGGATTTTTTTTGGATCAAATTATCATAAACTGCACTCGATGCCCAATAGGGGCAACTACTTTCTCTTATTCCAATGCAAGCGATATCAGTGATTGCATATGTACTACAGGCTTTGAAAATTTAACCGATGGTGCAGATTTATGTACAAAATGTGCTCTGGACTTCTACAAAGATGAAATCGAAAATGTTAGCTGTGCACAGTGCTTTGAGAATTCTCAAACATTGACCACAGGCTCGGAAAGTATCGATGCTTGTGTATGTAATGCAGGTTTCTCAGGCACTGAAGATGAACACGCATGCTTTGCTTGTGATGCTGGAAAATATAAAAGTGATCCAGGCGACATTGCTTGTGGCACGTGCCCAGCAGATCATTTTTGTCCAGAACAGTCAATATATCCAGTTAAATGTCCGCCCAATAGTTCATCTTCACCAGGCAGTAAAATTATTGAAGAATGTTTGTGTCATGCAGGATTTCACTATAACAATTCTGGTGATAATTACCATTGTGTTGGTTGTGTGGCTGGGAAATATTCAGATGTATCAAATTTGCAAAATTGTAAAAACTGCCCAGTAAACACATTCAACACGTTAAAGTTTGCAAACAATCTTTCATTTTGTTTGGAATGTCCAGCTCAATCAACATCAAATCAAGCGTCTACAAAAATTCAAGACTGTTTTTGCGACCTCGGATACTCGGGAGTTCCAGGATCAACGTGTATTGCTTGCGACCGTGGATTTTTCCGCGAAAACGTTTCAAGTTATATTTGCGAGCCGTGTTCAGCTTCTACATTCAATGATGTCTTTGCAGCGACAGATGATGGATATTGTACACCCTGTCAAGCAAACACCAGCTCGCAAGAAGCAAATCCCAGCCAGCGATTTTGTGTGTGCGACGCCGGGTTTTATGGCGTCTTATCATATGAAGAAGCAAGCGTTGGAATATACGAATGCATCTTGTGTCAAGCAGGAAAGTTTTCAACAACATCAAACACAAGCTTGTGTACAGACTGCGGAATTGGAAAATATTCTGTTAGTATTGGTGCAAAATTAGAAACAACATGCGTAGAGTGTGAAGAGGGAAAATTTTCATATGTCACAGGAGCTACGTCGTGTACGTTTTGTCCAAACTCAACATACACAAATTCATCTTCACCAAATTCACAAATTTGCAATAGTTGTCCTGCATTTTCTTCACATGATCTGCTTGGCTCCACAAACGTCTTTGATTGCATTTGTCAAGCAGGTTACTGGAAGCGAGCGTATGGTGATGGCATTACACGTACGTTTGCATGTGAGTTATGCTTGCCAGGTCATTTCTGTCCTGGAGACGACGTAATAATTCCCTGTGCATTTGATACATTTTCATTACAGGGGCAAACCGTTTGCCAAGATTGCGCAGAACTCAGCCAGACAACTGCAAATGCATCATTGACATCTTCTGAACAATGCCAATGCGTTCAGGGCACGTTTGGCAGCAACCATGATGCTTGTAGTCTTTGTGGTACAGGCAAATATCAACCACTTGATTATACGTATGACGGTGTGAACAAAATAGATGCTGAGCTAGAACGAATTTTTACCGGTGCTCTTATAGGAGCTCCCACAGCAATTGATGTGCAGTGCTTGAATTGCGAATTTGCAAAATTTCAAAATTCGACGGGCACTTCTTTTTGCTACAATTGTCCTGAAAACAGCAACACATCGTCTACTGCTTCGGTTCTACGCACAGAATGTATTTGCAACCCAAGCTATTTTGGTGTAAATGGACAGGTTTGCAATTTGTGTGTAGCTGGAGATTTTTGCCCAGGGGGTGTCATTTCGACATCATGTCGTCTGCATTCTACATCACTACCAGGAGCTTCGAGTGAGGCAGATTGTGATTGTACACCAGCATTTTATTCCCTCACAGATGATTCTGAGTGCAATCGCTGCCCAGGCGATCATTACTGCACTGGTGATTTGCATTTACAAGCATGTCCAGCAAATTCAAATAGCCGGCCAGGATCGCACAAAGTGTCGCAATGCACTTGCAATGATGGTTACTGGCGCGAATGTACATTGACTAGCGCTGGAACGTATGTGAATAACGCCGGAGAAACATGTACTATCGAGTATAACAATGCATGCGTACTGTGTGGTGCAGATGACATTTGCTTCAACAACACATTGCTTCACTGTCCTGATTTTAGCACTGCACCACCCGGCAGCAGCGAAGCACGAGATTGCGTTTGCGATGGCGGCTACCGTGCAGAATATCACTAATTATTCTGCAATGTATTTTCAACAATGTTCATCATTGTTGATTTTAATTACTCTTGAGTTTTGTTCAATAAGAAAAGCATTAATTTATAATATTTTATGTATTAAACGCTTATGATTTACCAATGTATGGTGAAAAAAAAATGCATGCAATGGTGCACAAAACGTTGCTGTTTTTAGAAAACAACGTCAGAAAGCCGTACTTTGATGGAACATGTGTAGACACGCATTTATTATTGCCTGCAAAACAAAAATATATGCAGTACCGAAGACTACATTAATTTGCATTTTATTCACATGAAAATAAAACTTTGTAAATCTATGAAAACACAAAATTTGAAAATTTTCACATCATTGTTTGCTTTTTTCTTTTTAGAAATAAGAGATCAAGTAGGTTTTGATGATGCAAGATCCTGCACTTATAATATTGTGTTAAATAGTTTATGACGGCAAAAACTGCAACATTTGCACTCTGGCTCTTCACAACACAAAAAAATGTTGAAATATAAAAAAAAATTAAAAAAAAAGTGACTCTTCACAGACCTGACTCTTGACACTGCGCTGGCAACAATGCGCATTTGTTGGAAAATTGGCCTGTCTTTGTTCATGTTTTTGGCTTTTGTGCATCATAGCGATGCACAAGCAATTGTTAGGCCTCAAGATTTCACAGGATTAGAATGGATGGATACTTGGAGTTTTTGGGCAAGTGCTCCATTTACCGCATTGACGATGGAATTTTTTTTTCCGCAAAAGATGGAAGAGATTATACTTCAACTCTGGTATGCGCAGGTAATGCTGGTGGTGGATTGCGTTGAGAACGATCAAGTAGACAAAGTGGAGAACGTGAACACAACACTCACGACCCCATCGTCAATGCACACTTACTTGACAGTCTCAAAGAAAATGAACGGCGACAACATGACACAAACAGATGCAATTTTTACTCTTGACAAAACTGTAAACATCATTGCAAACAATACTGCTGCAAGCAACACGGCAAACAACACGGCAAACAACACTGCAAACAACACTGCAAACAACACTTGCGCCCCATTACAACATGCAGTACAAAAATGCAAAGAGATATTAGATGCGACGCAGAAAGAGCTGCAGAAACACGAAGCAGAAATACTGTTTCGCAAAATTGATTGAAAGAACAAGATGAAACTGGTATCCAATTATGCGGTGCTTTTTGAAAATTGTGAAGCCAAGTTGCAACAGTATGACGATATGGAAGCTAAATACAAAGCCCAATTGCATGATATGCAAAAAAACAAAGAAAAATATGAAGCCCAATTGCATGATATGCACAAAACAGAAAATCAAAAGCAAGCTGGTGTTGAATTTTTGACAACTGCACTGTTTTTACTGGGTATTTTTTGCGGGTACAAACTTCGTAATTAGAATATTGTCTAGCAAATGTTGCACTCACAACACAAATAACATATAAGAGTGCTTTGGTGCATGCCTGCACAAATACCTAATATTTTTGTTCTTGTATTTGGAGTTTTGAATTATCGCCTCTTGTTTTGCAGTGATCGACAATTGAATTTTGCATCGCTTATTATATGTGCAGCGTGTTCTATGTGTTTGACAGAGATATTTACATGGGGGTTGCGAGTTTATTCACCAGAAAGCATGAGTGAGGAGGCTTCTTTTGCATCTTTTGATGATTTGGCAAAGCAGTTTTCATTTTTATCGAACATACTAGATATTGGTAAATCACTTTTGCATCAAGTTTGCATGTATTTTTCGTCAAATTTTTATTGTCATGCAATTTGCAAAATGCTTGTGGAACACAACCAACAAGAGAACCAACATACCACCGAATTGTAGTTTGTTCATTTATTTAGCGGTTATTTGTTGTAATAAAGCTGACAAATATCTGGGTTATGAAAATCAATTGTTAGTTCAGAGCGTCTGCATATAAATACTTTTGCCACAACTCCTACAAGTTTTCGGCTGATATTTTGACAAAAGAGATATTTAAAATTTAAGAAGCAAATTTTATTATGTCTACATCATCATTCCATGTTAGCAAAGCCGGTCAAGCTGCTTCAAAACGAAACAAAAGATTATGCGAGGGAAGAAAAAGTGAAGAAAAAAACCAAGATGAAATGACGAAATCTGTCCCAAAAAACGACGTTAATGTGTGGGATGAAGAATGGCAATCACAAAATGATGAAATTGTAAAGTGCAATTTTAAAATGAGTGCAGATACTTTATGCATGATAATGCATTGTTTGACACATGAGGTGGAAATAGACACATTGCCTCGTCATTGGACACAAACTAAACTGGCTTGTGATGAAAATAAAACGGCCAATACTTTGACGTTGGCTTGTAACCACACTTTTCATCCGACCTGCATTGCGTTGCATTTTTTGAAGACAGACATGCGCTGTCCTGTATGTAGAGTAGGACCAAACGCCCGTATGAAACTTGATTGCATTCCACAGAATATTAGAAGCTGTTTTGAAAAATGTACAAACGACGATACATCTACAGATCAAACTATGTATGACATTTTTGAAATTCTCTCAGCAATTGAACTACAGGTTAGCTTCAAATTTCAATGTCAAAATAGTTTCAGGCAAAATATTTTGCACACGAGATTGCTAATGCATGAAAATTTGACAGAAATGACGCAAGTCGAAAATCATGTTGCGTCTCACCCAATATTGCATTCTCAACACGATTTAAATTTGCGAGCACAGGGCTTACACGGGTTAAATTCAACACAAATAGAAGAGTTTTATAATCGTGCAGGACCACGACTTAGATCAAATTCACGAAATACAGACAATATGTCTAGTAGTAATAATAATTTTAATCTAAACAACATTTCGCATGCAGGACAAAATTATGTAACCAACACGAATAATAGTTTTCTGGCTACGAGTATGCATGATGCAATCACCAATGCTGTTTTTGGAGATTCAGTCATTTCGCCTAATGTTTCTGAACAAGAACAACAAGAACATTTACAAGAACCGTTGATACAACAAAGCGTAAATACGATTGAATTGAATAATCATTTTCAACATGGGCTTCGATTCAGCGTACATCGATCATTCAACAGAGTTTTTTCTGGTTTTTTACAACGTCAAAGTTCAAGCGAAAACGCGCACACAGCAATGCAATTGACACATCCTCTGATTCCCCTGGAAATAAAAAGTGAAACGTTTAACGCGACAGACCTGCACAATTTTCTTTTTTCTTCGTCGGGTATTCACAAAATTCCCATGTTTTGTGCTGTGCTGGCTGGTTCTGAGCCTCTCGCTGTGTTCATTGTTGAGTATGACAGTCACAGTAGAGTACAGAACATTTACGTTGATGTAAACTATCAAGCAATTGTCAATGTAGCATCATATGTTCAAGACGTGCTACAGAATATAGAGGTTGTCATTAACGATGCAATTGTTCCTCATGATAGCTGAGCATATCAATTTATTAGACTGAATAAAATATTGAAACTGTCGTTTACAAAATTTATTACAATATATTTTTGATCTAGACAATAATACACTAATTGATTATAACGAAAGACAGTATATAAAGCATGTCCATTCATAATGCCCACAGCAGACGATACTTCGACGCGCTTAAATTCGTCGTCTGATCGGCTTCCCAAAACAGAAACTGAAGTGGTAGAAATGTGTTGGCAGAAAGTTTTTAAAGAAATACAAAGCAATGTTGCAGTGACTGCCATGGTGAAAGAAAGTCTGGACCAGGCTGGCGCTACAATTTGTTTTCATGCTTTTGATCTTGTTTCCAAAACGCTTGATGGTCCTAACATGATTCGCAAGATTCACAAATCAGAAAACGAAACTTTGAACACTGCTTTGACAAATGCAGAGGGTCCATGGTATGAAAAAAATGTTACGATGCACACAAAATATGATTATCGGGGTGTATGGTTGACAAGAGCGAGAAATGGCAAGCTGTATCAAACACTCAAAAACGCCCATAAAGAACCAGAATGGATCAATTTAAGTCCACAAATAGTGTGCGACACGTTTTGCGAACCCGTAAGTGAGAGTGAAGTACAACACGCACTACAGTTAGGATTTGCAGACGAGGAAAAAAGCAATCTAGCAAAGAAAGCGTTTGATGACATCGACATATTTTTATTTGAAGCCAATAAGTGGTTTAAATTAAGAGAAATTCAAAATGTTGCCAGCTTACATGAGAAAACAAAATTTGATCAACTTATCAATCAAAGACTAGAGTATTGGGAATATGAGTTTGATGATTTAAAATCAAGAAATGAGCAAATTAAACGGTACAGAGAATGGAAATCTTTGATGCTGCATCATTTGGATAGCAGTGTAGACGTTTTGAAAGCTGCCATTCTGCAAAATTGTGCAAAATTTGGCTACGCCAAACAACAACCACAACCAACAACCAATCAAAATGTAGAAGATTTGAGAAATTTAAATATTTATATGACTGGCTTGTCCCAGGAAGTTTTACTTGAACTTTTATCTATGAGCCATAAGCTTGCAGAAGCAAAGAATGATAATGATTCTTTTGGTGGAATCGGAAAGCTTGTCGAGAACGTCAATGATTATTTGATACTTGCGGAAAGTGAAGCTATTTTAACGTTAGTAAGAGATGCAAGACAAAACAGAAAACGTCTTGTGATGATTGAGTTTATCACGCTTGGCATTGCTGAGATATATAGAGATAAAAAAATATTGCCACCGTACAAGTTTTTTTTTCACCCAGAGGATATACGTCGACCTACACAACAAGAACTAACTGATTTGCCGTTATGCGCAAAACATGTAACTGATACAATTGCACGTGTCAAATATGTTATTGGCACTGCTCGACACACTAATGCAGTTTTTGCCGCGACACATCAATCTTCCAAGAACGTAAAAGAAGACCCAGATGTGAGTTTTGGAGCTTACATTGTGCCAAAACGCCCGGAAACTGATTTTTTGTTTTTATTATCAGCACCGCAAAATTCTGAAATTGTGCAGGATGTCAAAAAACTTAAGCGTCCTATTCGTCGCTGGCAAAAAAAAGTTTTATGCGATGCAAAAGACAAAACAATGAATGCTGCCAAAATTCTTGTGCATCCACGGCTGTATAATAATCTTCCAGGCATAAAAGATAAAATCAAGCCATTGGAGCCGTACTGGTTGTTTGATTTAAGACGCAAACGAAATTGGACTCGGCAAAATCAAGATAAATACAGATATCAATATGAAGATGTTGTTGTTCTTCCAGTGCAAAAACCTGATTTGATGATAGAGGTAAGTTACAACTCAAAGAAAGTGGTTGGTGTTAAAAAGCGCGTAGTGTTTATAGAGGTTGATGGAGAGGATAAAACAACAGGACAAAAGTCTAGAAAACCAAGTGAGAAGAATAGTGTCAGGTCGCAAAAGAAAAAGAAAGAAAAGAGCGATGATGAGGAAGATGATATAGATGATGAAGATGACGACGATTTTGATGATAGCGATTTAGTTGAAGTGCGTTATGAAACAAACACCATGTCTGGCGGTTCTGAAGCTTTAATGGATGACAAAGAAGTGAACAGAATAACGAAAAAAGATTCAGGCGGCAATCCGGCAAAACTGGCTATGAAGATGATGCAATCTGTCGGGGTCCAAATGGTCTTGCAGCCGTACACTTACAACATTCGAAGCAACTTTTATAGTTTTTTGAAGAAGAAAATAGAAAAATCATTGTTTAGTACAACAAATGTACAAATACCAGAGTATCAAGAATTGCTTTCGACATTGAAAGCAAGAAACAATACTGTGAACAGTACGCAAAATGATTATGAAGATCTGTTACGATGCATTCATCTGATGCACCACATATACATTGCACACGTCAAAGTTGCGTTTTACATTTACATGTTTGAGACGTATGATATTGATTTGCTTGCAAAGCTCGACAATCCATTCATGTATAATCAGGATGTGGAGAGGCAAGAAAGCTTATCGCGAATGCGGGACAAACACTTTTTTATCAATTTTCAAGCATACAACATTCCAGAGGAATTACATTTTAACGATACAATGGACACACACGTCAAAGAATTTTTGGAAAAAAGCATGATGTTACAATCGCGAATCAAGACAAAATATTGCAATGAAAATGATATGGTGTCGACATGGCAGCAAGCACCTGTGATGGACGCAAATTCAAAAAGAAGCAATATGCATCATTGGACCGCCAATGTGCATCGTCAATTATTTCCATTGTTTCCAAATGAATTTGAGTCAATTGTCAATGTTGCATATGCTGCCGTGGAACGTGTTAACATGAAAGAATTGTGTAAAATTGTGCTTCATGCAGCCAAAGAATCATTCGAGGCATACTATAAATCATACAAATTAGAATTGAGATCGCTCGATGGTTTAGAATTTAAACGTCGAGAATTTCCAGACCGATGTTATCTCACACGACGAGAACAAATGGATCGTACAAAATGGTGGAACAAAAACTATTTTGATGATAACAGAGATAATCAATTTACAACATTACAAACTAGCGTAAACGCTTACAACTTATTAAACCAGCAAAATAAAATTGATTTTCCAGATGTAGATAATTCAAGAGCAAGTGGAGTAGCATTGCGAAAGAGAGCAAAAAAGCAGGAGCACGATCAAATTGAAATTTTTTTGGGTTATGAAGAACCAGTGCTTAAGCGGCAAGCATATAACAGTAATCGCAGAAAATGGACATCAAAAGATTACGCAATGCTAAAGTGGGACCAAGTAGACGTCAGAATGCATTTTTTCGACTACGCAATGCGAAAAGAAGAAACGTTTGAAAAGTTCCAAAAATATTCTCGAGGCGTTTGGTACTTGCAAGATTATATTGATTTTTTTAATATGTTGCGAAGCATTGTTTTCGCAAATGACAGCCAACAAAACGCTGACTATTCTGATTTTACTACAGCAGATGAAATTCGACAAGAAATAGTCGCAGGAAACTTGACACTGCTTGACAATATTATAAAATCAAGTGCATGGAGACTCAAATTGTACTTATCTGACGAGGACATTAACTCAGTGATCACACCCACTACAAAAGCAGGTCTTTTGGCATATAATGCTAACTGGCAAACATTGTCCAGCGTGACAACAAATAATGGTACAAAAAAAATGCCATCACAAAGCTCACAGGCAGCCAAAGCCTACCACATTTTTGCAATAATGAGTTGGTTTTTTGATTGCAGAGATGGAGGAGCATGCCAATTTCAATGGGAAGACTCAATATTAGAATATTTTGGTTCAGAAATTACAGAATCGGATGAATCAATAAAGTCGAACTTTGATATTTTTAGGTTTGAAGAACCAAAAAGATTAATGCCTGATGTAACTTATTTCAACAACATGTGGTTTCAAATGACAATGTTTTTGGAACACAATTTTCGTAATGCTGTGGCTGCTGTGCATTACAAGCTGTTTCAAATTGATGTAATAGAGGACAACATGGAGTATTTAGCTCCACACAAAATTGGATCCGAATATGACATTGGCCTGCAAGCTAAAATAAGAAAACTTGTGGCGCGTCGTTCATCATTACTGAACAACCGAGCAGCATTTGTCGGCTTAAAAAATGTCAGTCGTGAACTAAGTTTCAAAAAATTCGATCCACAGAAAAACACAGCATTAACATTACGCGAACGCATTCTTTCGCAATTGGATGATGATTTACCATTGTTGGATCCGACTCTCAAAAATTATGTGCAACAGTTTAAAATTCCTGACTCAATTTTGTTTCTGCGCATCATTCGCTGTCCCAATATTTTGGCTTTGCGAGAATTGGCTGTTCAACACATATCCCCTCACCCTCACAAGTATTTGCAAGAAGTACTTGCTTTTTTTGATCCCGCTGTGCAGTCTGAAATTGAGGTCATGTTGAAGTTTGTACACACCGACGATAGTGTATATGCAGCAACGCCACAAGCCCATGCATCCTCACGGGTCTTGCTTACACGCAAATGTATGCTTCGATGGATGCACGAAATTGTCGATTTACAGTATATGGCATCTGGAAGATTAAACTGTATGTATTTTTGTAAAACTCCTCTTCAATGCAAGTTTATGATGATGATGCAAGCAAATACCGTTTTTATGCTTGAACGCTTATTATGTAAACAAGAACTTTTGAATTATGCTTCAAATAGACCAATTCGTTTTGTTTTGTTACAATTGAGACTACTTTACAATTTATTATCATGTACAACTGACGAGAACTCACACAAAAAATCTCACAAAAACATTTGGCGCAATGATGATTTTGATGATTTGCTTTATTACAGTGAAACAAGTGATAAGACGTTGACAGTGCCTGCGTCAATAAATCCAGTCACTACATGTTTTTGCATATCATGGGATAAATTTGTGTATTGGACACCAGGTGCGTCTAGGTGTGAGTGGCCGGCGCGGGACAGCAATTTTGTTTCATTTGGACCGCATAAAAACAATGCAAAAAATGCTGCAAAAGATTTAAATTCAGAGTCTGAAGAGACTGAAGATGCAAGTGATGTCACAGACGATGAATCAATCAGTGCGTCCGAATCGTTAGATAATGATGATGATGATCATCAAAATTACCCTACATTGTCAAACAAATTTCCGTTTCCAATCGACAGACATAATTTGCCAGGCGAACCATCGAGTAGTCCATCAAGTAGTCCAACATCCAGCACACAATACACATATCATATTACAGCACAAAATCAAAACGCGGAATTTTGCGAAATGTCTGCTGAGGAACACGCAATGTGGTTGATGTTGGCGTACATCAGACCACATGCTGCATTGCAAATGCATGAAGACAATGCTTTTAGCTTGGAATCACAATCTGTTTTGATATTACAAAATACTTCTTTGCGCCGTGATCAAGAAGACATAGTTGCACATTGTGACCCTCAATTGGATGTTAATGATGCTCAGCTAAAATGTGTCATTCACGCCGATATGTCGAATGAAGCTCATATGTTTCTGGAATTGTCAGAGTTGCAGCCTCGTGACAAATGCAAAAGCCAATTGCCACCTGTTGTGCAGCATTTGATTCCGCCAATTCCAAACCGCAAGTTCATATACATTCCTCCAGCCTGCGCCACTTACATTAAACAAGAACATGCCAAAGATGTCAATGATGGGTTTATATTTCACGATGCTTTTGCCAATAAACTTTTTTTGGTGCGTAGAACATTTACAGGAGCACGATGTTGGACTTGGAAACGATTTATGATCAAAACCATATTTTTTCATGCATGCAGTCGAATCGTAAGCAGAAATAGAGAATTTTTGGCTTTGTATGCTCATCCAGATGATGAAAAAAATCATGTGTTGACAAAAACTGTAAAAGATAATGTCTTGGAAGCTCACGAGTTATTAAAGAATACTGTTGGAAATCTTGAGTTCAAAACAAAAAAAATTGACGAGTATTTTGCCAAAAAAAAGATGATGCCAACGGACCAAAAATTCACATTGCTCATCAAAACAGATCGTGAATACCGAAAGTATACTGACACTTTTGATTCGACAAAAACATATGACGCACACAGCTTGCGTAAAACCGAAAAAATATCACCTAATAAGTACGGTTATTGGATTTGTAAAAACATTTGTGAAAAACTACTGGATGAGACATCGGATGAGACATTGGATGAGACAAAAATGCTTGGTTATACACCAACGAGTTGCAGATATGCTTTAATATTGCCAAGATTGCTACAATCAATGAAAATTGCAGAAACAATGTTAGAAAAATCTTGTACAAGTGTGCCGTCCGTAGCTTTTGTATATCGACAATACATCTACCTAGAAGAACCCCCTAAAACATTGTTTGTAAAGTATCATGAAAAATACTACATTGCATTTCCAAAAAATTATGCCATTTTGGGGGAGAACATTGTGCAATTCGAACCAAAACACACGAAACGTACAATTATAAGTTTTTGCAATACGCGCTATCGTAGTTGTTTACCACTAAAATACATTCGAAATGCAACGGACGCTGCAGATATTTCAAACATCCTAATAAGTGATTACGCAAAAGATGATCAATTGAAGTGCATTCTGGAACAAAGAGAAAAAGACGATTTCATGTGGGATATGAAAACGTTCGAAACAAATACTTCTGCTTTGGGATTCTTATTAAATTTTAAAAACAACGCAGCAATGAATAGACAAATGAACAATCATGTACTATTGCCGCATACAAAACGTGTTATATGTGGCCATAAAAAAGATTACGAAAAAATGTTCATGTTACCAGATTTTTTTTGTACATTCGAGGAATTTGTGGATGCTACAGAAAAAAAACAATCGGAGGAACCGAGCCAGAAAAACCAAGAAAGCGCTGAAGATAGTACTGATGAGCTAATTCAAGATTTGCAATTGAGAAATGGAGAATCATCTATTACAGATGACAAAAAGCAAATATTGCAAGCATTCATGAAACTGCGTACACGAAACACATATAACGATCCACTGCACAATCTTCGTGACGATAATATTGCTTTAGAAAAAATTTTGACGTTAATCGATCAAATTATTACTCCAAAATCTAGTGAAATTTTTTGATTATTTGATCTCTACATACAACAATTGATACTGTGGTTCGCATTTTTTTTAAGAAAATAAACATACTTTATTGGATCATAAATTATTCTTTGTACGCTTAACAATGTTTACATTTTGTTTGTAATTTTATTGAATGTGAACAAATATAATATTCGAATCATGCTGATACAATATCTCGAATGACGTCAGGAGTATACATTGAAATTCCTGATGACCATGGAAGCATATCATCATCGTTGGAACTATGCAGCACAGTAGGCGTGTAGTAAGACAATTTATCACTGTGTCTGGCAAATAATTTGTCAGCTTCCATTCTCTCGATTTCTTTTTTTTGTTTATGATTTTGTTTGTGCAGGAGTTCTATGTATTCTACTGATGGTTCATTATCAATATAATATTTCAAGTGATCCATTGCTGTCTGTAATTGTCTTTGGTGTATATGGCAATCGGCATCCAATTTGTTTTGTTCTATCAAGTTCTCTGCAATTTTCAAACATTTTTCTGCCTGCTCCATATCATTATTGTCAAGACATGAGTAAAGTTTTTTTGTTGTTTCGTCACATTTCTTTTTAAAAGTTTTAGGCATAAAAGTATACCAATCTTAAATTAAAAAAATGAAAATTTGAACTGAGAAATTTTTCATAAATTGTACTGAGTTTGTTAGCATCTGAGTCATATTCTTGTAAAAACTGCTTACAAATATATCACGAAGCAACTACCAAATGTACTTTGCAGGCACATGT
>Ga0209713_10001593_pt1 | contig 13707 bp, 3 predicted proteins | sample ArcOceMetagenome_3_FD_187444 | JGI IMG/M metagenome (GOLD analysis project Ga0209713, IMG submission 187444) | Marine eukaryotic phytoplankton communities from Arctic Ocean - Arctic Ocean- Svalbard ARC20M Metagenome (SPAdes) (version 2) | ecosystem: Environmental > Aquatic > Marine > Oceanic...
ACCGCCTAGGAACCACACGGCATGGAATTAAAAAACTTTGGCAAAGAAGCGGCGCAGCAAGGTGAGCTGCACCATCGATTCGTCACATCCGATCAACGACGGCCCTGCTGTAAACCCCACGGAGGGAGCTCCGAGGAGCCAGAAAGAAGGGTCACGTCGCGGGACGAGCGAGCTGCGATTGGTCGCAAACTACTTCGAACGCATCATGGCCGTTGCGTGTCAACCGGAGCCGACCGGATCTACGACGCAAACTACTTCGACCGGGGCTAGGACGGAGCCGCGCAGCGCGCCGAGTGTGACTATGTCAACTCTGGCTCACTCGGCGTTAGCCCCGACATGCCAACTTCGGCTCGCCACGTAAAAACTGGGAATCACCGGGAGGGTCGTTCTTAAACAGTTCTTAAACAGTTCAAGTTTGTAACTGGGTCTCGCCTCAATACCTCAAGAGGCTTAGGCTTAGGCTTAGGCTTTATTCCAGGACTACGCAGCACGCAAGAGCCTGCAGCTCGGACGTCACCACCGCTATAGAGCGGATGCCAACCCGCGGGCGCTCTATCTAGTGCAGAGTCCTGGGGTAGTAGCCGGCAAAAGCATCGCCTAAACAGCCTAAACAGCCTAAACAGCACCCGGCGAGAGAAAGATCGACAACATCACGACAGGCCGACTTCCGCTCGCCAGGAAAAAAACTGGGAACCACGGCGAGAGCTCTGCTTAAACAGAGCTGTACGCGCCCCACAAGTCGCCACGGACAACCAAGATCGGTACGCTCACGATGACCAAATCCGGCTCGCCGCATACAAAACGGGAGGAAGACGTCAGGGGGATCAGGGGCGAGCTGTGTGTGCCGTCAGGGCGTCAGGGGTCAGGGGGCGTCGATCGATTTTGCAGCAATTTTGTTTGTTCATGAATGATGCTCGGCCTAACGACAGAATATTCTCAAGCTGATGAAATCGACCTCAAACCTGTAACGTCCTGCAGGAACTCGCTTGGGGCATCGGGAGTCTTCGGGACTTGCCCGGCTGGACCCGTGACCGGGCAACGTCCCGGACTTGTTTTGCACAGACGCGCGGCGCGGGCGCGAGAGAATCGCCATCGCCGCCGCAGCGCGCGAGTCACCGCGATCGACCCCACGTCCCTCGGCCAGCTGGAGAGCAGATGCAGAACAATGAGTCCTCCAGCCCTAGCTCGAGCTCGACCACGCCGCGTGGCGGTCAATCATGGCGCACGATGAACGAGGCCGAGCTCTCGGAGTCGCTCATCTACCTAACCTGCCCAATCTGCGGCGAGGTTCGGTTGCACACCCCATGTCCTCCTGCCGTTACCACCAGCTATGCCAAGCCCTTCCGATGCGTCGCAGGTGCTTCACAACGACCCGGTCTTCACGCCATGCCACCACACGTTTTGCGGACACTGCATCCGGGACCGGCTCGAGGCGGGTGAGGGCACGTGCGCCGAGTGCCACAAGCCGCTGAAGCTGGAAGACCTCAAGGCCAACAGCATGGCGCTCAACCTGCTCAACTCGCTCAAGGTGTGCTCCACAGACGGTTCATATCGTCTCTCTCTCTCTCTCTCTCTCTCTCTCTCTCTCTCCCTCTCTGTCTCTATCTTGCGTCTGTCTGGCACGCACGCATGCACGCGCGCGCGCCTGTCCACCTGCCCTCTCCCGAATCTCTCCCTCGCAAACGCCACCTGGCCCTCGCCTCGCGCCCTGCCCCCTCTTCCCTCGCAGACGTGCTGCATCTACAAGACCAACGGCTGCCCGTGGAAGGGAAAGGTCAACGAGCTCGCCGCGCACCAGCTCGTCTGCACCTACCAGGTCACCTCGTGCCCCTACGGCTGTGGCGAGAAGGTCGACACCAAGGCGCTGCGCACCCACCAGAAACGCTGCGAGTTTCGGCCCGTCAACGACTGCCCGTGCGGCAAGGCCTTCCGTTACAACCAGCGGCACGAGCACCGGCAGAACTGCCTGGCGTGGCACCAGCAGATCGTCCCCTCGCTCCGCCAGGCGCGGGACGCCGCGGCGACCGAGCTCTCGCAGCGCACCGAGGCGCTGCGACGGCTCAAGCTGGCAGGCGCCGAGCGCGAGGCGCAGGTGGCCACCTCGCAACTCGACAAGCTCGGCATGATCCTCGGGATGGTGGGGCTGGTGAGCTGCGAGGCGCGTCCCGACGCCTCGGTCGCGGTCGCGCTCTTTGTGCTCGTCGCCGTGCAGGCGCGCCAGCCCGCCGCGCTGCGGCAGGGGCGCTACCTGGTCGCTGCGTCGCTGCTGGCCGACCTGGCATGGATGCTCGTGCTTGGTCCACAGCAGGACGGCCTCTTCGGCGCGCCAGCCGCGGCGCCCGCCGAAGCCACTCAGCCGCAGCGGCCGCCGCCCGCAGCTGCGTCTTCCTCGCTCGACGACGCAGCGCCCAGGCCGTACACGGTGGGGCTCGTGTGTGCCCTCGCTGCGCTCAAGGCCGCGGTGCTGCTCGTGCTGCCGCAGGCGCTGGGCGCGCTCGAGGCGCTGCGTGCCGCGCAGCTCGAGTTCGAGGAGGAGGGCAGGGCGCTCGAGGTGCGCGAAGCGACGCGCAGCCGCGAGGGCTCGATCGTCGCTGCCCGGCTGCCTCCGCCGGCGAGCGGCGGCGGCGGCGGCGCCTCGACATCGTCTCTGTCGTCGCTCGAGGAGGCCGACCCCGCCGCGCGGCGCGGCTGGTCGGCGGTGCCGCGCTCCGGCCGGCAACGCGAGCCCGACCGCGGCCCGCTCGGGCTGTGGCTCGACGTCCTCGGCTGGAGCACCTTTGCCATCGCGCTGTGGGGGTGCATCTGCCGGCCCGACGCGGCAGCGGCGCTCGCACTGCTCGTGCTCACGACGGTGCGCGAGTCGGGACTCTACTTTTCGCGCCAGCTGCTGGGCGTCGCCGCGCTCGCTCTCGCGCTCGACGGCGTCTGGCTGCAGCAGACGATGCCCGACGCGGCGGCAGCGCTGCTCGGCTTCAACGTGCCGGCCTTCCTCTCGCTCGCCGCGGAGGAAGGCTCCCTGCGCGACTACATGGCGGCGTGGTGCGTGCTGCTTTCTTTCCCGTGCAAGCTGCTTCTGCTGCTGACTGGCCTCCACCTCAGCTGCCTGCCGCCCGCGGTCGAGGCGCAGCCGTTCCGCTTCGAGGAGTCGGACGACGTCGGGCTCGCCGGTGGCGGAGCTACCGACTCGTCGCCGCCCACCGATCGCTCGAGCGAGTCGTCAGACCGCGACCGCGCGGCCGAGCGTGAAACGAAGAGCGAGAAGCGGCGGCTGGCGCGCGCGCGAGAGCAGCAGCTGCGGCGCGCTAAGGAGAGCGTCACGTTCTGCTTCCTTGGGCTGTTGCTCGCGTGCGCATGTGCGCCGCTCCGCCTCTCGCTCGCCGGCATGGAGTGCTATGTCTTCACGATGCTCGCTGCGTACTCGTGCCTGCGCCACTCGCACGTGTGCGCTTCGCAGCCGGTGCGTTGCCGCGCGATGCTCGAGCGCAGCGTCCTGTTGCTGCTGCTCTCGTTTGTGCTCGAGGCGCGCGTGCTCCTGGACCAGCAGTCGCTGCTCGAGCAGTGGGGCGGCCTCTCGCTCACCGGCAAGGTCTCGCTCGCCTCGTCGGTCGCCGACGTGCTGCTGCTCCTCGTGCTGTTGCACGCGCTGCTGCGGCTGCTGCCGACGTTGCAGGTGCCCACCCACGTGAGCGGCACAGCACGCCGGCTGTGGGCGTCGCGCACGCACCACGCGGCTGCGGCCTCATTCTGCCTCGCTGTGTGCGTCTCGGGGCTCCGTCGCGATGTCGACACGTCGCTCTTCGCCCTCGCCCTCTTCGCCTCCTCCGAGGACGCAGAGGCCGCCTCGCGCGCTGCGCTGCAGCCCACGGGGGGCGCCGCCGCCGCCGCCGCCGCCCTCGCCGCCGCGCCAGACTCCGCCTCCTCCAGCAGCCTCGCGGCGGCGGCGGCGGCGGCGGCGGCGGCGGCGGCGGCGGTGGCTCCCGCGACGTCGAGCGCGCCGCTCGCGTGCCTGCGCCCCGACCCTGCACGCCGGCCGGGTGGGCTCCTGACTGCCGTGCTTCTCTGCGCGCTGACGGCGGCGGCCGACCTGACGTGGGTGCTGCCGCAGCTGCGTGGTGTTACTTCGCTGCAGGCGAGCTTGCCAGCTGAGCTCGGCCTCGTGCTGCTCAAGCTCGGAGCAAAGCTCGCGTTTGGCCTCTCGGCGGCGCGGCTGCTCGCCACGCGCCGCGCGCCGTCGCGGCTCGAGCTCGCTGCCGACGAGCGCGGCAGCTTCCTGTATACGGCGAGCGCCATGCTGCTCGCCAGCGCTTGCGTCGCTAACGCCTCGAGCACGCTGCTCTCGGACGAGTGGCTCAGCGAGTGGTTCTTCGCCGAGAGCTACGCGCCCACCGCCGCCCTCGATTCGTCGCACGAAGCGGCCGTCGCGCTCGCGCTCGGTGTCGCGGCGGGGCCGACGGCGGCGCTCGCGGCGGCTGGGTGCGCGATCGCCCTCGGCAGCGGCGGGCGGCGCGGTGGCGCGCTGCTCATCGGCAGCGCGCTTGCACTGCTCGTGGTTGATTGCGTGTGGCTCGTGGCAGGGCCGCTCGCGCTCGGTTGGGAGGACGCCGCCCGGCTTCGCGAGCTCGGCATCCCCGCCCGCTGGCAGCTGCTGCCGCCTCCTCTCGTTGGCGCCGCGTCAACGCTGCTGCTGCAGGTGCCGCTCAAGCTCGCCATCGCCGTCGCCGCCGCATACCACGCGGGCGGCCCGCCGCTATCGGGTGCCGCCGTAGGCAGCGGCTACTCGAGGCTCTATGGCGGAGAGCGCAAGGAACGCAAGCCGCGAAAGGGCAGCGACGACAGCAGCAATGCCCCTGCGACTGCACCGCCGCCACGGCCACGCATGCCCGTCGGCGCGTCAACGCTCTTTGCACTCAACGAGGAGGAGGGCGACAACGAGTCGCGGTCCGCTGGCAGGGCTTCCTCGCGTTCGGTGCCGCCGCCGCCGGCCAATGGCAATGCCTTTGAGCTTCAGCTGTGAAGGAAGCCACAGGTCTCAAGGCCCGGCTCAATAGTCTCAAGGGAGCGCCGAGCCGGAGGCCTCGTTTTTTTGGGGCGCTGGGAGGCGCGGGGGCGCGTCGTCGATGATTATGGCCGATAAAAATGACGCAGGCACAAAAAGTGACACGATCCGCACTTGCAGGATACTTTTTAAAGTAACACACGCAACTCGCGTGTAAAGAGTAAAGTATTCTTTGGGATGCCCCGCTCCCGAGTCCCCGTTCCCAACGGACGGAAGTCCCATGGCCGAAGCGCCGATCCGATGAGGCGAGCCCAGCGCTTCAGGGTGAGACCAACTGGGCCTCTCCTCCTGTTCGCGGGGCCCTCCCGTCGGTCTCTCACTGCAGCACGAAGCGGTCGGCGTTCACGAGGCATGCCAGCTGCACCTTCTCGGGCGTGAGCGGCGCGTCGAGCCGGAAGGGCGCGGCGCCCGCGCCACCCGCATCCGCGCGCGCGGCGCGGATCGCGTCGCGTGCTGCGAGGAAGGCGGCGCCGCCGAGGGCCATCGGCGGCTCTGCCGACGCCTTCGAGCGGAGCACCGCGTTCGACTTGGGGTTGGGCGCGTTCTCAAGGAACGCCACATTGAGCTGGAGCGGGATGTCGTGGACGGCAGGCGGCTTGTACTGCCACGTACCGAGGTTGCGCTGCGTGCCGTCGGCCGCGTACTGCACCTCCTCGGTCGTGAGCAGGCCGAGTGCCATGACGAAGCCGCCCTCGACCTGCCCGAGGTCGACGAGCGGGCTGAGCGGCGTGCCCTGGTCCATCAGCAGGTCGGCGCGCGCGATCGACAGCTCACCCGTCAGCACGTCGACCTCGACCTCGACGCAGCCGACGCCCTGCGTCGCGTACTCCCAGCGCGTGCCCGATCCGTGCGAGCCGCCCGTGCCGTCGCCGCCAAACCACCCGACCGCCGCGAGCGACAGGTTGGCCTTGGCGGCAGCAGTGACCGTCGCCGCCCAGTCGCCGCCCGTGTCGCGGTGCGGCGCCAGCTGCGCATCGAGCGTCGAGCACGCGTCGAGCACGGCGCTCACGCAAAGCTCCGACGTCGCGGAGCCGCCCGTGGCGAGGGAGCCGGACGCGCCGCCGGTGGAGGACGTGTCGCCCACAACGACGGCGTCGAGCGGGCAGCCGAGCGCGTACGCCACCGCCTGCGCCACCTTGGTGTGGATGCCCTGCCCGAGCTCGCAGCCACCGTGCGCGACGCGCACCGAGCCGTCGGCGCCGAAGATGCGCACGCTCGCCGACTCGTGGAAGTCCGCCGCCTCGTAGCCGATGCCGTACTTGATCGGCATCATGCACAGCCCGCGCTTGCGCCAGACGTTCGCCGCGTTGAAGGTGGCGGCCGCCTTGCGCCGCTCTGCCACCTGCCACTCGGACTTGGCGCGTGCCCACATGGCGGGCACGTTCCAGTTGTAGCCGCCCTCGCCGATGACGACGCCCATCGGCGCCTTGTCGCCCACCGCATAGAGGTTCTTCTCGCGCAGCTCCTCGGCGGGCATGCTGCACGCCTCGGCGGCGTGCTCGAGCGCCAGCTCGTGCAGCAGGATGCCCTGGATGACGCCGGGCGCGCGGCACGACGTGTTGCCTGGCCTGGTCGTTAAGACGATCTTGCCACCCGCCTTGAAGTCGGCGTGACGGTAGCAGTTGTCCGACCACTGCGTCGCCATGCCGAGGTCGCCGCCGCCGCCCGCGCCGTCGGTGCAGCCCGAGTCGAAGACGAACGAGAGCTCGACGGAGGAGACGACGCCGCTCGTCGCGTCGACGGCGAGCGACCAGCTGCCCTCCATCGACGCGCGGCCGCCCGTCGCGCTCATGTCGTCGGCGCGCTCGTTGTGCAGCCGCACCGGCCGCCGGTGCTTGACCGCCGCCACCGCCGCCAGGACTGCCGTCGGCAGGTGCGCATTGAGCTTGCCGCCGTATGCGCCGCCGACACGACGCACCACGACATCGACATGCGAGACCGGCACACCCAGCGCGCCAGCGATGGCCTGCTGAGTCAGGCTCGGGTTCTGGTTGGCACACGTGACGACGATCTTGCCGTCCTCCTGCGGCTCGGCATACGCCGTGTGCGTCTCGAGGTAGAAGTGCTTCTGGCCACCGAGGCTCACCTCGCCCGACAGCACCGTCGCGCCGGTCGCCTGCTTTGCGGCCGTGCGCCACTCAGCCGGCGTCCGGCCGGCCACGACCTGCCAATGCGCGTCGAGCGCCGCCTCCGCCTCCGCACGCGCCTCCGCCGATGGCTCCTTGTCCCGCCCCGCCAGCTTGCGCACGGCCTCCTCCGTCGCCTCGGCGAGCGCACGCAGCCGAAGTCCGGCGCGCCGCGCGTGGCCGGTTGCCTGCATGTGCGCGACCGCGCCGGCAAAATGCTCCTGTGTGGCACGCCGAGGCCCGCCCGGGGCGGTCTCGATCGTCTTGTAAGTTAGGTTGGCCGCCTTGGCGCCGCACCGCGCGTGCGCGAGCGTGTCGGCGAGCACGAGGGCGACGCGCGCACCGACGGCAGGCACGGCGTCGCCGACGCGCACAAGGTATTTGGGAAATGTCTGCGTGTCGTTGGCGGCGTCGTCGTTGGCGGCGGCGACCGGCACGTCTGCGGCGAGGACGATGTCGACGACGCCGGGCATGCCGAGGCAAGCGGAGAAGTCGGCGCCGGCCAGGGTCGCGCCGTGGTCCGCGCCGACGGCCGTGCACACGAAAGCACCGCACAGCTCGCGGTGCTGGCGCGGCGCGTCCGAGGTGTACCGCGCCTCGCCCGACGCCTGCAGCAGGCTCGTGAGCTTCGGCATCGGCTGTGAGACGGGCGCGAGGCTGCTGTCCGAGACGGCGATCGACTGGACGCCCGACGAGACAGGGCGGTCCTCGACGGCGGCGAGCGAGGCGGCGACGGCCGATGAGAGCGCGGGGGGCAGCGACGGCTGCGCGCGCAGGAAGAACTTGTAGGCAAACGAGCGCAGCAGCGCGAGGCGGTAGCTGGCGCTATTTTGCGGATCTGTCGAGAGGCCTCGCTGCTTCGCCTCCGTCTCGAGCGCGCTGACGAAGCCTTGGAGCGCCGTCGCGTCGGTGAGACGTTTCCCGAGCAGAGCCTGCGGCGCGACGGTGGCCACGAAGAGGCCGCTGTCGATGACGCCGCCAAAGACAGCCTTGCACGAGGTCACGCCGCCCTCGGCGTCGGTCGTCGCCACCAGGGCGGCGTTGACGATGGCGTGGCTGTTGGCGTGGCGCTGGGACGTTTTGTCCGCGTATGCTCGCGTCACCTGGCCAGCACCGGGCGAGGCGGCGGAGGAACACGAGAAGCGGCCCAGCACGCTCGGCGCGCCGCGCAGCGGCAGCCGCAGAGACACAACTACGTTGGCGGCGACGGCGGCGGCTCCGCCCGCGACGAAGGTCTCGACGGGCGTGCTCCTGGGCTGGGCGGCGGCGGACGGCAGCGCGCCGCGCGGGAGAAGCTCGACCGTCGCACCGGCGGCGGCGAGGATGAGCAGCACGTCCGATGGCAGCGCGGGCGCGGCAGCGGCAAGGCACAGGTTGCCCGCCCACGAGCCGACAGCGCGTACCTGCGTCGTGGCGACGCGGCCGAGGTGACGCGACAGCTCGGAGGCAACCGGCGCCGCGGAGGTGCCGGCGGTGGCGGGGGCGGCGGCGACGCGGTCGAGCGCGGCGCGCACCGCCTCGAGCGTCACCGCGGCGCCCGCGGTGAGCACGCCCGTCGTGGCTGAGTAGGCGGCGGGCGCGACGAGCTCGGCCACCGCGCTCACGTCGACCGTCGTGGCGTCGAGCTCCGGCGGCTGCCCCGCGGCGCCGCCCTTGGAGCCGCCCGTGCCCGTCGGCCCGCCCGGAGCGTAGTACTTGGCGACGCCCATCCCCGTGTTGCCGGCGACGATCCTGGCCGCCGGCCCCGCTGCGTGGAGCACCTGCTGCAGCTCGGCGAGGCTGGTCGGCCGCACGTAGGCGAGGGAGGCGGCGCTGTCCTCGAAGCGGAGCCGCCGCGCTCCCGCCGCCGCGCCGCGCGGGCGCGCGCTCGCCGCGGCCGCGGCCGCGGCTGCGGCCGCCGCGTCGCACTCGCGGTCGCACGCCGCGCCCGAGCGCACGTCGTGGCACGCCGTCTCGCCGAGAGCCTCGATGTCGCACGACGGCGCCTCGCCCTCGCCCTCGCCCTCGCCCTCGCCCTTGCGCCCGGCCCCGCAGCACGCCCCGGCCGGCGCGGCGTCGACCGCGAACGCCGTCTTAAAGGCCTGCAGAATGGGGCGGTAGCCCGTGCAGCGGCAGAGGTTGCCGTCGAGCGAGTGCTCGATGGCCGAGGCGGTGAGCGGCTCGCCGCTCTTGGCGTGCCGTGCGAGGAGCGCAGACATCGCCGTCACCCAGCCCGGCGTGCAGAAGCCGCACTGTGAGCCCTGGCCCTCCGCGATCGCCCTCTGCACCGCGGAGAAGACCTGGTCGCTCGAGCCGAAGCCCTCGACCGTCGTGATCGCGAGGCCGTCGCACGCGCACAGCAGGCGGAGGCAGGCGTTGATCGAGCGCGGCACGTCGTCGGCGCCCACCGCCACGACGGTGCACGCGCCACATCCGCCCTCGCCGCAGCCCACCTTGGTGCCGGTCAGGCCGAGCTCGTCGCGCAGGAAGTCGGAGAGGAGCATCGACGGCGATGGGCTGGTGATGCGCTGCTCCTTGCCGTTGACGCTGAAGACCAGGGAGGTGGCAGGGCCGTCCACCGTCGGCGAAAGGGGGCTGCTGTCATCGCCACCACGGAGCGTGCGCTTGTCGGGCTGCTCGATCTCAACGGGCCAGCCCTCCACGGGCACCGTCGGCAGCGGAGCGTGGCGGCCGCCGATGAGGAGGGGGCGGTGCGAGCCCGCGAGGAGGGCGAGGCAGATCGCCACGGCGGCCGCGGCCGCTAGGGAGGCGCTGGCCCCGCCGCACAGCACGCCAAGCGTGACGCCGACGAGCAGGCCCTGCAGGGCGGGCAGGCTGTCGCGCGCGTCGCGCACGACCGCAGGTAGGATGTCGCTCTCCCCTTTTCCAAATAGACCCATCCCTTTTCTAGCACAGCAAAAATTGTCAAACTTAGCGAATCGGAGCTCCGTGTTCGGAGCTTCACTTTTGGGATTGCGCATGTCCGGCGCCATGTCTGCGCTCGCCCTCGTGCTGTCAACGCCGTCTCTGCTGCCACACGCACCGTTGCTGTCAACGCCGTCTCTGCTGCCACACGCAACGTTGCGCCCACGCGTCGCGCACCACGCGTCTTCGTTCGCGGCGCCACTTCACCCACTGCCGATCGCGACATCCAGCTTGACGAGACGCGCTGACTCTGCCCGCAGCCGGCACGCGGCTGTACACTGCGCCCAGCCGGCTGAGCCAGCGACGGCCCGGAGCGAGCCCGATGCCGGCAGCCTGCTCAAATGGGCCGTGCTCGCGCTGCTCGTCGTCCAGAACGCGTTGACCTCCGTGCTGACGAGCGCCTCGCGGGCGCCGAGAGCGGACGGCGGAGTGCTCTACCTGAGCGGGACCGCCGTGCTGATGACGGAGCTGCTCAAGCTGCCGACGTGCCTCGCGCTGATCGCGCGCGACGAGGGCGGGCCGCGCGCGATGGCGCGCGCCGTCTGGCAGCAGGTCTTCGTCGACTGGCGCGACACGCTGACGATGGCGGTGCCGGCGCTCTGCTACTGCCTGCAGAACCTGCTCTTCTACGTGGCGCTGAGCCACATGACGGCGCCGGCGTACCAGCTGTGGTCGCAGACGAAGACGCTGTTCACCGCCTTCTTCTTCGTCAGCTACCTCGGCGGCGACCTCAAGCCCAACCAGTGGCTCTCCATGCTGATGCTCTCGGTCGGCGTCGGCTGGGCGCAGTGTACGCCGCCGCGCCCGCTTCCGGCAGCCCAGCGGAGAGCATGCGCGCCGCCGGATCTGGCCTTCTCTCACGCAACCCCCACCCCCCCCCCCCCCCCCTCACTCCTCCCGCTCTCTCGCCCTCGAGCAGACTCGGGCGCGGCGGCGTCGGCGCAGCTGCTCGGGGTCGCCGCGGTGCTGCTGTCGAGCCTGCTCTCTGGCTTCGCCAACGTCTACCTCGAGAAGCGCGTCAAGCGCACCACCGTCTCGATCTGGATGCGCAATGTGCAGCTCGGCCTCTTCGGCATACCACAGAGCGCGTCGCTGCTGCTCGCGCCGGCGACCAAGGCGGCGGTCGCGTCGCACGGCCTCTTCGTCGGCTTCGACCCGCTCGTCTGGTCGGTCGTCGCGCTCAAGGCCATCGGCGGGCTGCTCGTGGCCGCCGTCGTCAAGGTGCGCTCGTCCTCCGTCCCCCGCGCTCAGTGCGCGCGCTCCTCTGCGCACCCGCCCCATTTCGTTCACCGGACCACCCCGAGGACCACTCGCATGGCGCCGGTGGCCACTCGTAGTCGAGCCCACGCGCCGCTCCACCGCGCCCGACGCCGCCCCTCCGCCCCTTTTGCACGCGGCGCGCGCAGTACGCCGACAACATTCTCAAGACCTTCGCCACCGCCATCTCGATCCTGATCACGTGCCTGCTCTCGCCGGCGGGCGTCACCGCGCGCTTCGTCCAGGGCATGGCGCTCGTCGTCGCCTCGCTGCCCATGTACAATGAGCGGCTCGTCGCCGCCGCGCGCGGCCTGCTCCCACGCCGCCCTCCGGCGCCGCCGCTGGCGCCGCCGCACCAGGACAGCCATGATGATCCTCACGACGACGGCGCCGGTGCCTGAGCGTCGTCTTGGGGAGCCATCTCGACTCGCGACACAGCCCCGCTGCAAGCCTTCGACCGCTGTGGCCGGGTGGCATCTAGCCGCGGCCTGTTGCAGCGCGCTCGAGCCGATGAGGCATTTGAGAGCATGCACGTGCGTTGTCCAGGTCCAGAGGCTCCGGGCACCATGCCGGGCACATGCATCATAAAATGAGTTATTTTGAAGGCGCGAAAACTCAGTGTTGCTCACGTCCTTTTGACCTCTCAGCGGAGGGTACGCGGCGTCGAAAACGCCGACGACGGGAGCGAGTTTTGAAGCACGGCGAGCTGCTGGCGCAGCAGCTCGCCACCGGTGGCGGCTGCGCTGCTGCCGCTCGCCCGGACCAACACGCGCGCCTCGTCCGACGGGGCGCGGCTGCGCTGCGCCGCCGCCGCCGCCACCACAGTCGCCGCGGCCGACGCCTCTCGCTGCTGGGCCTCGAGCCGCGCGCTGTGCGCCGCCGCGCGCACGGCGACGCCCTCGGCCTGTCGCAGCTCGGCCGCCAGTAGGGCGCGCTCGATGCGCGTCGCCGACTGCGTCGCCACCGCCGCGCGCGTCGCCGCCGCTGCCTCGCCCCGCCGGGCAGCGCCCTCGGCCTCGGCGGCGGCGGCGCGGCGGCGTAGCCCTTCGCTCGCCGCGTCGGCCTCGGCACGCTGGCGTGCGGCGGCCGCATCGACCGACCGCCTCTGCTCGACGAGCGCCGCGCACGTCGCGCGGAGCAAAGCCGCCTCGCGCGCCGCCGCCGCCTCTCGCGCCGCCGCCGCCTCCGTTTCAGCGCGCGCCGCCGCCAGCGCGCGCGACGACGCGGCGGAGGCGTGGCGCCGCTCCTCGGCCGCCGCCACCTCGGCCGCCGCCGCTGCCGTCGCCTCCTCGGCCCTTTGTGCCGCCGCGTGCGACGCCGCCACGCGACAGCTCTCCTCCTCCACGAGCGCCGCCGCCATCACCGCGCCCTCGGCATGCCGCCGCGCCGCCGTCGCGCCGCCCTCGGCTGCGCCGCGGGCATCCGCCGCGCGCCCTGCCGCCTCAGCCTCCGCCGCCACCGCCGCGTGCCGTGCCGCCTCCGCCACGCCCGCGTCGCTCGCCGCCGCCGCCGCCTCCTCCGCCGCACGCACCTCCACCGCCAGCGCGCGCCACTCGACGCTTCCCCGCACGCGGCCGGCCTCGGCGCGCGCGGCCCCCTCCGCCGCCGCCTCCTCGGCCGCCGCGAGCTCCACCGCCAGTGAAGCGACCTCGGCCGCGTGCGCCGCGTCGCCGCCGATGGTGGCAGCCATGGTGGCCACCTCGAGCTCCGCCGCCGCGAGCCGCTCTTGCCTCAGCCGCGCCACCTCGATCTCGTCGTCGCAGCACGCCAGCGCGTGCGCCACGCACTGCCCCGCGAGCTGCGCCTGCGCGCCGCACGCCTCGACAAGCTCCCGGCACGCTGCCGCAACGCCGTTGTTGCCGTCGCTCGCGACGGTGGAGGCGACGGGAGCGACGGGGGCTGCGGAGGCGGCGTGTAGTGCGGCGCGCGCGGCCCGTCTCTGCTCGCCCAGGTCCGCGTGCAGCGTGGCGGCCGCGGCGATGGCGTGCGCGGCGGCGGCGGCGGTCAGCGGCTGCTGCAGCAACGGCGTGTGCACCGCGAGCATCATCTGGTCCAGGCAAGCGCACAGGCCCTCAGCCAGCGCACCGAGCGCCGGCTGAGGGGCTGTGCGGCTGTCTGGACCGGATGCGGCGCCCGCGTCCGCGTCCACCCCTGCCGCCCTCTCGTCCTCCGCGTCGGCAAAGAGCCGACGCGGCCGCCGGCCCAGCCCCGTGCGCCCCTCCGGCGCCACCCCCGCCCCCGTCGCCGCCTCCATCGCCCCCGTCGCCTGCGCATCACGCCAGTGCACGGCGTCCAGCTCAGCGCGCGCCGCTTCTAGCTCCGATTGAACAGACGCCAGCTGCGCCTTCAGCGCCTGCCGCCCCA
>Ga0209713_10001594_pt1 | contig 13706 bp, 9 predicted proteins | sample ArcOceMetagenome_3_FD_187444 | JGI IMG/M metagenome (GOLD analysis project Ga0209713, IMG submission 187444) | Marine eukaryotic phytoplankton communities from Arctic Ocean - Arctic Ocean- Svalbard ARC20M Metagenome (SPAdes) (version 2) | ecosystem: Environmental > Aquatic > Marine > Oceanic...
GTGGCTCCGCCCAACAAGTTTCTATGTTGCGTGCGCTGGTGCTGCACAGCTAAAGTTTGCGCAAAAAAAAGCCAAGGTTGGGTGAGCTATAGCCTGCAGTGTTCGCTGGGTAAGATGATGTAGTCGCAAGCATCCCAGCACGCAAGGTGATGCTGCTCCTGCCACAAACATGTCGGCGAACTCCGAGCGTGACTCGCCCGACCCACACCCAGCCTCACCTTTCCGCGCCACCATGGGTCGTTGGGACCTCAAGGACATGCGCGCTGTCATCACCGGTGGCTCCAAGGGTCTCGGGCTCGCGTGCGTCCAGGAGATGCTCGAGCTGGGTGCGCACGTGCTGATGACTGCCCGTGGCGTCGAGGACCTGCAGAGTGCGCCGCGGCAGATCGAACCGACACGCATACACGCCCTGCTCTGCCCTACCGCGCCGCACCCTCTCGCTGTCGGCAGAGGTCCAGGCTGAGCTCGCCAAGCAGCACGAGGGGCGCGTGCACATCCTGGCTGCCGACGTGAGCGAGGCCGCCGGCCGCGCGGCGCTCGTGACGCACGTCACCGAGCTGTGGGGCTCGCTGGACATCCTGGTCAACAACGTGGGCACGAACAAGCGCCAGCGCGTCGAGGACTCGACGGAAGAGGAGTATCGCACCATGGTCGCCACCAACATGGACTCGGCCTACTTTCTGAGCAAGGACTGCCTGCCGCTGCTGCGAAAGTCGGGCTACGCGTCGGTGATCAACGTGTCGAGCCTGGCCGGCGTGCGCTCGTCGGGCACCGGCGTCATCTACGCGATGACCAAGGCGGCGATGGTACACATGTCCGAGGCGATCGCGTGCGAGTGGGCGGCCTACGGCATCCGCGTCAACTGCGTGGCGCCGTGGATGGCGCGCACCCCCATGCTCGAGGCAGCCATTGAGAAGGACCCGTCGCAGCTGGAGACCGTGTGCGCCGCGACGCCGCTCGGGCGGCTGGGCGAGCCGGCGGACACGGCGGGCGCCGTCTGCTTCTTGTGCATGCGCTCGTCCTCCTACATCACCGGCCAGGTGATCGCCGTCGACGGCGGCACGATGGCGCAGGGCTTCCGCGGCCCGTGCATCGTGCCCCACAGCAAGTGAGGCGGCGGTGTGGTGGCCCTCTTCTGTTCGGGCTGTTGAACGTCTCCTCGCTGTGTCTCGTCGTCACGCGCATGACGAGAGCCCGCTGCGAGGCGCGAGGGAGGCACGTGTGGGCGCACACCACACGGCCACACCTGGACCCGACCGTGGCATGTATGAAACCTCAACACCACTCTTGATGCTATGAAAGGAAATGACTTCTTATAACGAGTAAGGCTCAGAGCTGCCGCCCCTCAAGCTTCGAGCATGTTCTTCGGATCCGGTGGCGGAGCATCGTCAAAGGCCTCGCCAGTCGGCTTGACCCATCCGTTTTTCGCTTTCGTGTAGGTGGCGTCGTCCCCGGAACCACCACCGCCAGCACGGCGCCCGCCGCCGCCGCCGCCGCCGCCGCCGCCGCCGCCGCCGCCGCCGCCCTTGTCCGCCCTCACCACGATGGTCTTGCCCTCGAGCTCCGTGTCGTTCAGGGTGGAAATCGCCGCCTTGGCCTCCTCGGCGGTCGCAAACGTGCAGATGCCGAAACCCCGACCCTCGACAACGTCCGCGCGCATCACCTCGCCAGCCTGTCGCATGTGATCCTTGAGGACGCGCCAGTCGACAGTCGGCGCAAGGCCACCCACAAAGACGGCCTCGGCTGTGGCACCGCCGCCGCCGCCGCCGCCGCCGCCGCCGCCGCCGCCGCCGCCGCCGCCGCCGCCGCCGCCGCCGCCGCTGCCACCGAAACGAAAGGTGCCACGGCCCTTCCGTTCCTTGTCGGAGGTGTCCGGGCGACTGTAGGGCGCAGCCCTCGTGCGGGCGTCCGACTTGTTCCGCGGCATCGCACCGCCCTTGCCGCGGCCGCCGCCGCCGCCGCCGCCGCCCTTGCGCCCGCCGCCCTTGCCGCCGCCTTTTCCCTTGCCGCCGCCGCCCGAGCTCTTGATGATGTCGTCCAGCGAGAGCGAGAGCTTGTCTCCCATTTTGCTGATTATTTTTAGCAAGAATCGAAAACTTGAAAGAATGCAAATGAATGCAACAGAGGTGAGTAAAATCACAATGACGGCCAACGTGCGTCACCTGCTTCGCGGCAGAGGCCTCTCCACAGCGCGTCGCGTGCTGCTCGAGGGCGGCCTCGCTCCGCAGAGCGCGCGTGAGCTCACCGTGCCCGTGCCGGCCACCGACGGGCGACCCGTCGTGCGAATGCTCGACGTCTTTTTGGTCAGAGGAGGCGGCGACGAGATCTACGCCTACGAGAATTACTGTCCGCACGCCGGCGGTCCGCTCAACCTGCTTCCAGACCGCTTCCTCAGCCGGGACAAGAAGCACATCCTCTGTGCGACGCACGGCGCAAAGTTCACCATCCACGACGGCGTGTGCGTGCGCGGGCCCTGTGCAGGCGAATGCCTGAATGCACTGCCAACGGAGCAGAGTGCCGCCGGCGACGTGAGCGCGAGTGAGCGTGCGCTAGAGGAGCTGTGTGAAGGGGGAGGAGGCGCCTTCATGGAGGTGCCGATAGAACCGGAACCGGGTCGCAGGGTGTGACAGACATTGGTAGAGCGTCGTCCGTCGAGTCGCAGGTGCGAGTATTTGTTCGAATAACAATTTTGAATCTGTACGTCCACCACTCCCTAAACGTTGCTACGGCTGGGCACGTACGGGTACGCTGCCGACACCAGTGCACGGCTGGCCCGACCCGTCGGGGCTCTGCGTGCGCCGCCGGACGACCTCGCACAACGCCTGCGCAAAGTCGGGAAAGGAGTGCGGGCCGTGCGGAAAGTAGTTGGCGTCCACCACAAGCAGCTCGCCCGACGGCTCGGCGAAGACGACATCGACGCCGAGCAGCTCGACGCCAAGCTGCTCGCCCACGCGCGAGGCGATCTGCTCCGTGCACGCGCGCCGCCGCTCCTCCTCGACGCTGGCAGCGGCAGGCCCCATGCCGTCCGTGACGGGCGCCGCGTCGGCGGCTGTGCCGACTCCGAAGGCGCTGGCACTCGGCGGCGGCTTCTGCGAGTCGAATCTTACCAGCGTCGTCGCCGCGCCGTCGTGGCCGGCGAGGCGGAGGTCAGGCAGCGACGCGCGCTGCGCCACGTGCACGCGCCGACCGACGCAGTAGCCCTTGTACATGACAGCGCCGTGGTGCGCCACGTACTCCTGGAGCAGCACCGGCGGTCGCACTTGCGACAGTCCCTCCTCGCACAGCGCCACAGCCAGCTCGTGGGAGGCAGCGGGGCCACAGGCAACGAGTGGCTTGCATAGGAGCGGGAAGCGCATGCCTGCGGCCCGTGCCGCAGCAGCAACACTCTCGGATGGCTCGCGCAGCTCAAGGAACCGCGGCTGTGGCACCTCGGGCCGGAGCCCAGCGAGCGTGCGGCAAAGCACGCCGCGGTCGGCGAACAAGGCCACCGATGGGAGTGGGTCCAGCAGTGGCACGCGGGCAGCGAGCCGTTCGAGCGTGGCATATCGTCGTGCGGCAGCTGCATCGTCCAGCCTAAGGACGATGTCGTTGACCGCCTTGTGCAGCACCAGGTCACAGGCAGGCAGCGGCGGAGGTGTTGTGGCGTGTCTGCCCTCCTCGTCCTCGCCTGCCTCCTCGACATAAGGCACGAAGCGCACGCCCTGCACCGGCGCGTCGAGCAGCGCGCCCAAGCGGTTTCGCACCTTGTCGGGCACGCACAGCAGCACCGTTATAGCCGCCTGCTCGCCGTCACAGGAGCCAGTCGCCATCTTTAGACCAAAGTTGCGCAAAAGCTATGCAAGGCGCATGCGCGCCCGTCGCATGGCGCCAATGCGGTATGCGTGGCTCTCGTTTGTCGTGGAGGCGGCGTCTCAATGCCCTCAGCAGTGCTGGAAGCCGGGGGCGTGCGCGCCACCAGCATGTGGACCATTCTGCTGCGAGCACTGGCGTCGAAAACACAGCCGTGCCGATCACGACGTTGAGACCTCGAATGCCAAGTCCAGTGGCGTACTGGGCAATCGATGGACGTCGATGAGCCGCGCCGAGCGCCGACGTCAGCGACTCCTCATCGCGCAGGAGAAGGCGACGAGCACCGCCGACGAGGAGACCACGGACGATCCCATTTCGGCTGCGCTGCATGAGGCGGTGGTCTCGGCGCCCTTCCACGCGCCGCTGCTTGTGCCGCCCACCGAACCGAGCCTCGGTGGATGCAGTGGCCCCGGTGCCTTTGGGTTCTTTGACATGATCATCGTGGTGACGCGCCCAAGCCGGAGAGAGCGCGTGCAGCGCATGCTCCGAGTGCTCTGCCTCAGCGCGACCTTGCTCGGACCTCCCTCGGCAGCGTCCGTGGCGGCACGCAGCCTTCGGGCGCGCAATGGCACTGACAATGCTCTGTCCGACAGTGAGCTGCGCGTAGCCGCTAGCATGAGCGAGGCGCACCAGCTCTTTCTCTCATCGACCGCCAATCGGCTGCTGCTGTTCGAGGACTCGTTCGTGCCGTCTGGCCCGCAGCTGCATGCACGCCTCGCCGCTTCGCTTGCAGCGATGCCAAGCCAATGGGACCTGCTCTTTCTGGGTCGTTGCCACGACGCGTGCGACGGCGAGCATCTTGGCGGCGATCTGTACCGCACCTTCAAGCCACGCTGCCTGCATGCACATGCCGCCACACGCGAAGGCTCGACGGCCTTCCTCGAGGCGCTCGAGAGCTGTCCTGTGGTGCCCTGCCCGGCCGACCTCGCCGCCACCAGCGTCGCGTACGTGCGCGGCTCGTCATTTGCCGTCAGTCCGTCGCTCTTCGTGCAGAGCCCTGCACTTCGTCTCACGAGCGGACTCACTGCGAGCGGCGTGGATCGGCGCACCGGCTTGCCGAGCCGGCGACGGAGGGCCTACTATCCAGAGTGCGAGAACGAGCGGACCAATGCATTCCACGCAGAGGCACTCGGCCGAAGCAACATCGCGCCGGCGTGGCGCAGGCGAAGCGTGCAGGAGCTGGAGGCGCTCAATGGCATTGCGCAGCTAATCGTGCATGCGGCGGCGCATGGCCACGCCTCGCTGCCGTCGTGCGCCCGCCTCGCGCCGCGAGGCCGTGTACTCGACGACGCCGACGTGCACGATGCGATGCTCGTGCCCAGTCTCGACATGTCGGCCTGTGCGCTGCAGTACGTGGCGTGTTTCCGGCGTGGCGAGTGCACGGACACGCGTGATGCGAGCCGCCAGCACCTCGACGGTGCAGGCGCGTGGCGAGGCGTGCAGCGCTGGAAGCAGGACGATACGCTGTGTCCCAAGGCACTGGGGGCTGCGCAGCAAGTCGCGGCAATCCATCTGCAGCAGACGCTGGCTGGCGCGCTTTTTGCTCCGTCGGTCCTGAATCAGCAGTCGCAAAAGGCTCAGCAGCACCTCGGCCCGCACTTCTTTGAGGACGCATCGTGGCCCAAGGCGCCCTCCTGCGTGAGCGACCCTGGCGCCAAGCAGAACGACCTGGCAGTGCGCACCACGCGCGTGGTGCGCAGCTCGGAGCTCAATCCGAATCGCACCGGGTGGCTGTACATGCGGCGACACGGAGTCGTCTTCAAGCCGATGATCAAGGTGGGATCCAACTTCTACCGCACCTACCTGATGTGCCTCATGCCGGACGAGTGGGAGCGCATCCCTGAGAGCGCGATCCTGCCGAGCGCGCGCGCTGTGGTGATGGTGCGCCACCCATTCAGCAGGTTTGTGTCCGCGCTTGGCGAGGCGCTAGCGCGCGTCTTCAACAGACGCTGCCCACGGCGGCAGTGCAACGCAAAGCAAGACAACTACATGGTCAACGGGCCGTGGCGCAGCATTCGGATGGCGGTCAAGGGGACGCGTTGGTACAGCGAGGCCGCCCTCGTGCTCGCGAGCCACGCGAGGCAATTTGCGTTGCGGAATGGCACGGGCGGCCCGCTGCGCTTCGACGAGGGGCACCTGCAGCGGCTGGTGAGCAGCTTTGTGCATGACACCGTCTGCAACCGCAACTACTACGCGTCGGAGCACTTCCTCACGCAGACGGCGCTCATGTCGCAACCGCTCGACCCAAAGTCTGGCATTCCGACGGTGCCCATTTCTGACGTGGTGCACACCGAGGACGTGCAGCGCAGTGGCAGCGTTGACTACGAGCGGCTGATGGCAGCGCTGGGCATGAGGCCGAAGGAGGAACACCACGCCCGCGCCGCGGAGTGTTACGCAAGGGCGAGCACCGACGGCAATGTGGCCTCGTCCAAGAGGGGCATCCGAGCACTGCCACGTGCGGCCGCGCTGCTGCGGATCGTGGATGCCGACCCCTCGGTACAGTCGCTGCTGTGCGCTGTCTACTACGCAGATTTCGTCTGCCTGGGCTACCAGCTGCCTGCGATCTGCAACGCGATGGTTAGAGCGTGACGCATTTCAAAGACAATAGCGTGAGATATACGTTTGCAAGAAACACAAACACTGAACACAGTGCACTCGGCACTCACGAGTCACGTGCGACGCATGTGCGGCCTCGGGGTTCGTCTTCGGATCCGTCTCATCGGCACAAGCACGAGCGGGCGCAAATAGAGATGCATGCTGCAGGGGGGGAGAGAGTCGACGGATCGTGCGACGCGGCGCCGTCCTCTCAGTCGGCGTCGCCCACGACGACGAGCTGGTCGGTCGGGCGCAGCTTGAGCGCGACGTTCTTCTTGGCGGGGTTGAGCTCGGGCAGCTCGACGCCGTCGCGCAGCACGCCGAGCGCCACCTCGCCGCGCTCGCGCGCGCGCTGGTAGATGGTGGCGAAGGAGAGCTGCTCGAGGTCGTCGCCGTCGCGCTGGTAGAGGGCGGGCGGCTGCAGCACGAGCTCCTTGCCCTCGGTGGTGAGCAGCTGCGAGTAGACGCCGTTGAGCTCGGGCTGCAGCGCGAACTGGACGAGCGTGCCCGACGCGAGCTCGGTCGGCAGCACGAGGTCGACGATGCCGGCGAAGCGCGACGAGATGAGCTCCTCCATCCGAGGGTCGAGCACCTCGCCCACGAGCCGCGGCCCGTCGGCGCCCTCGACGCCGGCGCGGCGCATCGCCTCCTCGATGGCGAGCGTGCACGCCAGCGTGTACGAGTCCTGCGCCTCGCCGCCCTCGCCCGACTGCAGCACCAGCACCGAGTCCTGCGCCGCGAGCTTGGCGGCCTCGAGCACGTCGGCCGACGTCGGGTCGGCGCGGCGCACGTCGAGGCGGCAGTTGCGCAACCGCGCCGCCGACGGCATCGCGCCGGCGTCGTCGTCGGCGACGAGCGTGATCGTCGTGCCGGGCGCCGAGACCTCGTCGATCTGATCGAGCAGGTGCGGCATGCGCGGGTTCCAGTTGAGCACGAGGAACTTCTTCGGCTTCGGCTTTGGGATGGCGACGGCCGCCGCGCTGGGCTTGGCGGCGGCCGCGGCGGTGGCGGTGGCGTCGGTGCCGCTGGCGGCAGTGGCGCGCGCCCCGCCGCCGCCGCCGCCGCCGCCGAGGCCAAAGTCGGGCTTGCAGTCGCGCTGCTGCTGCGCGAGGAGCACAATCTCGTCGCCCTTTGCGACGACGTGGCCGTCCTTCGGGCTGAGCAGCACCTCGCCCGACGCCGAGAGCAGGCCGAGCGGCGTCGCGCGCGGGAAGACCCTCGCCGCCTCGACGAAGCGCTTGCCGACGAGCCTGGCGGGCACGGCCGTCGTGTACAGCTCGTTGCCCTCGCCCTGCAGCAGCAGCTCCTCGTAGACGCGCGAGAGGCCCGGCTGCGCCGTGCACTGCGCGAGCAGCCGCGACACGAACTCGATCGGCGTCACCTCGGCGTACGAGGCGAAGCCGCCGCCGCCCTCCTTGATCGCGCCGTGCTCGAAGCCGTCCTCGCCCGACGGCTTGCTCACGACGACGTGCGCGCGCTTGCCGGCCGCCGTCGGCTCGACGCTCTCCTGCAGCGAGAGCGCCAGCGCCGTCGACTCCTTGAGCGCCTTCGGGTACGCGTCGGCCTGCTCGTCGGCCTCGGGCGGCGTCACGATGATGCGCCGCGCCGTGCCCGCCGACGCGCGCAGCATGTGCGACAGCTCGGTCGGCGAGCCCTGCCGCGTCGTGACGGAGAGGCCGCCCTTCTCCGCGCCCATCTCGTCGACGGCCGCGTCCATCTCCTCCTTCTCGTGGTCGGCGATGATCACGACCGAGCCGCTCAGCCGCCCCTCGCGCCGCGCCGCCTCGAGCTGGCGCAGCACCGGCTGCGTGTACTCGCCCCAGTTGAGCAGCACCGTGTGCCGCGTCTCGAGGACGCGCTCGTTGCTCGTGCGGAGCGACTCGACCTTGGTGCCGATGCCGTCGGACACGATCGCCAGCACGACCGCAAACGTGAGCACGCCCACCATGTGCATCGACACGGCGATCAGCCGCGGCCACCCCTCGTCCGGGGTGCACGCGTCCGCGCCGGGGATGTCGTTGAGCAGCGAGTACGCGTTGAACGTCGACTCGAGCAGGCCGCTGTCCGGGTTGACGCGGCTCCACAGCCAGCCGCCGAGGAAGACGGCGCCGACGAAGAAGGCGAGGATCGAGAAGCCGGCGTTGCGGATGAGTGCCTGCTGCAGCGAGTACGACAGCTGCGCCGGCCCGCTCACCGCGCCGATCGCCTTGCCGAAGGCCAGGCGCGGCGTCAGCAGCACGAACGGTACCAGCGGCGGCAGCAGCCGCCTGACGCCGCGAGCGGCGAGGCGGAGGGCGTTGGGCGCGGGACGAGCCGCGCGCTTCAGCCACGACGCGACGCGGCGCCGCTTGCTCTGCCGAGTCGTTGGGGTGTCGGTCTGCGGTGCCGCGGCGTGGGCGTCGGCCGCCCACGGTCCGGCGACCGCCACGGGAATGGCGCGGGGCACAGCGGCGGCCCGGGCGGCACGCAGCACGGGGCGGTGCTGCAGCGCGCTGGAGGCATGGAGGCCGATCAGGAGTGCGACTAGACGCAGCATTAGTTCTGTCTGGCGCGTCGGGGGATACGCCCAACACAGAATGCAACACGAACTTCGCCAGAGAGAGGTCACACCACGTAGGAGAGGCCGATTTAGTGCGTCATTGGTGGGGGGGCCTCATTGCCTCGCGTCATAGCTTTTGCAGTTACTCCGATTTTCACGGGGGGGGGTGCACACAGCGCACGCGGACACGGTTGCAGGCTTCGCAGAAATAGCTCGGCCGAGATTCCACCGGCGTTGACGGCCGAACGATGCTCGCCACGCTCCTCCTGACGCCGTCGCTCCTCCCGAGCAGCCCACACCGACCGATCGCGCCGCCTCTGCGCGCGTCTCGACTCGCCATGGTCGTCACCGAGGAGAAACCACCGACTAAGGGCGTCGTGGTGCCCGCCGCCTCGGCGGCCGCGGCCAAGGTGCCCGAGCAGGAGGATTACATCGCAGTGACACTGGAGTCGATGGCCGACCCTAACGGGTCGGCAGGCGAGGCGCTAGCGCTCGTGATCGGGTACCTCGCGCTGGGCGTGGGCGTGTACACTGTGGCGACTCCGTGGAGCCTCTCGGAGGCGATCTACTTTGTGGCGGTCACGCTCTCCTCCGTCGGCTATGGAGACCTCACCCCGGAGACCGACGCAATCAAGCTGTTCACAGCCTTCTACATCCTCTTGGGCGTCGGCATTCTCGGTACGGCGCTCGGAGACGTCGTCTCGAGCCTGCTCAACACCGACTCCACGCCCGCGGGCCGCATGATCAAGTGGCTGTCGGGCGCCGGTGGTGGCGACGACGACGCTGACAAGGACGGCGACGACAAGACCGACCCGGCCGAGGCGGAAGCACTGCTATTCAGCGGCGGCGGTGACGCGGAGGGCGCGCTCATCAAGACGCTGGTGGCCGTCGCCGCCACCATCGGCGTCGGCTCGGTGGCGCTCCTGGCGCTCGAGCCGTCGATGAGCCCGATCGACGCCTTCTACTCGTCGGTGATCACGGTCACGACGGTCGGCTACGGCGACTTCACACCGACCACCGACGCGGGCCGCGCGTTCGTGACGGTCTACGCGCTCTTCGGCACGATCCTGCTGGCACGCTCGATTGGCGCCGTCGCGGCGATTCCGCTCGAGAGGCGGCGCGAGTACCAGCAGCAGCTCGTGCTCGAGCAGTACGGCGAGGAGCTCGACGGGAACGAGTTCGAGGACATGATGTCGAGCATCGCCGAGCTGGGGCTGTGCGACGCCGAGCAGGGCTACTGCACCAAGGGCGACTTTGCGCTGGCGATGCTCGTGCGGCAGGACAAGGTGAGCGTCGCCGACATCCAGCTCGCGCTCAACACCTTCCGCAAGCTCGACGCCGACGACAGCGGCGAGCTCGACCTCGACGACGTGCTGCTCTTCCTCGAGCGCGAGACGGCGCAGGCGGCGGGCCAGGCGGGCCAGGCGGGCCAGGCGGGCCAGGCGGGCCAGGCGGGCGCCGCGGCACCGCCCGATGTCGTCTCGGAGCCGCTGCAGGCGGCGCAGGCGTTCGCCGACACGCTGAGGGCGTCGAGGGAGAAGGAGCTGCAAGCCAAGGCTCCTGCCGAGACGCTTGCCGAGTGAGAGGCACGGCAGGCTGCGGTGCACGCGCCCTCGCCCTCGCTGTTTTATCGATGACAGCTCATGCTCTCACATCTTCGTATTTGCGAGTGAGTGCCTATCTATGTGCTTGTGTAGAGCCGTGGAGCACCTGGGACAGCCTGGGCGCTCCACGGGCGTGGTAGAGGGTCTCGAGGGTCCGTATTCGGCCGTCTATGTAATTGATATCAAAAGACTACTACTGTACACAGCACTCGGCGAGCAGCGCACACAAGAGTCAACACTGCCGCCAGCACGGCGCGCTAAAATTTGAATTGTGTTGTTTGGTTCTCAAGCACCCGAGAGCCAGCCACGACCGACCATCCAATGGCCTCCGACCACGCCGCGACGCTCCACCGCGAGATCGAGACGCTGCGCTCGCACTTTGGCCGTGAGCTGCGCGAGGCCGACGCCGCGCTGGCCGACACGAAGGCGGCGCTCGAGGATTCGCAGGCGCGGCTCCTCAGCTCGGAGCGCGAGCGCGCCGCGGCCGTCCAACAGGCCGCCGCCGCCGCCACTTCCCACCACCACATGACACCCGTCCAGCACCAGCATCACCACCACCTGCAGCAGAGTATCCGCAGGCTGCCGCTCAACGTGGGCAGCGTCGCGGTCGAGCTGCTGCTGCAGGAGGTGCGCGAGCTCGAGTGGTGGATTGACGAGGCGGCGCTGGCGCATCGTCGGCGCGAGGAGGCGGAGAGGCTGCAGGACTTCCTCGCGACGCAGCTGCAGTCGCAGGAGGGCCTGTCGGCCGAGGAGCGGCTCGCGGCGACACAGACGCGGGAGCGGTGCGCTCAGGCGGAGGCGCAGCTCTCGGTGGCAGCGGCCGAGGTGAGCCGGCTGCGCGGCGCGGCGAGCGAGCACGATGCGCGTGCCGCCGCTAGGGACGCGGCGGAGGCAGCGACGGCGGCGGCGGCGCGCGAGGTCGCGCAGCTGCGCGGCGACGTCGAGGCGGAGGCGGCGCGGGCGCGCGAGGCGGTGCAGCAGAGGGAGGCGGCGGAGGCGGCGCGCGCGGAGGCCGAGGGTCGGCTGGCGGCGGCGCGGCGCGAGGCGGCGGCGGCGCGGCGCGAGGCCGAGGCGGCGGTCGAGGCGGCGCAGAGCGCGGGCGCCGAGGAGGGCGCGCGGCGCGACGGAGAGCTGCGCGCGGCGCACGAGGAGGCGGCGCACGCGAGGGCGGCGGCGAGCGGCGCGCGCGAGGCGGAGGCGGCGGCGGTGGCGGAGCTGGGGCGGCTGCGGCTGGCGGCGCAGCACGAGGGCGGTTTCGGCTTCGAGGAGCGGCTGCAGGCGGCGATGCACTCGCAGAGGCAGCAGACGCTCCACGCGCAGGAGCTCGGGCGGCGGCGCGAGGCGGCGATGCAGGCGGCGCTCAACGAGGCGCTCCAGCAGGCCGAGGCGGCGCATGCGCAGCAGCCGCAGCAGCAGGTGGGGGGCTACTACGGCGGCGGCGGCGGCGGCGGCGGCGCGGCATCGGTGCAGCGGCTGCAGGGCCTGGAGGCGGCGCTGCACGACGAGGCGAGGAGGCGGCAGCACGCGGAGGCCGAGGCGGCGAGTGCGCGCCACGCGCTGGCGGAGGCCGAGGCGCAGCAGGCGGCGCGGTGGGAGCACGCGAGGCAGCAGATGGACGAGGCGCTGCGGCGGCAGCAGGCGCAGCACGACGACGAGCTGCGCCGCGTGAGGCGCGACGCGGCGGCGGCGCGGCGCGAGGACGGGGCGCGCGGCGCGGCTGAGCTCGAGGCGGCGCTCGAGGCTGCGCAGGCCGAGGCACACGAGCAGAGGGCGATGGCGCGCGCCGCCGCCGCGCACGCCGCCTCGCAGCAGCGCCTCCTCGCGTCGCCGCCGCCGCCCTCTGCTGGTCGCAGCGGCGGCGGCGGCGGTGGCGCCGCAACCGCTGTCGCTCCGCCGCACACGGTGCCGCCCCGAGAGCCGTCGCCGTACATTGGCTCACGCGGCGGCGCCGCGCCGGGCACGACGGGGCGCGCGAGCGTGCACGTGCAGCAGATGCTGCACGAGACCAGCGTCGCCGACGCGTGGCCGTCGTTCTCGTGAGTACCGAGCCACCGCGCCTCACGTGTAGTAGGGTAGACGCCTAAAAGTATACCGGCAAAGATGTCTTCAACCTTCAACGGACGCACACGACTGTACCGTATCAACAGCTACGGGGCCTTTATCAGTATCAGCTATCACGCGGCGGTGCACGGGTCGCACGTGAAGTTGAGCGGTCCGGCGTCGAGCCGCCGGAAGGTGGCGTCGAGGATCGTGACGCGCTCCTGGAAGGAGTCCTCGGCGGCGAGCTGCGCGGCGGCGCCGAAGCTCGCGCACGCGGCGCCGAGCAGGCAGGCGACGGGGGTGCGCCCGCCGCCCGAGTTCCACGGCAGCTGCCAGCCCGGCTCGAAGACGACCTTGGCGGGGCCGTTGAAGTGGACGGCGATCGGCCGCGCGCCCGACTGCTTGTGCTGCACCTTGCCGTCGACGAGCCGGTGGGCGCCGGCGTGGTACATGTTCTCGAAGAGCTGCATGCCGTAGTCGAGGCCGAGCAGCGACGGCGCGAGCGGGTGCCGCCGCCACAGCCACTCGGCGTCGCAGCGCGGCCTCCCCCCCGACACGCACCGCCGCCGCCCGTCGTGCACAAACGTGTAGCACGAGCCGCCGCCGCCGCCAAACAGCCGCCGCCGCCGCCGCAGACGACGGCGGCGGCCGCCGCTCTGACGCTTGCACGCGCGCGCAAAGTGCTGCGCCACAAAGAGGCCCGCGTACGCGACCTGGTCGTTCTCGGCAAAGGCGCGCGGCGTCTTGGCGGGCGCACCGCCGCCGCCGTCGCCGTCGCCCTTGGCCTGCTGGCGCTGGCCCTTGGGCGGCGGCGGCGCCCAGTTGAGGTAGTACCGCATCAGCGCCGCCGTCGGCGCGCCCGTCATCACGGCGAGCATCTCGCGCACGGCGCCGGCCGTCCCCGCCCACAGCCCCGAGTTCATGTAGCCAAAGGCCGCGCCGCCCGGCTTGGGCGGGTAGAAGTGCGTAAAGTCGCCCGGGTAGCTCTCGTACTCCGTCGAGAAGACGATCGACGCGCCGCCGCTCGCCGCGACCGCCTTGCGGTAGGCCTCCTTGATGGCGCCGTAGCCGCCCTGCCA
>Ga0209713_10001595_pt1 | contig 13704 bp, 8 predicted proteins | sample ArcOceMetagenome_3_FD_187444 | JGI IMG/M metagenome (GOLD analysis project Ga0209713, IMG submission 187444) | Marine eukaryotic phytoplankton communities from Arctic Ocean - Arctic Ocean- Svalbard ARC20M Metagenome (SPAdes) (version 2) | ecosystem: Environmental > Aquatic > Marine > Oceanic...
AACCGGTGCACGCAAGCTTGCGCTAGCCGCCACGTGGTTTTCCCCTCCCTAAAGATAGGGGGCGCTAACTGACCATACCCAGTTCCGGCAGGCGACGTATCCAGACCCCGACCTCTCAGTCCCGAAAACGCGAGGTACTGTACGTGGTTCGACCTCTCCTGCCGTGGCTCGCGACTCGGCGAGAGCGATCGACCGAGAGTGATGTCCGACGCGAAGAGGGTCCTCGTCCCCGTGGCAGACAGCTCGGAGGACATCGAGCTGGCCTGCATCACCGACGTGCTCGCGCGCGCTGGTGCGGAGGTGACCGTGGCCAGTGTGATGGCCGAGCCGCAGGTCAAGCTGGCTCGCGGACTCAAGGTGCAGCGGCTGACGTGTAGCCCGTCGTCTGTCGCTGGGCTAACCCTGTGCCGAAATGTGTGCTTGGCAGCTGGTGGCCGACTGCAAAATCGACGAGTGCGTCGGCAAGGAGTGGGACGCGATCGCCTGCCCGGGCGGCATGCCCGGCGCTGAGCACCTGCGGGACTCGGCTCCTCTCACCGAGCTGCTCAAGGCGCAGGTGGTGGCGAACAAGCTCACGGCGGCAGTGTGCGCCAGCCCAGCCGTCGTCTTCGCCACTCACGGCCTGCTGCCCGCCAAGGCGACCTGCTTCCCGGTGGACAAGTTCAAGGCGGCCGTGCCTGGCTGGGAGGATGCCAAGGTGGTCGTCGACGGCTGCGTCATCACGAGCCAGGGCCCAGGCACCAGCCTGCAATTCGCGCTCAAGATAGTCGAGCAGCTGTATGGGCTGCCAAAGGCAGAGGAGCTCGCCAAGGGCCTCCTCACCACCCTGGCCTGAGGCGGCGCGCTGACGCCATCGAGCATCGAGGCGGTGGCAACGGTGCAGTGTACTTTACGGCATGCGCTGGCCTGGGTGTCGCTCGAGTGGTGTCCGTGTCCACCCTGGGGCAGCGTGTGTGTGCTTGACCCACTGGCGGTAGGTCTACGTGCCTGGCGCTGGTCCCTCAGAGAGGTGCGGGGGCAGCGCTGCGTGATAGTGCACCGCCGAAGGGCCAACGTGCAACGTGGTGTGCAGAGCTCTCGCGGCGTCTCGTTAACGTTATTCATGCTTATTGCTTACCCCCACGTGAAGCGACTCTTGAACTTCCTACTCTAGGCTACGTAAGCTTACGCATGCGAGGCAGCTCGAATGGCGAGCTCAAGCTAGGACGTAAGGTCGGGAAGCACGTACGGTCGGTCTCGAGCAAGTTGGGCAGCGCATCATTGGCTTCTTTGGAGAGCAGCCGGATGTCAATGAGGGCCGCCGCCGGGCGCGTCGCGTCGGATCGGCAGAGCTGGACCGTTCCTTCGAAGCTGTTCGAATCAAAAGACGAGCCCATGTCGAAGGGGTTGTAGAAGCCGGCGCTCGCGTTGGTGGCTGTGGCGCTCGCGGCGGCGCACTCCAATCGCATGCGCTCGCATGTCTCGCTTGAGACGCCCTGGCGCCGGAGCAGCGCCCACATCTCGTCGCACATGAGCTCGAAGTCGCCGATGAAGTCGAAGGCGTGCAGACCGAGGGTTGCGAGGTGGAGCGCCTGTGGCCATACATGGCCGAGAGCGAGGCCGCCGCTGGGGGTGCCTCGAGCGGCGCGGAGAACGAAGTCGCCAAAGATCCTCGCACGCTGCTCGCACGAGGAGCGCACGATGTCCACAACGCCGGCACCAAGGATCCTGGACGCGTCCGGCGACTTTAACACCGTCAGGAACCCAGCGAGGAGCCGGTCAAACGGATCACGGGCAATCGTCCAGACCGTGTAATTCGCTGCGACGCCGCCAAGGACTGACCTCGGGTCACGAGTAGGATGGGCCGAGTCACGTGGCGTCGCCGCTGCCAGCTCGGCATGGATGTCCAGCTCGAAGTGATCCTGGTGCATGCCACGAAGCATACCCTTCTTGAAGACGTACTCTATGTACGAAGAGGCGGCCTTTTGGTTGACGACATAGATGGAGCGCGTCTCGTGCACGACATGAATGGATGTCGACATCTTTCCCCCAAAACTTCTCCACGTCGGGAGTCGCTGAACTTCGTTGGAGAGTGCCGTGCGGCAGCGCGCAGACGACAGGTGCTGCGCGCGGAGAGCTCCGTGCTCGAGGACGGACATCAACACCCAGTCCACGACGAATGTAATCCCACCTCAAAGTATTCCGTGGCATGATAGATTTACTTAGTTACACTACAATGGATCTTCACGCGGCTCGGCCGGTGGCGGGTGTCGCTCGTCGTCGCGGCTGCTCGGCGTCTGTGTCTCGTCCTCTTCCTCCAACGTGCATAGCGCATGCAGTATAGCTATGGGTTTCTCGCCGCCCCCCATCACTCGGCAGCCGCAAAATGCCTCTTACCGAGCGCAGAACGCGCATGCCCAAGCATCTGAGGGCGAGCGAGCGGTGCAAGCGAAGCAGTGCGGGCAATGCATCCCGAGCGAGGCGTGCCGCAACGCGGTCTTTGATTGGGCCCAACGCAATGGCCGGAGCTTTCCAGCCTCCGCCTTGGGCCTGAAGAGGCTCAGTGTGGAGCTCGATGAGCTCTTGCGCTGCCGATCGCCGAGCGAGGAGGCACTGATCATCGATGTCGGCGCTGGCATCCATAATCTGGGTGAGGAGTGGATCTTCAAAGTGCGGAGCTTGCACAACGATGACAGCGATGCGCTGTGGCTGCTTGGAAGCTTCGGGCCGTGGGCGCGCATCCACGCCTTTGAGGCCAACAAGGTCAAGGCGGTGGAGCTGCAGAAGGCTGCCCGGCTGCGGCGTCGCACGACTGGCTTCAGCGAGCAGCTTGTGGTGCACAGTATGGGAGTCGGTGGCGAGAACAGGGTCGCCAATCTCGCCGAGTGCACCGCCTATCCAAACGCCTGGTCGATCACCGGAAACCGGGGCACCGCGGCCAACAGCAGGCTAAACTGCAAGACAGGCCACGAGATCAACGTCACGACACTGGACGACTTTGTGGACAGGCTGCCGGGAGGCCCTGCCGCGCCGCTCTACATCAAAATCGACGTGGAAGGCGGCGAGTGGGACGTACTGCGCGGCATGCGCAAGCTGCTGACCGAGCGCAGGGTTGCGGTCGCGAGCTTCGAATACGCGGTGGGCTGGCACCCTGCGTTTAAGAAGAGGGTGCTCACCGACACGGATAGAGACGTGATCCAGTCGGGCGCAACGTTGCAGCGCTTCCAGCGCGAGCTCTCCACCTATGGGTATGACACCTACCTCGTCAACGCCGGAAAGCGCAACTCGGGCGTCGTGCTAGTGCCGGTTTATGGCGCCTTCTGGCGCGACGAGCTTGAGATCTGCTTCAATCGCTCGCGCTGGTACTTCGAACGCTGCTGGAACGATCTGATCGTCGTGCGCCGCTGCGACACATGTGTCAAGCAGGTGCTCTTCGGAGACACACTCCGACGGACGCACGAGACGTTCGCGAGCGCGCCCGGGCGCGTCAAGGAATGGAAGCCGCCGCTAGTTCCGGGGGGTGGTGTCTGTGAGTGCTTGTAGGAAAAGCGTCCTCCTGGTTTACTTACTATCGAACGTCCATTTTGTGTGCCTCTTGGCTTCCCACGCCCCCGTCCTTTCCCATTCCACCTCCGACATGCGACAAAAAAACAGCGTAGTGATCTTGTTGTCTCAACAGAGCTGCTCGTCGTCGTCATCGCCGCGAGCGGCCCGTCGCGACCCTGTCACGCGCGTTGCCGCGCCGCTCCGCTCATCGTCATCGCCATGGTCGCAGCTACCGTTCACTTTGCGTGCGATAGCCGCCGCGATGTCGCCCTCGTCGGGCGACATGGCTCCGAGATCAAGGCTCGCCTCCACCGCCGTCTCGCCACCGAATCGGCCAGTGGTGCGGTTGGCGCGGGCGTCGTACTCATCGTGGGTCGGGAGCCGGCCGCCGCGCGCCGCGTCAGCCCACTCCATGGTGCGCTCGCGCGCCTCGTCACGCACCTCCGCCCACACCGGCGCCACCGCGCCCGTCACGAAGGCGCTGCCGTACGCGCGTGCCCGCGCCACGCGATTCGAGAGCGCGCGTCGCGCGTTGTACCCGTCCTCCATCGCGAGGCGCCACGCCTCCGAGGCGAGCTCGCGACGGCTGCCGCTCGCCTCCTTGATCTCGCGCAGGTCGTCGCGCCGCATCGCCGCCCAGCCGCCCACCGCGAGCAGCAGCGCCGCCGCCACCAGCCACAGAGCGTCCTCGCCGTCGCCGCCGCCGAGCAGGCCGGTCGCCGCGACGTAGGTGGTGCCGTCGAAGCTCGTGCGCCCCGCGATGGGCACGCGACGGACGGCCGTGCCGTCGGCGAGGACCTCGAGGAGCGCGTCGGACGGCACGAGCGCCTGCAGCAGCGGCGCGGCCTCCTCGAGGTCGTCGGGCTGCGCGTGCTCGATGGCGGCGAGGTGGAGCAGCCCGAGCAGCCGCAGCGTCGCCGCCTCGAGCCGATCGTGGCTGCCGTCGACCTCGACCACGAGGTACTGCACGCCGAAGCGGCTCTCGAGGACCACGAGCGACACGAGCGACGACGCCGCGCCGAGCGCCTCGACGAGCATCTGCCGGAGCAGCGCCTCGCGCCGCCGCACCTCCGCCTCGCCGCCCGTCGCGCCCTGCGCGAAGCGAAGCTCGAAGCGCCGCGCGCCGCTCAGCAGTGGCAGCCGCGGCAGCTGCGGCGACGGCGCCGCGCGCGACTCGGCCGTCGAGAAGGACGCGTCGACGCCGCGCAGCCCGTGAGGCCGCAGCCGGAAGCTGCAGCCGGCGGGGCAGCGCAGCGACTCGACGTGCAGGCTCTGCGCGCCTCCGGGCATCCCCGACGGCGAGACGGTCTCGGTGCCCTGCTCAGGCAGCAGCAGGACCTCGGTCGCGTCGTGCGGCGTCTGCTTGGGCAGCTCGACATGGCGGGGTGAGGCACCCGCCGCGCCGTCAGCGCCGCCGGCCGCGGCGGCGCTGCTGCTCTGCCGCCACAGCACGTCCCACTGCAGCGCCGGCCGGCAGCGCGAGGTGCGCGGCGGCGTGAGCGCCCACGAGGCGGTCGAGGTCGGCGCGATGGTGCCGCGGAAGCGAGGCTCGATCTCCTCGGCGAGGTCGACGAGCAGCGGGCCGGTGGGCGCGCCCTCCACCTGCACATCGGCGTGCAGCACCGCGCGCGCGCGGTAGACCTGGTACGGGTCGGCGACGCCGACACGCACCGTCTCGCTGGTGGCGCGGCTCAGCGCGGTGCGCCACGGGCCCCAGCTGCCGTCGTCGGCGGCCTCCGAGATCTGCACCTCGACAAAGTCGGCAGCGTGGCACTCGGGCAGCCGACCGAGCCGCAGGTGGAGCGCCGAGCAGTCGAGCTGCTCGTCACCCCCAGCAGCGCGTGTGGAGGGTGGCGGCACGTAGGCGAGCTGCGTGAGCTGCGGCGCGTGGCGATCGACCTGCGCGACGGCGGTCGTGCGCACGTGCACCGCGGCGGAGCGGGCCGACCACTCGCCGTTGCGCTCGGCCTCGAGGAGCACCACGTACTCGGTCTCGGGCGCGAGGTGCGGCACCACGAAGCGGCGCCCCGTCGTGATCCCCGCGAGGATCGGCTTCTCGATCTCGGCCTCCGAGATCGGCAGCCTCTCTCCGTAGCGGCCCTCGCCCTTCTTCTGCAGCTTCTTCTCCGCCTTGCGCTCGGCGGCGTCCATCTCCTCCCACGGCTGCGCCGCCTGCTGGATCGGGCGGCCAAAGGTGTCGTACCGCTGCGCCCCCTCCTGCTGAAGGTGGCGCCAGCGCATGATGTGCGGCGTCGACGATGGCTCCTCACCCTCGCCCTCGCCCTCGGCATCGGCGTCGGCACCGTCGGCGTCGGTGGAGGCGTTGGACGCGGGGCGCGTGATGTGCATCAGCTGCCTGGCGCGCACGTGCGTGGGCGTCGCGAGCTGGAAGTAGAGGGCGTAGCGCGTGGTGGCGTCGGCGAGGAGCTGGTCTGTCTCCTCCTCCCAGGTCAGCTCGACTGCGTCGCAGCCGGCGCGCGAGACGGCGGGTGGCGCTGGCTGCTGCAGCCAAAAGGCCTCGCCGGCCGAGGCCTCCTCCCCAGTGCAGAGCGGGTCGGTGGTGGCGGCGCAGTGAAGCTTTGCGAGGACCTTCTCGTACGAGACGCCCCCGCACGACGCCATCCAGATCGAGCCCTTCTCCTTGTAGTCGGGCAGCAGGCTCGCGTTCGCCGCCTTGAAGTAGACGGCGTGGCGTGCGCCCTGGGGCTGCAGCTCGGGCGGCGCCACCATCGTCGAGCCGGCCGGGCCCTGCACCAGCAGCGGCGGCTCGTCCGTCACGACCCACCCCGGCCCGTTCTGCGGCGAGCTGGCATGCACCACGTCCCATGGCCCGCCGGGGCGCCACCACAGCAGCGCCTGGCCGCTCTGGCCGCCCATGAGGATCGGTCGCCCCTCGAGCTGCAACGGCCCTTCGCCCTCGCCCTCGCCCGCTGCGCCGCCCGCCTTGACCTTGGTGTACTGCTTCTGCCCCTCGCGATAGGTGGGAGCGCCGTCGCGGTACACGCCGGCCATCTCGCCCGAGTACCGGTAGGTGCCCGTGTACCACGGCGCCGTGTCCTTGTCGCACCGCTCGGTGCCGGGCCGCAGCACCGCATCGGGCACCTCGGCGGTCCACGAAACATCGAGCTTCTCCGCCTCAAACGGCTCGTACGAATCGACATAGTCGCCCTCAATACCGTATGCGTCGCCGGGCGAGAGGGGGTCGTCATGGCCGCACTCCTCACAGTCGTCGCATTCGATCTCGAGGCACGTGAACTCGTTGCACCACGGCTCGCACAGCTTGGCGGCCAGGTTGGCCGCGAGCGCATCGGCGCGCGCCTGCTTGTGCTCCTCGGCCGCCTGCGTGTCGGCCGCGACCTTCTCGAGGTGGGCCTCGACGAGCGCGTTGAGGCGAGGGTCGTAGAACTTTGGGAACGAGAGGCCGAGGCACGCCTGGGCGCAGTGCATCGGCGCGACGGGCGACGGCGGCGGCGGCGGCCCCGGCATCGGGTCGACGGGCCGCTCGGTGCGCTGGAAGCAGTACGACGTGCCGGCGTGGAGCTGCGGGTGCCACTTCTGCGGCACGCGGTTCCACAGCTGGCACTCGGCGCCCACCTCGTGGTCGTCGGCGCCCTTGTGCACGTTGGCGCGGACGCGGTCGTACGGCTGGCAGCCGTAGCCGCGGCACCACTCGAAGAGGCCGCACGTCGACGCGCAGGCCTCGCACGAGCCCGCCTCGTAGTCGCGGTAGTACTCGGACTGGCGCTCGCGCTCGGTCTCGGCGCCGAGCACCCCCCACTCGCAGCGCGCGTGCTCGTCGCCGATCTGGTGGAAGGTGAGCGAGACCTTCTGCATGCACTGCACGTCGGGCGGCCGCTCCTGCGAGAGCAGGTCGAGGTGGTCGGTCTGCGCCGAGACCGGCGCCTGCGAGCGCGCCCAAGGCGGCCGGTCGAAGGCGGTGCAGTATCCGGTGCCGCACTCGATGGCGTGGCAGACGGCCCACTCGCCGAGCTGCTCGAGGCACGCGCGCTTGCAGCCCTCGCAGCCGTCGGTCACGTGCACGTGCACCTGCTGCGGCGCCTCGCCCACGAAGGTGCACGGATTGCCCGGCTCGCCCGCGTGCTGCATGAACGTGTCGGTCTCCTCGCTCCACCGCTCGTGCGGCGTCATGCCCGCCGAGATCTTCTCGCGCAGTGTGAGAGGCCGCTCAGTCGGCTCATCCTGCGCGATGATCAGCGGCAAGAAGGCGGCGAGCATCGGAGCACGGCTAGCCCGCCGTCGCGCAACTATTTGTGATGAAATACTTGAAATCGCGCCACGCTAGTTTTAACTGCTAATCGGGCTTGGAAACTATCAAAACAGAAACGGGATCATGGCGGTCCGCGTCTTTGGGTAGTCGTCAAACTTCTGGTGCATCCACGCGTGGTGGTGCTTGGCGCGCGGCGCCAGGTTGCAGAAGGTGAAGAAGGCGAAGGCGGTCGCCGCCGTGTGCCTCGCCGCGATCGCGTAGCCGCACCACTCGACGAACTCGCCAAAGTAGTTGGCGGCCGACACGTACTCGAAGGCGCCGCCGCGCGGTACGTAGTAGCCCGTGTCGCCGGGCGTCTTGCGCAGGTTGCGAAGCACGTGATCGGCGTGCAGGTTGGTCAGGAAGCCCGCGAGCCACAGCGCGCCGCCTACGCCAAGGCAGGCGGCGTCGGTGACGCTGTCGGTCGGCGGCGGGCGCGCCTCGAGCGCCGTCCACAGCCTCCCCTGCAGCCAGCCATTGTACACGCAGAATAGCAGCGCGAGCAACGACGTGCCGATGGGCATCGGCTTGCCGCCACGCATCAGCGGCGGATAGACGAACGAGCGCTGCGCGTAGTGCACGAGGAACATGCCGAGCAGCGCGCGGTTTGCCCACGACTGCGTGCACCGCTCGTCGCCGGCAAACAGCAGCAGTGCCAGCGGCACGAAGAAGGCGCCGCACTCCTGCATCACCCACGCGAGCTTGGCGTTGATCTTCGGTCCAAACCAGCTGCTCATCCGCTGCTCACTGCTGTACCGGCCGTACGGCGCCCGCACGCCAAGCAGCTCGGTGATCAGCACCACAACGCCGACCGTTATCATGATCCACGCGCCGGCAAGGTGCACCAGCCGCTCGTGCTCGAGGTAGAGCGTCAGCGCTTCCGTAGCGGTGCGTGGGAAGGCGAGTGGCGGAGACATGGGCGTGGAGTAGGCTCAGGTGCGTGGAGTAGGCTCAGGTGCGTGGAGTAGGCTCAGGTGCGTGGAGTAGGCGCCCGTAGGCTGGCGTCGGCGCGCCCGGCTAAATGGTAACAAAAACGCATCTTTGATCAAGTCAGCAGCATTCGACTATGGGCCGAGTCGGCCTGCCCTAGGATTGGTCCACTCAGCGGCACGGGCTGCACATCGAAGTGAAGCTGTATCACGGACGAAAAGTCGGTCTTGCTCGACGAGCGGCGACGTTTGGGCGAAGATGGCGAGTTGCTGCCGCCGAGCTCGTACAGGTCGGGCATGTCGCCCGTGCTCCGTCGTCGAGGGCGCCGGCTCGCGCTTTGCGGCGAGTCGCCGCCGGAGCTGCGGGACAACGGACTGGGGCCCAAGGCTGGGCTGCCACGGAGAGAGAACACGTCGCCCAGCGAGGCGCTCAACCCCGCGAGGCGCTCACGCGATGACCTGCGCGCGAGCGGCGATCGGGGCGTGCGTGCCCGCAGCTTGCGGCTCTGCACCGCCTGCTCGACGGCGAGATCGTCGCGCATCACGGCCTGCTCATCCAGGAAGAGGCTCTCGATGTTGCCGTAGTTATGGTCGCTCACGGTGAGCACGACGCCGGCGCTCGTGCAGTAGTGGGCGTCCGTTGAGTTCGCACTGACGTAGGAACAGAGCCACGCCAGTGGCCGCGACGCCTTTCGGCTGAAGCGCGTGTGGTACGAGTTTGCCCGCAGGAAGCGCTGAAGGTGGACCGCAATCTTCAGCGCGACGTCGTCCGGCGAACGGCTCGGGAGGAACCACCAGGCGCGCTTGGCAGCGCGAATCGCGCGACCAACCTCGCGGTTGAAATGATCGACGCTTTCCTGCCATGATTCGAGTGAGATCAGGTCGACGAGCGCCTCGGGAACATCGTGCGCAAACTGTTCTTGGATGCCCAGACTGTCGCACTCGTGGCTCTGCAGCCGACCGAGCCAACCCGTGCTGGGTCTTGCGATATTCACGCTGCAGCTAAACAGGACCATGAGCACCTTCGAACGTCTATCCGTGCTGTTGGGCGCCAGTCGACAGTCAGCTAGCAACTGGCTTGATAGACGAGACTGTCGACTGACGCCCTATCTGTCGCAGCCGAGCTGCTACTGAGATCATGCAGCCGGCCTGCAGCCAGAACTCGGCTCAATGCGTTGGTTTTCTAAGATGCCGCCTCCCTTTTCCTTTGACTCGCCCGGCAGGAGCTGAAAGAGCACCGACGTCGCGAGCCCGGTCACGATGAGCGAGCGCGCGGCGCCGGCGTGCGTGGGCTCGGCGAGTGCGATGCGGTGCGTGGCCGAGTGCTGCACCGGCAGCGTGACGTGCAGCACCGGCGCACCGCCCGTCTCGGCGGCCACGTCGTTCCACTCGTCGTCGAGCTCATAGCCGATCACCTCCTCGATCGCCGGCGTCGTCTTGGGGATGAGCAGCGACGACGTGAGAACGTAGATCATGTTGGCCTTGGTGCCGTCGAGCCGCTCGGTCGCAAAGGCCACGTGGATGGTGCGCCGCTTGCCGCCGCCGAGGTGCGTGAGCTGCTCAAAGGGCTCGGGCACGACGGTGCCCGGTCGGAAGCGCAGCAGCAGCCCGTCGTCCCTCGTGAGCGAGCAAACCCACACCGAGCCGTCGGGCGCGGCGACGGTGCCTGGGCCGCTCGCCTGGAACCAAAGCCCCACAGGCACCTGCGTCTCCCCGCCCGCCGGGTCGATGCGCAGCAAGGAGGGCGAGCAGTCTTGCGCGTGGAAGGTGTTGCCGCGCCCGTCGACGGCGGACATGACGGGCGTCGGCAGCGCCGCGTGCAGCTTGCCGCCGAGCCCGGGGAACGCCGACTCGTTGTAAGCCGACGGGAGGAGGTGCCACACCGCGTGGCCATCGGAGTGGTTGCGCGGCAGGTCCGGGTCGAGCACGGTCATGGCGTCATACGCCTCGGTGTAGTCGATGTCGTCGAAGCCGGCGGGCACGTTGCGCGTGGCGCCCTTGAGCGCCACCCAGATCGTGCAGTCGGCCGCCTCGCGCACGGAATGCGGCTCCGAGATCTTCAGCCCCCACGCCGTGCCGTTGTGCAGCAACCGCGGCACGCGGACCGAACGGACCGGTGCGTAGCCCGTGGCCGGGTCGACCAGGTGGACCTGGTTATCATACTGCGTGGAGACCCACAGCCCGCCCGGGTGGCAAGCGCTCGGCGCGATGTTGTGCAGCCCGGACTCGTTGGTGTTGAAGGTCCAGCGGTGAGCGACCGGAGAGAGCTCGCCGCTCGGCCCGAGGTCGAGCTCGAACAGCTGGCTGGTAGTCAACAACGAGACGTATACCTTGCCGCGCTTGCCATCGACCACGACCTCGTGAACCTGGAACGGGTCGATCTTGGACGGGTTGAGGTAGGTTGTCAGCACGCGAAAGCCGCCGCTAGTTGTCGTCTTCTGGGAATAGGTGAACTTGCCGTCGTCCGTCACGTGCAGCGAAGCCGGCGGCAGCAACTCGGCGGCGGCGATAGCAAGCGGCCAGAGCATCATTTCGTCGAGTGAGCGGTCGACAGTAGCCGCGGCAGGGCACGAGTGAAATTGTTTTCACCGCAAGTAGCCAGCCGCACAGTGGCGAGTCGGCAAGACCGAACAAAGTTACGGGCGTGAGGGGGTCAACCACTCAACGCCAGCGCAGCTGTCAGTCAGACAGCCAGAGCAGCCAGTCACTGACAGGCAGAGCTGAAACAAAAAATGAAACGATCTTCGAGGCTGCGCTACTACTCGCTACTGCGCGCGCGTGGCGCAGCGCTGGGGCCCTAGTGGCGGGACCGGTGCATGCTGCGGGTCACAACAGAACGCAGACGCCACTCTTCGCTTTCGCGGCCCCGTCCACGGGTGCGGCGCCGTCCGGGAGGAGGCTTTTCTTGCGCTCTGATTTGCGCGCCTGCTCGGCCTGTCTCTCGGCCTCCACGCGCTCCGCCTCGGCCTGCTGCATGCTCTCGCGTAGCTGCGAGCGCCGATCCGTCACAATCTCGCGCCATGTCGCGAGCGCGGGCAGCAGCTCGTCACGGCCGACGGTCTTGTCACCGTCGGCGTCGCACGCCTCGAGAATGTGTTGGACGTCGTCCTCGTCGATTGGTATGTGCTCGTCTCCCGCCTTGGTGAACTTGTTCGCATACTCCTGCATCACCCCCAGCAGCTCCGACGTCTCCAGCGTGCCCGAGCCGTCTGTGTCGTGCTTGTTGAAGATCTCGTCGAGCTTCGTCTGCGACGCGACAGGGGCGGCACAGAGATGGGCACTGTGGCGGCGCAACCATGCCCAGGACACCACCACCGGAGGGGGCACGCCGCGACGCCGCGCACCTTTTGTTGGACGTAGGCGTCGAACCTATGCACGGTTGGCGCGACATGCCTCGCCGACACCACGCCATTCTTGTCTCCCCTCAGACGGAGCGAGACCGACTCGACGGCGGTCGCGCGCTCGATGAGCATGTCCAGCGTCTCCTCTAGGACAGGCGTCTGCGAGCAGGCGCCCGGACAGTGATTGAGCCGGCGGACGTTTCGGTGCATGAGATGAAGATGGACATGCGGTGTGGCTCGTGGCGGTGGTGCGGCCTTGCGCACTTCAGGGTGCAGGTGGCTCAGTAGCCCGCGAAGCTCTTCACGGTCCAGGTTACCATCCTGCGAGGTGGAGCACGCGGCTGGGGTGAATTTTGAGGCAAGGACACGGGCGGTTGAGCTCCAAGGGGCTCTTGCACAGTCGGAGGGGCGGCGGTACCTGATCGTGGTCAAACATGCCGAACCACTCCTCGACCCTTGCGTTGATCTCGTTGAATCTCGCCTGCACGGGCACGGCATGAGTGAGCGAGAAGCACCGCGGTAGCCTGAGGCTAATCGCGGCAAGATGCGCACCTCCTTCTTCATATTGAGCTCTAATTGCTTGATGCTCTGGCTGCGTTTGCTCTTCCTGTTCTTCTGCGTCGCCGCCGCTTGCATACGGGGCGGCATGGTGGGCTACGGGCAGCGCCGGAGTCCCTTGCGATTCTCGTGCGTCGCTTCCGGGGCAGGCTCGTTGGTTGCCGTCGTTTCCGTCGGTGTGTCTTTCGCGGTGCAGGTGTTTATCGCATGTTGTGCCGCGCAAGGTGCCCCAAGGCACGACACGTCAATACTATCGTTTCATCAAGTTTTCGAACAACAACTCTCTCTGACATTCACCCCACCGACCCACGCGGTGTCCCTCTCGACCGCTCGAGTCGGCCCTGTACATGCGTCCTGCCTCCTCTATTCACTGCACCGTCCGTCACGCCGTGACGGTTTGCGCGAGCACCGAGAGCTGCGCGGCGTACTGCGGCTGCTCCTGCCCGAGCACGTCGATGATGCCCAGCAGCCGTTGGTTGGTGATCTCGGCGTCCTCCATCTCCTCGCGCACCGTGTCGGGGTCCATCTGCGGCTCGTACTGCCCCTCGGCCGCCGCCATCAGCGTCTGCGCGAGGCGGTGGTTGCGCGCGAGCAGCTGCTTCTGCGCGAGCTGCTGCTGCACCTGCGCGCCGATGGTCGAGCCGACGCGGTCGGTCTGCAGCCGCAGCTCGCCCACCTCGGACGAGAGCGCCTCCACCTCGCCGCCGCGCTCGCGCTGCGCCTCCTGCAGCTTGAGCACGTTCATCTGCGTCAGGTTGGCGTCGTGCGTCGTCATCTTGAGCTTCTTGCTCAGCTCGGCCGTCTGCTTCTGCAGCGTGGCGCCCGTCGGCGGCGCCCCCTTCTTGCCCGCCATCGTCTTCCCCTTGGTCTCGATGTTGTCGCGCTTGTAGATGGCGCGCTCCATGTCGGTGATCATCGTCTCCTGCCGCTTCTGCAGCTGCGCGTACCGCAGCCGCATCCGGTGGATCTCGCGCTGCATCGCGCGCACCTCGGCCGCGCCCACCTCCGGGTCGAGCGCCGCCTGCGTCTCGCGCTCGAGGGCGATCTTCTTCTCAAGCAGCATCGTCTGCTTCTCCGCCTCGAG
>Ga0209713_10001596_pt1 | contig 13701 bp, 9 predicted proteins | sample ArcOceMetagenome_3_FD_187444 | JGI IMG/M metagenome (GOLD analysis project Ga0209713, IMG submission 187444) | Marine eukaryotic phytoplankton communities from Arctic Ocean - Arctic Ocean- Svalbard ARC20M Metagenome (SPAdes) (version 2) | ecosystem: Environmental > Aquatic > Marine > Oceanic...
CTCGAATCGATCAGATCTTGCTCTCAAAGCGTCGGCGCTCCTGCCAGTGCTGGCCGAGGCGGAGCGGTGCTCGATGACCACGCGGTTGACAGCGACTCACCGCGGCTCTCCAAGACCGTCATGGGCATGGCTCTCGGAGCTGGGCGAGACGAAATGGCAGCAGAGCGTCATGGCGGCCAGGCGGCGTCTCGTTCAGGGGAGCGGTGGCGCAGCCATCGATCCTGGCTCCCGACGGGAGCGCTGGCTCCCGGGCCGGGAGCGCTGGCTCCCGTGCCGGGAGCGCTGGCTCCCGGGCCTGGCTCCCGGTTCGGGAGCGGGAGCGGCGCTCCCGGTCGGGAGCCAGAAAGCTAAATCTGGCTCCAGCATCGGACGGCACGTGCTATGCCGGATTTGTTCGCGGCGCGCATCAGGCGGCCCTCCTAGGAACATTTCCCCTCTACGGAATGGACTGGGTGCGCGCCGCGAACAAATCCGGCATAGCACGTGCCAGGCAAAACACCTGGCTCCAGCTGGTTTTCAGTGTGGCTCCCGGCCCGGGAGCCAGCGCTCCCGGAATCGGGAGCCGGCTCCCGGCGCCGGGAGCCAGGGCCAATAACCAGGTGAGCTGCTCGATCGAGCCGGCGGCACCGCTGACATGTGGCTGCTGCGACGCACCAAGGCCGCGCACGGCGACGGCCCGCCGACCGACGAGCTCAGCGCGCTGCCGTGCGACCTGCTGCAGCGCACGCTTTCGTTTGCCGACGCGGCGACTCTCGCCCGGCTCTCGCGCTGCAGCCACCTCCTTCGCCGAGCGGCCGCTGCCGCTGCGGGCTCCAAGGTTTCGCGCTTGGGCTCGTCCATCACGATCAAAGAGCTTCTTCAACACCAGTGGTCTGAGCTGACGATGCGCCTCGAGCACGACCAGGAGGAGGCGCTCGCGGACATCCGGACCGTCGACCCGTGCGTGCTGCGAGCTTTCGGCGACACGATCGCGAAAGACATCGCGGCGCTGCCACTCGTGCAAGGCATGACGCCGCGCCAGACAGCGGGCATGCTGAGAGTCCTCACCCTGCTACCGCGGTCGGAGCTGTCAGAGCATGCCCAGCGGGTCATCTGGTTTCTCTGCACGACCGCAGAGAGCTGGCCGGACCAGCACGTGCAGCTGGTCCAGTACAGGCAGTCCAATGGCGGCGAGGCGGCGCGCCTCGCTCGCAATCTTCTCATCCAAATGGAGCCCGCCTCGCTCCGGCCGTACGCAAGGATGATCGCTGATGGGATGGACGACAATGTCGACAACGACCACACGTTTGTGCTCACCGGCTTCGACTTCTGTTCCGTCATTGTGCTGATGCATGATGCCTTCGCGGCGCATGAGTGGGACCTGCGGTTGTTTTTGGATGCAGTCGGCACTACGATGTTATGGACGGTCACTCGCTTCTCGCACTCGCCAGTGCTCGTCACATCTGGGCTCCTGATGGCCCCGACCGCCTGTCTCACCGCTGGCCTCTTGCTGCGACGCATTGGAGGCCACCGAGGAGAGTGGATCTACCGTCACACGTTCTTTCCTCTCGCTGTGCTCACCGTTTTCCCATCGTTCACTGTCATCGACGCGGCCTTCTCGTTGTGGAAGGCGGCAGCTCGCCCCTGTCTCCGCCGCCACGCGCTCCAGCTCCGGTGAAATCATCGCCCGGGAGAGCTCCGCTGCTCACATTCCTCGCCGCTGAGTCGTGACGGAGCGCGCTTGGCCCCCGCGGCCCCGGAGCGGGCTGTTCTCTCATGCTCTTGCTGCGTTGGCGCAGCTGTGCGACCCTCGAGGGCACGGTGTACGGTGTTGTCTGGTACCACGATACTTTCATAAGATATGGTAACGAGTCCCCACCGAAATCCTACTCCTTCTTCTCCTCCGGCTTCGCCGGGCTCGCCGCCTTCTTCAGCTGGTCGTGCTGCGCCTTCCAGTGGTGCGCCGCCTTCTTGTACTTGGCGACCTCGGCCTTGAGCGTCTCGGCAGCCTCGGCGGCCGCACTGCTCGTGGAGGCCTCGCCGCTCGGCTCCGGCGCAGAACTCGGAGCCTGCGAGCGCTGCGCCGCCGTCAGCTCCGCCTCGAGAGCCGTCACGCGCTCCTGCAGCGCCGCCGCGTCTGCCCCATCACCCTCTGCAGCAGGCGGCGCCGCCGCTGCTGCCGCGTCGGTGGTCTCCTTGAGCGTGGCATGCTGCTTCTTCCAGTGAGCCGCCGCCTTCTTGAACTGGTCCATCTTCTGCTCCGCCGTCGCCAGCTTCGCCTGCACAGCCGTCAGCTCGTCTGCCGACGTCTCTCCCGTCGTAGCCGCCTCCTTGGCTGTATCCTGCGCGGCCTCCGCCTCCGCTACCTTGGCACGCACCGCCTCCTGCGCTGCCGCCACCTCGGCCTGCGCCGCTGCCAGCTGCTCCGCTGCGGTGGTGCTCTCCGTGCGCTGTGTGGCCAGGTCCGCCTCGAGAGCCGTCACGCGCTCCTGCAGTGCGGCCGCGTCCGCCCCACCCTCCTCCACTGCAGCAGACGCTGCCGCCGCTGCCGCCGCGTCGGTGGTCTCTTTGAGAGTCGCATGCTGCTTCTTCCAGTGACCTGCCGCCTTCTTGAACTTCTCCAAATTCTGCTCCGCTGTTGCCAGCTTCGCCTGCACAGCCGCGAGCTCGCCTGCCGACGTCTCACCCGTCGCAGCTACCTCCTTGGCCGCCGTGGCTGCCGCTGCTGCCTCGGCCGCCTCGGCCGCCTCGGCCTGTGCCGCCGATGCCGTCGTCTGCGCGGCCTCCGCCTCCGCCGTCTTGGCACGCAGCGCCTCCTGCGCTGCCGCCACCTCGGCCTGCGCCGCCGCTAGCTGCTCCGCTGTACTCGAGCTCTCCGTGCGCTGCGTGGCCAGGTCCACCTCGAGAGCCGTCACGCGCTCCGTCGCCGCCTGCAGCGCCGCCGCGTCCGCCCCATCACCCTCTGCAGGAGGCGCCGCCGCTGCTGCTGCATCCGTGGTCTCCTTGAGCGTCCCATGCTGCTTCTTCCAGTGAGCCGCCGCCTTCTTGAACTTCTCCAAATTCTGCACCGCCGTCGCCAGCTTCGCCTGCACAGCCGCGAGCTCACTTGCCGACGTCTCACCTGTCGCGGCCGTCTCCTTCGCAGCTGCCTGTGCCGCCTCCGCCTCCGCAACCTTTGCCTCCGCCTCCGCCGTCTTGGCACGAAGTGCTTCCTGAGCTGCCGCCACCTCGGCTTGCGCCGCTGCCAGCTGCTCAGCCGTAGTCGAGCTCTCCGCACGTTGCGTGGCCAGCTCCGCCTCGAGCGCCGTCACGCGCTCCTGCAGTGAGGCCGCGTCCGCCCCACCCTCCTCCATCGCAGCAGGCGCTGCCGCCGCTGCGGGCGCCGCCGTTGCCGCCGCGTCGGTGGTCTCCTTGAGCGTGGCATGCTGCTTCTTCCAATGAGCCGCCGCCTTCTTCATCTTCTCCACGTTCTGCTCCGATGCTTTCAGCTTCGCCTGCACAGCTGCCAGCTCGCCTGCTGACGTCTCTCCCGTCGTAGCCGCCTCCTTGGCTGTATCCTGCGCGGCCTCCGCCTCCGCCGTCTTGGCACGCAGCGCCTCCTGCGCTGCCGCCACCTCCGCTTGCGCCGCCGCCAGCTGCTCCGCTGTACTCGAGCTCTCCGTGCGCTGCGTGGCCAGGTCCGCCTCGAGAGCCGTCACGCGCTCCTGCAGTGCGGCCGCGTCCGACCCATCGCCCTCTGCCACCGCGGCAGGTGCAACCCCCTCCACTGCTGCGGGCGCCGCTGCCGCTGCAGCTGCCGCCGCGTCGGTGGTCTCCTTGAGAGTCGAATGCTGCTTCTTCCAGTGAGCCGCAGCCTTCTTCATCTTCTCCGCATTCTGCTCTGCCGTCGCCAGCTTCGCCTGCACAGCCGCCAGTTCGCCTTCCGACGTCTCGCCCGTCGTAGCCGCCTCCTTGGCTGTATCCTGCGCGGCCTCCGCCTCCGCCGTCTTGGCACGCAGCGCCTCCTGCGCTGCCGCCACCTCGGCCTGCGCCGCTGCCAGCTGCTCCGCTGCGGTGGTGCTCTCCGCACGTTGCGTGGCCAGGTCCGCCTCGAGAGCCGTCACGCGCTCCTGCAGCGCTGCCGCGTCCGCCCCATCGCCCTCTGCCACCGCGGCAGGTGCAACCCCCTCCACTGCTGCGGGCGCCGCTCCCGCTGCAGCTGCCGCCGCGTCGGTGGTCTCTTTGAGCGTCGCATGCTGCTTCTTCCAGTGAGCCGCCGCCTTCTTCATCTTCTCCACGTTCTGCTCCGATGCTTTCAGCTTCGCCTGCACAGCCGCGAGCTCGCCTGCCGACGTCTCCGTCTCTCCCGTCGCAGCTACCTCCTTGGCAGCCTCCGCCTCCGCCGTCTTGGCACGCAGCGCCTCCTGCGCTGCCGCCACCTCGGCCTGCGCCGCCGCCAGCTGCTCCGCTGCGGTGGTGCTCTCCGTGCGCTGTGTGGCCAGATCCACCTCGAGAGCCGTCACGCGCTCCGTCGCCGCCTGCAGCGCCGCCGCGTCCGCACCGCCGCTGTCCGCTTGTGTCGACGGCGCCAATGACGGCGTCGACGGCGCGGCAGCCCTTGGGGTGGACGAGCCGCCCTGCTTCACCTTGTCGTGCTGCGTCCTCCAGTGTGTGGCGGCCTTGCGAAACTTCTCGACGCTCTGCTCCGCCGCGCTGAGCTTCACCTTGAGCTCGGATATCTCCGATGCCGCCGCGCCGCTCGTCGCTACCTTGGACGCGGCGCCCCCGCCGGCGCTGCGCGCCTGCGCCTGGTCGACCTGTGCCTGCCCCGCGACGCTGGCGCGCAGCAAAGACAGCACCTCGGCCTTCTGCGCGACGCCGGCGGCTGCGTCGCCGCCGTCGACGGGCGCCAGGCTGGCCTCGTACAGGACGCGCCACCGATCCGCCGTCTGCTGCACCTCGCTGAGCTTGTCCGCCGCTCGCTGCGACTCGGCAGCCTCGCGCTGCGCCGTCTCGAGCGCCGCGCGCAGCGGCTCCTCGGCGGCGGCCACCGCGTCGGCCTCGCGCTGCTTGGCCCCCATCTGCTCGCGCAGCAGCTGCTCCTTGAGAGCGACGAGCTGCTGCTGCGGCGAAGCCTCGGTCTCGTCGTCCGCCCTCGAGCTCACCTCGCCCGACAGCTGGTTGGTGAGCGAGCGCATGACCTGCACCTCCAGCTGCAACTTCTCGGCCTCGCGCTTGCTCTCCCGCTCCGCCCCCACGGCGGCGGCGAGCCGGCCGGAGAGCGACTCGTTGCTCTCGAGCGCGAGGCGCAGCCGCTCCGTCTTGTCCTGGTAGATGGGCAGCTGGGTCTGCAGCTTGCCCAGCACCAGCTCGAGCTGCGCCTCGGCCTCGGATGCCCTCTCCCGCTCCGTGCGCAGCGAGGCCTCCGCCTCGTGGTAGCGTGTGTACACCTCCGTGCGGCTGAGGCCCTCGGTGGCGGCGGCCGCGTCGGCCGCCTGCACCGACGAGGAGGACGCGGTGGTCGTGGGCGCGTCGCCGAGCCGCTGCCGCTTCGCCGCGGGCGCGGCATTAGGGTCGCGGCCCGAGCGGAGCGCGCCGATCTCCGCGCGCAGCCGCAGCCGCTCCTGGGACGCGGTGCCCAGCGCCTGCCGCCAGCGCGCCTCCGCGTCGCCGAGCGCCGTGCGCGCGGCCTCGCCCAGCCTTGCAGCCTCGCGGAGCTGTGCGAGCTCGGTGGCAGTGACCGAGCCGGGTGCTTTCGCCGTTGTCATGGGTCGAATAGTGCGGTGGAGCAGGCGCGCGTCGGCGTCACGCGAGCTGTCTCCGGCGCTGCTGTGGCGCCTGGCGCGTGCGCGCGCGCGCGGCGGGGGGGGCTCCTTCCCTCTCCAGACCGCGCTGGTACTATAGGCAGCATAGGAAAAGCAATGATCTAAAGTATACTTATCATCGTATGTTGTTACTTGCTAGCCGCGCGAGGGGACTGCGCAACGTGGGTAGACCGTGCACTGTGGGTATACTGTATGGGGGGTACACGGGGTACAAGGAGCCGGGGGTCCGCGCGCTGCGCCGCGCGGGCGGCACTCCCTCCACAAGGGGCGAGAACCACCGCAGTGAAGGCGAGCGAAGCCAGGGCTCCAGCTGACAGCTGGAGTAGGATAAGCCAAAGAGTACAGCCATGTGCACTCTCAGGCGAGCGCTGCTGCTCCTCGGCGTCGTGCACGTGCACGCGCAGAGTTTCGGCGTCGGCATGGCGGGCGAGGGCGAGGAGGAGGAGGGCGGCGGCGCCATGGACGGCGGCGGCGGCGGCGTGCCGGTCCGGGCGCCGCCGTGCTCGTGGACGAGCCCGACGGGCGCGAACTTCCTGCTGACGGGCATGAAGCAGGTGGGGCACGACTTCACGGGCACGACCGCCGGCGGCTACACCTACCGATTCAACCTGTGCGGCGGCACGGTGAAGGTGTGCAACCGGCAAGCGGCGCCCGCGTCCAAGTGGCGCGGCACCAAGTGCAACAACCTGGGCGACATGCAGACGCAGGAGATCTCGCTGCTCGACGAGCGCGACGCGAACAAGGGGCTCCGGCTCGCCTACCGCGACGGCGACATTTGCAAGAAGCAGGTCTCCGGACAGATGGAGATTGGGTCCCGCGAGGTGATCTATGAAATCCACTGCGACCGCTCGGCCGACCCGGGCGTGCTGCAAAAGATCGTCGAGACGAGCATGTGCGAGTACACGATCATCTTCAACTCGAAGCACGCGTGCCCCACCAACGGCAGCGCAGGCGGCAAGGGCTGGTCCTTCATCTTCTTCGTCTGCCTCATCGCGGTCGCGTACCTCGGCGGCGGCATCGCATTCAACAAATACAAGATGGGGCTCACGGGCGTCGAGGCCGTCCCGAACATCGGCTTCTGGCGGCAGGTGCCCGGCCTGGTGAAGGACGGCGTCACCTTCAGCGCGGGCCAGTCCAAGATGGCCGCCGAGTACATCCAGACCAAGTACCTGAAGAAGTAACCGCCAAAAACGTCGTGGCCGCTTGCGGTGGGTAGGAGCGGTGTTCTTTGTGCGCCTTGTGGGGAGGGCAGGGCCTTAGCAGGGCCTGCGTGTAGATGTTTACAGTGTGGCATTCATAGCTTTCAACGCTCAACGCGGACTCATCGCGAGCCGTTGCCGTGCACGTTGCCGCTCCCCGTCGGCGCGACGCCGTGTGGCGTGGGCCCGCGCGCCCCTGGTGGGCCACAAAGCTGCTGCGGTGGCGCCGCCGGCCGCTGCCCCTGGCTGTTGGACTGCGGCTGCGGTGGTGTCAGCCTCGGCTGCAGCGGCTGCACTGGCGGCGGCCCTGGCCGCATGGGGAACTGCCCTGGCGGCTGCATCGAGTGTTGTTGCTGCTGCGGCGGCGGCAGCTGCTGCTGCGGCCGCGGCTGTGGTGGAACCTGCGGCGGCGGCGGTCTTTGATACTGCTGCTGCGGCGGCTGCTGCGGCGGCTGCGTGTACTGCGGCGGCGGTTGCTGCTGCGGCGGCGGCTGCTGCTGCGGCTGCTGCTGCCATTGGGGTGTGCGTTGCCACTGGTTTTGCTGCTGCGGCTGCTGCGGCTGCGGCTGGTGCTGCGGCTGCGGCTGTGGTTGCTGCTGCGGCTGCGGCTGCTGCGCTGGCTGCGGCGTCGGCTGCTGCGGTGGCCGCTGCGGAGGCGGTGCCTGCGCCTGCGCCTGCGCCTGCGCCTGCGGCTGCGGCTGCATGGGTGCTCCCATCGCTGGTTGCTGCTGGAACTGGCCGGGCGGAGCCTGTGCCGGCTGGAGCGGGGCTCGCGACTGGTCGGCAGCGGGCGGCGGTGCCTCCGAGCTGGGGCCGGCGCCTGTGGCCTGCCGCTTGGGCTCGGACCCCGCGGCGGCGGCGCCGCCCGGCACCGCCGCCGGTCGCTTGCTGGCAGCGGCGATGTCCTTGAGATGCTGCTTGTCGTAGACGCCGAGGCCGAGCGCGTGACCAAAGTGGCGCAGCGCGCGCTTGATCCCGTCCGAGATCGCTTCCTTGCGCGCGTTCTCGATGCCCTTGCCGCGGTCCTTCTCGTTGACCATCGAGCCGAAGCCGACGTCGTCGTGGAAGGTGCCGTCCTTGAGCGTCACGCGGATGAGGCAGCTGTAGCCGACGCTGAAGCGGCTGGTCGATGCGTTCTTCTCCTCGTACTCCTTGGTGATGCTGATGATCGTCGAGCTCCAACCATCGAAGCCGAAGATCTGCTGCGCCTTGTCAATCATGCGCCACGCCTCGACGTAGGAAACCTTCTGGCCGCCAGCGCCCTCGCGCGACGAGATCTCTTCCGCGGGCAGCCGCTGCTGCAGCCGCTTCTGGATCTCCTCCCGCCGTGCCGGCTCGAAGGGCACCGCGCCGGTCACGTGACTCACAGCATCGTCAGCTGGGTTGTCTGCCATGCCTGGCTCGAACTCGAAGGCGCCGCGCGGGCGCGAGCGAGCCCACGAACACAGGTTGGCGATTGCGCAGCGTGAATCAAGGGATACAGCCATGCAGAAGGAGCGCCAGCCTGACTGGCAGGACACGAACATGTCGCTGTTCGGCAGCGACATCGAGAAGAAGTGCAAGGAAGCCGCCGCCAACTCCGAGCCGCAGTGGGACGACGCGGGCGTCAAGGTCGGCTTGCAGATCTGGCGGATCGAGCAGTTCAAGGTGAAGAAGTGGCCCTCGAGCAAGTACGGCCGGTTTCACGTCGGCGACTCGTACATCATCCTCAACACCTACGTCAAGGATCCGGCGAATAATCCGGACAAGCTCGCGTGGGACGCCCACTTTTGGATTGGCTCGGAGTCGACGCAGGATGAGTACGGCACAGCCGCCTACAAGACGGTCGAGCTGGACGACAAGCTGGGTGGCGCGGCCGTGCAGCACCGTGAGGTGCAGGAGTCCGAGTCGAAGCTCTTCCTCGACTACTTCGGTGGCAAGCAGATCATGTATCTGGCGGGCGGCGTCGCGTCGGGCTTCAGCCAGGTTGAGGAGGAGACGCGTGAGACGGCCCTGTACCATATCAAGGGCCGTGCCAACAACCTGCTGGTCAAGCAGGTCAAGGTGAAGCGCGACGCGATGAACTCGGGCGACGTCTTCATCCTGGACACCGAGGAGGCCATCTTCCAGTGGTCTGGCAAGGAGTCGAATGCGCATGAGAGGTCGAAGGCCGCCGAGTTCTGCCAGAGCATCAAGTCGGACCGCGGCGGCAAGGTGTCGATCACGACGCTGGTGGAGGACGAGGACGAGGGCAACCCAGAGAGCAAGGAGGACCCCTTCTGGAAGCACCTGCCGGGCGAGCGCAGGATGCTGGGCATCAAGGTGGGCGACATCAAGGTCAAAACGGAGAAGGAAGGCGGCGATGACGAGGCGGTCAAGGCGTTCGAGCAGGTGCTGTACCGGGTGAGCGACAGGATGGTGGGCGGCGGCGTTGCCTTCAGCAAGTCGGCGACCGGCACCAAGCAGCCGCTCTCGAATCTCGACAGCAACGACGCCTTCATCCTCGACACGGGCTTCGAGCTCTTCGTCTGGGTTGGCAGCGCCGCCTCGGACAGCGAGAAGGTCTCGGCGTTCCCGTACGCGCAAAAGTACCTGAAGGACTACAAGCGGCCACAGGGCATGCCGATCACGCGGTACGCCGAGGGCAGAGAGGACAAGCGCTTCTTGGACATGTTCGGCCCGCCCATACAAAAGGGCGCCTGCGGCGGCTGCTGCGTCATCTCATGAGCGCCGCTCTGCCCCTCTCAGTTTCGGGGTCGGCGTGTGTGCGTTAGTAGCCGCAATTATAAATCTTGACGGGCAAAACCAGCGCAGCCTAAACTTGAAGTCTGGATCGGCCCGCGCGCCAAGCAACATACTCGATACTCGCTCGCCGTCTCACAGACCAGCCATGAACATGAACAGTGATGACGACGACGAATCCTCGGATGATGACGAGGTGCCGGCCGTGCCCGCGGCAGTGCCACCACCGGCCGTGCCCGCGGCGGTGCCACCACCGGCCGTGCCCGCGGCGGTGCCACCACCAGCTGTGCCCGCAGCGGCGCCACCGCCAGCTGCGGCAGCGGAGCCACGACCAGCTGCTGCAGCGGCCTCGGCACAGGCTGCGACGCCCGACTACGCCGTGCCAGGAGATGTGGAGACGGAGGACGAGGAAGAGGAAGAGGTCGTCTTTCTCGAGGAGTCACAGGAGGTGAACGAGGGTGCGGCGCAAGAGCAGCAGGACGGAGGCGCTGGCTCTGGCTCCGACACAGAGGAGGAGGAGGAGGAGGAGGTGGAGGTGGTGGAGGAGGAGGCAGCAGTGGTCGAAGATGCCGGTGAGCACCCGAATGCGGCAGAGGCGGACGATGGCGACGAGACGGAGCCGGAGGAGGAGGACGAGACGGAGAACGAGGAGGAGCCGGTCCAGGAGGCGGGTGGTGGCGGCGCAGCTGCCGGCCCGTCGGAAGTCCACCAGCAAGAGCTCACGTCGTTGACGGGAAATTTTACCAAATTTCTTACGGAAGAGTTTGAGGCAACCGTCTCGTCCTGGCTTCACGACCAGAGCGACGGCACGAAGTGGTGGGAGGCCGACGTCGCTGCCGTATACCAGAAGCGGCGCGCGCTCGCTGCGGCGGGGCCGCTGCCCATCGCCACGCTCGGCGTCCTCAAGAGTCTGCAGAGCCAGGAGTTTGCCTGCAGCGGCTTCATCTCAAAGTACCTCCAGACCGACATGCTCGAGGGTCTGCAGCTCCTCGTCGGCCTGTTTGGCTTCGACGACATGGCGGACGAGCGGCTGCGCCCGTACGCGCTCGCCGCCGAGAAGGCCGCGCGAAAGGAGGTGGAAAAGGAGCAGCGCAAGCAGCAACGAGGCAGCACGTCGGGCGCGAAGCGCCGGCGCGGGTGAGGTGGCCGCGGCCGCGAGTGGTGTGTGGTCGTTCCATGTTTTTGGTATAAGTGATGGCTCTTTCTCATTTCCGCGGCTACTACTCTTCATAACTTGGACGTTTTAGATACTTTAGATACTTTAGATCATTGCTTTGCATGAGCCGCTGGTCAGGAGGGCCGACGCGGGGATACACGCTGATCCCGAGCCAGCCGGACTCGCGGGGCATCGCGAGCGGTGCACGGTTTCAGATTGGGGGCTGGGTTTGGGTTGGGGATGGGTGGGGTTGGGGCTTGGGGGTGGGTCTGGGTTGGGGGTGGGTTCGGGTTGGGTTGTGTCTGGCAGGGGTCAAAGCAGAGCATGGAACTTTCGGCTTCGTCGGGGTCGCAATGTTGCCGTGGTTGCATCAAGGTCGTGTGGCGCCGGATGGCCACCGAGGTGCCAGCAGCAGCGGCAGCACTCCCATGTCCCTCAGATGCTGAAGAAGGCCTCACCTGGCCAGCAATCTACCTTGCGGTCCACGGCACGCTGTTCGTTGGTGCTGGGACGGCAGCGGTGATACCATCGACCGAAGAGCTTGGGATACCGACACCAAAAACGTCACAGGCCGTGAGTGAGGACATCAAGGGCAACAGAGAAGCCGTAGGCAGCGAAGCGGCAGATGGTGCGGACAGCCAGGCACCGTGTCATGGAGAGTCCAGCATCACGGCTGCCTCCACGTCTGCATCCGCGTGCCTCTGCGTACACAATCTTGGCTGGGATGGGTTGACGACTCCGCCGGAGACCCTCTTCGAGAGCCTACGCTCAGCGGTAACAAAGCACGTCACAGCGTGGCCACTCGATGCAACTGCCCTGCCCAAGCTGCTCCACTGGTCCGAGACTAACCAAGCCTTGTTTTTGCGCCCACAGGTTGCAGGCATGGGCCTCGAGCACCATATGAAACCAGCCGCGGAGCGCCTGAGGCGGCATGCAGACCCCAAGTGTGTTGCCTTCTTGAACATACCACGATGCCCGAACGCGTCTCGCGTCATCCGTGTGCGCCTCACCCCAAACACCCACGAGTGCGTGCGCAGTGCGATGGCCGTGGAGATCTGGGTGCTGGCGACAGGCCCCGACACGCACGCCGTTTGCGTGAGACGAGTATCTGGTGATACCTTTTCTTTCCATGCCTTCTGTGCGTGCACGCTCGAACCTATGTAACGTTGCTCTCTGCGGATTGAACCGGCATTCTCCGTCCGCCTCGCCCGCAGATCGTGAGCTGCGAAACAAGATGGCACACATCACAGGCTGGTCGGGCTCCTCCTACCACGGACATGTCGAGCGAGGCGTTCCTAGCAAGGGCACCTTGGCCCAGATTGCAGAGCGCTTGGGAGGACCGAAGTGAATTGGCACTGCGGTCGAATTCGCAAGGCTCTCCGTCGCTTTTCTAGGCCCTCCTGTTCGTACCGCATGACCGCATCTACCGCGTTGGTTAGCGTACAAAGTAGGAGCTCAATATACGTATTGCTGCAGCTCAAAAGAATTTAGTTCAATCGACATCGTCGACGTATTTGAATCCTATCGCTCATGTCCATGCCATGCGCACCATGGGCTAATACGAAATCTACTGGACACAGACGAGACACGAGAGACCTCGCGACTCTCAGTCGTAGTCGTGAATGTGCGCGAGCCGCATATGTATGAGCGCGTCGTCGCCCGGCTGCGAGCCCCAGTGGTCCTCGTAGGCGGCGAAGTCCTCACGCATTTGATTGCTGAAGCCCTCCAGGTTGATGTCGCACTCGTCGGTGCCAAAGGGGTCCTGCAGGTCGTTGGCGAGCGTGTTCAGCCCAAAGTAGACCATCCCCATGAACTGCTCGTGCGCAGGGCAGAAGAAGGATCCGACGGTCAGCGACGGGCGGCAGGAGGGCAGCTCATGTGGGGGCGCAGGGAAGTGCGTCGGGCAATGGGGTGGCGTAGGGAGGCGGCGCGCACAAAGGTCGGGATCGCGAGGAACCATCCGAACGACGAGATGAAGGTGACGGGGACGGTGAGGCAGAAGACCAGCGTGATCATCGCGATGAGCTGCGCGTACGAGAACGGCAGCGGCTGCGACTTGATCTTGGCGCAGCCGTGGAAGGCCTCGCTCATCTCATCGAGGTGCGTCGTGAGGCCGTTCTCCATGCGCGGCGATATCTTGTGGCTGCGCGCGAGCTCGCGTACCAGCAGCGCCATCCAGCCGAGGATCATGAGCGGGCGTCTGCGCACGATGCCCAGCTTCTCCTTCTCGGTCGGCGTCAGGATCTCATCGGGCACCGCGTCGATGTTGTTCTGCACCCGCACGTCTTGCATGAGCAGGATGAAGAAGGCCCGCTCGTACCGGATCAGCATATCGATCATGGCGCGGTCCTCCTCGCCGACGCCGGCATGCAGCTCCGTGCTGTAAAACAGCTTCCTCGCAAATGAGCGCGAGTTGTTGCACACGCTGCCAACGTGGCCGCGCGCCTCCCAGAAGCGACCGTAGCACATGTTGGAGATGAACACGGACAGGAAGGACAGACACATGCCGATCACCCTGCGGCAGCGTCGGAGAGTCGAAGGTCCGAGGGTGAGCACGAGGGCGTTCCAGGCGGTGGGTGGCGAGGAGTAGCGCCCAGGGCAGAGGGCACGCACCTAAAGTACATTTCGCCGTTCTCACCCACATTGTTCAGCCTGGCGTCCGGGCGCTGGCAAAACATGTAGATGAGCATCGAGACGACGGCAGCCAAGGTGGACTGCTGCATCACGGGACGGGAGAAGACCGACGAGCCCTTGATGTGCGTGGCATAAAAGTCATCGTAGAGCTTCATCGCGGCGCGGTGTGGGCCAGCGGCGACAACCGCGCGGGGCCGCCTGAAATTTA
>Ga0209713_10001598_pt1 | contig 13692 bp, 4 predicted proteins | sample ArcOceMetagenome_3_FD_187444 | JGI IMG/M metagenome (GOLD analysis project Ga0209713, IMG submission 187444) | Marine eukaryotic phytoplankton communities from Arctic Ocean - Arctic Ocean- Svalbard ARC20M Metagenome (SPAdes) (version 2) | ecosystem: Environmental > Aquatic > Marine > Oceanic...
ACTTTCAGCACAAATCAACGCGCTGGGCGAAGTTGTCACCATAGATGCATAGATATGCATGCGTGCTGGGCTTAAACGAAATTTACATCAGGGTTCCGGCATCTGCGTTCAATCCGTTCAATCAACACACGTTTTGGTTATTCTGCCTAAGAACAAATCGGAAGCCCCTCCATCATCAACACCCCTTCAATCGCCTGAGTAATCTTTGAACACTTCGTGCACATGAGAAATAGAAGTAGTTTAACATCTTATGGTCGCTTTTTTTCTCGTTACAGGCCCTTGCGTGCAGATGCGTGCACGAAGAAGCAAAGTACACCCCGCTACATCCTCCTACGCTCTTGCGCAGCCAACCCACGAGAGCCCTCCTCTCCACCGAGAGTACCGAGGCGATGACGAGCCAGGAGGCGGAGCTGGCGGTCCGCACCGAGCTGGGCCAGTCGATGACCCCGAGCTTCATCATCGACGCGACGGTGCTGGGCGTCTCGCAGAACCCCGACCAGTTCACGTCGCAGGCGGGCAACGTCGGCGAGTACGCGCGCCGCCTGATCGCGGAGAGGCAGGTGGACCAGGCTATCCAGGCGGCCCCGGTGGCGGCGTCGCAGGCGGCGGCCCCGGCAGCGGCCGCCGCCCCGGCGCAGGCCATGCCCATGCTGCCATACGACCCGTCTGTGCCTCCTGGTCCCTCGAGGGAGGAGTCTGAGGTCATGGACGTCGACCCCGAGCGTCTGACCGACGACAAGCGCTTCAGGCCGCTGGGTGACACGCTCTTCTCAGGCGCGCCGGCCGGGCACAAGTTCAGCCATCTCCGCATCGACCACACGCTGTCGGGCTTCAGTGCGGGCTCGGAGGAGGAGAAGGCCATCAAGCTCATCTACCGGCAGCTCATGTACACGTCGAAGCGTGGGCCGTGCAAGGAGATTCCGGCGAGCCATAACGGGCTGGCAGAGTTCTACCGCGGCCCGTTCTTCTCGGGGCGCGAGCACGACCACGAGCCGCCAGCAACGACGGGAGCGCACTCCGAGGTGCTCGTCTACGGCGCGACGCAGCTCTCGAAGACGCCCGAGGCGTGCAGCACGGCGTGGCTGGCCTTCTTCTGCGACGGCAGCCTGCCCATCATCGGCGTGCGCAACAAGGGCGGCGCCAACCAAGGCTCGGCCGACATGAAGAAGGGCATCAACTCGTTCAACGAGATCGTCGAGCAGATCTTCCGCTTTGAGGTGCGGCTGGGCAACATCCGGCTGCCCGAGACGGACTACGTCAAGTTCCAGCTGAACCCGCGCTGCGCCTCGAACCAGGACTACACCGAGTTCGACCACAACAGCCGCAAGCTCGCGCGGCCCCAGGTCTTCATCATGTGCATGAACCCGCGCCAGGTGAAGGACCTGCTCGCGGAGCGCCCGGATGCGAAGCGCGCCAGCGCAGGCGCGACGGCCGGCCTGTTCAGCATCATGAAGGGCAAGACGGTGCACCCGTACCCGCCCAAGTGCCACAAGCCGCACGAGCTCTTCGACAACGGCGCCAACCGGCCCGTCGCGCGCATCTACCTGATCCTCGACGAGGATGACCTCAATCGGTCCAACCGAGCGGGCGCCGGCGAGAAGCTGCAGTTTGACGCGCCGTCAGACGTCAAGAAGAAGCTCAACGACGCGCTCAACGATCTCGTCAAGGCTGGCGCGACCGCAGCGGCCCGCGCCGCGGCGGCGGCCGCGGCGGGGATGGATCTGCGGCCGTCCGACCCATTGCTCCCGTCTGTGGCGGCGGATGACGATGACGACGACACATCCACCCTGGCTGGCAGCGACGACGAGGACGTGGAGCGCGAGGAGGGCGGGCGCAACCACAACGAGATCGACGCCTTCTTCACCGAGCTCAAGGCCAGCGGCATCCGCTCGGACGTGCGTGGCGTCGTTGCGCTCACTGCCACTCCGTCGGCGTGTGGCCAGGACCTGACCGCCGGCTCGCAGGTCATGCACCAGGTCTGCATGATGCAGCACCCGTCCAACTACGTGGGCTACCCGTTCACGGCTGCGCCCTACGCAGAGCGCACCGTCAAGCACGAGGCGGTGCCCGACCGCAAGCAGATCCACGCGATCGCGAAGACGGCGCTGTACCAGGGGGTGCTCAAGGCGTACGACTGGTGGGACACGCTCAACGACGCGCCGATGCCGCCCTTCAAGACTCGCACCGATGGAGCGATCACCGTCATGAAGCGCCACCTCGACGACGTCGTCCAGGGGGGCGAGATGAGCTCGCGCGACATCTACAACATCGTCGATCACGCACAGCGTATCTCGAGCTGGCGCGGCGACAAGGTGCTCGAGTCCGACGGCGTCGGCATCGCGCTGATGCTCCAGTCGATGTCCGAGCACGGCGCCAGTGTCGAGCCCGAGCGGCGCGCGCTCGTCTTCTCGAACTACACCAAGACGCTCGATCAGAAGATGCGCCTCGCCCGCCACATCCTCAACGGCGACCTCTACCTCGAGACCGGCACCAAGCTTGCGCCGAAGTGCTACGTCGACGTCTTCGTCATCATCTTCGACCACAAGCACCTGCGCATCCTCTGGCGCGGCCCGCAGCCGGCGGCCGCCGACGCTGAGGTGTCGACGCCGGCCGAGCACAGCGAGATGGAGGTGCTCCACGCGATCCGCGATGCGTCGCCAGAGCTCTACGACGGCTGCTGGGCGGCGGACAAGAGGAGCGGCTCGGAGCCGTGCGTCGTCACGGAGGGCGGCATCAAGTGCTTCGACTCGAAGTTCATCAACATCAACCACGCGTACACCGCGCTGCTGCTGTACGCCCACCGTCGGCGCGCCGGTGGCCGACACTTCAAGCTCAAGACGCTCGCCGAGACTGGCGATCTCGGCATGCGTGGCGTCGCCTACAAGCCGCATGGCATGGTCCAGGACGCGGCGAAGGGCAAGTGGATCGTGTCGCCGCACCAGGGCTACCTGACCGACATGTTCTTCATGTTCGACGCCGTCAAGAACCGGCAGATCACGACGCACGGCGAGCAGGTGCTGCAGGCGATCGGCCGCCTCTGCACGCTGGTGAACGACGCCGATCTCGCCAAGATGGCTCAGACCCCGCCGCGGCTGTGGACCTCGCACTCGTGCTACGGCGTGATCTCCATCTTCGCGCGGGCCACTGCGCAGTGGGCTGAGGTCATGAGCAGCAAGGTCGATGGCGAGTCGATGGTGGAGGCCGTCGTGCGCAACATCAAGGCGCAGCCGCAGCCGTTCGCTGCGCTGAACATGATCTACACGCGCCCGACGACCGATCCGCGCTGGGCGAAGAAGGAGCTCTTCCTGAGGCCCGACCGGCTCTTCAGCGCGGCAAAGGCGATCAGTGTGGGCTGCCGTAGCGAGGCGAGCATGCCTCAGGCGCACGGCACCTTTGACATCCGGCAGGACCTGGACGAGGAGAAGCGCAAGCGCACCGCAGATGCGGTGAGCGAGGCGGGGGTGCGTCAAGCGGTGGCGGCGGCGATGGAGGGCGAGATGTCAGACGCGGAGGACGGGGCTGAGCTGCCGCCAGCGATCCGCCGCAAGCTCAAGACGATCGCCACCGCTGCCGAGGCTCTCGAGAAGTGGATGCAGGCGGTTGCCCTGGCTTTCAAGTCGGGGACCGCGAACGACGAGGCAGGGTCGAGCACGGCTGGTGCGGGGCTCGGCGTGACCCGGGTAGTCGCGAGAGACTACATGAGCCGCATCCGGCGCGCTCGGAAGGATGCGACGATCAAGGACCTCGACGACGTCCACAAGAGCCGCGAGGAACTCGCTGCGAAGCTGATCCGTTCAGCCAACTTCTCGCGGGCTGCCGGGCGGTCGCTGGAGCCGGACGACATGCTGCGGAACAACGCGGCGGCGCTGGCCACGTCCCTTCACAAGGCTCTCCAGCTCGTGCCCACCGACCGCTTTGCGGCTGCGGCCTGAGGAGAGGTGAGCACTGAGGTGCTCGCATGTCCCGTTTGCAAGCATCCCGGGAGCGGGACCCCGACAGCTGAATGAACACTCGCGTGGGGGATTCGGTGCAAGTGCGTGTAGTAGAGTACGTTCTGAGCCCAAGTCCCAAGACCCAAGTCACGATAAACGAGATGTAAAAACAAATTCAAATAGACTTCGACAGAGAGAACAAGGCATCAATTCACCCGTCTCAGTACTTTTTACGGGGCGTCGCTGCGGGTGGACAGGCCTGTCGTATCCGGCATCACCACGGGCGACGGCGAGCCCGCCGGGCGCCTCGGCGTCGACCTGGAGGAGAGCGTCTCCTCCTCGCGAATCTCGGCGAGAGACGCGAGGGCGGGCAGTGGCTCCGACAGATCGTCCGGAGCGTTGCCGCCGGCACCGGAGCTGGTGATGACGTCGTCGCTGCCGTGCCACGTCTGGCCCGGCAGCGGCGGCGGCGGGCCGGGCGCGAGCGTGGAGGAGACGTCGGGCGGCAGCGGCGGCGGGCCGGGCGACGAGCTGTCGGCGCGGTGGCACGAGCCGATGCGCATCGAGGCCGTCGGGCACGAGCCGCGGTGCGACGCCGCGACGGAGCCGCCCGGCGTCAACGCGCTCTGCACCGAGCCGCGGTTGGACGCCGGCACGGCGGTGGTACTCGTGCTGCACAGCGAGCCGCGCATCGACGGCTTGACGCTCGCGCGGCGGTCGGCGGCGTCGCCCGCCGAGCCGCGGAAGACCGAGGCGCGCCGCGCCGCGCGCCGCGCGCGATCCACCGCGTCGGCGATGCGCCCGCGCGGCTGCTGCGAGTCGATGCCCATGGAGCCGCGGCCGCCCGCGCCGCCGCCCGCGCCGGGCTTCCTCGACGGCTCGCGCGCCTCGCGCGCCACCACGCCGCCGCCCGGCCCGCCGCCGCCCTTGCCGCCCGCGCCGGAGCTGCTGGCGGTGGATTGGTAGTAGAGCGCCGAGATCTGCTCCCGCTTGACGGTGCTCCAGCTCGCGCGCACGAGCAGCTTGCAGAAGAGCACAGGCGCGCCGTGCTCGTCGGCCATCGTGACGCAGCGCACGCCCTGCCGCAGCGCCGCCATCGGCAGCACCGCCGCGCAGAGCTGCTGCGTCTTCTTGCCCTTGAGGCGGTGGCACAGCGAGACGTACAGCTGCGCAATCTCGGGGTGCGAGACCACCACCTCGGCCGCCTCGCCGTCCCACGTCGGGTTCAGCCCGTTGCGCCGCGCCTCGGACGAGCACCACGCCTGCTTGTGCTGCGCGTCCTCTCTCCGCTCGGCGGCGCCCGCAAAGGCGCCCGAGAAGGCCTCGACCGACACAAACGGGTCGCACACGATCGCCGACGACTGGTGCGCCGTGCTCCACCACGTCCACTCGTACCCGGCCGCCTGCGCGTCGCCGCGCACCTCGCCCACCGTCGGCACGTGCAGCGCGCCCAGCACCTCGAGCCGCAGCACGTGCAGGACCGGCGGCACCGTAATCGCCGCCGCCAGCGTCGCCATCGGCGCCGCCGCCGCCGCCACGACCGCGCCGAGCCCGTCGCGGCTCTCCGCGTCGTCGCCCTCCGTCTGCGGCTCGTCCTTGGGCGCGCGGCGGCGCAGGTAGTCGGGCTTGAGCACGTAGCCGCAGCCGCCGTTGTCGGCAAACTTGGCGCGCTCGAGCTGCATCCAAAGGTCGGGCGTCTGGTAGTTGAGCGCCACCATGTGCACGCCGACGTTCCACAGCGCCACCGCCGCGTCGTAGTTGGACGAGTCGACGCGCGTGCCCTTTGGGTACGAGCGCGAGAGCTGCTGCGTGTTGTGGACGACCCACTCGTGCGCCTGCGCCTCGATCAGCTTGGTCGCCTTGTTCTCGCCGAAGGACGACATCTGCCAGCAGACCCCCTCGCCCTCGGCCGCAAACTTCTTGAACTTGCGCCCCGAGATGGCGGTGCAGTCGGAGAGCTTCGGGTGCACCGGCTTCTTCGGGTTGGCCTGCTTCGGCCCGCCCGGCGGCCCGGCGAGCTTGTCGGCGGGGCTCAGCTCGAGCGTCTTCGCCATGTGGAAGGCCGTCGTCGTCGCCTTGCGCAGCTTGCTGCGGTGCACCGCGTCGCGCAGCAGGTCGGCGCCGCGCGACCGCTCCGAGGTGGCGCGCTCCGACGAGCGCTCGAGCTGCGCGGCGGTGGCGTCGTCTCCCGGCCGGCACGACGCCTCGCCCGGCCGGAACGACGTGTTCGTGCTGCGCCGCGAGCCGCCGATCGTCGCCGAGGTTGCGCTCTCCTCCTCGAGACTGCCCAGCAAGCCGCAATTGGACGGACCGTGGGGCGGGCAGCTGCCGGCGCCGCCTCCGCACGTCGTCGGCGACGATGGCGGCGACGGCTCATCGAGCCGGCCCAGCCCGTCGAGGCTGCCCTCGTCGGTGGAGGAGGCCGCCGCCGCCGCCGCCGGGGATGGCGCCCCCGCCTTCTGCGAGTCCTCCTGCGAGCTGCGCCCGCTGGGCGTGGTGGCGGTGGCCGTCATGCAATTCCACTCTGGCTCGGCGTCCTCCTCGTCGACCATCATGTCGTCGTTGAGGTCGCCGCCGCCCGCCTGCAGCTGCTCGTCGTCGAGGGTGCGCCCCTTGACGAGGACCTTGTACTCGAGCTGCCTGGGGCTTGGCAGCACGTCGATGCCGCGCGTCGGCAGCGTGGCGTCGTCGGGCCGGTGGAGCATCGTGCCGAGGATCGCCTCGAGGTGGTTGGCGATCTTCTCTTGCTGCGGCAGCGAGCAGTGCATCTCGAACGAGAGGATCACCGGGTAGGCCGACGTGACGAAGGCGTAGTTCTTGATCGACGCGATGACGTCGCGGAACTTGATCTTCGACGTGAGCGTCATGCCGTGGTACACCATCGGCTCGCCGTCGGCGCCGTCCCAGCAGTCGATCTCGAGGCAGCGGCAGCCGATCAGCAGCTGCTGCTCGTACATGCGGCAGTCCGAGTTGGACTTCCACTGGTCGCCCACCAGGTAGCTGTTGTGCGACGACGCGATGAAGTAGTCGGTCAGCGGGTGGTCCATCTCGTCCTCCCTGACGCGCGCCTTGCGGCGCGGGTCGAAGAGCTCGTTCTCGTCGGAGAGCAGCAGCCGCTGCAGGCCGTGCGCCGAGAGGAAGCGCGAGTTCTCGATCCGCTTCGCCGAGATGCGCCGGAAGAGGCCCAGCAGCTCCTCGCTCGGCTCCTCGCTCGGCCCCTGCATCTGCGGGTGGCGCCACAGCGTGCGCAGCTGCTCGATGCCCGCGCGATTCAGGTCCGACCCGCCACGCGAGCCCTTCATGCCTCGCAACGTGCCGCGCGGCGTGCCCCGCCCACCCGGCTGAATGCTCTCGACGGAGCTCTGCTTCGGGTGCGCACGACTCGCCTCCGCCTGCGCAGCCGCCGTCGGCTTTGTGCCTCGCCTCGAATGGAGGACGCCGCGCTTCCCCGGTCGGAAGGAGATGCTGAGCTTGCTCGGCCGGAGGGAGAAGGTGCGGCTGGCGGGCACCTCGTCGTCGTCCCTCTTCTCCCTGCTCCTCTCGCGTTCCCCCGTGAGCGTCTCCGTGCGTTTCGGCTTCGAGCCCTCGGTCGTGCTCGCGGTCGTGCTCGCGAGCGACTCGGCCGTGCCGACCGTCGCCGGCGCGAACGCGCTGCACGTCGAGGTGTTCAGCGCGGAGCAAACCGAGCTGTTGAGCGTGCTGGCCGACGGGGCTACCGTAACCTTGTCGGGCGACTCGGAGACCGAGCCGCCGATTGAGCCGCAGCTCGCGCCTGAGTGGCCGCAGCCTCCGAGCAGCGACGAGATGAGGCCGCGGCCGCGCTCGACGCCGGAGGAGGTGCGCGTCATCCCTGAACTGAACCGGCGCAGCCCGTTCATGAAGGCCGAGGCGCGGTTGCTGCCGCTGCCGCCGTGGCCCGAGACGGCGCTGCTCGTGAGCACGCTGAGCGTCTGCGGGTTTGGCACCAGCTTGAGCAGGCCGGGCACCGCCGGTATCAGCGCGCGCTTCTGTATGATCCGCTGGAACTCGCGGAAGTGGAAGGTCCTCTCGAAGGTGAGCTTGGGCGGCGGCGCGAGGAGCAGGTTGAGCCGCGCCGACAGCGAGAGGCGCGGCTTCTCGCCCGACCCGCCGTCCTCGAGCGAGGGCACCGAGCCGCGCCCGCCGCTGCCGCCGCCGCCGCCGCCGCCGTGCGCGTAGCGATCGGGCAGCTCGCAGTGCAGATAGTTCATCACGTCGCGCAGCTGCGGGAGGGTCACCGAGCCGAGGTTGGCCGTGTCCGCCAGCCGGAAGATCTGCAGCAGCCACTCGAGCTTCTTCTCGTCGCTCACGCCGTCGCCGCCGTCGCTCAGCGCCGCCTTGAGCGCGCAGAGGCCCGTGTGCCAGCTCGCGTAGCTCGCCTCGTCGTCGAAGCCGAGCTCGAGCTGCTTGCGGCTGTTGTTGACGACGGGCCCGTGGTGCACGCGCAGCGTGAGCAGCTGCGCGTTGCCCTCGACGCGGTCGATCTCGTGCAGCAGGATGTAGTCCGACCAGCTCCATCGCAGCGTGCTCAGGTCGGTCGACATCTGCACGAACCGCTGCTGGCTCACCAGCTTCGGAGAGCTCGCGCCGAGGCCGCCCTTGAACCAGCCGCGCCACGCCGACAGCCCGGGCGACGGCGGCGGCGCCGTCCCGTCCATCGTCTGCGAGATTCGCGCGGCGGCGGAGGGGTCGGCGGAGGGGTCAGCCGCCACGACGAGCACACGCAGCTGCGCGCCGCTGACCATCCGCTCGACCTGGTCGCGCGTGTCGCCGACGATGTGGCTCTTCATGTCGCTCGGCACCTTCCACCGCGCGTTGGCGTCCTGCAGCTTGACCTCGTCGACGTTCCACACGCCCACCGAGACACGGCGCAGCATCGCAAACGTCACGACGCGCGCGATGATCGAGAACTGCGCCGGGAAGTAGACGGGCAGCTCCCACACGTCCTTCCATCGGTCCTCGTTTGTGTTCATCGATAGGTCGGAGCAGTCGATCTTACCCTTGCGGCAAAGCTCGTACGCGAAGATCTCCGGGATCTTGAACATGAAGTACGCCGGCTGCAGGAAGGCGAAGACCGCGCCCTTCCACCAGTAGTGGTTCCAGCGGAAGTGCATCGCGACGAACGTGCCGAGCAGCCAGCCCAGCGACAGGAACGTCGAGAAGATGGTCATCGTGAGCTCACCCGCGCTGTCGCTGTACGAGCTGAGCAGGTAGGTGGAGCCGGCGATGAGCATCTGCAGCGTCAGCGCGCAGTCGAGCTTCACCCACGCCGAGAGGTAGAACTCCGTCTCGTACATGCGCTTCAGGGCGATCTTGGTGCCGCACATCTTGAAGATGCGCCACCCAAACTCCTTGTGCGCCTCCTTGCCCCAGTAGACCATCGCCGCGAGCAGCGTCAGCAGCAGCAGCAGGAACGGCACGCGCAGCCCGGCGTCGGCGAACCGGTCGCAGTCCGACTCGCCGTCGGTGCCGTTGTTGCCCGTCAGCAGCGAGTCGCCTTCGACGGCCGAGTAGAGCAGCGACACGTCGAAGAAGCAGGCGATGAGCACCAGCACGATGGCCGCGAGGATCTCGACGGTGGTCTCGCTCACCAGGCTGTGCGCCGCGAAGAGGCTGATCAGCAGCCCGAGCATCAGCTGCGAGAGGCCGTAGTAGACGTAGTTGTCCCGGACGGCCTGCTCGTCGGAGCAGTTTGCCCCTACGACCAGCACTACGAGCCCGTGTATGCAGTTTGCGACCGACGCGATGACGGACACGGCCAGAAAGATGAGGCACGAGCGCGGCAGCGAGCCGAGGAAGCTGGCGACCGCATACCTCAGCTTGGACAGGCCCTGGCTGAACGTGAGCAGCGTCACCGAAAGGGCCAGGCCCGCCGAGCCGTACTCCTCCTCCACCGCCTCCTCCTCGATTGACTCGCTGGTCTTGGCGAGGCGCGAGGGCTGCTCCCGGAGCTCCTTGAGCGAGGAGTGCCCCTGGATTGGCATCGGAGGAGGCGGCGGTGGCGGAGGACCGCTCGAAGTCGGCTCGATAAATTCCTCGGTCGGAATGGGTGGCTTGGATTCGTAGATAGAATGGCGGATACTTTGCAGCGAGATCGCTACGCACGAGCCCCTTCGGGCCGGCCGACCCTCCGACTTCTGCACCTTGAGCCGGTTCATCGAGCGCTGCGGTTAGCGCGGTGACGGGCTCGCCCGCAGTAGTGGCCACTGCGGCTTGCGAAGACTTGTGATGTGCGGTGATTTGCACCCTCCCTGGGTCATGACTCAAGTAATGCGTGATACCCTAATCTTACTTACTTACTTGGGTCATCAAGCAGGCCGGGTGCCCGTTATACTTGTGCACCTTCCACCGTACCGTATGCCTACTTCATGCGAAACGACAAGTAGAAAAGCACCCCACCCACACTCGCGTTCAGTCCGACGGCCAGCTTGGTCACCTCTTGTCCGGGAGCTGCGTGTGCAGCCTCCTCACTCTCCTAGAGTTCAGTAAGTATCATGCGAGCGGCGCCACCTACGCGCCGGGCACCCCGGCGTGCCCGTACAGAGACTTTGGCAGAACGCCAGCGGTCTGACGGTGATGCTCCACCAGCCGCATCAGCTCGCGCAGCAGCTCGTCCTTGTCCACGGACGCCGGCTCGCTCCCGAGGCGCAGCAGCTCGAAGGCCGCGCGCAGCTGCTTGGGGCGCAGCCCGTTGAGGTCCTGCGGGCCGCGCGCCTCGATGAGGAGCGCCGTCGTCACCATCCGCAGCTGGTGGATGCGGTCGGGGAAGCACCGCCAGTAGCCACGCGTATCCTCGTTGGCGGCGAGCTCGGTCAGCAAGATGGGCAGGCCACCCGCGTCGCGTGCCTGCTCGCGGCACGCGCGCGCCACATCCTGGTGCTGCCGCACGAGGGCGGCACGCTGCTCGAAGTCGCGCAGCTTCTCACCCGGACACCGCGGCGGCGCCTCGCGCACGTTGAGCACGCTGGAGTACAGCCCCCCGTTGCACAGCGCTTGCAGCACCTCGGGCGCCTTCTCTTGCACGTGCTCCTCTGGGGTGCTCGGGTCCTTGTCATCGCGCTCGACGGCGGCGTCGAAGGCGTCGTCGCCCGTGTTGCGGCGCATTGCCTCGATGAGCCGATGCGGCATCTTGGTTGCCATTGCCGTCAGGCGCATCGCGGCCACTGCCGGGCTTGGCGGCGTCCTTGGAACGCCGTTGTCGTCGCACGGCAGATCCGTGCCGCGGCAGCGATTGTACGTAGGCTTGCTGGCGAGCAGAGAGGAGAGCCTGATGCACCCATAGGCATGGTTCCACTGGTCGTCGGCGGTCTTGCTCATCGCGATCGAATGTACGACCTGGAGACGACTCTTCTTGACAAGCTTGTGCCACATGCCATCATAGAGGCGGGCGCGCGCCGTCTGTAGTGCGGGCGCGTGGTTGAGTGACGTTCTGTGGAACTCGAAGCCGTCGTCCCCCACGCGCAGGAGGAAGAGCGCAGTCAGCAGCTCGGCGTGCGCGAGGTCCCACCTCGTCAGCTGGCCTCCGGCCGTAGCATCAGGAGTGTGGAGCGCACTGAGCACGCCGTGCCGCTTGACGAACTCGACCTCGCTGTCGATGCTCTGCGCGGCGAGCGCCTGCGAGCAGAGTCCGGCGGCCAGCTCCACAGCGCGGCTGTCCAGGGCTGCGAGAACGACGAACTTGTTGCGCGGGAGGGAAAGGCCAGCCAGCCAGTGCTGCTTGTCCGCTGCCGCCACTTCTGCCACCGCGTCCGCACGCGAATGCAGGTCTTTGCAGCTCGCCCGTGCCGTGAGGAGTGAACCGAGGTGATGCTCGAGGATATTCTCGATCACGTCATCCTCAAGCTTCAAGAGCCACGAGTGCTCCCGATTCGCAGCGGTCGCGGCCGTGGCCGCAGCGGCCCTGGACGTGGCCGCATCGGCGTTGCGCTTCCGCCGCTTGTCCTTGGGTGCCATGTGTTTGCTTGGGGCCGCAGCGTATGTGCTGCTCCGTGCACGCCAAGTACGCGACCAGGCCCGCGCAAGTTTCGGAGCTGCGGTGGTTTTTGCACTAGGGCCTGCGGCGGGAATGCACTTAAATAAGTAAGAAACGCGCGTTTGAAGGGCCTGTATGTATTGTGTTCTACTGCATGCTGTGTAATGCATAGAAAGCATAGTTTTGATCATGTTTTGGGCAAACGCGCGTTCTAAGCCGAGTCGAGCGACTCGCACCTGCTCGTACGCGCAACGAGTCATTCATGCGACGCGCCCAGCAGCAGATGCACCGCGTGCGCCCGCGCGGCGTTTCCACCACCAAGAACGTCATCAGCATCCAGTCGCACGTGGTCTACGGCGCGGCCGGCAACTCGGCGGCCGTCTTCCCGATGCAGAGGCTCGGCGTGAACGTGTGGCCCATCCACACGGTGCAGTTCTCCAACCACACACAGTACGGCAAGTGGGAGGGCCTGCCCACGCCGATGGAGCAGATCTCGCTGCTCGTCGACGGCATCGCCGCGCTCGACGGCGGCGAGGTGCTCAGGAGCTGCAACGCCGTGCTGTCCGGCTACCTCGGGTCGCCCGAGCAGGGCGAGCACGTCCTGGCCGTGGTGCGCAAGGTGCGCGAGGCCAACCCGAAGGCGCTCTACATCTGCGACCCGGTGATGGGCCACCCGGCCAAGGGCTGCGTGGTGCCTCAGGGCGTGCAGGACCATCACGCTTTCGCGTCGGCAGCCGCGGCCGACGTCGTCTGCCCCAACGTGCTCGAGCTGGGCGTCATGACGGGCACCGAGCCGCGCAGCCCGAGCGAGGTGCTGGCGGCGGCGCGCAAGCTCCTCGACAAGGGGCCGTCGCTCGTGCTCGTCAAGCACCTCGCCCACGCCGGCCTCTCGCCCTCCGACTCGTTCGAGATGCTGCTCGTCTCGCGCACGGAGGCGTGGCACTGCTCGACGCCTCTGCTGCCCTTCTCGCGGCCGCCCGTCGGCGTCGGCGACCTGACGACCGGCCTCTTCCTCGCGGGGCTCCTCCACGGCAAGACGCCGCGCGAGGCGCTCGAGCACACGGCCGCCGCCTACTTCGAGGTCATGAAGGCCACGTCGGAGGCCGATCAGTACGAGCTGCAGCTGGTCGCGGCGCAGGACGGCATCGCCAGCCCGACGAGGCCGTTTGAGGCGCGGCTGCTGCCGACCTCGTGAGTGGTACTTTAGATAGTTGAGAGAAAAGAGAGAGAGTGCTCTTCAGCACCTCCACCGTCATTGCGCCGGTCACGCTGCGCCCGGCGCGCCCTCGCGCTCAGGCCTCGCTACCTCCGCGGCGCCGCACTGCTGTCCACCGCGCCGCGGCCCTCGGCCCGGCCACCTCGGGCCTCATCGCCTCGTACGAGCGGCTCGGATACGGTTGAGTACGCACGCTGACACACGCTCACCCTACCAAACTCCACACCTCTGGCTGGCGCCTCAGCGCCAGGGGGCCAGGGTGGTCCACCTTTACCGGTGGCTCGGAACACGTGGGCCCGCCCGTGTTCTTCTACTCCACGACTCCACGACTCCATCAGAAAAACAACTTCAAAGTTGATGAGTTGATGTTGACGCCACAGGCATGGCCACAGACAGGCCCAGGCTGCGTGCGCTGCGACAGACAGATACCTACGGACAACGAGTCTGTCTCACACTTACGCAAGGGATTCACAGCGGTTTCGCCAGGTTTCGCGGAGATTTCGCCAGGTTTCGCGGGGGTTTCGCGGGGGTTTCGCGGGGGTTTCGCGGGGGTT
>Ga0209713_10001599_pt1 | contig 13682 bp, 1 predicted proteins | sample ArcOceMetagenome_3_FD_187444 | JGI IMG/M metagenome (GOLD analysis project Ga0209713, IMG submission 187444) | Marine eukaryotic phytoplankton communities from Arctic Ocean - Arctic Ocean- Svalbard ARC20M Metagenome (SPAdes) (version 2) | ecosystem: Environmental > Aquatic > Marine > Oceanic...
TTCCACCAATTTTTCTTCAAGTTATTGGTCGCGACTTGAAAGATTTTTCTCCACAACTTTCAGTACTTATTGGTTTCCTTATGAATCCAAATAATACATGGGGAAAGTTTGTTTGCGTTCAGTTTCTTAGTAACTGAATCCTTCCTTGGACAATGTTTGTCCACAGTCGTCGTCACTTTTCGTTCGCTTCTTCCCAGGGGTCAGTGCTTTTCTCGGATACAGCTGAAGTGGTGCTCCAGAAGCTCTCCGCACCTGGTTATGTGGTCAGCTGTTGCCGTCGATGTACAGGAAACTTGATGTAATAATTATTGAGCTGTACCAAGAACGGGGTTCCCGAACTGGTGCCAGTTCTGTAATCCATTTCCTTGACTGGCGACAGTTTCTGATTTTTCTTTGACTATTTTTGGTTTTTCTTTTCTTATCGCACTTGCGATATTTGCGCACACTCGTGCGCATATTATTTCATGCGCACGCTCGTGCGCATATAATTTCATGCGCACGCTCGTGCGCATATCATTTCATTTCAATGACTCCCCGTATTCAACATAATTTTACACGGCCATGATGACTAGCTTCGCGTAGAATTCGACACATTGGAACTCACCCCCACAACGTTCATACTACATTAGTAGATGAAGTGTGAAGGTTGTCTTGTGTTGGAATTTGTACGAATTGTCATTCCTTCCCCGCACACGAGTAAGTTTTCTTACTCAGCTTTGGGTGGCGTTGGTTCTTGATGGAGACCTTTGTTGCCCTTGAGCATCTCACCGAGACGCTCCATATCCGTTCCTGGAACGGCCTTAGTGAACATGTCGGAATAGTTCTCTTTGGTATCCACTCGACGTGTGTCGGTGTGACCATTCTTGATTGCCTCACGTGAGTAGTGATAATCTAGAAGATAGAACTTGTTTCCGTTGGTTACCATGTCTTGTTGACTAAGTAGGGTAGCTTGATCGTTGTCTCCCATCATAGGTGTTGGTCCGGGTGTGTATTCGGTCAGTCGCATTTCAAAAAGTAGTTGTCTCAACCACATTACCGCTTTGGTAGCGTGTGAGAGAGCCATGTACTCATTGTGCGATGATGATATTCCCACATGATTATGTTTCTTTGAATTCCATTCAATCGGCCCGTTCATTAACGTGATGACCCATCCGTATTGTGCTTTGCCATCGGTGGGGTCGGCCTTATGACTTGAATCATAGTAACATTGTAGAAATTTAGCCCCGTCTTCACGGAATCTAATTCCTTCCTTTCTCTTGTGGTACATGTACTGCAATATACGGCATGCGCAGTCCCAAGCTCTTTTGTTGGGTTTAGACATAAGTCTACATATTTGCGCCGTGCCATACATGCATTCGGGAAAACAGTTTCTTGCTCCCCATAGACATGCCCCGGCGATATTCTGGAACCCAAGCTCTAAGTAGTGCTTGTGTTCAGCGTCCGTGGCCGCGTCTTGCCCCAAGTGTAGGAATTCTCCTGCTGGCATGGGTGCATTGGGTACTGTCTTCTTCATCTTTCCTTGGTAGAGTTTGTATGTCTCTTCAAGGAAGTCGGGTTGAGATAGATATATGGATCCAACTCCGTTGTTGTCCTTTTTCATCTCTCTTTGGATCCCGAGCATGAATCTTGGATCACCGGATTTGATTTCAAACTCATTCCGGTATTGATCTTCAATGAACTTGAGGTCGCTTAGACTAGCTCCAGCGAGTTCAATGTCATCCACGTGACTCACGACATAACTTATCACACCCGTCTTGGGATTGGTAAGCATAGTGAGACATGGATCTTGCTTGGCTTGATGGTAGGTCCACTTAAGTTCATCCTTGAAGTGTTTCTCCATCCATTTTTGCCTAAATTCCGCCCAGCGGAATGCAGATTGTGGACATCCGTAAATCATTTTAAGTAGTACTCCCATGAGCTCTTCGCCCGTTTTGGGGTCATACCTTCGGAGTCCTACTGGATACCTCAGTGGTATCCGTTCGTGTTTTGGCGCCGGTGCCCATAGGTAAGCGGTGCATATGTCGAAGACGACGCGATGCCACCTCTTATGCGTGATAATCGCCTGTAAAAGTCGATTGGTCGCGAGAGTAGGTGCCGGTGCGAATGTGGTATGGAAGTGTTCTCCAAACCGCATATACTGTTTGTGCCCTTGCACAATTTGTCTTGCTTTGAACTTTTGTAAACTCCCATCGGGGAGATACTTCACGTCATAGAGTAACCGCATTGGCACTGGAGAATGTGTAATTCCCATTGCGCGTATCTCTTTTAGTGTGAGGTCATGTAAGATTGCTTCCCGTTTGTCGAATGCGTCGAGTTCGAGAATCGTAGCTTCCATCCATTTGATGCGATCTTCGCGGGTGAAAATCTTTTGGAAGTCTTTTGGTGGAATGATCTTGCCAGTTAGAGGGTGTATAATGCCCCCATTAATTGTGTTTGGCTTATCATCCGACTCAAAGAATTGGGTAATAATGTCTTGCCTTGTTCTTGTCGGCTTGCTTGTAGTGGCGTACACATTGGCGTAGTCTAGTTCATGTGTATTGTGTTTAAGCATTACACGTTGTCTAGCATCTATGGCCTCAGGCACCTCACATACTTGTCGTCCAATCTTTGTGTAGTATGCTTGCATTACTTGAATGCCTTGCATGGTTACTTTTAACGCCTTAGCGTTCTCCTTTCTCTCGTCGTCGAGAGCTTGTCGTTGTTTGTGGATCTTAATTAGTCTTTCATATTCCGGACCGAAAGGTCTCGGGAAAGCTGATCCAGGTCTTATCAGAATTTGTCTTGTTTTAGAACCTTGATGAGTTTTACTCACCCCCCAAGGGTTGGAAAATTCGACGCCGTAGAAAACGTCTTGTAGCTTTTCTCCCTTTGTATCCCATGGGCCTTTGTTGATACCAAATTCACCGTACGTTTCTCCGAGCCAATAATAGTAAGCTTTTTCTTGGCCTACTATGCCCATTTCCATACACACTTTGAGAAAAGTTGTATGGTGTTTGATATGCTTAGGAGTAGTGTAGAATGCGATGGCATCTACATCTTTAAGATACTCCGGCATGTTGTAGCGTGTCGGCATGGTTTCCTCGGTAGTCGGTGTGTCGGGTCTTGTAGCGTAGACAGCCTTGTGAGGTGTGTCGATTCTCATGATACGACAACCCTCGTCCGGTGTTAGGTGCTCGTTTTCCATAGCTTGGTGTAAACTCGTACCTGTTCTTGTAATCACTTTGTTGTGTGTGTCCGGGTTTTTAAACTCCGGTTTCTTTCTTAATTCTGTGGCTCGATGAGCTTTCAGCATGAGCTGATGTTGCCTTCGATCCTCAATGATTTCTTCACGCCGTTCTTCCGTTGCTCGGAATGCGGCTTCTACATTTGATTCCCTCATGTAGGCATATTTACTATCTTCAGAGTCACTGTCTTTGTCTGATGATCCGAAAGATAGCTCGTCTAGATTGTAGACTTGTCTGCCTAATTCTGAATGTTTATTTCTTACGACCTTAGAATCCTGTGGGTCATCAGATTCGTCACTTTCACTAGGTGAAATGTACGGATCTTTTGGCGCTGTGCGCATGTGTTTCCCAGTTTCAGGTTCAGGTTCAGCCGTAAGGTCGATGATAGGGAGGGCGGGTGGGTTTTGAAATGTGACCGTTGCATGGGCTCTACCACTCGGTAGGTCCTCGGTCTCACTTTCCGTTCCCCCTTTGTTGTCTTCATCACTATCCGAGATAAGAGACGTTTCTTTCTCTCGATTATCAGCCAACATTAGTTGGTCGACTGGAACGCATGTTCCTTTCTTCTTGATCAAGTTTTGGTGTTGACTTTCGGTTGAAAGTGATAGTAGGTGTGTTGGGGGACCATTGGTGTTCGCCGTTGGTTCCCATTCTGTGTCCGGTGACCACACCTTCCATAGTATTTCGAGCTTACCATTTGCTCGTGTATACTCAGCTGGAACTCGTATTCCAATACTTTTGAGCTGATTCAACATCCAATTCACCTTTTTGTTCTTGATCTTGTCCCACCGTGGTAGCTTTGAGTTATGTGTGGCGTCATATTTGGTTCGGACGCCAGGCATGTCGTCACGGAATTGTTTCCATGTCCTCTCAGCGTACTGATTCTCCTCGAGCTCTGGCTCGGGTGGTACCTCGAAGTTGATATCATCTTCGGGTAGTATTACGTCGGGGAGATTAACTGGGTCCTGATGTGATCCTATAGAATGTTTGTGGATATCCCGCTCTTCCACGAGCATTTCGATCATATCTTGGCGGTCCCATTCTTCCCACGTGTTATCCATTTCCCATACGATTCGCCAATAGTGAAATCGTTTGTTGTAGGATGAAATTTTGCCTCGGCATAGTCCAAATCCTTCGAAGAACTTAAATACATACGTGTCGATTAGACCACGTGGATTATGTGAAATGTCTTCTACTTGGCGGCGCTTGTCGTCCGCTTGTTGTTTGTCTAGCTTACCGGAGCTGGCTTTCTTGTCACGAATATTTTTACCGGAGGGCTTAAGTCCTCCTTCGTATTGTTCGTAAATGTCGCCATTATCATTGATGAGTATGACCTTCGGGTCATGATACTCACTCTTTGTCTCGTCGCGGTCGAGTATCTCTTGTACTCCCGCTTTTGGACGTTGCACCCCCCGTCCTAAGTAGTCCCCGATTTTGACCACCGTTCGTAGTTCGGTGTCACGGCGATGTGGCCGTGGAAATATCGGGTTGCCTTCGGCATCCTTAATTAGGTCGGGTTCTTGGAGTCCCAATAGGGTGTAGAAGTTAAAGCCATCTGGCATTGAAACTTCATGATAGTTTTTACTAGTAAATGTCCTACTTAGACTCTTGTCATAAGGGTCCAAGAAAATAGGCACATCTCCTAGAATAGCTAGCGCAATTCCCCATCTTGATTTGGTCCGATCAATTCTTGATCCTTTGACCTTTGGGCTGTGCACTATGCACGGGCTTCCGAGCGTGATCATGTGATGTAAGCGATTATCACATTGTCGCCTCGAAATTTGTCCTCCCGTTATTTCTTCAAGGGGTCTGATGGCATCACCATCAGAGCTGCTAATGTTCCTTGTCAAAGGAAACAAATTACGTAGCATGGCTCCTTGATTCACGGCATCTTCGATGAACGTGTAGGGCAGATTTTGTTCGAGTAGAATGCTCTTAGCAACCACCTCGATCTGCTTGCAAGAGTTCTCGGCGTGGGCCGCCGATCTCTTGTCGTCCGGTGATGACCACATCACCGTCACCCCGACATGTTTGATCATGTTCATGAATTCTACATTCTTGTAGCTCCATTCACCTGCTGGATCTAGTCGTAAGGCTTGCACTACCGGGTATCCCAACTTTGAGAATAGTGGATTCTTTCTCATGGTTTCAATCCACTCCCGTAGTGCTTCGCTTGATGTCTTTCGTGTTTTTAGGTGTAAACATACGAAATAACCACTAGCGATGTCTCGTAGTACAATCGTGTACTTGTTACCGTATCTCGATGGGTGGGACCATGTAATGGTATCTCCTACCCAAGAGTATCCGGTACGCGTCTCTATGAAAGGGCTATGTTTAGTCGCTATCTTCCGATGCGATCCCCGAATCATGCGACATATGAGGCAATTAGGGTAAAATCCTAAGTGTCCTCTTCTCTTATGAAGTTGAAACTCCGTCATATTGCGTAGCTTCCTAGACTTCATTCCGGCCTTGGTTCCTTTTAGATTGGCATCATTAGCTTCGTAATCCTGTTCACGAAACGTTTCGATGTCAACTCCTTCTGTATCATGCGGTATGTCAATATCGTCTTCATTGTCATGTTCATCATTTGATCCGGTTGGTTCCGGCTCCATTGTCCATGATGCATCCATGTCTCCGGCGGGACTTTTAATGTCCTCAGCCGTGTCGGAGCTTCCACTGCCATAATCCGATACAAAAGTAGGTCTAGCGGTGAAGTCGTCACTAATAGTGACCCGTACTCCGTTTTTAACGTATGCGCATATTCCGCCGCGAAGTTCAGCTTGTTCTCCACGAGATTCGAGTTCGGTTAGGAATTCATTTGATGAGTAACTTAACGCATCTTTCCTTGTCGAGTCTTCTCGTATTTCATAACACTGATCTTCCCATGGTTCAAATTCTCCCCGAGGGCTTTCCAGAAATCGTGTGTTGAACCTACAACAACACGACTTTTGCCGTCCGGGCATTGAACCTATGTGTGAACATTTTGTCCGGTGGTGCATAATTGGTTTATGCACATGGACTCCTAGATGCTTTTTCCCATTTCTTTCGTGTACAAAACTTGGAGTTTTGTATGCTGTCATTCGAACATTTATGCCGGTTGACTTTCGAGTGCGACTTTGATTGGTCCGTCGAACATCATTGGCATTGCTCATTTGACATCTTGGAACGGGATAATCCTTGGATTTCATATATGATTCCGCCTTTTGTCCCCATGAGATGGCTTCATTTTTGTTTGATGCCATCAGGAAGTGAATCTTAAATGCACCTGCCTCAGCGTCCCACGCCATCGGTAGGTGATTGATTTTACCATTAGATCCTTCCTTTGTGAATCCACTAGACAGTCCCGTGCTTCGTGCGGGTATGACCATATCGTAATCTTCTCTTGCGTAGAGATTGGATAGCGATAACAGGTTCATATTTAGTGATTCTAGCGTGTCAACTTGGTGTCGTAGATATCCTCCTTCGTTGGTACCTAGCCCTTTTTCATCAAGGGCGTAGAGGTGTACGGTGCCTCGCACTCCTCCTCTTACCTTCTCGGTGCCTTGGAATCCGGATATTACGGCCGGTGACGGATAGCTATCCATAACGAAATCTTGATTTTCCGTTTTGATAATGGTTGATGCACATCCTGTGTCAACCATGATGGATAGAATTTTGAATTGTTTCTGCTTAGCCCCGTGATCGCCTTGATATTCATTTTGTAGAACGAAATCGACTAGTGGGTGATCGGGCGTCAATCCTATTTCTTCTCCCTTGAGCTCTTTTTGGCCACGTTCATTCCACCCCTTATTGGGTGTATTATTTCGACGTGTCCTTGTGTGGTTGTCAACCCTTGCAGGATTGGCGGCCATACTTTCTTCAAGATGTAGTCCTCGCATGAGGATGATATCTTCTTGCTGTGGATGGCATTGAGGTAATGTCTCAATTGTCACCCCATAAGCTTGGAAATGATGTGGGGAACTTTGATCAGAGTCAACGTGACCACGGTCCTTAACATCATGAGAAGTTTCTTTGTACGAACTTTGATGTGCTTTGCACTTGGTGCTCTCTTGAGCATCGTGTAGCCATTCACGGTCGTTACGTTTTGGAATTGTTTTCATCCAATCTCTGTTTTGTCGGCATTCACTACGGATGACATCTTTCATTACCGCTTGTACGACTTCTTTGATTGGACTTAATCCCAAATCCCCCATATTTATGGGGCTTTCTCTTTGAACTTGGTTTGTTCTAAGAGTCTCCCGGTTGTCACTCGGTCTGTCTTGTACCTCTCTGGTTTGTGTAGGCCATTCATGAGAGTATGCGCTCGGCGGTACAACTCCCACTCGGGAGGTGTATTTACTCGCCGATTCGCTCCATGGATAAGGTTTTGTAGATCGTGGAGTTATTTGGATACTCGCTCCAATGGACCATGGACCTTGATTGTCCGATGGTTCCTCCTCCTCCCTTGACCAAACATGACCTCCTTTGGTCATATTTATGATGGCCAAAGGTGTAAATGCGGACTTTCCCTTACGGACATTCCGCGTCACCGTTGCACATCGCTCCATATCTTTTGGAGTCATTGTTCGTGTCAATCCTGGTACGATCTCTCCTTCCCGTGTCATCACGGCATAATGGTTATCACCATTTTCCGGGTTATAACTTTGGCACGGGGTCATAGAATTCTTGGTCATGTTGACCTTGGACAATTCTTCATCTGAGCTTCGATTTTCATTCTGAAAGTTCGAATTCTTCTTCTTGCTAATTTCGGCCGCAAGTGGATTTCTCAGATTTGAGATTTTAGCTCCAGTACAGGTACTGTCAGTACTGACAGTAGTACCACAGTAGAACTCGCGTGACTTGCACGTCCTGTTCTCTTGCCTCCCTGCCCCATGTGCGTCTGTTCGCCGGGGGTCTGCGCGGACAGATGGTGCGCCTGCACTGCGTTTCCCCGCGCTGTTGCTGTGTGCAGCATGCTTCGCGGTTCGCCTGTTTGTTCGCGCGCGCGCCATGTTCTGTGTTCTGGGGCATAGATAGGTGCGCCGCGTCTGCGTGCGTGCCAGCTTTGGCTGGCTATGCTTTGCGCCTTTGCCAGGCCGTCCTTGGGTCGCGCGTGTGTGCGCTGCTCCCTGCCTGTTGTCCTGCGCTCTGTGCTGTTTGCCCTGCCTTTGTTTTCGTGCTCGCGGTGCGAGCAGTTCAGGGCTTGTAATAGTTTTGTTGCTATTATCTTCTTGTGACACTGCTTTCTGCGCGTTCACTACAGGTCCTTGCCTGCATACCTGCACGTCGATCTCGACGCGCAAGCTGCGGTCTGCCTGCTGGTGCGTTCCCTTGCTTGGTCGCACGCCCCGCGCATTGTCATGTGCTTGCAGTCCTGCAGCTGCCACGTGCTGTTTTCCGGGCGTTTGGCCCGACAAATCCAGGTGTGACGGCTCGGCTGCCTTTCTGGCAGCCGTGAGCTTGCGCTCACAGGTGCCTGTTGTGCCTGCCTGTGTAGGCATGTTGCACACGTCGGTCTCGACGACCACGAGCTCCCGCTCGTCATCCCGATGCATCTCGGTGGTGGTCTCCTTTGGTCCGTCCAGGTGCTCGTAACACGTTAGTTCGGGCGTTTCACCGCCCTGTTTCTGTGCCACATTATTTTCTCCTGACTCCAGAAGTGCCTGGCAGAAATGCCTTGTTTTATGCGCGTGTTTTGCCTTGGCAGCCGTATGGCTGCGCTCATTGGCATTTAGCGCATCTTCGATGATCTTTTCAACGCGTTGCGTGTCATCTTGTTTTCCTGTGACTATAATAGTATGCCTGGAAAGTGGCATTGTAGACGCAATATCGTCATTTTTCTGTCTTGATGCCATATTCTGTGTGCTTGTTGCCCACTTTTTGGCCCCCTGTGTTACATGTGCAGGCCGTGGTACTGGACCACGACCCTGCATGTTCTTCGACTCCGCGTGCCGCGCTTCTGTTGCGCGCGGCTCGGTGTCAACCCCAAGGTGTGTGTTGGCTTGCCGTCCGGCCGTGTAATCGGCCCCGATCTGCCTGTTTGACCTGCTGACTGGCCTTGGCTGGCTATAGCCACCTTCACCTGTCATTTTGCTAGGTTCTAGATCATGTATGATCTCTATAGTTGTCATGTAACTATACATTTGATCCCTAGTGTTCATATTATTATGAACTGGATCGCGCTCCCGTCTTGACTCCATCATAGGTTGCAGCGCACCGGCTATCAAGTGCCGATTTACGTGCGTTGCCCCGCCGTTATGCATGGTATTGTGGCCCATGCCTCTGCGTTCGTGATCCTTGGTCACTGTGAACTCAGTGCCATCACGCTCCCGATGTTTCTCGCGCTGAGCATAATACATGTTTGCTCGCTGACTTGGTGTCAAGTCAGTTGCCTCCCATGTACGGAAAGTGCTCTCTTCCGGGTATAAGTAATCATGATGAGTATTTTTATCATGCATGTCACCCCTAGCACGCACTCGCGTGCTATGTCCCATCTTTGTCATTGCTGCTAAGTAATGCACCTCTACTGGGTGTTTTCTTTCCTTCAATTTGTAATGAAAATCAGTCCCGCGTAATTCCTGATTGCTTGCTTCAGGCGCGGACTCGTTCTTCGCTAAAGATTCCGCTTCGTGATCTGTGTCACCGATATCAGTGTTTTCTGGGTAAATTACTCCCTTACTTGACTGTGATGCACATGTAGTTGCCTCATAATTATCATTATGAGTCAACACACTTGTTGTATTTCCATTTGCAACTTCCATCCGTCCCCCCGTGAGTTGACTGCCGTTACTGTCTGGCCTGTTTATATGTGTTCTCCGGGTAGACCTTTGATGGCTTGATGATATTTTGTCTGGCATCTCTTTGTAAGATTGCTTAGGTGTGTCCTGTTTGGACACTGCCGTCACCGTTTTGACACTTGCTGGTGTTGGACTATGTCCATTGTATCGTTCTGTTGGTGCAGGCTCGGGCTGGAGACGACATCCTGTTGGAGTGTCGGTGTGCTCTCCGCCCGTTAATTCCCTAATAATATCCATCGCATTATCATGACCTTGGTCATGTGTTCCCCCCTGATGTACGTGTAGTTCGTGATTATCACGTTCTGCTACTTTATACGCCCTCTGAATTTTTCTTTTATTCTGAAGTGCACGCTTGCGCTTTTCGCGCTCGCATGTCTCACCACGGAGTCGGCGCCTGTCATGCCGTGTTCTCTCTTGTTGCTTTGGTTTGGATTGTTTGTAATGCGTTCTTGTCATTAGACAATGCATTTCTTCTTCCAAACCCATAGTTTTGCGAATATATTCTTGCATGCCTTGAGACTTGGATCCCCTTGCAGGTCTCTCTGTCGTCCCCGCTTGCTTTTTGGCCACAGCATCTCCGATTTGTTTCTGCATCCATCTTGGGTTGAACCAATTATCATTGTTCCCCTTGGAAGCAACTGTAACCATTGCTGTTGACATTTTCTTCGCTTTTGCAGGCTTATTAGCCACGCGTGCATGCATGGCCTTGAAGCTCGAGCGTCCTCGACCACGGCCAGTTCCTCTGCCCGCGCCTGAACCTCTGCCTCTATTCTTTTTCTCAAAGCATTCCTTACACGTTGGATTCGTGATCTTAGGAAACCTGGCTTTGAAGCCTTCGGGTATATTTTTCTTACACCCGTTTGTACTGCATTCTGTGTTGCCACTTTGTGCCGCTCGGGCACTGTATTGCCGTGGCTGTCTATTGTAAGACTGTGTGCGGCCGCGAGGCTTGTTGTAGCGCTCGCCTTGGCTTTTGCTGTACCGTGGCTTACTTGCCTGCTTTGATTCTAATTTGCTGATATCAAAATGATTTTTGCTTTCATTGTGTGTTTGATATATGTTCAATTGGCTCTTTTGTTTTACATCAGCGATACTAAGCCTAAGCTTCTCGCCAATGTGGTCAATATGACTGATGAACACCAACACGTATTCTAACGCGTCTTCCGGGTCAATTGAATCAGAAGGTTCCAGCCAGCTGCTCAGTGAGCTAGCAAATACTGGGTTCCTTGTGATTAATACTGCAGCAATCTCAGTAATAAGATGCCATGGTACCCTTAGCCTCAGAGTAAGCGCCTTATTCAAAAGCACCCTTAGAGTCTTAATGGCTGTACCTAATGGCATAGTCCCAAACATGCCGTAGCTTGCAACAATCTTGGTCTTCAAGATTTGCATATCCACGTAGCTGAAGGTTTCATGATAGTAAATCGCACTAGTGATAATGCTGATTGCATCAGATGGCCTTCCAACTGTAATGACTCTGTTGAGTTGATGACCACCATTGCTTCTGGTACCGAAGTACGCTCTGAGCGCTGGGTCATTCTCATTACTCATGACGGTATAGAGTGAGATGTTCTGCCGAACAAATCTCCTCATAAATGCTTTGTATGGTGTATTTTCCAAATACTCCTTACAGTGCATGTCAGGTGGTACCCATCTCTTCTTTGTGAGTTGGGTGTCAATCACTTTCCCATCATTGTACCCAAATGTTTGAAACAAAATGGGTACTAGGCAACATAGTGTGATTGGGTATAATGCCAGATGCTGCATAATAGTATCTTTGAACCTCTTTGCCATCGCCATATTTGGGCGAGAGCCAATGCCGCTAGGCAGGTTAAATTTCACTATTGTTTCAGCTTGAGGTCTTTCCTCTTTGATCAGACATTTTAGCTTGAATTCCTCAGAGATGTAATCCCTAAGTTTGCGTTCAAGCGTTAGCTTGTATTTAGACAGAGATCGTAATGCTCCCTGAATCTTTGAGAGTTTCTTTCGTGCTGCTGATTCTTTCAAATCAGACTTTGCCTCACGTGCTGATTCATCTGAATCAGAATCGTCATCGGACGATCTCTCATGCTCTTGCACGCCTATGCGTGGTGTAGAGTCAGGCTGTTCTGACTCTGCAGAGTCGTCGCACTCCTCATCTGATGAGTCTTGTGCGAGATCAAACATAGCTTGGGATTCTTTTAATCCCAACTTGTTTTGTTGCTCATGACATAGGTCAATAGCCATAAATATTGTATTCATGGTTTTAATTTGCCTAGTCAGAGTATCACTGGCATTGATTTCAGTGCCTGAAGTGAATCCCATTGTTGCGCTGGGTACTGCGCTAGGTGATAACCCCCCATAAGGTACCGTGACATTATTTGTCTGCGGTGTTTGGTCAGCCTTCTGTGAACTAAGGTTGCCAATCCCACCATTCTCAACTTCCTGTTTGAAAGGTGTTATAGTGGTTTGAGGGTATACTACACCCTGCCCCTTTAGTGCCTCTAGCGCTAGGATGCGCTGAGTGAGTCGCTGCTCTATCACTGTAGGTGTGGAGGGCTGGCCATCATCGTCCCCATGCATGGGTTGCTCAGCTTCTGGCTCTGGTGTGCCCGTGGCACTGCCATGCCGCTGGCTACGCGTCTTGCGCGCTGATGATGCTTTCTTGTCATCTGATGACATTGTGCTTTATGTTTTCTGATTATAGTAACCAGTATCAAGCACGTGGCCTTGTATAGACTGTTATGAGTATTTCTCAGTCTATCTCAACGTAATACACGTGTGATCTAATGTACGCGTGTATTTTTGTTGATGTCACCGCAGGTTATAATATAAATGCGCAAGCTTATGCGCACGGGCAGATTGAAGCAAAAAGGTAAGCAGCGCTCAGTGTGATGAAATCAAATTCACAAGAATTTGATTTTATTTCACAATGACAGTGCCTTCTTCTTCCTGTCTTTCTGTCCTCCCTGCCTGTTCTTCTCCGCGCAGCGTGTAGCACAGCGCTGCGGGAGGTTGGAGTTCTGTTTGTAGGTTCAGCTTGTAGGTTAGATGTTCAACTGAATCTCGTAGTGGTTCTTATTGTAGTGGTTCTTACTTGCGGCTTCTCTTGTTCTGCCCGTAGCTGAACGTCTTGCCGTGCTTGCCTCCGCAGTGCTTGAAACGGTGTGAGCCGTCTGAGTCGTAGGAGACGAGGTCGGAGTCGCTGCTGTCGGGCGTAGAGAGCGCGTTGTGGTCGCTGCTGTCGGGCGTAGAGAGCGCGTTGTGGTCGCTGATGTCGGGCGTAGAGCGCGGTGTTGGGAGGTTCTCGAAGTCGGCCTGCGTCAGGTCGAAGCAGTTGCCGTTGAAGTAGTCCTGGTAGTACGGCTCCGTGCAGTCAATAATAACTTCTTTTGTTTCTTCTTTCTTCTCGTCCTCGTCTTGTGCGCGCTTTTGCGCAAACTCTGCTTCCGGCTCCGGCTGAAACTGCGCTGCGTGTTGTGCTGCGCGGCTCCCCTGTTGCGGTTGTACGGCTGCACTCGCAGTCGCGTCGTACGCGTAGTTCGCGTAGATCTCCTCGCTTGAGTCTCGGTCCGTTAGCGTGACCACCGCCGGCCTCCACGTGTTCTTGAGGAGGTAGTCCTGGGCGTACTGGTGGATGCGCGTGTCGGGGGTGAACTTGTTGATGATCTCCCTGCACGTGCTCTTGTTCTTCTCGCTCAGG
>Ga0209713_10001603_pt1 | contig 13670 bp, 6 predicted proteins | sample ArcOceMetagenome_3_FD_187444 | JGI IMG/M metagenome (GOLD analysis project Ga0209713, IMG submission 187444) | Marine eukaryotic phytoplankton communities from Arctic Ocean - Arctic Ocean- Svalbard ARC20M Metagenome (SPAdes) (version 2) | ecosystem: Environmental > Aquatic > Marine > Oceanic...
AAAATAGACATTATTCTGTAAATATTGACGACGTTTGTGATTTGTTTTCAAATTCTAAGATATAATAATCTAAACTATTTTGTACATTTTGTACAATTTACTGATATATTTTGATTGTGGGTAGAATTAATATTACTAGTTAATCGGGAAATTATTTTATATTGTAAATTTGTTTGCACCGTCAAATTGTCATTTTTACAATTTGGGAAGAAGTAAGGGCGACCTTTTTGTAAAGTAAAAAGAGAATCATTTTCAATGATAATTTTACCAGTTTTGGCTAAATTTGACTTACTCATCATAAAATCATTTACTTTTTTGTTGGTGACTTCAGATTTTTGAAGAATTGTACAATCGTCATTAGAAATCAAAAATATTTGTTTTTCATTGTGTTTCTTTATTTTAAATTTCACTATTTCAAGTGAATCTGGAGTAATAGTTTCTAGATAACCTAAAACATGATAATTAGTTACAAATTGATCTTTTTGAACTAGGAAACAAGGATCAATGTTTTTATCTCTTAGATATGGCGAAATATGATTATTGAAACGAATTTTTTCAATAACATTAAATTCAACTGCATTTTTATATTTATTGTTTGATAATTCAATATTGATATGCTTTTTAAAAAGATTATTTGTCTTAAAAAGTAGAAGATTTGCGACTAGATTAAAACTTTTTACTCCATTAATTCGTTGATTAGATTTATAAAAGTAAGTCCCTACTGATTCTAAATTAAAATGTAATTGAGGATTAATATTTTGTTTTGCAATAATTTCATGAGTAGCAACATATGGAAATTCATAAATTTGAATTGGACGAACTAAAAGTCTATCATAAGTTTTTTCACTAAGGCATTCACAGAATGATAAGTCTTGGATTTCAACATTGGAAAATAAGACTTCTCCTGGGTAGTAAAAATTTTTTTCAACTTTTTTTAAATTTTTGCCTTTATAAACTAAACCAGGTTTAATTGAAATTATTTGAATATTATTAGGTTTTGAATTAACACTAACAATACCTGATGTTTTTGAAAATAAATTTGGAATAAGTTCAAAGCCTTCTGAAATAAAGTCTCCATCTTCGACAAATAAGAGATTTGATTCACATTTTATTTTATGAATTTCTTCTCCTAACCAAATAATTGTACGAAACTTCATAGTTGGTTTTTTAAGTCCAGGGTTTAATTTCAAAAATTCGTCAATAAATTTTGTAAATTTTACCTTTATAACTGCTAATTTTTTTAATTTCCGATTAGCATTTAATAGTGTGCGTTGAGCTCTAAGTAATTTTCGGGGAGTATTTTCCTGTTTACGTTTAACTTTTTCTAACGTACGTTCTAGCACTGGGTAAATTTTGCTATTTATTTCAGTCTTTAAAAGTTGTTCAGCTAAAAAATTAATATCCCATTCTATTTTCTTAATATCCCACTTTGCTTTTTCGATACTTCTTCCAGATCTATTAATAGTAGTTATTGCTTTTTGTTGTTCTACATTAAGTTCCGTAAGTTCGTCTTGATATGGAAATAAACCATAATTATTTTTTTGGAAATCAATAAATTTTGTTGTTTTATTCGTTTTCAAATTATTTAGAAAATCATAATAAAGAATTCCACCATTTAATGTTAAAAAAGAATTAGTAATTAAGGTTCCGAGTTTATCATTACGAGTTAACTGTAAATAATTTTTATGATATTTCTTTATTAAAGTCAAAACATATTTTTTCCTACCCAATGTAAATAAATAATTTTTGTAATTTGAAGCTAAATATAATTGTTCTAATTTTGAATCTTTAAATAAATATTTATTATGATTAATTTTTATTAATCCTTGATATAGACTCGATTTGTGATTGATAAAACTTATAAACCCACTGTAATGATTTATAAGTTTTGTTCGGAAGATATAACTAAATTGATTTAATTTATGATCAGAATGAAAATTTACAAATGAGTTTTTTGGACTATTATATAACTGGCCAGCTAGAATCCAAATTAACTTATTATTATTTAATAAATTAATATTTTGTTTTAGTTTTGGAATAAAAATCTCACCACATGTATCACTTAAAATTGTTTTAATCTCTGTTTTGACTTGTTTATTGGTATTGATTATTTCGCCAATAACAGTATCTTTCGAAAGATATTGATTATTTTTTGGAAATAATATTGTATTCTGTGAAACATCAATTTTAATTAAGTCTTTTTTTTTATCTTCTGGGATTAAAACTAATGACCCTGAATTTCTTGTTACTAAAACATCCTCGCCACGGTTTGTTCGTAAAGTAACTGTTTTTAATCCTTTATAAAATTGAATGATTCCATTTAATGGGTTAATAATCTGTTGACGTGCTTCTGATGTAAAAATACCACCTGTGTGGAATGTTCGCATAGTAAGTTGCGTACCTGGTTCACCAATAGATTGACCTGCTAAAATTCCAATAGCTTCACCAATATCGACTAAATTTTCATTAGCCAAATCCCACCCATAACATTTTTGACAAACTGCGCGATATAATTGACAGGTTAGTGGGGAACGAATAGAAAATTCAGATAGGCCTTTGGTTTTAAATATTTCAATTAATTCTGGAGTTATCTGAGTATTTTGTTTAATCAATAAAACTGAGGTCTGTGGATCATAGATTGGTCGATTAATTACACGCCCTAAGATTTTGTTATATATGTCGTTTTGATTTCCAAAACTTTTACTTGAAAGAACAATTGAATTAGGTGTAAAACAATCTTTTTCGCGTATTAAAATATCTTGAGAGACATCAATTAAACGGCGTGTTAAATAACCTGAATTTGCTGTTTTTAAAGCCGTATCGACAATCCCTTTTCGAGCACCATATCCTGACATTAAGTAATCAGTAATTGTTAAACCTTCTCGAAAGTTTTTTTTAATCGGGAGATTCATAATTTGACCACTTGGGTCTGACATTAAACCTCGCATTCCAACTAATTGGCGAACTTGAGATAGATTACCACGCGCACCTGAGAAAGCCATGATGTAAACAGAGTTTAGTGGGTCATAATTTTTAAAATAATAGATAATTTGGGTCTTTAAGGATTCACTAGTTAAACTCCATGTATCAATAATTTTTTGAAATCTTTCAACATCTGTGATTTTACCTTTTAAAAAGATTTTTTCAGAGTTATGGATCTCTTGATTCGCTTTTTCAAGCATTACATTTTTTACAAATGGAATTTTTAGATCTTCAATACTAATTGAAATTCCAGCATGACTAGCGTACTTAAATCCTAAATATTTTAATTCATCAGCTAATAAACAAGCTTGCATAGAATCGTAACTTGTAAAACTCCAGGCTAATAATTGACGTAATTGTTTTTTATCAACTAAAGTATTTTGATAGGTATAAGTTTTCATAAAATATATTTAATATGTTATCTTTTGAATTATAAAAAATTTAAAGTTTTTTGAATTGTCGAATTTAAAATAACCCTACCAGTTGTTGTTTGTAAATACTGGGTAATTGTTTTTCCATTTGGATCTTTTCGGATCTGTAGGTTTTCATAATATTCAATAACACTATCATCAGATAATATAATCTTTTTTTGTGGGTTTGAATTTTGATAATGTTCATCCATATAGCGAACCCAAATCGATGTATGAATTTCAATTTTATTTTGACTATATGCCAACATAACATCTTCAAGATTTGCAAAATAATAGTTAGAACCTAAAAGACCTTTAATATTCGTAGTAGTTAAATAATAACAGCCCAAAACCATATCTTGACTCGGCATAATAATTGGTTCTCCATTAGCTGGAGATAAAAAATTATATGGTGCTAACATTAACATATAACATTCAGCTTGAGCTTCTGGTGATAAAGGAATATGAACGGCCATTTGATCTCCATCAAAATCGGCATTAAAGGCTGAACAAACTAAAGGATGTAATTTAATAGCTCGGCCTTTTACTAAAATTGGCTCAAAAGCTTGAACACCAAGTCTATGTAACGTTGGTGCACGATTTAAAAAGATTGGATGATTTTTTAAAATTTCTTCTAGTACGGGTTTAATCGCTAATTCATTATGTTGAATTAGATTTTTAGCAAGTCCAATATTATTAGCTAAGCCTTGATTAATTAATTCACGGATAATAAATGGCTGAAAAAGTTCAATAGCCATTTCATATGGTAAACCACATTGATTTAATTTTAAGGTTGGTCCAACAACAATTACTGAACGTCCTGAATAATCCACCCGTTTTCCTAATAAATTTTGACGAAATCTACCATGTTTTCCTTTAATTATATCTGATAAAGATTTTAATGGTCGATTATTTGCACTTAAAGCTATTTTACCTCGTTTTCCATTATCAATTAATGTATCTACAGCTTCTTGTAATAACCGTTTTTCATTTCTAATAATTAATTGAGGCGCATCAATTTCTAATAATCGAAGTAATCTATTATTTCTTGTAATAATTCGTCTATAAAGTTCATTTAAATCGGATGTAGCAAAGCGTCCACCTTCTAATTGAATCATTGGTCTTAAAGCTGGAGGAATAATTGGTAAAATACTTAAGACCATCCACGAAGGTTGTGAACCAGTTCCAATTAAATTTTCTAAAATCCTAATCCGTTTAATAGCCTTTTCACGTATCTTATACAGCCGTTGCTGTTCCCATTTTCGAAACCAATGAGATGAATAATATACAGGTTCTTCTTTATTTAAGACTTTTGTACAGATTAGAACAAAACAGCGTGTTCGAAAAATTTCTGATTCTAAGTTAAGTTTTTCTAGTTCTCGTTTAATTAATGGAGTACCAATTAAAAAACTTGGAGTTGCTCTCAAAAGATATTTTGGTGTATTTTGACGACGATTTTGTGATTTTGGGTAAGGCTTTAAAGGATAGTTGCTACGACCTAATTCACGACTTCGACGATATTGCTGTAAATCCCAATGTAACCCATAAAATGAAATTTCATCCTCAGCAATAAAATATGCTAATGATGCAAGTTTGATTCGTTTTACACGTTCATCCCATAAACTAATAATTGTCGAAGGTGTTAATTTCAAACCTTTACAAGTCCAAGAGTAATCAAAATTTGTGAGTTGAAGTTTATTCTTACATTTTTCTGACTGGCTAGTATAAGTTGTATTTAATCTTTTTTCAAATTCTTCAACCTCTAGAAGAAGCGCCATAAAGTTTGGCCTACTATTAATATACCAAACATGTGTGACGGGATATACTAAGTTAATATATCCCATCCGATGGCGCCTTACACGTGATTCCGTTAATTCTACACCACAACGCTCACAAATTAACCCTTCATACCGAACTAATTTATATTTGCCACAAGCACATTCAAAACTCTTACTTGGACCAAAAATACGTTCACAAAATAAACCATCCATTTCTGGTTTAAATGTTCGATAGTTTATGGTTTCTGATTTTTGTACTTCACCTACAAATTGACCATTTGGCAATCTACGATTTGACCATTTTAAAATCCGAAAAGGTGAAGCTAATTTGATCTTAATATAATTGAATTCTTTTACGAAGTTTTCCATAATTTTTAAAATGAAATATCATCTATATTTGAAGTAGGTAAAAAAGTCTTAGAAAGAGCGTTATATTTTTCAACAAGATTTACTTCAATCTCATATTTTTTTGATGAACTAAACTCTTTTATTTTGTATGTACTCATATCTAAACCAATAGAGCGTAATTCTTGTAATAACACTTTAAAAGATTCAGGAATTCCAAATTTTGGAATTTTTTGTCCTTTTATAATTGCATTTAAAGTTTCATTTCGACCTTGCATATCATCTGATTTGATAGTTAAAATTTCTTTTAACGTAAAAGCAGCACCAAATCCTTCTAATGCCCAAACTTCCATTTCGCCAAAACGTTGACCACCATGCTGAGCTTTTCCTCTTAGAGGTTGTTGTGTTATTAAAGAATATGGACCTGTAGCTCGCGAATGCATTTTATCATCGACAAGATGAATAAGTTTTAGCATATATGCATTTCCTACTGTAATAGGATTCTCGAATTCTTGTCCTGTTCTGCCATCCATGAGAACCATCTTACCAGGGGAATAAGGATTGAAAAGCCAACTTTTATTTTTTTTAATCGAGGCATGACGAAGCTTTTTATTGATTAAAATTCGTGATATTTCCAAACCATACATTTCGTCAAATGGTAAAATTTTAAACCGACAATTCAATTGGTCACCTGCTAATCCTAATAAACATTCATAAAGTTGACCGACATTCATTCTTGAAGGAACACCTAACGGATTCAAAATAATATCAATTGGAGTTCCATCTGGTAAAAATGGCATATCTTGACGTGCTAAAATCCTTGAAATAATTCCTTTATTTCCATGTCGCCCAGCAATTTTATCCCCAACTTGAATCTTACGAATTTGAGCAATAAATACATAAATTTTTTCCGATTTATATGTCAATTTTGTTTGGCGATTAAATGTTACTGTTTCAATAACACGGCCTGATTCACCATCTGGCATTCGGTATGAATTATCTTTAACACCTTTAGATTTTTCACCAAAAATAGCACGCAGTAATTTTGATTCTGGTAATTGTTCATAAGTATCCGTAGAAATAACTTTACCAACTAAAATATCTCCTGGTTTTACAAATGCTCCAACCCTAACGATTCCATTTTCATTTAAATGTTTTACTTCAGATAAAGGTAAATTTGGAATCATTTTCATGGTTTGTTCAGATAGTTCTGTATCTGGATCAATCTCAATTTTATAACGTTCAATATGAATAGAGGTAAAAACATCATCATAGATTAAACGTTCACTAATTAAAATAGCATCTTCAAAATTATAGCCTTGCCATGGCATATATGCAACTAGAGTATTTTGTCCTAATGATAATTCGCTACTTGTGATTGCTGGACCATCACTAAGGATTTGTCCAGATTTAATCTTTTCACCTTTCCAAACAATTGGTCGTTGATTAATACAGGTTTGTTGATTTGAACGTAAATACTTTTGTAATTTATAAATTGTTTTTTTATTCTCATTTGTTTTAATAATAATTTTATTTGCTGTTACCGAATTTACAACCCCAGAAGTATGAGCATTTAATGTCATTCCAGAATCAATAGCAATTTGATTTTCTAACCCCGTTCCAACAATGGGTTTTTGAGGGAAAATTAAAGGAACTGACTGACGTTGCATATTCGAACCCATTAATGCACGGTTAGCATCATCATGTTCAAAAAAAGGTATTAATGAGGCTGCTATTGAAACAACTTGAACTGTGGAAATTGATATAAAATCAACTTCTGAAGGTGTAACATTAATAAAATCTTGTTTATAACGAACAGAAATAATATTTCTTATTAAATAATTCTTTTTATTTGTAGCTATATCAGCTGGGGCAATCTTATATAAATCTTCTACATCTGCAGTTAAATAAATTGGATTTCCAGTCTTTAAAACTTTCCCATTTATAACTCGCCAAAATGGTGTTTCTAAGAATCCAAGCCTATTTACTCGAGCACACGTAGTTAACGAAGCAATTAGTCCAACATTTTGACCTTCAGGAGTTTCAATAGGACAAATTCTTCCATAATGACTTGGGTGAATATCGCGAACTGAGAAACTAATATGATCACGGTTTAAACCACCTGGCCCTAAACTACTAATTCGACGGCGATGTGTTAAAGAAGATAATGGATTCGTTTGATCTAAATATTGAGATAATTGACTTGATCCAAAAAATTCTCTTATCGTTGCATTAATAACACTAAAATTTAATAAGTAATTGGACTCAACTGTATTAGTTTGATTTCGTAATTTTCGAACTAACCGTTGAAACCCTATTCGGAATAAATTCTGTAATAATTCTCCAATAGATCTAACACGTTTGTTTTTCAAATGGTCAATATCATCAGAAATTGTTTTCGAAGTTGTTAATGAGATTAATTTATCAATTATTGCGAAAATATCTTCATATGTAATTGCTTGAAGATGATTACTAATTTTCAAATTTAATCGGTTATTAATTTTCAAGCGACCAACCTTTCCTAAATTATAGTAATTTGGATCAAAAATTTGTGAGAATTCTGAAATATTTTTCAAATAGCCTATATTGGAATCAAACCTACTAAGTGGTTGTTTAAAATATGTAGAATTAATTAATAATGGTTTATTAAAATAGAAAAAATCTGAAGCATATAGATTCTGGTAAATTTCCAGATCAGTTAATCCCATCTCTTTTAATAATAAAAGAATAGGTTTTTGTGTTATTTTGTCTAATTGAATTATAAGTTCTTCTTCTTGATTCTTAAGAGGATAGTTATAAGCATTCAACTTCGTATTTTTTTGGAAGTTAAATCGAATCCAAGATCCATACTCTGGAATTAAAGTAGCTGTATATAATTCTTTCTCTGTATATTTTTTATGATAATTTGTCTTAATTTCGTGATCTTTTTGATAAAGTAATAATTGTGTTTTACTTTTTAAATACTTATCTCGTTTTTTTAGATAGTTATCATGCCGAGTTAATTCTTCTTTAAATATTTTTTTATTTTTTTTTAATAACTCTTCTTCGATTTGAATAATAAGTTCAGGAGCATCATTTTGTATTAATTGACGTAAACGTTTACTTCGCTTATAAATATTATTTTTATATTTATCAAACGGAGTTGAATTAACTTCATAGGAAGTGTGAATTTGACCAAAAAGATATTTTAACTGATCTTTTAAACTAGTCGAAAAGTATAATGTAGGCCGAAAAGTTGAAAATTGTATTAATTTATCTAAATTAGTTTTTCTGACTAATAGCTTATTAATATTTTGTTTTAGAAACGAGAAGGTTTGAGTGTCAAAAAACCAATTTATTAAATGTTCAGTTACTAAGACAACTTGTGAATTTAAATTCACTTGAACATTTAATTGTGAATTAATAATGGTTTTAGTATACAAACGAATCAATGTTTTAACTTGATTATCAGATAATTTTGGAATTTTTTTAGAAACTGATTGATTATCAAATCGTGGTAATTGGACTAATTTTTTATTAAGAATTTGATAGTTTGTTAAAATTTTCAGTAAAAATTGAAAATATTTCAACAGAGTAATTACATTCTCATTAGTAAAATTAATTTTTAAGTTAGTTACTGTATATTTTTGTTTTAACCATTTTAAAAATAGTAAAATTATTTTAGAGTTTGTTTCAGTTGTTAATGTCTGTGAAATTAATATATAAAACTTAAAACATTGAAAGAATAAAAATGAAGATTCATGCTGTGATTGTTTTAAAAAATCCAAAGAATAGTAATATATTGGAATTGAGTTGTGATCAAATGAATTAGAATCAAATGTTTGATCTTCCCAATTTGTAAGAATCTTTTTGATTCTTTTATTTTTTAATAAATCAACAATTTTATCATCACTATCTGCAAAATTTATTCTAGGTTGATCTAATTTAGGTTTTGAAAAAAATAAATCAAATTCGGAAATAAAAACTTCACCCGATGGTAAAAATGTTCTTAGTTTATGAATATCAGTTGATAGTTTTCTTTTAAACTGAGTTTGAATTCGTTGATTTTTACTTTTTTCAAAGTAAATTCCAGGACTTCGAATGATTTGACTTACAATGACACGTTCACAACCGTTAATAATAAATGTTGCATAGGTAGTCATTAGAGGTAAGGTAATAATTGGAAATTGATTTTGATAATGAACTTGATTCAGTATTTTATTTCGTACTTCAATGGGAATAATTAATTGGGCTCGGTAATTTCCACTATATTTTTTTGCGATTACTAAATTATATAAAGGCTTTATCAATGTATATTCTTCACTGAAAATTAAATATTCAGTGTTCTGACTAAAATCATAAATTTTCGAAAATAAAGCTAATTCTTCAGTCAGACCCTGCGTAATAAACCAACAAAAACTTACTCGTTGCATCGCAAGAAAATCGGGCAGAGCATTGATATAATTCATATTTTTGTGCATGATTTTAAATTTATGCGATAAATAATTTATTAAAAGGTAATTGTAATTTGATAATATATAATAGAAGAATAGAAATAGAAATATTTTTAATAGACATTATTGTAAGTAAATTTACAATAATATCTTGAAACAACAATTTCTTAGAATTAAAAACCAAACTTAATTATTTTATTAAATTAGTTTTTATCTTTGATATATATTCTTTTTTAATCAATACTTTGATTATATTCAGTTAAATGGGTAGCAAGTCTCATTTTTTGACGAGCTGCTGCATTTTTATGAAAGACATTTTTTTTAGTACCTTTATCTAGAAAGCTATAGATAGAATTTAAAATTGTTTTCAATTTTTCCTTAGTTTCAAGGGACTGAGAGTTTTCCGACGATTTTATAGTTTTAAAAAAAAGTTTCGTTAATGTTCGAACAGAAGTTTTGTAATATCGATTTTGTAAGCGGTTTCGTTCATTAATTTTGATTCTCTTTTTTGCAGATTTATTATTAGCCATATTTTTAAAAATAAGTTATAAAGTAATATATTTTGTCATCTTTTAAACAATCCTTTTAAAATCATTTTATTTCTTTATAATTCTAAATATTTAATTTATGGATTAATGATAGTTAAATATTTAGAATTGTAAGAATTAAAGCAATTTGTAATTATCGAAATTCTGGTTTTCTTATATATAGAAAAATTTTGAATGTGATTCTCGGTAAGAATTTTTAAAAACATTGGAATATTAAAATATATACTTTCTATTATAGTGATTAAGCTTTTTTATTGCAAATAATATAAATCTTTTAGTGTAGTTATATATGGTTCGATTATATTTTGTAATTGTAATTAAAAACATAATTTTACGTTATATTTTAATAAACTGCGGTACTATTACGTGATTCCGCTCGCGTGTTAAATGGCACATTTGGGGCGGTGCTAAAAGCGTACAAACAGTCAGCGCAGATAGCTAAAACGGAAATTTCAGGGAGCCGAGATTGTGCTTAGAGCTAGTGTTGACGCATTAGAGGATTTAGTTTGTCAAGACTATATATGTGCGACTTTAGATACAGTTGCTAGTGTCTTGACCGCTATTGGATTGACATTAGAAAACATACCCAAAACCCAACACTTGACTGTGGTAATTAGTTCTTTCATGGTTAGCTTTCGTTTAATTCGGTATAAATATAAATTCTATTATACGTTCTGAGGCTGTGTGATAACTGTAGTAAATAATGTAAAAAGAAGAATCCGGATTACAGTTAACAAGTAGATATAAGTGTTCTATAACTAGAGAATAAAAATTGACTTTTAAAAATTTATTAGTACACTACTCCGTAGAGAGTAGAATAAAATTATATTTCATCAATCAATCAGTTTTAAATACATATATTTATGTATTTATATGTATGTATGTATACATATGTTTCTAAGAATGTATGCGTTGGCATACTATATATATTATTTAATTTCCTTCAAAAACAAATTGTTTGGATTTATAACTTCTTATGGATAATTCAATATGTGTTGCTAAATTATAACCAGTGACATTCATAAATAATTTTTGAATTTAATTATTTTTGATAGGTTTTGAAAATAATATTTTGAATAAGATTGAATATTTAGATAGTGTTAAATTTTAACTTTAAAATATTCAAATAAACTGATAAATAATAAATAAAAATTTAAGTTGCTATTTTTAAGAATTAACAATATTATTAACTTATAAATTAAATATTTATTAATTTTAATACGAATTCAAAATGGGTTTAGATGCAAAATTTGGTATAGTTCGCGATGCACTTTACGGTAAAGTTGGAGTATTTTTTGAGAAGATTGCTCAGCATTATGGGTATCCAGAAAACTTAGGTATGCCAACTATTTCAAGGGTTTTACAAGAGAATGGTTCGGGTTTTGGACTTCAAAAACGGACAACCTTTTTTCCTCCACCACAATTTCCTGAGACTTGGTTTGAGATGATATTTGGGCCAGCTCCAAAAGTGGACACACTTCCACGTTACATATATGAGACTAAAGAAGAAGGTTTTTATAACTTTTATATTGAAGACTATAGAAATACTTTCTTTTTACCTGATTGGTTCTCAGAATTTATTCAAATAAAGTTAAATCTTTGTTTAGATATTACTGTATTAGAAGTTATTCGGGAAGTTCTATTTATTGGTCTAATATTTTATTCACAAATGGTAATTTTGAGAATTGCAATATCTTGGCTTATTTATATAAATCCCTATTCATTTCCATGGTCTTATCTTACAACTGCTGTTGATTGGACAGAAGATAGTCTTCAAGGGATTGTTCCTTCTTTATTTGGAGTAAATATGACTGGAACTATTTTTTTAGGAGCTCTTGGTGTCATAGCTGATAGTTTAAATCATTTGGTCTTTACAATGCCATTTTTACCTAGTGAAGGAGAATCCACACAACTTGTCATTAATAGTGAGATGAAAGATGTACTTGTTTTTCATTACTTACCAGCATTATGGTACAAATATCCAATTCCTAATGACATCAGAGAATTTTGGTTAGCCGAGCGACCTGATATTCTTGAATATATGAAAATCGCTTACCATGATTTGAATTTACAGTTGATACCAGACTTCATATAGAAGAAGGATATCATAAATACGTTTTGTGTGCCGATATTTCCACATGTTTTGATCAGTGTATTTAGGAACTCTTTTTAAGTTTATTAAGTTATAATTAGAACTTTTAACTGTATAAAAATTAATAGTTAGAAGTTTTAATTAAAATAAATACTTTAATTTTTAATAAAAAAATTTTAAGTATTTGCTATTTCTAGAATCGCAAGCCTAATTTGTGTTAATTTCTCCATTAACATAGCATTTAACTTTATGAAATGAACTTCGAAATTGAAGAAGTCCAAAAAAACAAAATTATGGAAATTTAAAGAGAGTTTGATCCTGGCTCAGGATGAACGCTGGCGAGATGCTTTACACATGCAAGTCGTACGAGAGTTTTTAACTCAAGTGGCGGACGGGTGAGTAACACGTAAGAATTTGCCTTTAGGAGGGGGACAACAATGAGAAATTATTGCTAATACCCCATATGCTTTCGAGTGAAATGGATTTTTTCCGCCTAGAGAGAAGCTTGCGGCTGATTAGCTTGTTGGTGAGGTAATGGCTTACCAAGGCGACGATCAGTATCTGGTTTGAGAGGACGATCAGACACACTGGAACTGAGACACGGTCCAGACTCCTGCGGGAGGCAGCAGTGGGGAATTTTCCGCAATGGGCGAAAGCCTGACGGAGCAATCTCGCGTGAGGGATGACTGCCTATGGGTTGTAAACCTCTTTTTTCAGGGAGGAATAAATGACGTGTACCTGAAGAATAAGCATCGGCTAACTCCGTGCCAGCAGCCGCGGTAATACGGGGGATGCAAGTGTTATCCGGAATCACTGGGCGTAAAGCGTCTGTAGGTGGTTTAATAAGTCAACTGTTAAATCTTGAAGCTCAACTTCAAAATCGCAGTCGAAACTATTAGACTAGAGTATAGTAGGGGTAAAGGGAATTTCCAGTGGAGCGGTGAAATGCGTAGAGATTGGAAAGAACACCGATGGCGAAGGCACTTTACTGGGCTATTACTGACACTCAGAGACGAAAGCTAGGGTAGCAAATGGGATTAGATACCCCAGTAGTCCTAGCCGTAAACAATGGATACTAGATG
>Ga0209713_10001604_pt1 | contig 13668 bp, 7 predicted proteins | sample ArcOceMetagenome_3_FD_187444 | JGI IMG/M metagenome (GOLD analysis project Ga0209713, IMG submission 187444) | Marine eukaryotic phytoplankton communities from Arctic Ocean - Arctic Ocean- Svalbard ARC20M Metagenome (SPAdes) (version 2) | ecosystem: Environmental > Aquatic > Marine > Oceanic...
GCCGGGCGGCGGCGGCGGCGGCGGCGGCGGCGGCGGCGGCGGCGGCGGCGGCGGCGGGGCGGCGGCCATCGCGGCGCTGTCGCCGCTCGCGCGCAAGAGCCGATGGGCGGCGGCGTACCAGCAGATGGTGGTGCGCAATTCGCGGCTGGCGGCGCACTGGCAGTGCGTCGGCTTCTGCCACGGCGTGCTCAACACCGACAACATGAGCATTCTTGGGCTGACGATCGACTACGGGCCGTTTGGCTTCCTCGAAACGTACGACGGCGACTTTGCGTGCAACGGCTCCGACGAGGGCGGCCGCTACGCGTACGCGCAGCAGCCGAAGATCTGCGAGTGGAACTGCGCGACGCTCGCCGCGTCGCTCGCGCCCGTGCTGCCGCGCGCCGCCACCGACGGCGCCCTCGCCGAGTTTTGGCCGACGTACCGGCAAGAGCATCTGCGGCTGATGCGCGGCAAGCTGGGGCTGCACCACCCGCCGCCCTCGGCCACCGTGGCGGTCGCCGCTGCCACGGCCGCCGAGGCAGCGGCGGCGGCGTCGTCGGCGGCTGCGGCGCCGTTTAGCGCCGACGATGACGCCGACGATGCGCTGGTGGAGAAGCTGCGAGAGACGATGCAGGCGACGGGCGCCGACTTCACGCATACCTTCCGCATGCTCGCGCACCACGCGCCCGCGCTGTGTGCGGCCGCCAGCGGCGGCGCGGCGCCCGACGCGCTGGTGGGTGCGGTGCTCGAGCGGTGCGCGTCGCAGGCGGAGGTGGCCACGGCGATGCGCAAGCGCGCGGCGGGGATGGGGTCGCGCATACCGCCGCCGCAGCTGCAGCAGCTGCTGATGGTGGCGCAGGTGGACCCCGAGAAGCTCGCCATGTTTGGCAACCCGGCGGCGGTGATCGCCGAGCTGCAGCAGGAGTGGGCCAAGGTCGAGAAGGGTGCCGAGCTGCGCAAGGCGGCCGACGCGGCCGAGCGCGCGCCGCCCGCCGAGAAGCGGAGGCGCGACGAGGCCGCGTGGCGCGGCTGGCTCGGCGAGTACGCGGAGCGGCTGAGGCGCGACATCGCTGGCGCGGCGGCGGCCGGCGGCGGCGCGGCGTCGGCCGAGGCTGAGGAGGCGGAGGCGCGGCGGCGTGCGATGCTGCGCGCCAACCCGCGCGTCGTGCTGCGCAACTGGATCGCGCAGGAGGCCATCGAGGCGGCGGAGAACCAGGACGTGGCGGGGGTGCAGCGCGTGCTGCACGCGCTGCTCCGACCGTACGACGACGCCGACGACCACTACGCGGGGAGGGCGCCCGACTGGGCCGCCGGCCTCTGCGTCACCTGATCGTCGTAGACGGCTGCATCTGCGGGCTGCCCCACCGCCGCCCTCGCCTCAGCGAGGGCAGGTGGATGGGCATCGGGGCTTTGGGGGGCACTCGTGCCCTCCCACGCTGCTGTGATGACGGGCCCTCGCCTCAACCTCCCAACGGAGGCGGCGTGTGGCCTTGAGGTCAGCGGACGCGCCACGCTCGCGCAATGGCATCGGCCATGCGCATTGTGTGTGGCGCGGAGAAGTGGGAGGAGCCGCCCTCGTGAGAGCCCACCGCGTGTAGTTGTCCCTGCCAGGCTGCCCCCGCCTCGTGAGGTGCTGCAGTGCTGCATACACCCACATCGGCGGCGGGCACGGGCAGATGATGCCCGGATGATGCCTCTCAAGTAGTCATTCCATTCCCCCATGTCCATGTACTCTCTCGTTGTCTCTATGTGTGTCGCGAAATCGATTTCAAGCTACGTCTCGGTGCTACTGGAGGCGCCGCTGCTCCCGAATCCCGCACGGAACGCCTCGAGCAGCGCCTGGCGCGTCTGCGCCGTCACGGGGCGCGCCGAGGCCGCGGCGGCGCTCTGCAGGAAGAAGACCGAGCTGTCGTGGTTGGAGAGCCGCAGCGGCGTCGCGCGACGGCCGTACTGCTGGCCGCCGTCGATGTAGCAGTGCTTGGAGCGCGGCAGCGTCAGCACGCACGTGGCGTGGCGCGAGTCGCTCAGCGCCTTCCAGCCCGCGTCGTCCGGCCAGCGCGGGATGACCACGACGAACGTCAGCTGCTGCCTGCGCTCGGCGTCGGCGTCGGCGTCGGCGTCGGCGTCGGCGAGCAGCTCGTCGATGCGCGCGGCCATCGCGAGGACGGTCGCGGGCACAAACGGCGGGTTGGCGAGGAAGGCGCCCGAGGCGGGGCGGAAGGAAAAGAAGGAGCCCTCCGAGCCGAAGGCGCGATCGACGTCGGCCGAGGCCGAGCAGAAGCGCACGAAGCGGCAGTTGAGCGGCGACGCGAAGCACTCGCACGTCACGCCGAGCTCGCGCCGCAGCACGTCGAACGCCGCGCCGGGGCACGCCGCCTGCATCCCGCCCGCCAGCGCGCTGCCGCCCTGCAGCGTCTGCAGCCGCGCGAGCGTGCAAAACGCCGCCTCCAGAAACGAGTCGGCGGAGTCGGCAGCGTCGGCGGCTCCGGGCGTGGGCGGCAGGGGCAGCGTCGGCGCGGCCGTGGGTGCCAGCGTCGCCGTAGGAGGCGGGTGCTGGCTGGTGGCAGGGCTGGCGGCGGCCTTCGAGTCCTTCTCCTTCTGCTTCTTCTTTTGGTTCTTTTTCCTCTTTTTCTCGCGCCGCGCAGCCGAGGCGCGGAACAACGACTGCAGCTTCGCGAGGTGCGCCGCGCCCACCTCCACATCGACGCCGCCGCAGCTGAGCACCAACGTGTCCGTACTCGCCGCCGCCTGCAGCCGTCGGACCGTCACCGCCGGGCGGCTGGGTGGCTGTGCGCTGGCGGCGGTGCCGGTTCGCTTGAGGCCCTCGCAGAGACCAAAAGCCCTCGACTGCAGCGCGTCGGACGCCGCGCACGCTGCGAGCTCGGAGAGCCCAGCGGCAGTCAGCTTGGTGATCAGCTCTTCCCTTGCTGCCGCGCCCGCGTGTGGTATGGGAGGCACCACGCCGCTGGTCATGCTCTCGGCGCGCGCGGCCCACAGCCATGCCTCAAAATGCGCATAGTGCTTCTTCGCGCCGAGCACCGAGCACTTGTCTCGAAATATCTCCGACAGCGTGCGCATCGCGAGGAGGCGAGCAGCCTCGAGCTCGGCCAACGGAGGCTCGCTCGCCGAGGCCGCGCTAGTGGAAGCGTCGAGCCTCAGAGGAACGTCAAACTCAGTCTCCTCGAGATTGTCGAGGAGCGCAGCTGCTGCCGCGGTGGCCGCGTCATCAGGCTGCCACGACAGGCTTACCTCCGTGCTGCTGCTGCTCCTGCTGCTGCTGCTGCTGCCGGTCGGCTCAGCGCGCTCACGCTTGCGACCCATCAGCCTCCGCAGAGCACGGGACAGCCAAGCGGGCGCGCCGACGTCGTCGCCAGACCACTGACCAAGAACCCCAAACATAAGAATAGAATTGTACACCCCGCTTGCCAAACCTTAAACCGAGATCGCGACAGGTTGCAGTTGCGGCCGCCTGCCTGCCTCTTTACCAACACACGCTACGCCTAGCTAGCATGCATGCACTGAGTGAATCAAAAAAAAGTCCAAGCGGCGTTTCAAGCGTTTCAAGCTGTTAGCTTCCCTCAACTACACACTTCGGACCCCAAGCCAGAATTGGACTCCAACTGCATGCATAGCTGCGCGGCCCGCGGCTGGCTGGCAACCTGCCCCGATCTCCTGCTCAGCGTCAGGGGTCTCTCTCCTTTTTTGAAAAAATGTTTTATCGCTTTTCATTCATTCATGAGCCTGGCTTTTGGGTCGATTGTTACACCATGCAGCCAGCCAGGCGCCGGCTGCATGCAACCTGTCGCGATCTCCGCGACGTCAGCCTGTCACCCACCCGTCTCTCGCTAGCTCTCTCCCATGCAGAGCCAGGCTCCGTCACCTGGGCCGCCGCATGCCGCCTGCCCAAGGCCTGTCGTGGTCGTGGCGACCCTCGCGGCGTCGCTGCTGGTGTGGGTGTCCGTCGTCACCGCTCCGTCGAGCGGCGCCCACAGGCTCACGACGGAGCCTCCAGCGGAAGCAGCAGCAGCTGTCACTTCGTGCACCGCCGCGGACAGGCGGGCGTTGGCAGCGAGTGGTGGCGACGAAGACTCGTGGAAGGCGATGGGTCGCTGCATGGTGGAGGCTAACGCGGCGCGAAACGCTATCCTCGTGCTGCACATTTCCAAGAGCGGCGGCACCTCCGCCTGCGAGACGGCGAGATTGGAGCGCTGCTCGATTGGCGACAGCGACGGGGGCTACGGGATCCCCGGCGACGACGGCGGCGGCGTCTTCACCAACTGCAACGACCCTCGCCTCGACGACGGGCCTCACTGGCTCGCCACCTCAGCGGACGCGAGCTACCACACCAACCTGGACAACTTCCCGTCGAAGCGGCGCGACCTTGGCGTCGCGACGTGCGCCCAGCGCCGCGACTGGGCGGCCGCCCACCGCATGAACTACATGCAGATCGAGAACTTCTACTCGTCGGAGATGCAGGCGGAGGCCTCGTGTGCCGCATACTTCGTCAACGTCGTCTACGTGCGCGATCCGCTCGATCGGCTCTTCAGCCACTACCGCGAGATCCTCACCAACAGCGGCGGGCCGAGCCTCATCCCACGGTACGACGCCAACCTCAAGCAGACGGGCATCGGCTGGGGGTCCGACTGGAGCGACGAGCGCCTCTACCTGGACCCGTCGAGCACGCCGCGCGCCTACAACGTCTCGTATCTGTCGCGGCTGATGAGCATCCTCTCCGACAACTACAACGTGCGCAGCCTCGCGGGCGAGGACGTCTTCAGCCTGCCCTTCGGGGCGATCGGCGAGAGCCAGTACGCCGTCGCTCTGGAGGCGCTGCGCAACTTCGACTGGGTCATACCACTCGGTGCGCCGGCGACCGATCGGATCCTGCACGTGGGCCTCGGATGGGCGTCCGGCATGGACGACCTGTCGCGGGACCAGAAGCGGCCAGCAAGGGGAGGGCCGGACGCGTTCCTGCCCTTTTCGGCGAGCGACGTCGCGCAGCTCTCCGAGCTCAACCGCTTCGACCTGCGCCTGGGTGGCGAGGTGAGCCGTCTCCACGCGCTCGACGTGGCGTCGATCGAGCAGCTGCAGCGCTACTACCCGGCAGCCGTCGCCCCCGGGCCGGCCAGCGACAACTGCTGCGGACGCACTTGCCTGGCGGCTGGCGAGGCCTGAGTTCTGAGCTCTGAGCAGCTTTGACAATCCGTCATATTGCGTGCCGGATGGGACCTTTTCCGCTTTCTGCTGGTCTTGCCGCTTTCTGCCGCTGACGCAGATGCTCGCGCGCAGCTCTTTTTCAGAAATATGAGGCGCAGTCGCCCTGCGATCTTACTGGGTCCGACATCGCACCGTTTGCGCTGATTGTTGCGTCGTCGTACTGCCGTATCGGTATGCGAACGTTATTCGAGGGGGGAAATAAGAGTTTATAATATGAGGCCAGAAAATAGACGAGACCCACTCAGCACACACACCGACTCACAAGAATACCGTAGAGATACAATAGACAAACATCTGGCGGAAACATAACGCTTTGGATTCTTTTCAGAAGCCATCCTGGCAGACCGGCTCGCCAGGGTACTCGATGGGGTCTCCATGCCAGCGCGGGTCGTCTGCGACCCACCGCGGCGTACAGGCCGCGCCGGAGCCGCCGTGCGTTGGGAACCAGCCCGGGTCTGGCTCGCCGTTGCACATGCAGGTGTCGCCCTTGTTGCGATCGCAGCAGACGCCGTACCTCCCCGGGCCCTCCCCCGGCTCCTGGGGTGCCATGGGCGCCGCGTACGGGCGCATGCCGTGCACTTCGGCGTCGTACGCGTCCCAGATGGCGTCGACGAGGGCGCGGCGCGCCGGGTCGGTCGGCAGCGTGTTGTTGGAGACGAGTGGGAAGGCCTCCGACGGGTCGTGCTCAATCTGGAAGATGAGCGGCGCCACGTCGTACGAGACAAACGGGCAGCCCCCCGGCGCCGCCGGCCGGTGGCAATTCTCCGTCTCCATCTTCATGCCCACGACGCATTCGCAGCCGCCGAGCCCCGGGCCGGTGACGAAATGCGCCTTGTACGGACCGACGCGCGCCGCGGTCGGGCGCGTGTTGGCCGCGGTCGGGATGACGACACGCTGGCCGACGCTGTCCACCGTGAGCGTGGCCTCGTCGTTGCCGCCGCCGTAGAAGAACAGGACGCGGCCGTAGCTCGAGGCGCCACCGCCGCCGGCCGTGCTGCCGCCGCCGCCGCCACCGCCGCCGCCACCGCCGCCGCCACCGCCGCCGCCGCCGCTGCCGCGCGGCTCGTCGTAGCCGCTCCACGGCGGGGCGGCCGGCGCGGCGGCGAGGAGCGTCGGCACGAGGCTCTGCCCGTCGTAGATCCGGTCGGCCGGCAGACGCACCCCCGCCAGCTCAGCGAGCGTCGGCAGGAAGTCGAGCGTCGAGACGATCTCCTCGGTGCGCGTGTGCGCGGCGACCTGCCCGGGCCAGTAGGCGAAGCCGGGCTCGCGGATGCCGCCCTCCCACGTCGAGCCCTTGCCCACGTTGTAGTAGCCGCTGAACCGCCCCTGGAAGAGCCCGGCCGAGCCCGCCGCGGTGGCGCGGTCCATCCACGGCCCGTTGTCGCCCGTGAAGAGCAGCAGCGTGTTCTCGGAGAGGCGCTGCCGCTCGAGCTCCTCCACGACCTGCCCGACCATCCAGTCAACCTCGGCGAGGGCGTCGCCGAAGCCGCCGCGCCGCGTGACCCCCTTGAAGCGGCAGGCCGAGTACTGGTTGCCCGGCTGGTTGAAGCCGGCGATGTGCACGTGCGCAAACGAGACGTACAGGAAGAAGGGCTCGGCCGCGTGCGACGAGATGAAGCCGCGCGCAAACGAGACGAACTTGTCGGCGAGGGTCGTGAGGTCGGCGGGCTGCTCGAGCACCTGCGCGGGCGCGCCCTCGCGCGACGAGTCGGCCTGCCGCGTCTGACTGATCAGCGGCAGGAAGTCCTCCGCCTTGTCGCCGTCCTGCTCGCCAAACTGCAGGCGCCGGCGGCGCCGGTCCGCGCCGCTCGGAGCGGTGGTGCCGGCCGTGCCATCGGCCTCGCAGCTCGAGGTGCGCGCCATGCCCTCGTCGACGCTGTACGGCAGGCCGAAGAACTCGTCGAAGCCGTGGCTGGCGGGAAGGTACGCGCGTCGCTGCCCGAGGTGCCATTTCCCCACCACTGTTCCGGCGGCGGGAGGCGAGAAGGCGTCAGCGGCAGATGATGATCAAGGCTGTGTAGGTCGATCTGCCAGTCGAGGGGGTCGAGCAACCAAGGCGGCGTACTCCCCGTCGCGTATCCGGCCTGCTTGAGCATGCTCGCGATGGTGGTCTCGTTTCGCGGCAGACCGTCGCGAGCCGTCGGCCAGAGGACCTTTGGGAAGCTCATGCGCGGCCACTGACGGCCAGTCAGCAGCGACGCCCGAGAGCACGAACAGACGGGGCACGCGCTGTACATCGAATTGAGGATCTTGCCTGAGCTCGCGAGGCGGTCGATGACTGGCGTGCGCGTGCTTGGGTGACCCGTGAACCCGAGGTCGCCGTAGCCCAGATCGTCGACGAAGAGCACAACGACGTTAGGCCGGTCGCGCGCGGCCCGTGGAGCACGCGTTTGGGACTGCGAGGCGGTCCAAAGGCAGAGACGCAGCGCGTGTGGCACAGGTGCAGGCGCGCTACCAGAGGCTCAGCGAGGACGAGAGCACTAGCGCCGTCCGTGGAGGGCCATCCGTGCCAGGCGGGCGCTTCGGCGCGTGTCAATGCCAACGATCGTGCGACGAGTGCACATGCGTGGGTCACAGCGAGACAAACCAAGGGCACACCCACCATCAGCGTGAGGCATGCAGCCGTCAAGGCGGCCAACTTGGGTGTGCAGAACGGCGACGTGGTGGCTCTCGGGCCAAATCGTAGGCTTCGCTCTTCTGGTAGCGTGATCTGCAGCACGCTGTCCAGGTTGCTGTCCACGCTGACCGACATTGGCATTGTAGCCGTGCAGCTGCTTGTTCGAGTGATCGCATATGGCGTGGCAGCGTCCGCATAAGAAAGTGGATGGTCTCGACACGAGTCAGCTGAGCCATGCGCACCCGTGCTGCGCCTCATGTTGGACTCCGAGCGGGAGCCCTTCCTACCCAACATGATTGACTATCTGACCGGTTGCCCAGCCGTCTCGTCCAGCGTGCTGATGACCATCACTTCGCGGTGGCCTCGGCGGCCGGGCTTGTGGGGCTTTCGCGGGACTTGTCCCGGGACTTCCCGCACGGTGTCTGATGTGTAGTGCTAACAGCCTAAACAGCCTAAACAGTCACAGCCCAAGCCAAACAGCACAGCTCACGCACACACATATACGACGCCGTGTCACCAGCTCCGACGGCCGTCACCACCGCCGCCGCCCCGACCGCCCCAACCGTTCCCGCCAGCGCCGCGCCCTCCTGCCCCACGCCCCCGAGGCGACCTGCCAGCACGCCCCTGGCCGCTCGGACCGTCTCCACGCACGGCCCAGCCGCCGCCGCCGCCGCTGCCGCCGCTGCCGCCCGAGCCGTCGTCCAGCCAGCGCTCGACGAGGGTGGCGATGCGGCCGGTGCGGTCGCTGATGCGGCACGTCCACTGTCGCGCCGCGTCGTCGACGCGCACGCCCGCCTCCCACAGCCCCTGGCGCAGCCGGTCTGACGTCTCAAAGTCGCGCGCCTTGCGCGCCACCTCGCGTCGCGCCAGCACCTCCTCGATCTCCGCCACCTCCAGCGCCTCTGTCGCCACGCCCGCCGCGCCGCCCGTCGCGCCGCCGCCCGCCGCGCCGCGCGCCACGCCACCCGCCGCCGTGTTCGCCGCGCCGCCCTCCGCGCCGCCCTCCGCGCTGCCGAATCGGTCGAGCAGCCACGCCTCGGTCGCCCTCGCCTCGGCGTCGGCGGCGTCGGCGTCGGCCTCCGCGTCCTCCGCCCGCTCGACGCGCACGCACCGCCCGCGCAGCGACGCGCCACCGAGGCGCAGCGCCACCTCCGCCGCCGGCGCGTCGCGGAACTCGACATGGCCAAAGCCGCGGCACGTGCCGCCGCCACCGCCACTGCCGCCGCCGCGCGCCGTCGTCGTCGCGAGCTGGACGGCGCGGATGTAGCCGCACTCGCCGAAGAGCTCCCATAGGTCGTCCTCCTCGACATCCTCCGCCAGATTGCCGACGAAGACGCGGCGACCCGCCTCGCCGCCCCCCCCCGCCGCCCGACGCGCCACCGCCGCCGCCGCCGCCATCTCGGCCGCCTCGTCCTCGCTCAGCACGTACGGCGGCGCGAGCGGACACAGCGCCGCCGCCGCCGCCTCCGCCGCCGCCGCGTCGCGCAGCGTCGCCCACACGCCCGCGCCGTCGGCGTTGCCGCGCAGCTCCAGCGCGCCGCCGCCGTACGAGTCGAGCATCGCGAGGAGCGCCGCGGCGCCGACGGGTCCGCGCGCCCGCCGCGGCAGCCCCACCAGCAGCAGCCGCGCGCGCTGCCGCGGCCGCGGCAGGTGGGCGGGCCAGGCCGCATCCGGCGCGAGCGCGGTGGCGTGCGGCTGCAGCGGCGCCGCGACCGCCCTCTCGCGCAGCAGGTGCCCCACCGCCGCCTTGAACGCCCCCTTGGACACGCCCGGAAAGAAGCGGCGCACCGCGGCGGGCTCCGACTCGTCGCCCAGGGGCAGCGCGCTGTCGTCGGCGGCATGCGCTGCCGCGAGCACCGCGCCCGCCGCCTCGTGCAGCTTTGCGCGAGCGTCGACCGGCCGGAAGCACATGTCGAGGCGGCCGTCGTCGCGCACCTTGAGCACGTAGGCCGGCACCGTGTCGCCGACGGCGACGGGAGACGCGCCGTCGAACGCGCCGCCGGGCGGGTACGCCGCCTCGTCCGCAAACACCAGGCCGGGACGGCCGCATGCGACCGTCTCGACCGCCAGCCCAAGCCCTGAGGAGCCGACCGCCGTCACCATTAGCCGCGAGCCGACGGCGGGCGTGTCGGTTGGGAGCTCGGCGTCCTCCGATGCGCGCAGCAGCTCGAGCAGCGGGTGCTGCGCCGGCTGCGTCGGCGCCGCCACCTCCTGGCCCGTGCCCTCCTCGCGCTCGGCATACCACTGCCGCCGCTTCTCGCGCCGGCGCGCACCCGCCGACTGCTTCCGCTCGGTGGTGGCCAGGTAGACAGCGCGCTCGTTGCGCAGTGCCGCTGGCTGTCGGAGAACGAGCGAAACCGGCGACGGCTGGAACGAGGGCACGAGGAAGCACAGACTGGGAACAAGCGCCATGATGAGGCACCTCCCCAGGATGAGCTCGGCTCGCGGTACTGTTACGCGCAGGACCAGGAGAGGAAGAGTGTCACGAGATGCTCCCGCGCAGGCGGCCAATGGGGAAGGGCTATGGACCCTGCTTAATAAAAATCGCCACCAAAGGCACCAACGGCTTTCTTGTTTCGTTTACGACAGGGAAACCACACGCACACTCGGTGCTACTTGTTATCAAAAAATCGGACCAACGGCACCAGGGGAGGACTGGCCACACTCTCTGTGTGTCTGTCTCATGTGCAGTGGATGTCGGTATGGCAACGCGTACTTACTCGTAAAAACAGTCTGACAACTCACAGCTCCTGCTTAGACCCTTGCCCCGCGCCCTGCCCCATGGGTGGGTCCGGTGGATACAGCGGGTGGCCCGGCTTGCCCGTCGCCCAATTCCAGCCGAGCGGCTTGTCCGGCCACGTCTTCTTGAGCGACGGGCACGGCATGCTGCTGGCCGTGCTGGTGGTCGACTGCGCCATCTCGGCGATGGGTGGCACCTTGCCGTGGCCGTGGAACTCGACGAAGATGACCGACCGCTCGATGGCGCCCACGACGTTGCCGCGGTGCAGCGCGTTGGTGTCGAGGATGAAGGCGGAGCCCGCCCTGCCCGTCATCGGCACCACCTCGTACTGCGAGCGCACGTAGCTGTCGGATATGCGGCTCATCGCCACGTGCGCGAGCTGTGACCAGTAGAGCATGTTGTGGCTGCCGCGCGCCACCTCCGTTGGCCGGCCTCGGATCGTCACGTCGTTCAGCAGAATGCCCATCCGGATCCGGCGGCCGCACCGATCGTGGTGCCAGTGGCCCGAGTTGTAGCTTTTGAGCTCGATGTTGTTCATCAGCTTGAAGGCGTAGTGCCCGTCGTAGCGCACCGGTCCGCCCATGTAGCCGCGCAGCAGCTCGGCCAGCAGCTCGCTCTCGAGCAACGGCTCGAGCGCCGGCAGAGGCGCGACGGACGTCCACATGCCGTTGCCCTCGATGCCGTAGCCGTCGTGCTCCAATGCATGGATCGCCTGAGATTTGAGCGCGTCGACGTCGACGCCCAGCTGGGCGACGCTGCCGATCTTCACGTACCCGTCGCCCAGGAAGCTCTGCAGCCACGGCCCGGAAGGCGTCGAGAGCTCCTGGGCGGTGAGGGCGCAAGCCGGCCTGCGGAGCGGCATGTCCGTCTCCCAGAGGTGGCGCTGGTAGCGAGCGCTCGGATCGTACTCCGAGGTGTCCTGCGCCTCGGCGGCGAAGACGAGCATGTCGACCGCCAGCTTCACGTCCTCGTCCTGCAGCACGTTGGCGGGCGACTCGGCGTGGCGCACGTGCTGCAGGAGCGTCAGGTCGAGTCCGAGGTCATTTGCCCACAGCCCGTCTTCGCGGAGCCTCTCGAAGATCTCGGCCGTCTTGTTTTCGCCGATCGCCTGGATTGCCCCTGAGTAGTGCTGGGACCTCACCTTTGCCCACATCTTCATCATCGGTACGTCGTGCAGAGCGTAGGCGCGCTTCGCCACGCCCTCCGCCCACGGCTGCGGAATGGGCGGACCGACGTGAGCACCGGGAGAGCCTGGAACGGGTCGACTGCACAGCTCGGACACGCAGAACAGCAGCGACGGCCCTTTGCATTTGGTCCGACCCTTGGTCTTGCCAGCCATCGCGCGGACTCCTCCGTCTGCACGTCGACGATCTTCGCGTCTCACTAGTCTCTTGCATCTCTTGCATTACAACCAGTTAAACCGTCAAACGGCACAGAGCGATTCTAGGTTAGGTACACTAAGGGAAGAAACTAGGTGGGGTGGCGACGTCACATATCTCGAGTGGCTGGTCTTGGCTAGTGTTGAGACTAGGTGGAATGTGATGGGGCACAGTGCCCCATCACGCATGCACGGTCTCATATTGTTATTGATTGGCCAGGATAGGCCTTCATCGTGAAATGGGCGTTTGACCCCTCAACAAACGTTACAAAGCTGATGTACCTGACCTTAGAATCGCTCCACACGACGGTGTGGAGTCGAGGCCAACGACGCTACACGAGCTTCTCCGAGTTCAATCAACCTCACGACCGCTATGAGCGGGCGCCGACTCGCGGTCGCCCTAGTGCTGGGCCCCGCCCGGGGTTTCTAGCTGGCAAACGCGTCGCCTCAATAGCCTCAATAGCCGGGCCATACACCGGGTCCGGCTATAGTGAATCTGGATTCTGTGCTTCGGCAAGGGGTTCGAGGTGTGTAGTTGAGGTAAGCTAACAGCGTTAAACCGTTAAAACGTGAATGAACTTTCCTACGTGTAATATAGTTGGCCCCTGGCGGGGCGGGGGGCGTCGTCGCTGAGACGCGCGCCTAAGCGGCGCGGCTCTGCATGAGGAGACGCTTCTCCAGCTTGGTGGTGCCTTCGCAGATGATGAGAGCGTCGGTCATCACGGTGGCGTGGGAGATGCGCTGGCCGTGGTGCTCGGAGAAGCTCTGGGCAGAGCGGCCGTACTTGGTGCTGTCGCGCGTGGTGTGCTTGGCGGCCACGCGGGAGAGCTGCCGCAGGAAGCGCGCCTCTTGCATGAGTAGAGCCGGGTTTGGCACTTTTGAGCGTGCGCTCGCGTCCCACGATGGACAGAGAACACCTGCGAGGCTGGTGCGCCAGTCCTCGACGCTGCATGCGTCTTTTTGGACCAGATCACTTGGTGCGTGTTGATATTAGTGATTCCTATAGCTGTTCAGCCTGGCAGCTCCGACGGACGTTACGGCCAGCCCGCAGGGCGATGTTGCCATTAGGCGGTGGGCCAACCATTTTTTGGTCCCGAGATAATTTACGTTCAAACAGCGGCTAGCTCTTGCGACGCTTCGACTCCCCACGGTTGCGCCGGCCGGCCGTGTCGATCTCCTGGGGGAACGGCAGCTCGGTCGCGCCCTGCGGCTGGTCGTCGACCATGCTGCCGTCGGCGCGCACGTCGAGGTCAAAGTTGATGCCGTTCTCAATCATGAACTGCTTGAGCTCCTTCTCGGCGGCGAACGCGGCGGCCATGTCCCGCGCCTCCACGGCGCGCTGCAGGTTCTGCCGGAGCTGCTCGGCCTCGTCGAGCGGGTCGCCGCTCGAGTCGCCGCCGAAGAAGGGCAGGCGGAGCTTCGGGTACGGCGCGACGGCGGTCTCGTCCTCGACGAAGACCGAGTCGAAGATCGACTTGCCGACGAACGGCACGAGGACGAGCGTTATGCCGATGAGCGCCAGGTCCGAGGGGCCCGGCCCCATGCGCGGCGGCGGCGAGGAGCGCGGCGGCGGCGAGGCGGAGCGCAGCGCGACTAGCGGCGGCAAGCCGCTGGCGCGCAGCGGGGCCACGAGGAGCGTCACGGGGAGGAGCGCGGCCGGCAGGAGGAGCATCGTTCTGGTTTTGTTTTTTGTTACGTCGCCTGTCACTTGTCGGTCTTCTGCATGCTTTTGCA
>Ga0209713_10001606_pt1 | contig 13663 bp, 6 predicted proteins | sample ArcOceMetagenome_3_FD_187444 | JGI IMG/M metagenome (GOLD analysis project Ga0209713, IMG submission 187444) | Marine eukaryotic phytoplankton communities from Arctic Ocean - Arctic Ocean- Svalbard ARC20M Metagenome (SPAdes) (version 2) | ecosystem: Environmental > Aquatic > Marine > Oceanic...
CAGAAACAAACGATACGCTTGACGCAGGAGCCTTTTAAGGCTGACGGAGTTCCATAATGGCTCAAACAATTCTAATTAAAAGAAGTACCAGTACTAGCATTCCTTCGGCTCTTGCCAATGGAGAGTTGGCGTATTCATCTCAATCCGGTAAATTATTTGTTGGTAGACCCGGCGGCGGGAGCGGAGACATTGATGCTATTGGTGGTAAGTATTATACTGATATTATTACTGCAGCAACTGCCTCAAATACCGCAAGTAAGCTCGTTTTACGAGATAGTTCTGGAAACTTTTCTGCAGGAACAATTACTGCAAGCTTAACTGGTAATGTAACAGGTAACGTGACTGGTAATACTAGTGGTACTGCTCTTAGTGTAACGCAAGCAGCTCAAACCGCAATTACTTCTGTTGGTACTCTTACCGCACTACAAGTTGATAATCTAAACCTTAATGGCAATACTTTTTCTTCAACTACCGGTGCAGTTAATATTACTCCTGCTACGGGGTCTGCTATTGTTCTCGATGGCACAATCAATGTTGACGCTGGTGTAGTAACTGGTGCAACTTCTATTAGCTCCACGGCATTTGTAGGTACTTTAAGCACTGTTTCACAACCAAATATTACTTCTGTTGGCACTCTTACTGCACTACAAGTTGATAATATAAATCTGAATGGTAATGTTTTATCCTCTACTGCCGGTAATCTTAGCATTACTCCCGTATCAGGATCTACCATTGTTCTTGATGGAACTGTTATAGTAGATGCTGGTGTAGTAACTGGCGCAACTTCTATTACTTCTACCTCTTTCGTAGGTGCTTTAACAGGTAATTCCAGTACGGCTACTACTCTCGAAACTGCTCGAAACTTTTCTGCTTCTGGTGATCTTACTGCACCAAACGTATCCTTCAATGGAGGAGGCGCTGTAGATTTAGTTACTACTTTAGCAACTGTCAACAGTAATGTGGGAAGCTTCGGTGGAACAACTGCAATTCCAATCCTTACAGTTAATGCGAAAGGTCTAGTAACAGCAGCCTCTGAGGTTGTGATCTCTTCTACACTTGATCTCGCTGCTGATTCAGGAAGCGATAATGGTGTTCTAATCGGTACAGATACTCTTACAGTCTCTGGTGGAACTGGTGTAGCTACTTCTGTATCTGGAGATACAATTACAATTGATATTGGTCAGGCAGTTGCAACTACTTCCAACGTAACATTTAATAATGTTAGCGTTAATGGTACTTTAGCTTCTGATGATATTACTGCCGCAACAATGACAGCATCTGGACACGTAGTTGTTCAGGGCAATCTTACTGTAAACGGTACAACTACTACTGTTAACTCCAATACTGTTGCCATTGGCGATAGTATTATGACACTGAACAACGACGAGACAGGTACTCCTTCTGAGAACGCTGGTTTCGAAATTGAACGCGGTACTAGTACTAACGTTTCTTTACTTTGGAATGAAGGTACAGACTACTGGCAGATTAGTGATGGTAGCACTACTTCGAAGATAATGACAGCAGGCAACTTTGCAGCTTCCTTCACAGGTATACTTGACGGCGGCACATTTTAATAATTAAAAATTAACTCCAGCGTATATACGCAACCCTGAGGAGGCCAAATGGCACAGACAATCAAATTAAAGCGCTCCAGTACTGGTGGCGCTGTTCCAAGTACATCTTCTTTATCTCTCGGTGAGGTAGCCATCAATACATATGATGGAAAGATGTACATTAAAAAGAATGACGGCTCTGATGCTATCGTAGAGATTGGGGCAGGTACATCTGCTGTTTGGAAATCTTACGACTATACAGCTACCTCTAGCCAGACTTCTTTCTCAGGGAATGATAATAATAGTGACTCACTATCTTATGTGGCCGGTTTTGTTCAAGTATTTTTAAACGGTATTCTTCTTGACCCTGCCGTAGATTATACAGCAACAACAGGTAGTAGCATAGTACTGACTTCAGGCGCTTCGACTGGCGACCTTCTTCAAATAGAATCTTTCACACAAATAATCGGTACAGGTGACATACTTGTAGATACTTTTCCCGTATCTAGCACACAAACAGCTTTCACCCTCAGTCAAGACCCTGTTAATAAAAGTAATATTAGTGTCTACGTTGAAGGCGTATATCAAGAAAGCTCAACCTATAGTTTATCAACTACTACTCTTACTCTTTCTGAATCTCCTGCGAACGGTACTACTGTTGAAGTAGTTATCGGTACTCGCAATGTAACTCTCGATAATATAGCAGATCTCACAATTAGCGGCACTTTACATGCGGGTGCGCTTGACTTGGGCGACGCAAACATAATCAATGTGAATGAAATCTCTCTTGATACAATCAAAGGCGATGCAGACGCAAATACAAATATTACTTTTGCAGGCAGTGACGTAACTACCTTTACACAGGGTGGACAAGAGCGTCTACGTTTAAATACTACTGGTGCACAAGTTACTGGAAATATCGTAGTTTCAGGAACTGTTGACGGTCGCGATGTAGCTGCAGATGGTGTAACAGCCGATGCCGCACTGTCAAGAGCAGGCGGAGCCATGGGCGGAGCTATAACAACTAACTCAACCTTTGATGGACGTGACGTATCAGTTGACGGTACTAAGCTTGACGGTATAGAATCAGGTGCAACCGCAGATCAAACCGATGTAGAGATAAGAGCCGCTGTAGAATCAGCTTCAGACTCGAATGTCTTTACCAATGCAGACCATAGCAAGCTCGACGGCATAGAAGCCAGTGCAACTGCTGATCAAACTCAGGCTGAAATAAACGCTTTAGGTATAACTGCACTAACAGTAACTCAAGCAGCACAAACCGCAATTACAAGTGTCGGAACATTAACAGCATTAACAGTTAATTCTGGTGATGTTATTCTTAGTGGAAGTTCTGATCTTAAAATTAATTCTGGGGGTACTTTCAGACTATATAATTCTGCAGGAAATGGTTGGGCCCAAATTGCTTATGATCAAACAAATGATGGAATCCAAATTCAAAGGAAATTGGTTCCTTCATCTAATAATAGTGTAGATTTAGGTACAAGTAGTTTAGCCTTTAAAGACCTCTTTATCGCAGGAACAATTACAGGTAATCTTACAGGTAATGTTACAGGTAATACTTCAGGTACAGCACTAACGGTAACTCAAGCAGCTCAGACAGCTATTACAAGTGTAGGAACATTAACAAGTTTAGCCGTTAGTGGAGCAGTAGGAGCCGGAGCAGGAACAGAAGGTTTACCTTCATTATCTTTTGCAGGAGACACGAACACAGGGATTTACAGTCTGGCTGCAGATAATTTAGGATTTTCTATAGGCGGCACCAGAAAAGGATTTTGGAGTGGCACTCAATTTAACGTAACGGGTAATGGAATTTTTAGTGGTAATGGAACTTTTGGTGGTACATTAGGAGTTACTGGCGCAATCTCAAGTGGTGCTATTACAAGTAGTGGAAATATTGCTATTACAGCAGGTTCAGGTCAACGTTATATAGAAATGGGGTCAGGTACTTCAGGCGCAAAAACATATAGAATCTATAATGGTATTGCATGGAATCCCGATGCTTTATTAATTTATAATCATACTGATGATTCTACTGTTCTTACTATTGAACCAGGTAAACTTGGAATCAATAAAGGTGCAAGTAGTTTAAGCCATACCTTAGATGTTGGTGGTAATGTTGCTATATCAGGTACAGAAATTATTTCAAGTGCTAGAAACCTAACCAACATCGGCACTATCTCTAGTGGGGCTATATCCGCAACAGGGTCGGCAAATTCAGGTAGTGCATCTCATCTTCCTGCGTTCTTAGCCTCTGGTAATTATGGTGGTGGTATAGCAACAAGAGATACAAAAGAAAGTGGTTGGTATCAGCAAACAAATGGTGCTGATTGGCACTTCTATCATAACCGAACCGTTGCATCTGATACTCCTGCCTCTAAGATAGTTCTTAGCTTTAACTCTTCGGGCAACGCTACTTTTGCAGGCACACTCTCTTCGGGCGCTATTACATCTAGTGGTCACATAATTACAAACACAAGTTCTCGCATCGAAAACCAACGCATATCTATGGAAGCGGATGGAACCTTAGATTGGGGTTCATCAAAGCAGTATGGAACGCTGACTTGGGATACAAATAAAGCAATAGTTGTGGCCCAAGGAGGGTCTAGCTTAGAATTTAGAACTAATAATACTGGTGTAGCTTTACAAATAGACACATCACAAAACTCCACATTCTTAGGAGAAGTTTCTACTACTAACGCAAAATTAAAAGCAATCGCTGAAAGCAACTCAGACACAGCGGTTGACGTTTTCGTCTATGACACACGCAAAGATAGCGATGGTGGTGCATGGAGAAAGCGCACACAGAATACAAGTTGGTATAACGAAGCACTGAACACAAGTACTCGTGGAGCAAGAAAAGAGTTTCCTTGTGTTGCTGTGATTGTTTTGGAAAGTAACGAAACTACTATTTATGACGGTGATGATCCTGATATGCCAATGTGGATGAAATTTGTTAACGCTGGAGGTAATAGCGGAATAATGGTTGGAGAGCTTTCAAATAAGTGCGTTACAATGTTAAACGGAAATTTAGGTGTTGGTAGCGCACCATATGATTTCTATCTTGTTAACTTCATTAAAGACAAAGGTTATCAATATTCTAATAATGTACTGATTTCAGGTACATATAAGGGAGATATCTCAACTCGAAATGTTACTACTATGGGTTGGATTTTTGGTACAGTGCCAAATATCATAAATCGTACAATCAACGACGTAGCTATGACAGTCCTCCCCAACGCACCAATCGACGCGGCCACGGGACTTCCTGTGCCAACCATAGCGGTTGCTACGAATGGTGGTGTGAGTGTTATTAAGGATAATGGGACTGTTGTTGATATTATAAATAGTACCGACTCAGGCTATCAAGTAGTACCAACTATTGCTTTCATAGGAAAAAGCGAATTAATCTTTGGTATGGATGTTGGTAACGGTTCAAGAATCTTACGAGTACATGACATTCCCACATCGGATGTTAATGTAGCCGCAAATTGGTACAATAGAGGCACATCCAAGCGTATCTACAAAGGGTACGACATTGGAGCTACCCCCGACCTTTATACACTAGATATAAACCAAAGTGCACCAGAAAAGAATGTTCTTGATGGTGTTTTTGGTGGTCATAAAGGGCTTTCACTCCTAGATGAAAACACAACAACCCCAACAAAAGGCTCAGTAGCCTACATTACTTCTGACTACAACACAGGTTGGATGAACGGTGACATCAAATTAGCCACACTTTCGGATACTGAAGCTGCAGATAATACTGAATATGTTGGAGGTTACGGTAACTTTACTGATGCAAGCGCATGGACTGCCGGCACAGGCTGGAGTCTATCAGGTAATGTTGCAACAAAAACAGCTAGCACAGGTGCAAACTATATATCTAGAGCTAGTTCTGGTACTTTTGTTTCTGGCGAATGGTATCAAGCAGAGTTTGACTTATTATCAGGTAATGGAACGCATGTTCAACTTGTAAATAGACATACTAACGGAGTTCTTAAACCTTATACAAATGCAACTAATGTTGATGTTGCCTTCTTTGCAGTCGGTAGTAAATGTTATGCGATATGGCAACAAAATACAAATAATACAAATATCGTCTCGCTATATGCAAGCCAGGCTGTATCACTAGATAACTTTAAAATATATAAACTCAATGCACATGATAGAAGCGTTAACAGTAAACCACTAATTCGAGTTGGCACAGTTACGAAAACTGCTGTAGCAACGGGTGCTGACCTTGTGGGATATAGTGGGTTTACTACTAGTAACTATCTGTTACAACCTTATAACGCTGCCTTAAACTTTACAAACGAATTTAGTATCTCGTTCTGGGTAAAGAATTGGTCAGCTGGTCAAGACCTTTTACACAGAGGTCCAGGACAAACTAGAAACTCAAAAACCTCCTTTCATATGTATTGCGACGGTGGATATGATTATAGACTTACACTTACCTCTAATGGAAGCAGTGAACAGACCTTTGAAATCCCCCTTAGTGGTAACCTAACAGGATGGCAGAATGTGTGCTTTACTCTTACACCTGGTGGTGCTGTTAGAGGATACTTAAACGGGCGCCTAGAATTTACAGGTGCTTTTACAGGAACTAATATATTTACTCAGGCTACAGATCAAAATGGGTTGTACATTGGTGATGGCCCAGTATCTGCCGCTTTGGGAGGATCTCTTGCGCTTTTACGACTTTCAGCAACAGCCCCAACCCCAGAACAAATCGCAAAGATGTACAACGACGAGAAGCACCTCTTTCAAACGAATGCAAAGGCTACTCTTTACGGTACGTCAGATGCAGTCACAGCACTCGCATACGACGACGACACAGAATTGCTTCATGTCGGAACAAGCGCAGGACGCTCAGAATTTCAAGGACTCAATCGAGTCAATAACACAACAGATGCTGTAGGTACTGCAATCAGTGCAAGCAACGGCTTCATAGTAGAGGAATAAAAAATGGCAGTTAAATTTACAAAACCAGAGATTAACGTTCGCGAGAAGCTTGCTGAACTGGACAAACCTTCAGGAATTGCCGGAGAGGCGATGCTACGTGCTGAGACCCCGCAGGAACAGTTTAATCTGATTGGTGCTGGGCGTAGGAACTTGCTGATTAATGGAAACTTACAAGTAAGTCAAAGAGGAACTTATACTAGTGCAACAACAAGCTCAAATGCTTACTTTCTTGACAGATGGAAAGTCGACCGTAATGGCACAGCTACACTGCAACATACAACTGGCCATGATATACCAGGAACTCCTGCAATTTGTAAAGCCGTAAAATTTGTTCAAACTGTTACTGGTAATAACTATTTAGGGATGCGACAAAGGATAGAAAACCCTTCAATATATGCTGGTAGAACATTTACTTATAGTGCTTGGATTAGGTCTAATACACCTAATGCACGTATTGAGTGCTATGCTCCCGGAACAACACCTAATCTCTATATAGGACCTAATCATTCGGGCAATGGCGAGTGGGAATACTTATCCTTTACATTTACTTTAAATCCTGGTACTCCTACTGCGTTTCTTGCAGATGTGTTTATAGATAGTGGTGCTTATGGTAATACAACTATAACTGCAGGAGAATATTTTGAGGTTACAATGCTTCAGGTGGAAACAGGCAAAGTCGCCACTCCATTCGAGCACCGTTCATACGGCGAAGAACTGGCGTTGTGTCAGCGTTATTACTTTAAAGTTGGAGGAGCAGGAAACGGAACTACAACAAATATTATTACTGGAGGCGTAGAAGGTTCAGGAGGAGCCGCTGTAGGAGGACTAGCATTCCCAACAACAATGAGAGCTGTACCTACAATTTCAACGGCGAATTTAAACTTTTGGGCGTTTACAGGAGGCGGCAGTAGTTTCACTGTCGGAACTAATAGGTGTACAAAAGAAGTAGGCGCCTTTGTTGTTGGAGGAATATCAAATAGAGCAGGTGGGCAAGCAGGGGTCTGCTATAAAATTAATGACAATGGCTATCTTGCCTTTGATGCGGAGTTATAATAATGTACACATATGTAATAGATGAAACTTTTGGGGGAACAAGTATTTTAGTTGGAGATAAAAGTATTCCACTAGACCCAGCAAACTCGGACTACCAGAGAGTACTCGATGATATTATCGAACAAGGCGCAGATTGCTTTACTGGTGATATTCCTACTGACCTACAAACTACCGCAGATGCAAAACAATTTGCACAACAAGTAGAAGCGTATAAGATAGCGAAAGCTCGCGTAGCGCAGTATCAACTCTCTGTAGGTGTACCAGAGTCAAGTGAAACGATTGTTACTGGTCAAGAATGGAACGAAGAAACAATAGAAATGGAAGATGTTACAGAAACTATTGTAACTCCTGCTATTGATGCACTCGAAGCGACAGTCGAAGAAACTACTTATGATTTTGATACTGATACTAGCACAACAGCTACAGTCGCAAATCCAGTGATCGTAAAAGACAATGAAGAAAGAGCAGCAGCTCAAGCAATAATTGATGCAACCCCAGTGCCTGTAAAAACGCACGTTGACGGGTAAGGTAAAAGGAAACTACTAATGGCTTTAACTAAAATTACTAATAGTGCGATAGCTGATGATATCGGTCTTGGAGGAAATCCAACAACAAGTACTCAGACCGCAGGAGACAGCACCACACGAATCGCAACAACTGCATTCGTTTCTACTGCCGTGGCCAATTTAGTAGACTCTGCTCCTGATACGCTCAATACTTTAGCAGAACTTGCAACTTCTATTGGAAACAGTACTACTCTTTCGAGTACACTTACTAGTAGTATTGCTACTAAACTACCTTTAGCGGGTGGTACGCTTACGGGTAATCTCAACCTTGGAGACAATGTTAGAGCAAGGTTTGGTCTTGACTCCGATTTGCAGATTTATCATGATGGTAACGATAGTTGGATAAGAGATGTTGGTACAAGTGACTTATTTTTAGATACTAATGGGACAAAAATATCTTTGATTAGTGATGGTTCTTACGCTAATGGGAAGATGGCAGACTTTGTAAGAGATGGCGCAGTAACTCTTTACCACGACAACTCGCCCAAAATAGCCACCACATCCACAGGCATCGACGTAACTGGCATAGCCACGATGGATGGGTTGACTGTCAACGTAAGTGCTGATTCTGATTCTGTTGCCACAATAACCAGTAGTGCAACAGCCAATAACACTCAGCTTAGACTTGGGACTAGCGGTAATGATTCTGTTATTTCAGGTTCTGGTGGTAGCAATGGTGGTTTAAAGTTTAAAGTCTATGGCTCTGAAAAAATGGCTATATCGTCAGCAGGCAACGTCACAATTAACGGTGGCAATCTTGACGTAACAGGCAATATTGCTGTAACTGGTACTGTTGATGGTATTGACATCGCAGCACGAGACGCTGTCTTAACTTCTACTACTACGACTGCAGGAGCGGCACTACCAAAAGCTGGTGGTACTATGACTGGTGGATTAAGTATTAGAGGATTTAACGGGCCTGTACTTAAACTTGGTTCAAGCGGAACCTCAGACCCAAGAATAGATTTTGAAGATCAAAATTCTACTAATCTTGGGGCTGGGATATTTCTTGACCAAGATGCAGATACACTTAGAATTTTAAGAACAGTATCGGGTTCAGCAACAGATGGTATTGCAATAAACGCTAGTGGCAATGTTGGTATCGGAACAGCTGCTCCAGCAGATAGACTTCATGTAGCTCTTGACTCATCTACAACAAATGCAGAAGTAGAGGTTATGAGAGTAGAGGCCACATCTTCTGGAACACCTGCTGTCGGGTTTGGTCCTTTTATTGACTTTAGAGGAGATAGAATAAATGGTGGTCCTGATAGTTATGGAAGATTAGGATTTGAAGCAGATGCTATGCCTTCAACAACTGTTGATGGCGCGTTTGTTGTACAAACTGCAGAAGATGGTAATTATTCAGAAAGATTGCGTATAACTTCTGGCGGCAACGTTGGTATCGGAGATGATAATCCGAGTGATAAATTCGTAGTTAAAGGAGATGCAGCTTCTATTGGCGTAGAATCTGCTGATATGCAAGTTGCTCTTCTTGGCAAGCGTTCATCAAGTGGAGTGGGCCTAGATCAAGGATACCTACGCCTTAGAAATCAAGGTGTTACTGCTGATGGAGCTGTGGTTGATTCTGCAGGACCTAGTTTCTTTAACGGTGGCAACGTTGGTATCGGAACAAGTTCTCCAAATACTCAATTACAAATTAATAGCGCAACTGATCCAAAAATAAGATTAGAGAGCAACGAGTCAGGAAGTAAAAGATTGGAGTTATGGATAGATGGGGGGGAAGCTATTGGATATATTGCGGCTGACCAATCTGCGTCACAACTTGCATTTAAAACTGCTGGTACAGAACGCATGCGCATCGACTCATCAGGCAACGTTGGTATCGGAACAAGTAATCCTGCACAAAACTTTGTTGTAGCAGCTTCCACCAATGGAATAGGTATAGAACTAGTTCCAGGCACTCTAAACTATATACAAGCCTATAATAGAGGCACTTCTGATTATGGTGATTTAAAAATCGATGCCCAGACAATACGATTTGGACTAGATAATGGTACAGAAGCCGCGCGGTTTGATGAAGACGGAAGGTTAGCAATTGGTAATACTACAACAGCCGCAGATGCCGACATTCCTGACAATATAAAATTAGTTGTAGCTGGCGGAGTAATAGTAGGTTCAGCAGCTGGTAATGATAATTCGTTTTTAGGCTATAGAGACATAGGCGGTTTAACTGTTTTACAAGGTAGTGGTAATTACGGACTTAGGATTTTTGATGATAATTCAACAACTCCAAGATTTCAGGTCAACCGAAGTGGCAACGTTGGTATCGGAACAGCTTCTCCAGAGAAAAATCTTTCTATAGGAAGCTCACAAGCAGAAGGCATTCAGTTTAACTTCGATACTACAAATAACTACAGAAACCAAATACTAAACTATTGGAACTCTAGTGCTGATAGCCGTATGGACTTTAATGTTGCCAGAGCCAGTGGTGCTACTCCCTCGACTATAATGTCAGTTGGTTATAATTCAAATGTTGGTATCGGAACAACTTCTCCTACAAGTAAGTTGGAAGTAATTGTTACTCAAAGCGATACTATGACAGATGATACTGCGGCGTTTGCAATTAAAGGAAATGGTGGTGACGGCATATTGATGGGCCAAAGAGCTACTACACCATACGCTGCTTGGATAGCAGCGGGGTATTTACCAAATATAGGAACTTCTCATAATTATCCTTTAACATTACAACCTCACGGCGGTAATGTTGGTATAGGAACAACTGCTCCTACCTTTACTGCCCCTTCTGGATCATCAAGCCAAAAAGGGCTTCACATTGCCAATAGTGGTAATGACACTTCAGCACATTTAAGACTTACCGGACATAATAATACTGGTACTCCAGGACAGGCTACTTATTCTGAAATGATTCATCGAGGTGATGCCTTAAGATGGGACTTTAATCACAATGGTAATGTAAGATTTTCAATTGGTCCTGATGGACATATAACCGTTGCAAATAATATGTACTTCGAAGATAACGGTCAAATTCGTATGGGAGCTAGTCATGATTTGCAGCTATACCATGATGCTTCAGATTCATATATAAAGGATGTAGGTACAGGAAACTTATTAATACAAGGCAGTGATATCTATATGGGTAATACCTCTAGCAATCATGCGCTTGTAATACGAAATAGCGGCAACGTTGGTATCGGAGCAACTGGTCCTTCAGAAAAACTAGAAGTTGACGGTGGAATAAAAATATCAAACTCCAATAGTCGTTTATACTTTGGAGCAGAAGGCGGAACAAGTTATAGAGCTTTAGAAGGAAATACAGGCGGTTCTTTATTACAGGTCGGAGAAGGTTACTCTAGTATTGCTTTACAAGGCAACGTTGCTATCAATACTACTACGACATATGACACAGCATTAAGGGTAGTAGGAGCTACATCTACTGTTAATGGACATGGAGACTTAGCTTCTATAAGTACAGAAACCGGCTCTGTTGTTAGTTCTGGAAGTATTAAACATGAAATAGGGTATTCAGGAACATATTCATCAGGCAAAACATGGACTTGGACATATGCTGCAACTTCTTGGAAATCATTTCATGTATCTTTAAAGGTAGCAAGTACCGCAGGTTTTTCCAGCTATGAAGGCGGTGGATATAATAATAATGGTGGTCCAATGAATACTGTAGAGCATGGAAATGACTTAGGAAGTTTAGTAATAACTCGTAGTGGTCAACAGATGATTATGACTTACACTACAAATACTACACATATACACCCATTTTTTGAACTTACATACAGACAGTCAGGGGGCGATGGGTCACCTAGAATGGACAGATTGTCTCTCGTACAAACATAAGGAATTAACATGCCAAAAACATCAACACTAATAGATTTAACAATAGGAATGACAGATGCAGATAAACTTGCAGTCGGATCTCAAGGGCAAGTAATGCTAAAAACCGTTACCACAGACGAAGATAATATTATAACCTCAGAAGATGTTGAGTTTTTTGACACTGTTGTATTAGCTCAAGCCGAACTAGACTCAAGGATTTAAGTAACCTGCAGAAAAAAAGTATTTGACATTTCAGCATGTTATTGCTATACTTACCTAAATCTTAACAAATCCCGCTCCTGAAGCAAGCATTCAACCAGAGAAAAATATGTCAAAATCCAAAGCAAGATTCCTCGCTGAACTTCTATCTTCAGACGGTAAGGTAATAAAAACAAAATCACAGGCATCTACTATTGTAGTCGGTGACTTACCTACTATTCCGAATTCGAAGCTAGCAAACTCAAGCGTAACAATTGCGGGAGAAGGACTTTCTTTAGGTGCTTCTTTAACTTTAGATACGGGCGATGTTACGGAGCACACAGCATATAAGTACTATACTGATACTAGAGCAAGAGCTTCAATCAGCGCTACGGGTTCTTTATCTTATGATAAGAATACAGGTGTTATGTCCTTTACAATGCCTGCGCAAAATACTTCAAATATTACAGAAGGGTCAAATCTTTATTATACTGACACAAGAGCAAGAGCAGCAATTAGTGCTACAGGTTCTTTATCTTATAATTCAACAACTGGTGTTATGAGCTTTACAATGCCTGCACAAAATACCTCAAATATCACAGAAGGGTCAAATCTTTACTTTACGAATGCCCGAGCAGATGCTCGCATTGTAAACGCAGGTAGCGCAAACTGGAACACTGCATACAGTTGGGGTAATCATGCTTCTGCTGGATATAGTACTACTGATACTACTTACTCTGTACAAGACGGAGAGCTTTCACAAAACAACTTTACAAACGCAGATCATAGCAAGCTTGACGGTATTGCTGCAAGTGCAAATAACTATTCTCATCCTTCAAATCACGCTATTAGTGTTATTACAGGGCTGCAGACTGCGTTAGATGGAAAAGTAGACGACTCTCAGGTTCTTACAAATGTTCCATCGGGTGCTGTATTTACAGATACAAACACTACTTACTCAGTCGGTGATGGTGGACTTTCACAAAATAACTTTACAAACGCAGACCATACTAAACTCAATGCTATCGAAGCAAGTGCCGATGTAACAGACTCAACTAATGTTGTAGCCGCTCTTACCGCAGGTACGAATATAACTATATCTGCTGGTGGAACTATTGCTTCTACAGATACAAACACTACTTACTCAGTAGGCGATGGTGGACTTTCACAAAACAACTTTACAAACGCAGACCATAGCAAGCTTGACGGCATTGCTACAGGTGCAACAAATACAGCCGCTCCACACTACACTTCTGCAATCGCGGTAGGTGCTGGAGGCTTAACTCAGCAGAACTTTACTACTACGTTAAAGAACAAGCTTGATGGTATTGCTGCAAGTGCGAATAACTATGTTTTACCTTCTGGTTATGCTACAGAATCTTATGTTGGCACACAGATTTCAAACCTAGTAGATTCTTCTCCTGCGGCACTCAATACTTTGAATGAGCTTGCGGCTGCTATTGGTGATGACGCTAGTTTTTCTAATACAGTTACAAATAA
>Ga0209713_10001607_pt1 | contig 13662 bp, 9 predicted proteins | sample ArcOceMetagenome_3_FD_187444 | JGI IMG/M metagenome (GOLD analysis project Ga0209713, IMG submission 187444) | Marine eukaryotic phytoplankton communities from Arctic Ocean - Arctic Ocean- Svalbard ARC20M Metagenome (SPAdes) (version 2) | ecosystem: Environmental > Aquatic > Marine > Oceanic...
GATTGCATTTAATTATTAAATGCAATTCTTGCATTTGTTTATCGAATTTTGGAATTAAATGCAATTGTTACATTTTTTACAATTGCATTTATATATTTTCAACAATTGCATTTATATGCTAACATATGTTAGTTTAACAATTGCATTTATGTTGAGCTATGTTGTTCCATGTTGAGTGTCCGGATTGCATTTTGCAGCCTACTGATTGCACGCGGATTGCATTTTTTTGCTTGCGCGCTGCTTCTTTATGGAATGTCTGTTTCACTTGCATCGTTGGCTCAGAGCGCTAAGACCTGCGCAAGGCAAATGCTTAGGCGTTTGCTTTGTTTGGACTTAGACCCAAACGATCCAGAAGTTATCAGGGGTGACGCTCCTGATAGCACTGGCCACTTATCTGGCTCTCGTCAGATTCTGGCTGCTGTCTTACTTCCTACCTTCTTGCTTGAGCCTGCGTAAGTCCTGCGCAAGGCAGCAATATGGCACCCAAAGGCCGCCCTGGTTGCACATTGGAAGCAGATGAACTGAGAGAGGTGTTTGAACAGCACGGCTTGCAGCAACTGAAAGCAGGCAGCTTTCAGGCAGTCAACGTGTGCACTGTGCACTCCGAACACGCTGCTTTGTTCAAGACTTTGCTTGAGCTCACCAGAGTTCTAAACTCAAAACTGGTCGCTCAAGCGTTGCCTACAAACAAACTTACTAGCGAACAGAAGCAAATCGTTAGCAAAAGTATGTGCCACGCTTTCAGCGATCTGTTGACCAAGCAGCGCAACTTCCAGCGACATGGCTACGTGCCTCGCCCTGCAGGGATTTACGACGTGATATTTGCAGGCTGCAAGCGCGATTCACGATACTTGTATGACGATGAGGAAGCAAGCGATGCTGAAGCAGTTGAAGCTGACTCTAGAGCTGAAGCGCCAAGGAACCTCTTGCAGCGCCACTGCAGCATCAGCGACGCAGAAGAGCCTGTCAATCTGCTAGAGCTCGGAGGTTCCTCTGCTCCGTCGACAGCCCAGTCGCTGCTGGGGGAGCCGCTGCAGTCACTGGAGATCCAGTCTTCGCAGGAAGTTGTAGACTACCACCTTCTTCCTCACTGGTGGGATGGCAGAGAGGAAAAAATGGCAGTGCAAGTGCCTGGCTGCTCCCTGCCTACTTACGGCTCTGTCGCTACAGGACATGCAGGCTTCTTGATCGTGACTTGGCCTGATGGCACCAAGCAGAACACAGAAGTGAGCAACTTGGCTCTCGCAGTCGCTGCAGAAACGAAAAACAAAGCAAGCCACACATTTCTTAAGAGGCCTGCAGCAGCCCCGAAAAAGGCTGCAGTGAGGGCTCCTGGTCTTGATGGTGAGACGCTGTCTGAGCACGAGCCTGAAGTGCCGTCTTCCTCTGCTGAAGGGCCTCGAAAGAAAGCTAAACCTACAAGGCAAGGCCAGGGTGCGCTACCTGAAGTCGCTGCTGTTCTGGCTGTGGCTGTGCCGCTGACTCGAGTCGCAGCACCCTCTGCACCCCTACCCAGAGACGCGGACAAGCATCCTGTGCTCAGGCAGGAGAGCCCCGTCTTTGGCCCTTGCAAGACGTACCGAGGCCCTGACAAGTCCTACATCCAATACTACGATCCTGAAGGCAAGCGTTGGGTGAGCGTTGTGAATTTCACTGGGCAACAAGTTCGGTTTCGCCATAACGAGTGTCTCATGAATGTTTGGGGCAAGCTGCGCGAGCCCGGTTTTGGCACAGAAGAAGTGGCGGTTCTCAAGAAATTTTTACTGGCTCACCCAGCAGGAGCTGACGTGAATTGAGCGCATACAATAAGTAAGTTATGCGTATCGAGTCACAAGTTTTAGTTTGTTCGTGTGCAATGGATAAAAAAACGCTACTCGTAGGGCACAATATGTACGCTATATAGAGCTGTAAGACCTGCACAAGGCACGCTTGTAACTACAACTGTAAGACTTGAAGTGTGAGACCTGCGCAAGGCAACGTATACGTATACAAACGTGCGCGTTGCGAGATAAAAGATAGAAAACCGAGGGATCGCACCCTTCTCTCTCAATCTTCCTCCCTTTGTTTTCTTGCTATGATCTTTTGTAAGGGGGAGATTGAGTGAGTAGGGTGTATATATATACAGGAGTATAAGGGAAGGGAATCCAATCCGCATCCTGAGTTGCAAGTAAACCAAAAAGAAGCCCTTAAGGGAGGGTACTGTACGCAGCCCTTTATCAGAGGTTCCCTTCAGGCTTCCAAAGGAAACCTTCTTAGCAGAAACTTTGTCCCCTTTCTCAGAGGTTCCCTTAAGGCTCCCAAAGGAAACCTTCTTAGCAGAAACTTTGTCCCCTTTCTCAGAGGTTCCCTTAAGGCTTCCAAAGGAAACCTTCTTAACAGAAACTTTGTCTCCTTTCTCAGAGGTTCCCTTCAGGCTTCCAAAGGAAACTTCTTAAGCGTGAAACATCTGCAGCACTCTGGCTTAACGAGCGCATCGTAAAGCCTGCACGAGGTCTACCCTTTTTTGGCGTAAGACCTGCGCAAGGCAGCGCGGCGCTGCTATAATCTCTCCCGCAATTTTTTTGAAAGAAAAATTAGGAAAACAAGATGAGGAGAGATTATAGCAGAAGCCGAACAAACAACTTAAGCAGCAATAACTGGGGTCATACCTGGCGAGATTCTACGGGCCGGTGGGCGGAACCGCAGGCAGAGGTGCGAGATCCTTGGGTCGACATGCCGTCAGCGCCACCTGCCAAGGCGCCGCCTACTCAACCAGCAGTGCCGCTGCAGAACCGGGAGTACATGGATGCAGTCCACCATCTGCAGCAGCAGCAGCAGCAGCCACTGCAGCAGCCACTGCAACAGGAGCAGCAGCCACTGCAACAGGAGCAGCAGCCACTGCAACAGCAGCAGCAGCAGCCACTGCAACAGGAGCAGCAGCCACTGCAACAGCAGCAGCAGCCACTGCAACAGCAGCAGCAGCCACTGCAGCAGCAGCCACTGCAGCAGCAGCAGCAGCAGCCACTGCAACAGGAGCAGCAGCCACTGCAACAGCAGCAGCAGCCACTGCAACAGCAGCAGCAGCCACTGCAGCAGCAGCCACTGCAACAGCAGCAGCAGCCACTGCAGCAGCAGCAGTTACTGCAACAGCAGCAGCCACCGCCGCAGGCAGCGCAGCAGCAGTCGCTGCCACAGCAGCAGCAGCAGCAGCAGCCCTTCGTACACCAGCAACCTTTCGAGCAGCAGCAGTCTTTCGCACAGCAGCAGCCTTGCACGCAGCAGCAGCACTTCGTACAGCAGCCTCCGCCGCCGCCGGGTTTCCCACAAATGCAGCATCCGCCGCAGCAGCCTCTCCTACAGCAGCAGCAGGCAGCAGCAGCAGCAGTGACGCAAGCAGCTTGTGCGGCGCAGCAAGCCGCACATGAAGCAAAAGCTTACAGTAAAGCAGCAGCAGCAGCAGCGGCGCTAGCAGGTGGTCCAGCTTACGTTGCTCCAGCTTACGCTCAGGGTCCAGCAGCAGCTTACATTGGTCCAACTCAGCCTTCTGACCCGCCGCCTGTGTGGCTCCATGATTTCCATCACAGAAGGCAGCTGCCAACCCAACAGGAGGCCTATGAAGCGCACTTGCGAGAGGAGGAAACTTTTGCTGCAGGTTTTGAGCACGGCAGGGCTGCTGGTTGGAACTCCGGCAGGGCTGCTTTTGAGAAAGCAGCGCCAGCGACAGATGCAGATGAGGCTAGGCGCAACCGCATTGCAAATTTGCAGCGCCACATGCACGCAATCACAGCCATTCCTAACCCTGAGGAGGACGAGATCATGCAAGATTTCCACCACAACCCCAAGTGGATAGGGCCAGCCCCAGGCAACAAGGACCGCTTTGGCGCGGGATCTGGACGCTCGATGTATACACAACTTCTCCGAGCAGCAAAACGGAACAATGATCCTGAGATCGCCAAAAGAAGAGCTGGGCACTTGGCGGCCAAAGAACGTGACAAGGTTCTCTTTGAGCAGCCTTGCAGAGCTGCCCCCAAAGCCAAGCACAACCACGAGCAGGACAGAGTAAGTCCTGCACAAGGCAGCGCGAGCTTCGGGTTTTGGCCATCGCAGCAGCAGCAGCAGTGGTGCGACTACGACTGGCTGCAGCAGCAGCACTACACGCAGCAGCAGCAGCAGCAGGCGCAGCAGGCACAGCAGCAGCAATACGCGCAGCAATACGCGCAGCAGTACGCGCAGCATGCGCAGCAGCAGCAATACGCGCAGCAGTACGCGCAGCAGCAGCAGCAGGCGCAGTACACGCACGCTGCAGGCACTGGAAGCGTCAGCGCAGAAGACGAGCGGGTTCTTCTGAAGGAGTCCAGAAAGTACAAGGGAGAAGCCAGGCAAAGGGCCGCAGCAGCAACACAAAGCGCCTTAGCAGAAGCCTACGAGAGATGTGCTGCGCAGTACTTCGCCCAATTCCAGCAGACGCAGCACCTCAATGCTGACCTGAGTTACATGAAAGCCCACGGACATTTCCCCTTTTCAGAGACCCCATACGGCAGCCACTTCGGCACCCTCAGCCATCCGTCCAAACAGCAGCGCGTGCCTGCGAGAGAGACCGAATCCAACTCGTCGTCTTACTCTGACGACTCTGACGACTCAGCAGCAGAAGCACCAGCAGAAGCAGCAGCAGAAGCATCTGCACCAGCAGCAGCAACTGCACCAGCAAATGCAACTGCGCCAGCAAAAGCAGCAGCAACTGCAGAAGCAAATGCAACTGCGCCAGCAAAAGCAGCAGCAACTGCAAAAGCAGCAGCAACTGCACTAGCAGAAGCAGAGGAGAGCTGTAGTCAGGGAACCTATCAGTCTCTGCCATCCAGTCCTACAGAGATGCCAGTTCCAACACAGGAACCATCCCCGACTTCGCCAGATGCAGCTCCTACGTCGCCAGCTTCGCCAAAAACTCCGCCTGCTGCGCCTGCAATTCTGCTAAAAAGCGAAATTGCGTATGAGGCGCCTGCAGCAACAAGTCTCCCAGCTGAAGAGACTAACTGGGATCCCCCAACTAGCCCAGCGCTTAAGCAAGAAGTGGCCTCGCCTTCAGAGCCAGAGGGGCCACATTCGGCTTCTGCAACCTCCTACTCAGAAGAGCCAAGCTCCCCAGCAGAGGCTCCTCAGAGCCAAGCTCCTCAGAGCCAAGCAGCAACAGCAGGAAGATCTGCACAAACATGGCAGACCGATCTGCAAAGGCCTACTGTGCATGCAAACTGTCAAGATGCAGCCAAAGCACTGACAGAAGACAACAGAAAAGAGCTCTTTGGCGTAGTAACAAAAGCCTTTGCCTCAGCGGCTGGCACAGAGGTACCTGTATCTCTGCAGCAGCACACCGAAAGCCAGCACAACGGTTTGTTTGCTGGCGCCGCGTACACGCTGGGGGGCACCGCGAGGCCAGGATCACTAAGAGAAAGGTCTCTCGACGCCTGCGTCACCCGAGTGCAACAGGAAGACGCAAGAAAAGCAGCGCAGAAGCAACAGGAAGAGGCAAGAAAAACAGCGCAGAGACAAAAGGCAGCAGCAGCCTTAGAAACTGTCATAGAAAACAAAGAACTGCTTTCAACAGACAGCGAACTGCGAATCAAGCTTGATAAAATCAAGGAACAAATTCGAGGTTCGCCTCAGCAAACCGAGTATAGCTCAGACAACTATCGACGCGGCAGCAGCAGCAGCGACAACAGAGCTTCGAGCGCTGACAGCGCAGCTCACACGTGCTTATTTTTTTCCGACATACGTACACACACACACATTTTTGGATCCAAGAACGCATGTGAGGTACGCTCTGACGCGAGTTGGACGAAACTGCCTGAGACTCCTGGTGTCTGGCGTAAATCTCCTTACACGTAGATCTACTTAAATTGCGTCAGTCCTGAATAAGGCAGCGCTGGTTCTTGCAAAGTTGTTTCTTAAATAAAAGCAGCCCTTTCTTTTTTTCAAAAGAAAGTTGTTCACCAAAGAAACAGCCTTACAAGGAAGTTTGAATCTCTGTACAGCCTACTCACTTAATCTTCCCTTAGATTTTAAAGGGAAAAAGAAGAGAAGACAGTAGGACAATTTCTTCGCAAAAACTTTGTCCCCTTTCTCAGTGATTCCTTTCAGGCTTCCAAAGGAAACCTTCTTAGCAGAAACTTTGTCCCCTTTCTCAGAGGTTCCCTTCAGGCTTCCAAAGGAAACCTTCTTAGAAGAAACTTTGTCCCCTTTCTCAGAGGTTCCCTTCAGGCTTCCAAAGGAAACCTTCTTAGCAGAAACTTTGTCCCCTTTCTCAGAGGTTCCCTTCAGGCTTCCAAAGGAAACCTTCTTAACAGAAACTTTGTCCCCTTTCTCAGAGGTTCCCTTAAGGCTTCCAAAGGAAACCTTCTTAGCAGAAACTTTGTCCCCTTTCTCAGAGGTTCTCTCAGGCTTCCAAAAGAAACCTTCTTAGCAGAAACTTTGCTTTCCTTCAGAAGTACTCTTCAGGGCTGTAGGACCTGAGAGTATAGTACTCGTAGCTACAACTGTAAGACCTGCGCAAGGCATGTTAAACAAGTAGGTCCTGCACAAGGCAACGCGTACGGTATGAACGCTATATCTCAGCAGCTTTACTATTTTTCTCAACAAATATATAATCCTTATAAGAGCTTTGCAGTACACGAGCAAGAGTGCTTGTTATACTGCAAAGCCGAAAAACTGCTGAGATATAGCGGTGACTTTCGCACAGGACTTCTGCACAGACGCTCAAAAAAGACGCGCTACTGCTCCTCAATTGTCGTGAGCTTCGACAATTTCGAAATTTCGCCGAACAAATTCGAGGCTCCAAATTCAAGGAAAAGTAAGGAAACTCAGTTTCCTTAACTTACGAATTGGCTTTTAATAGGAAAATGAATTGACCAGTCGGGAAAAAAAATTTCCTTACTTTTCCTTGAATTTGGAGCTCGAATTTTCGCCGAATATCGACAATTGCAAAGTCGAATTTTCAACAGTTTTCGAAATTTTCTCCGACCCGCCGCTGGCATTTATAAGCTCAAAGCGCAGCGTAAGACCTGCACAAGGCACCTTGCTGTACTTTTACAGCGTAAGACTTGCGCAAGCTTTACTGCAGCATGGCTGACTGCAATCTGCCACACTTCCCAGGGGAAGACGCAACAGGGCACTTGGGGAAGTGCAAAGGGTCAAACTGTTCTGGCTGGTGCTTTCGACCAGGGGACGGACAGCCTATGCCAATCCAGTGCGACTGCTGCAGCTTTCCGCCTAAGTGCGATGTGTGCTGGCAAGCCCACTGCGTCTTGGGCGCAGACCGAGCCCAAGCTGCTTGGAACTACAGGCTGGCAGCAGCAGAAGCAGCTGCTAAGGCTTTGCCTCCGCCGCCGAAAGCTTCATCACTGCAGCCGCTCTTGCCCCCGCCCCCGTCGTCTCGGGCACCTTTCTCCAAGATAGCCAGGCCTACAGGACCATACGATAAGTTTGCACATGAAGATGCTGCAGACCGCATGCAGCGCAAAATCCTGTACGAGGAGATCCTCAAAAAACATTGCCCTGGCTACAAAGCTCCTCCATCTGAGCTGATGTGTGCTGCCGGCCAGGAAGCCGCCATGAGGTGGGCTTGGGCTAACCAAGGCAAAAGCCCTCCCAATGATCTAGTTCAAAATTGGATGACTCCTGGGCACAGTGACAGCGGTTTGCCTTTCAAGGCAGCACCTCTGCCAAAAGCAGTTCCACCTACTGTGTCACTGCTTCCAGCCCCGCCTCGCAGTTCCTCCGCCCCTGAGCCAAAAGCAGCTCCTCCGCCCCTGTGCCTCGCAGTGCCTCGCAGTTCCAGCTCCAGCACCTCTGCCAAAAGCAGTTCCTCCGCCCCTGTGCCTGCTCCGCCTCCGTTCCCTCGCAGGCTAACAGAATCTGCGGCTTTACCGCCTCCGCAGGAAGCTCCAGTCGAATACGTCAGAGCGCCATCCATCTGGCCTCACTGTTCGCCAGAAGCTGTAATCTCAGAAGCTGAGCAGCTCTCAGATCTAGCAGCTGTCATAGCCGCCGAGGCTGAGAATCATTTGTTTGAAGCTCAGACTGAGGCTGAGTTTCAACAGACGCTGCACGACTGCGAGCTTGCACATGAACAAAGGGATGCCAGGGAAGCAGAGCTTGATCTCTTAAGAGAGTCGCGCGCTGCTTCGCCGGCGCACTTGGAAGACTCCCAAGAGACAACGCAGTTTGCAGCGTCGCCGCAGCACTTCAACCTCACCCATCAGGATCTTGACTTAGCAGAAGAAATGCTGGAATCCCCCATGGGCGTCAAGTGCAAGAAACGCAAGACTGGCGTAAGTCCTGCACAAGGCATCTCAGATGCTGAATCTGACTGCATGGGCGAAGACTCGGGCTCAGAAGAGCTCCTTGGAGACAGTTTGGAACACAGCCTCGACAGGATGTTTCCAGATGCTTGCGAACTGCAAGCTTTCATGGCTTGCTTTACGCCGGAGAATTGTCGTTGGAGCGCCGTTCCCACACGGAACGTCTCCATCGAAGGCATCCCAGTTCACTTGCCAATTCTATCTCCGAATCTGCAATGGCGGCGCGCAGAAAACGTGGTGCAGTTCTTCGTCGCGGAGAGCAAACTATCTCCACTGCCCGCGGACTGGCGCGATTTCCAGACCCGCGGCGAAGAAATGTGGTCTTTCCAGGAGCAAAACGTTTTCACGCTTCTCCAGGAGATGTTCGAGTACGAAGGCGAAATTTTGCTTCACAACCCCCACTGCGTGGAGATGGCCACGCCGGCAGGGTACCGATGGAACAAAATTCCTCCTCTGCGGCTCAACTTCCTGAAGAGAGTCAACTCCGTGGGCGTTCTGGACAGCCTGGGCCAGCCTGCGACTCATCGCCTGGAACTTTCACAAAGCCTCCGCCAGCCTGGATGGACATAAGTCCTGCACAAGGCATCCGCCAGCCAAAACTCAAAAAAGAAGCCCTTAAGGCAGGGTACTGTACGCAGCCCTTTATCAGTGTTTCCCTTCAGGCTTCCAAAGGAAACCTTCTTAGCAGAAACTTTGTCCCCTTTCTCAGAGGTTCCCTTAAGGCTTCCAAAGGAAACCTTCTTAGCAGAAACTTAGGACCTGTAAGAGTAGTACTCGTAGCTACAACTGTAAGACCTGCGCAAGGCATGTTAAACAAGTAGGTCCTGCACAAGGCAACGCGTACGGTATGAACGCTATATCTGCAGCTTTACAGTACACGAGCAAGAGTGCTTGTTACTGCAAATATATAATCCTTATAAGAGCTTTGCAGTACACGAGCAAGAGTGCTTGTTACTGCAAAGCCGAAAAGCTGCCGAGATATAGTCTTCGCACAGAACCAAGAAGCGCAGAGAAGAGGAGCAAGAAAAAAGGTCCTGCTCGAGTTGATATGTGTTCACAGTCTGCGCAGCATTTGCTTGCATTCTACACTGAGATAGCGCAACTTTTTGTTGTTAGATGAGACATCACGTTTTCTCTGCTAGCCGCGTCTCAGTTTCAAATGCATAAAGTTGTTTCTAAAGGAAAAATCCTTCTAGACAACTGGGGGGTTAGACCTGCGCAAGGCAATCTCAGCGCAAGTCCTGCACAAGGCACTCTAGCCATGGCACCTAAGCAGCAGAAAAAGGCAGCGACTAGTGAGGCAGCCACTAAGAAGGCAGCGACTAGTGAGGTAGCGCCTAGTGGGGTAGCCGCTGGAGCAGTGCCTCGGCGCAGAGCAACCGGTAAAATTGCACCCGAGCCTTCTGCGCTGCCGCACTGCAGTGAAGCGGGTTCTGAAACTGTTGCGCCTCCAGCCGCTGTGAAGCCTGAGCGAGTCAAAAAAGAACCAACTCCTAAAGCCTTCCAGCCCCCGGATCCTTCGACGGCACCTCCAGCTGGGGAACTGCAGCGCATGGTGTCATGCATGAAAGCTGCAGCCGCAAGAGGAGAGGGCGAACAACTTGCTGAGTACCAGAGTTTCGCCAGTACCAAAGAGAAGCGAATGTTCTACTACAACACTTTTCTACCTGGCAATCCAATGAAAGAGACCAGCAAGGCTTTTAAAAGATTGCGCGAGTCTGAGAGAACGGATGCCGACAAAACTAAAGACTGGGGATGGGTGAGCCGCGACTTCGCCGCTGGGAAACTTGAGTTGACTCGCTGGAGGGAGATTCCGGAGCAAAAGGTTCAACTGGAGTTCCGCTTGGCGAAACTTGAGAAAAGAACGGCCGAGTATGCTCACTTGCTGGAGGACCACATGGACAAACACGAGTATCATTTCGTCCAACTCATCCAGTCAACAACCGAGTCAAACAAGAGGAAAACTGTGGTGGAAGAAGATCGTGCACTGGATCAAGAGACGTACGACTCAGCCATGGTAGCCATAGACGGCCTGGAGGGAGGCAAGGCAATTACTGGCACTGTTGGCTCCAACCGTCGCGGCAGTGCTGGCTCCAACCGTCGTCCCAGCCCAACCGAGGACACACGAGATCCTGCGTGGTTGACCAGCTTCAAGAAGGAATGCACGCGTAATTTTGCCACGCAAAAGCGCGCTGCAGAACAGGCTCTTTCCAATGCTGAGCAGACTATCCGCTTGGTTGACGAGAAGCCGCACTGCGTCGCGAACAATGATCTGTTGAAGGCGTACGTGAAAACCATCAAAAACCAAATCCAGAGTTTGAAGCATGAAGACTACGCAGCAGCACAGTTCCTCGTCAAGCATGAGGCATCCTCCTCCCCAAAGACCGAGGAAGCTGCTACAGCGGCTGAGAAAGATTGGAAAGAAGCTGCCAATAACATCAAAGGCGCTAAAACAGCTTTCTTGTCGGCGTGCACGAAGATGCTTGCTGACTTGCGAGTAGCACTGTCTAAGGTTTGACTGCTCGCACCTTAAGTATCCGCCCTCCCATGTGGATCGTGAGTCGCTCGTTTTGGGGAGATTTTGATCGGCGGAGTACTGCAGTATGCATCTACGCGTATAAAACCTGCACAAGGTATCCCTGACCACGTAAGACCTGCGCAAGGCAGCATAGATAGCACAGCTAGCCAAGCACTGCGCGCAGTGCCTTGACAGAAAAAAAAACACTTGCCTCTTGTCCCCTTTCTCAGAGGTTCCCTTAAGGCTTCCAAAGGAAACCTTCTTAGCAGAAACTTTGTCCCCGTTCTCAGAGGTTCCCTTAAGGCTTCCAAAGGAACCTTCTTAGAAGAAACTTTGTCCCCTTTCTCAGAGGTTCCCTTCAGGCTTCCAAAGGAAACCTTCTTAGAAGAAACTTTGTCCCCTTTCTCAGAGGTTCCCTTCAAGCTTCCAAAGGAAACCTTCTTAGCAGAAACTTTGTCCCCTTTCTCAGAGGTTCCCTTCAGGCTTCCAAGGGAAACCTTCTTAGCAGAAACTTTGCTTTCCTTCAAAGGTACTCTTCAGGGCCAAACCTCGATAGCTTTAGGGCTGTAGTCCTCTCTCTGCTCTCTCTCTCTCTTTATAAGAAACCTATCTCGAGAGATGAGGTTGAGAGAGAGAGAGAGAGAGCAGACAGAAACCCCGCTGTCTTTTTTCCACTGCAGCAGTTGTGTCTCAAGCCAATACCTACAGTGACTGTATATATAAGACCTGCGCAAGGCAAGCTTTCTATAAGACCTGCGCAAGGCGGCTCTGCTGCAATGAGCAAGAGGCCCATGGAGAACCAGCTCGCCTTCAGGGATCGAGTCAAGCACCGCATCCTCAGCAACACTTCTTCAGCGCTGGATCTCCACAAAGACTTTCGCGCAGCTGAAGATGCCAACGGCACTGGAGCTGAGGACCTCCTTCGTACGAAACCCGGCAAACACTCCAAGAGAGATCTCCTTAATAAGGTCATAAAGGATAACGACTGGCCAGGACTATACTGGGCAGAAATCCCGATGAAGGATGTTAAGAGTGGAGGTAAGAAGATGACCTGGATGCCTTTTCTTTTGCCTCATGAGTGGGTTTCGCAATACTGCAAACAACTCGGGGCTTTTGCGGATCTCGTAGAGAACGATGACGAAGAGCTCCAAGAGAGGCTGCTCAAGCTTGCAAAGGAATTGGGCGCGCCTGCTCTGGTGGCTTTGGGATTGCATGGAGACGGGGTTCCAATCGGGGGCACTATGTCGCCAGATAGCTTGGATGTATTCAATCTCACATTGATCACCAGCAGCCAGCACTCAGGTCTTCGCGTGCCTCTCGTCTGCACACAACTGAAGCACACACACAAGGAAACCTTCGACGCCATAGTTCAAGTCCTGTGCTGGAGCTTGAGATGTCTCGCTACAGGGACCAAGCCCAGTGCGAGACACGACGGCTCTGCCTGGCTGCCGTCCGACAAGCGCCGGCATGTAAGTCCTGCGCAAGGCAAGTCCCTCGGCGTGCAAGCTGTCTTAGCTGAGATCAGGGCTGACTGGGTCTTCTTGCAGAAGCTGTTGAAGTTCCCAGCTTGGAATACGGGCGATGGCTTGTGTTGGCTTTGCAAGTGCACCCATAAGTCAATGAGGACGCTGGATACGGCCAGCGCCCACTGGCGATATGAGCGGCTTCTGCCAGGGCAATTTCTACAATGGTGTCGCCGACAGAGAAGACCCGTCAGTGAACTGTTCAGCTTGCCAGGCGTCCAGCCTGAGATAGTTTTTCCTGACTGGATGCACTCGGCCGACATGGGTGTCGCTCAAGACGTTGCAGGCCACGTTTTTGTGGATTCTCTGGCAACTTTTGGAGACAGTAGCAGTAGCAAAGAAGCTTGCTGCACTGAGCTTTGGAAGCTGCTGCAGCAGTGGTACGAAGACACTAACGTGCCAGCTGATCACCGCATGCAGCAGCTGTCTGTGAAAGACTTCCTGCGAGACGGCCAGCCCAACAAGCTTCGAAGCAAAGCTTCGCACGCGCGAGTTTTAGTACCTTTCCTGCCGTATCTCTGCAGGAGACAGATGCCAGACACTGCTCGTGCTAAAGCTGCAACAGCAACAGCAGAAGCTCTAGCTCTCTGCTATCACTACCTCCCTCAAGCTCCTTGTGCGGAGCTGGCCACAGCTTCACGCAAGTTCGCTAACAGTTACTGCGCGCTGCAAGCTTTGGTCGAGCTGGAGACAGGCAACCAAGATTGGCACATCAAGCCAAAGTTGCACTTGTTTCAAGAACTTTGCGAGTTCTGTGGGCGAAATCCGCGGGACTTCTGGTGCTACGCAGACGAAACCTTTGGCAACGTTTGCGCTAAGTTCGCTGTTCGTCGTGGAGGTCCTGACAGGCCTGGCCACAACATCAGCACGATACTGTTGCACTGGTGCTGCAGCACACCTTTCCCTAGTCCTGTAAGACCTGCGTAAGGCATGCACGCAATTCGCGTAAGACCTGCAGTTGTAAAACGCGTAAGACCTGAGCAAGGCTGCAGCATCTCATGCGGCGCGGCGAAAATGCACTTTCTGAGTTGCTTCTATGACGAACTACGTGATACGATTGCATTTTTGGTGCTAACTTATAACTATATGTTGTAGTGCATGTCTTGCCAACTTAATATTATAACAATTGCATTTATATTCCCAACATGCTATTACAACAATTGCATTTTTATGAGTTGAACAATTGCATTTTTTAACAATTGCACTTTTTGAACATGTTGCATTTTGAATAAAATGCAATTCTTAAATAAAATGCAATCAGTCGGGTGACTGGGTGGCCTTGGCCTTACGC
>Ga0209713_10001608_pt1 | contig 13660 bp, 11 predicted proteins | sample ArcOceMetagenome_3_FD_187444 | JGI IMG/M metagenome (GOLD analysis project Ga0209713, IMG submission 187444) | Marine eukaryotic phytoplankton communities from Arctic Ocean - Arctic Ocean- Svalbard ARC20M Metagenome (SPAdes) (version 2) | ecosystem: Environmental > Aquatic > Marine > Oceanic...
TAACCTCCTGAGGCTCAAATGCTAAAGGATGGCGTCAAGGGCTCAGCACTTGAGCAAGTTCAATCCATGCACCAGGCTCCACTTGAGACTTGAACATGTTATTTGCAAGGTGAGTTCGACAAGTTGCAAGAAGACTGCCAGTTGGTGAATCGGCAGCCGCGAGTGTCCTTTTTTGGGCTTGTGGAAGCAGGCACCAGCGATAGCACACAGGAGCTCACCAAGGCTGGTCACAACTCCATGAGAACATTCTTGGACTTGCCTGTGTGTAATTGCATTTGCATCTGTGTTGGCTCTTGACTGCCTGATGTTGGAATGTTACAGCAACAACGGATTGCCCGCAGCCCAGGAAGAAGAGGCATTCCAGATCAAGCTCGAATCCTGTGTGCGAGCTGGACTGGGGAAGGCTTGAAGGGGCACTCTTGGAGGGGTTCCTTACTTTTCATTGCAGCACAGAGGCTATTTTTACACACTCACACATCAAGGAGTCTTGAAATAATTAATTGTGTTTGCAGTAGAAGCAAGCTGAATTGCAAGCGAGCCAAATTGCAAACACCCATCCAATCCAACCAGGGTTGGTTGCAAAGTGAAACAAAGACATCAAGAGTCTGTGTGCAATACCAGGGCATACATGAATGTTTGCTGCAAGGACTGGGCAATGTGCAAGGAACGGCCATACATACTGGCATATCGAAAAGATTGGAAGCCACGCGGCTGCAAGAATGAAAGGGCAAAGCCAATTCAAATGGGACAATGCCAGGAGTCTCCTAGCAATGAGCCCAAGGGCCCAGAACCCATTCCATTCAAGCATGTTGCCACCAAGCCCAAGGCCTGATGCTCATGGTGCAAGGCTTCTGAAGACCTTCCCCACAGGAGCTAGTGAAGAGAATCACCGGGCATGGAGGCGATACTTGCAGGCTGACTTTTTGTGCGGCGACAAACAACTGAGAGTGGCAGGGGCCTCACGTAGGCAAGTTTTTCGAAACAGTGGCAGCTTAGCTTCAGACAAGCTGCAGGTTTGTCAACACTGGAGGGGTTCCTGCGATAATTATGGAAGTGGGTCCTCAAGAATCTGATTTCTCTCTTGCACTTCACTTTTCTTGCGTTGGCCTGCTCAGGTCTTGAACCACACTGTCTCCGGTCAGGGCTACAGGACTTCAACCACTTCAAGCAGGAGGAAACTCAGCTCATTTCAATGTGGTGTATTCACAGTGACAGGTTGAAGCACCAGGGAGCAACACCCAGGCAATCTCTGGTCAACATCCTCAGCGTTGCAGGTAACGGGGATTATTGGTCACATCCCTACATTGTGATGGGCGACTTCAACTCGGTATATAGCCTGCCTCAGCCTAACCCTGACCTGCCGCCTAACCCTGATCACAAAATCTTTGTGTCTTCCCATTGCTTGTCCTTACTTTTTTACTTTTTTTGTCCATTTTTAATAGGGAAAATAAAGTTTAAACTTTTTTTTAGGGGATACAAGCAATGGAGAGGTGTTCTCGAACATGGAGCTGTATTTGCAGCTTGCATCAAATTGATTTTTTATTATATACACAAATAATAATTAAATAATTTTAACTTAACTTATTACTAGTTTTAATTGTTTTATAGTTTAATTTATGAACGATGTGCATTCAGGTAGCCAATGCACAACTCTCAATTTTTATTGCGCAATGTCAGTCACTGTCCAGCAGTATCTAAGGCATCCCCAAGCGCTGCAGTGCCAAGCCAGTAAGGTCCATGGAATGCTACATGGCTGGGTGCCTTGCCTGCAACTGCACAGCTGCAGCACTGCTTTGACCTGGATCATTCGAAGCTATTGTAAGATGCATGCAGAGCTAGTCTGTCAACATCATATAAATATATTTTAATTTTAATAATAAAATAAAAAGTTACAATAGATTTTACCTGGACCTGCTCATGTTATCATGTTCAGCGAAGGCAAATTGAACACGCTTGAACTTCAGCCTTCCGAACTAAGGTTTCTTTGAAGGACAGCACAGCTGCTCAAGTCGCAATGGAGATTGGTGATGAGCTGCAAACCTGGACATTGCTGGAGCCTCAGCTCTCTGAGTTCAACAAGCCTGTGTACAATAGGAACCTGTCACGCAACAAGATCATGCCCTCCCTTTGCAAGCACCAACGCTCAGGGCGAGGCTGAGCATACCAGAAAAAATTCAGAGGACTGTGGGCAGGGCATGCATCATATCATCTGGGGTTGTTTCTATTTTTGTCAGTGGGTCCCTGTGAATTGCTATGCTTGCAAGAGGCTGAGGATCTGCAAAATGTTTTTGTAAGGGAAATGCTTATCAGATCCCTAGGTCCCTCAATGGCACCTACTGCGTGGGATATCCTGCAAATTGGGATCTCAAGATGTTCAGATGCTTGCGTTGGCAAAGCCTCACTCTGACTAACCTGCTGGAGACCCCAGATGAAAGAAAAACAGGCCAGCCATCTTTCTTACAGCTAACTTGGCCAAGCCTGGCCACCAGGTAAAAGATTGAATGATCTCTCTCTTTGTCCTTGTATCTCTCTATCTCTCGCTCTATCTTCTCATTGGGTGTAGCCTCCATTGGGTAGCATTTGACTTCAGCATGCCACAAACATTTAAACACCTTACTGTTTGGCTCAAGTCTTTCAGGGTATGGAAGCACACCACCCACATGGGCACAGGAAATGGTTATCAAGACAATCCAGAATGGGAAATCAATAATCAAGGCATGGGAACTCAAACTCGAGGGTGCAGATGAGAGACAGATCAAGAAAGTGCATGAAGATCTGAAATATCGCCTGGCTTCAAATCTCAATAGATGTCTTGCAGATGTCAAGCCCACACTCGCCGACTCACACAAACCTGGAACGTCGTTCTTGATTTGGTTTAAACACCCAAAGAAACAGAACGCCAAGCAACAGCAAGGCTCTGTGGATGAATGGGCTCGCCAGGTCCTACATCCAGGCAAATGGTCTTGGCAAATGAAACCCAAGGAGCTACCAACTTCGGGGCGACCGACTCCGAGGCCTGACGGGGCTATCTGGGCTACCGACTACGGGGCCTTACAGTGTCAGCTGGAGACTACAGGCTTTTGCTTGCTGAATCAAGCAGTGCCACTTTGGGCAGTCCAGGCCCTTGAGCAGTGCATACGGACACACACTGCTGCAACGTTGGTCTCCATGGGTCAGGATTGCAACTCTGCAGGCTGCTCAGACTTGCTTGGTTTCAAGCGTTGGTTGTGTTGCAATGTTTTGTTTTCCAATTTTGTTACGTACACTTCAGCAGCAGCAGTATTTGCTTTTGTGTTCAGGCCGAATCTTTCTTCTCAAAAAGGTAACAGACCTCCATGCTATACTATCTTACATAGGCAATTTTCAAGAAAGGGCCACCAGGTGCTTGTTGTTGATTGCGTTGGCCCCTGAGCAACACCACACGTCAGGCGAATTCACCATTCTTAATGGAAAAACTGTGCAGTGGGACAAAACCCCGGAGAAGTGGCAAGGGAAACTATTTGGCCGTCAAAGTCTGGGGTACCACAATGGTATTGGCACAGGATTGATGTATGATGCCTATCTTGACATGCTAGCATGTTCATTTGTTTAGTTTTTCAAGTTATTAGTTATTAACCTTTCCAGCTCAGCCAAAGCCATGCCTTGCAAATCAGCATTTTTGTTTTTCATGTTGGTGGCCTTTCAGAGCAAGGACACACCTTTCAATGCATTTGACGATTTCAAAACCGTGCAAGAGCTGTGCAGAGGCATAAGCGCGAGGCTGCATGAGACCAATCCTGCAACCTTGCAACGTGAGTGTGAAACTTCTTCTCGTTGGAGCTGTGAACCCATTAGGCCACTCTTTTTTTGTTTGCTTTCTCATCAGAAGCACAAGTCCAACATTCCACAAGGGGTGAAAATGTCAGGATGACAAAGTGTACCTCAAACCTCCTGGTTCTGTGAGCGGCCCAAGAGATGGGGAAACTCTGATGCAGTTAATGGCAGCTTGTGTCGTGTTCTAGTCATGTCTGTTCTTAGCTTCAAATCACAGAGTAATGATGGTGTTTTATTCTTGGCCTTCCATGGGCACAAGGACTCAAATCGTGTGGGGTCATTCCAGATGCGCATTGCCATCACATCCTCAAGATTCTCAAATTGAAAAGAGGTGCATTTTATATCTTTTGACTGACGCCCTTACTGGCCTAGCTTGTTGTGAACAATCAGCAGGCAACACAATTCAATTATCAGGTTGTGAGAAGAGCTGACACACATTACATTGTTATCTTAACTTACGGCAACGCTACAATCAAGCAGTTCTTCTGCCCCCATGCCACGCTCAAGGATTAGATCTGTGGCCTGGCTCACGTGCTAAAGAAATTGCACAGCTCATGGTCTCAGAGACTTACCAGCTAACTCAATATAGCTTTATTTATTTTGAGGGACCAGGATGTTAGTTGGGCTGCTTGTTTATGTCTTATGCACACACAAGGATTCCGACAAGACGCTGGCTGCAGAGTGCAAAACCATTGAGGCCAGCCCAGGCGATGTTTTAATCTTTCAAGGTGGCATGTGTCATCGATCAATTGGTGAAGTGCACCAGCATGAACATGTCATGATGGTTGCCGCTGCACAGTTTTTGCCAAGATAGTATCAGATGCTGGCACCAACCCAGGTCTTCAATTAGATTAACTAATAACCAGAGTGGAGTTTCTCCAGTCATCAGATTGATTTCGAAATAGCCAAAGCCTAAACAAAAGGCTGTGACCTGAGACACAGTTGCCTATGTTTTTCCTTTGTGCCACATTTAGCTTGGCTGGAGACCAGAGCAGCTCCACAGGGTAGCAAACGCCAGACAAATGTTCATTTATTTTACCTGGGGATATCAATTGGGATCCAATTTTCATGTGCACATTACGTTCCGCATTCAACATTCCTGGGATAGAGATCTTCTTTCGACAGAAGCCTCAGAAAGCTGTTCACTCTCTGTTAAGCGAGGATTTTGACATACTACATTAACTGAGGTTGGCATCAGGACATGAGGTGATGATTGAACAGGTTGGAATGCCAAGTGACTGTCGCAGCATCTACATCCGGTGTTGTGCCCTTTGGTGCAATTGTGGATCATGGTCATCAGCATGATATCTGTTGGCTGATCTTTCTATAGAATTAAATAAAATAATTTGTGAACATCCCAACAACCTTTAAGAAGATCAGTTTCCCCGAGGATCATACTCCTGATGAATACTTCAATTTAGTCAGTTCAGGGCTGTTGCAGGATGCTTTCCAAAGCCCCTGTCGTGGGGCTCTTTAGTTTTGGGTAGACTTTGGCCAGACTGACATCCTGTCAGCATTTTGCTCAGGCCTTAGCGGAGGGAGGGTTACCTCCTGTTAGCTCTTTAGTTTAAGTGTATCACCTGTTTCAACTCCTGCCCAGATTTAAACCAACGATGGCGTCAGACAGGTCAAGATCGAACACATCAAATGCGACATCCTACTCGACTCTGTTCAGGGTAGTCTACATTGGTAGGAATCTGCCATCAGACGCCCCAGGCACTTCCATCTCGATGGATAGCTTCAGGGAGGACTGTGAAAGTGAAGCTCATGCTGATGTAGCTGAACACCCTACCTGTGACACCAGTGGTGTTGAATTCCCACGGCTTTCTAGAGCAGCACTACGACAATTTGAAGCATCAAGAAGGTTGACGTCCCGTGGGGTACCAAGAGTGGCTGCGGTCCTGATGTCAGGGGAGAAGGTCGGATGGTGCATCCAAGATCAAGCCGTAGAACATCGGTTTACCTTCAGAGGGAACTTGACTGTGGCGGAACTGTTGCAGGATGGGGTCATCTTTTGCAAGGAGGCCAATTTGGCTACGTCTATGGCGGAAGATTGGTATGAACTCATGCCTGATTTTCGCCCTACTGGAGTGGTCTTCGCCAATCAAAGAAGGGCCACGATGAATGACGAGTTATGGAACGGGCCCGGGCCCATTACTCTGGTCCAGTAATCCCTAGACCTGACCTAAGCAGGACAGGTTGGGTGAGGTGAGTTTTGTAAACGAAACTGAGATTATGTGCTTGGCTGTGGATCCAAGTGATGTGTACCACTGTAAAGCACCGATGCGGGCTAAGTTTGCTTCAGTTCAAGAATTTGAATTTGGCTTGGCCTGGAGAGAACTAGACTAGAGTCACCATTCTGATGCAAGTGAAGTAAAAAGGCAGTGCAGTGCAGAAGCAGCAACAGAGTTTTGCGATTGTTGCCTGGAATTTCCAAGTGATATAAGCTCAGGGAAGACATGTGAGGAGCCGAGACTGTGAGGAGACGAAATATTTGTGAGACTGGTGCGCTGGCCAATTCTTCGAGGCAGCCAATCTAGCCGGATTTCCCGATATATGTGTGAGACTGGCAGGCTGGCCAACCTCCCAATCCAGCTAGATTCCCCGAGATATTTGTGAGACTGGCAGCAGGCTAGCCAATCCCCTAATCCAGCCAATCCAGCCAAACTCCCTGCACCCCGCAACCCGACACCCCGCAACCCGACACCCCGCAACCCGACACCCTGCAACCCGACTGTCTGATGTTCTGAGTGGTTTTGGGAAGACACCATTCATTGTGTGTGGTGGTTGGTTCAGTCTGAGCCCATGTGGCATGCACGAAGCCTTGCAGATGTGGCATGAAAAGCTACTTCAAGCTCACACCGGGCGCGATGAAGGTGCAACCATCAAGGTCTGCACGGTTGTTTCTGTCTGTATGGCACTAGGACAAGGCTTGATAGTTGCAAGGTTTGACGCCTTGTCGACTTTCATTAGGGTTTGTGCTGTGATGGTCTGCGGGTGGCGTTGCCCGCATTGCGTGTGCGCTTGGTGCGAGCCACATTGGGTTGCTGATGGCAGCAGCTCCTGCACCGAAACGAGCGCGCCCCCCCACATAGTGTCTGCACGCGTCCTCACAACTGCCTGAGCCTCCATGACGTGTGTGGCTTGCGTGCTTCTTGTGCCTTGGGCTCCTGTGTGCAGGAGGTGGGTTCCAGCGCCCTGCTATAGACTAGCCCTCGTTTTTTCATGGTTTCTATTTGCTTTTTTCCTGCCCTTTGATTTGCCAAGTTTCAAGTTTAACAGTGAGCTCATGTGCTGCACTACAAGACTCAAGCTTCGCTTTGCACTCCCTGAAGCCACAAGCTTTTGCAAGTAACATATGAATGATAATCTAAGGAACCCTTGCGGTTTACATGGCAACCATTTCTTAGGAATCCCTTCACCAAGGATCACTTCCCTTAATGAGGATCACTTTCTAGCTGGCCTCTCCATATGCCCCCTATAGTTGGGAGTATATTGAGAGAGCCTGCATTAGATGAGAGGACAGAGAGTGAGTATTGGGAGAGAGAGAGAGAGAGAGATTGAGAGCAGAGAGTGGAGAGACCCCACCAGGGTTGTTCCAGGGTTGTTCCAGGGTTGTCCAGGGTTGTCCAGGGTTGTTCCTATGAAACAAATGCTTTCTAATGAATATATTTGCTAAGGGATTCTTCAAAATTAAAAAATGCATCAGGTGTTCCTATAAAAAATGTATGTTCAAAGGGATATATTTCTAGTAACAACTAAATTAATTATTGTTTCATTTGCTTTCCAGGGTTGTTCCAGGGTTGCTGGTTGCGGGTGTCGGGTTGCGGATGTCAGGTTGCGGGTGTTGGGTTGCGGGTGTCGGGTTGCGGGTGTCGGGTCGCGGGGTGTCGGGTTGCGGGTGTCGGGTTGCTGGGTGTCGGGTTGCAGGGTGTCGGGTCGCGGGGTTTCGGGTTGCGGGGTGTCGGGTTGCGGGGTGTCGGGTTGCGGGGTGTCGGGTTGAAGCATCGCAGCAGAACCCCAGCAGAAATCCCAGCAGAACCCTAGCAGAACCCCAGCAGAACCCCAGCGGAACCCTAGCAGAACACCGGCAGAACCCCAGCAGAACCCCAGCAGAACCCTAGCAGAACCCCAGCAGAACCCCAGCAGAACCCCAGCATCTTACAGTCCCCATGCTTGATTCATCTCTGCCTGCTATTTAAGCGCAAGTAGCAGCTTCTCCCTTGTCCTTCAGCGGCCATGGGCAGCAGCGGTAAGCACAAGGCGAGTGCCAGAGCAGGAAATGCTGCGTACACTGCGAAACATGGGTGGGGTGCAAGAACTGCGAAAATCAGGGCGCAGTTTCTGAGCGAGCTCGTGGCCAGCGGAGCCATCACCGAGGTGACTGCCAAGGGCATCAAGGCCGACAAGAATGCTCCTCCCAAGGGCTGCAAGACCGACGAGAATGCGCTCAAGGGCGCCAAGACCGACAAGAATGCAATCAAGGGCTTTGCGGCCAACCAGAAGGCAGCCAAGAGCGTCAAGACCGACAAGAATGCACCCAAGGACTTGGAAACCAGCAACAATGTTAGTCTTGCAAATGTTAGTCTTGCAGGTGCTGGTCTTGCAGATGCTGGTCTTGCAGAGCGTCTAGAGGCAGATGTTAGTCTTGCAGACCAGCTGCGCCATGCAGTGCAGCTGTTGAAGCAGAAAGACGAGCTGCTGAAGCAGAAAGACGAGCAGGCTGCAGCTGCTAATGCAGCTGCTGATGTAGAATTCAGCAGGCTCAAGGTTGATGCAGAAATCGCCAAACTGGAATGGTCGAAAGTCGCGCGGAGGCTTAGCAACCTTGAGGATGCGAGGGACATGGTTGGCACCATGATAGCTACAGGCAGTGTGATCTCGAGAGAGTACCTGCGCTCGCTGAAGTACCAGCCTGCCAGTGCAATTAAATATCCTTGGAAGCGTTAGGAAGCCAAGGATGCAGTTGCAACAGTGAGCCTCGGGGTTTGGCAACCTGTTGGAAACATGTATCAACTTAATCTTTGCATGGAAGGGATTTTTTAGCCATTTCTAAGTCTGTCTCTCAGCATGTGTTGGTTCCGAGCCCATATGGCCATCTATGTTTTTGGAGGTTCCATATGGCCACCATTTTTTGTTTGCAGTGTTCATTTGGCCATTTCCTTGTATTGGCTTGTTTCCTTCTAAAGGCTTTGGAACATTACGTGGAGAGAGAGATACTCAGTAGTTTTCGGTAAGAACAAATAATTTTGGGCCATCACCCTGTAGCTGACATCAGTTTCAATTTGCAGGCTTTCATTAGTTTGACACATCGGTTGATGTTAAGCTGACTTTGTCATTATGACCCAAGCTGGGAGATGCTTGAACATCAACTCCCATTCTTTACTAACATTCAATTTTAGGCCAAGGTTGCCATGTATGGCTGACCTAGATCATACCAAGTTTGGCAACGACGACCGACGTCACGGCACTGACCCAGGCCAAGTTTTGCAATGGCATTGATTCATGGCACTGAGTCAGGCCAAGTTAGCCATGGCTGGCTGACCTAATCCATACCATGGGTATATAGTACAGTAGAGTGCAGTAAGATGTGTTTTGTGTACTCCCTTGCTGCCCCAGTCCCAAGACAAGAATATCCTAACCATCACAAGTTCCCTGAAAGGTTGTTTATCAAAAGTGTCAATTTTCTGCCAGGGGGGTAGCAGGTCAGATAGCCTAATTCATCTCATCTTGCCATTTTTGTTTCACATGCTGGAAGGGGGAAAAGGGAGAAGGGTGGTGGTAACTGACTCTTTAGGGGTTGTCAGTGCACCAATCTTTACTTTGGGGTTGTCAGTGCAGAGGGGGCAACTGACAAGCAGAAATATTCCAGCACTCTTGCCACAAAGTGGTGGGGAGGAGACACTCAATATTTGAGCCGCTCATGGATCAGAAAGAAAGAAAAAAAAGCAGGGTGTTTTAGCATGTCATGCACTTGATCAGTGTGTCAAGCTCCAGGGTTTTTCCAGGGTTTGTTAAGGCTTTTGTCCTGCAGCCTGCAGCCTGCATCATCCCATCCACTGCATTCTGCAACATGTAGCTATATGTATCAATGCGCTGATGCAGATTCCCAACATTTACGATGATTTATTTGCAGCTTGCAAAAAGGATTCAAAACCCCAGTTGACGTATCAGATCGTAAAGGTTCCAGAGACATTTCCAAGTCCCAGGGTGACCTGCAACAATGATCCAGAGGGTTATTGCTTGCAACAATGGGAAGTATCCCAAAAAAGCATGGTCTATTATTAGTCTGGGTTACGCACTCATTTCCTGAATCTGCAAGGTAGACTGCATTGGACGCATGATGGGCCTGGAGATGGGATTCAAAAGGTTGCAATGTTGAGCACAGGACAGGCCCCTACGCAGTGGGAACATCCACATCTGGTGCTGCCAAAGCAGCGGCCTTTTGAATTACTCAATTCCAACTAGAATACTGGAGGCTCAACACATTGACATGTGGGCAGAGCAAAGACAAAATGCAGGGAGGGATCAAGGGTGGATCCAAGCATTGTTCAATCAGTCTTGCTTTGCATGCCAAGGCTGCACGAATTTACTTGGCGAACGCAAGGTACTCAGTTGTTCCTGGATGTTGACAGGTGGGTGTTGGCATATGGAATCCATTCATTTGATAGACTTCTGCTAGAATCATTTCCCAGCAATAATTTAAAGAGCTTTTTGAAAACGATGGGAGTCTGAAGCTTCTGCTACACCTTGGAAAGTCGCCAACCATCTCCAACCACCTCAGGCACTCAGTGGATCACTCGGGTGCAAACCATTTCAGTCCTACAGTAGGTTCCTAGATTTATGTAAGTCATACAACATCATGATTTCCCCACTGCTGAGAAGACAGGCCCACACTGAGCAAAGGGTTCAACATTTAGGGCTTGTTGGCCACCCTACCATCCAGCCATGCCACCATACCATCAGCTGCTTCATGTATAACTACTGTACCTGTAATCTTGCGAAAAATACACAGGGTAAAATATAAACCGGAAAACACAATTTATGTGCAACAACCCTAAAGCAGCAATTCTCCACAACAACTGCAATCTGTTGGACCATTTGGAATCATATGGCACAAAAAACGTAACTTTTCAGAAATGCAGTTTTTAATTTGTGCAGAAATGCACCTGATAAAAAATGATGCAAATTTTCAATTAGACCTAAAACGCTAATTTATTTTACCAGTAAAGTTACATTAATATAAACATAAATTAGTTAGCATTTAAGTCTACATTCATTCTGCAATATTTTACCATGAAGCTTCCAATTCCCATTGATGTTTTGCTCAAGGCTTTCCTCCAGCACTGCTACAGTAGGCCTGCCCAGCATTCCACACAATGCACGAAGATGGATGTGTCGCAGACACCACAAGACCAGGAATACAAGACCCTGTGATGTGGCTTAAGGTACACACACCTGACAAGTGGCACCTTCAAGCTGGAAGTCCACAAGACAAATCGCCTGCGCCAGATGAGGATGTAGACTCCAGCACCAATGCAGTCCCAGAGAGTGCACTGCCAAGATGGCCACACCCCTTGATGGCAACGCACCACTGGGATGCCTGCGCTGGCTGTGGCTATGATAGCATCACCACATGCTTTTGGTGTGGATCGCATCTTTGCAGCGAGTGTCAGCTTCGCATTGTTTGCAACTGCGAGAGGTTCGTATGTTTTCTATGCTTGGCAGAAGCTACTGGCTCACAAGGACACACTTACATGGGTTTCAGGGAAAGTGCAGACCTTGGTGTCAGCAACATTATCTACTACGCGCCAGGCCTGGCACCATTGCATTCGCCGTCTACGAGCTTCGACATTAGCACCGACTTGAGCCAGGGGCTGGCCATTGGCACCGACACGGGCCAGGAGCTGGCACTGACACAGGCCATAGAAAAACTTATACAACTTGAGAAGCGAGCAAGGCAATTGCAAATGTGGGAGCAGTCTTTCAACCCTTATGCAGCTTGGCTTTTGCTTGCAAGAGCCAACATGAACATCACAGTGTGGTCAAATCGGACTTGGGAAAAAGCAGCCTGCGACATCCGACGAGTTCGTCGTTTAGGGCAAACTTTTGCATTGTTCCGACTAGGTTGCAGTTGCAGCAAGTCAATGTCAAAAAACAATTTCTAGATGCAGGCGCTGATGCTCAACTTTAGTGTGTAGTAGATGAGTGAACAGGGCTGGATTTCTTGCTACTACAAGCCAAACAGTTTCATTCGCAGCACTTGCAATTGAGGGGCTGGATCACACTTGGAATTGACATGACATAGCTGGTTTTCACTTTGAGTTGAAATGACAGAGATGGATTTCAAATTTAAATATGAGGATGAAGTTAGATATAATATTGTTTCAGTAGTAAGAGTGAGTTGAACTTCCGCAACAGAGCTAAGCCCAGCCAGACCTCTCACATCGAGGCAGAGGTTGGACTGCAAAAGAGACTGGCTTCAAATGAAGAGACTGGTCTGAGATGACATGTGCTTGAACTTGTGTTGAACTCTGTTGTTGGTTCATCTGCATTCCAGGAAGTGGCGTGTGAAGCAGTATGGGGAGCCCTGAACATTACAAGGCAGTCACGAATGGAAAGGAAGATCCCCAGAAGCACCCTCATTCATCCGAAAACAGAAATAAAGCAAAAAGGTTCCATCCGGGCAGCACCATCAGAGGTGAATCCAAAGCCACCAGCAACACCACCACCTTCACAGGCCCACTTGCATTCAGCAGAAGATGCATGTCCCTGTCAACTGATCCAGGAATTGATGACATGGATAACTGTTCTTCCACTCAGAGGCAGTCATTCATTTGAAGTAAAGCAGTTATTTCCAGATGGGTCTCTAGGAAAAGCCCATGTAAAGGAAGTCCACAACAATGGCTAGGCAGTCACACATGGAAAGGAAGATCCCCAGAGACAGAAAGCATCCTCAGTCATCCAAACAAGGGCAATCGAAAAAGGCCCCATCCAGGCAGCACCATCAGGGGCAACGCCAACGCCACCAGCATGGCCCCCACCAAAGGCCTACTTGCATTCAGCAGAAGATGCATGGTCGCTGTCAACTGATCCAGGAATTGATGACATGGATAACTGTTCTTCCACTCAGAGGCAGTCATTCATTTGAAGTAAAGCAGTTATTTCCAGATGGGTCTCTAGGAAAAGCCCTATTTAAAGGAAGTCCGCAACAATGGCTAGGCAGTCACACATGGAAAGGAAGATCCCCAGAGACAGAAAGCATCCTCAGTCATCCAAACAAGGGCAATCGAAAAAGGCCCCATCCAGGCAGCACCATCAGAGGCAAAGCCACCGCCACCAGCACGGCCCCCACCAAAGGCCTACTTGCCTTCAGCAGAAGATGCATGGTCGCTGTCAGCTGATCCAGGAATTGATGACATGGATAACTGTTCTTCCACTCAGAGGCAGTCATTCATTTGAAGTAAAGCAGTTATTTCCAGATGGGTCTCTAGGAAAAGCCCTATTTAAGGGAAGTCCGCAACAATGGCTAGGCAGTCACACATGGAAAGGAAGATCCCCAGAGACAGAAAGCATCCTCAGTCATCCAAACAAGGGCAATCGAAAAAGGCCCCATCCAGGCAGCACCATCAGGGGCAACGCCACCGCCACCAGCACGGCCCCCACCGAAGGCCTACTTGCCTTCAGCAGAAGATGCATGGTCACTGTCAACTGATCCAGGAAACCCTAACATGGATAACGTGCCATCCACTCAGAGGCAGTCATTCATTTAAGTAAAAAGCAGTTATTTCCAGATGGGTCTCTAGGAAAAGCCCTATTTAAAGGAAGTCCGCAACAATGGCTAGGC
>Ga0209713_10001609_pt1 | contig 13658 bp, 11 predicted proteins | sample ArcOceMetagenome_3_FD_187444 | JGI IMG/M metagenome (GOLD analysis project Ga0209713, IMG submission 187444) | Marine eukaryotic phytoplankton communities from Arctic Ocean - Arctic Ocean- Svalbard ARC20M Metagenome (SPAdes) (version 2) | ecosystem: Environmental > Aquatic > Marine > Oceanic...
CAATCTTAATTTTACAAAGCATAGTACATAGCATTATGGCAAGAAATAAAGAAATAGTAGCAAAGAAATTTAACAAAATTTCGATTGGGTTTTCTTCACCAGAAGCGATTTTAGCTGAATCTCGCGGAGAAGTATTAAAACCCGAAACAATTAACTACCGTACTCATAAACCAGAACGGGATGGTTTATTTTGTGAGCGTATATTCGGACCTATTAAAGATTACGAATGTGCCTGTGGAAAATATAAAAGAATACGTTACAAGGGAATCGTTTGTGATCGTTGTGGTGTAGAAGTGACTGAAAAAAAAGTACGTCGTGATAGAGTAGGACACATTAATTTAGTGGTTCCTGTTGCACACATTTGGTACTTCCGTTCTTTGCCTAATAAAATAGGATATCTTCTTGGATTGCCATCTAAGAAGTTAAATATGATTATTTATTATGAGCGTTATGTTGTTATTCAACCGGGTAATGCGATAAATGAAGAAGGAGAACCAGTTCAAAAAATGGATTTCTTAACAGAAGAAGAATACCTAACTATTTTAGAAGCACTTCCTCAAGATAATCAATATTTAGATGATGAAGATCCAGAGAAATTCATCGCTAAAATGGGAGCTGAATGTTTGATCGATTTATTAAGAAGAATCAATCTAGACGATTTATCTTTTGAATTGCGTCACAAAGCAAATAATGAAACTTCAAAGCAACGTAAAACAGAAGCGTTAAAGCGATTGCAAGTTGTTGAAGCGCTTCGTGAATCTAATAAGAATAGAGTAAATAAACCAGAATGGATGATTATGAAGGTGGTGCCAATTATTCCACCAGAATTACGCCCTTTAGTACCTCTTGATGGAGGTCGTTTTGCAACTTCTGATTTAAATGATCTTTACCGAAGGGTAATTATTAGAAATAACCGTCTCAAGAGATTAATGGAAATTAAAGCTCCTGAAGTAATTTTACGTAATGAGAAGCGTATGCTTCAAGAGTCAGTAGATTCATTATTTGATAATACACGTAAATCTTCAGCAGTTAAAACTGATTCAAACCGTCCTTTAAAATCTTTATCAGATTCTTTAAAAGGTAAACAAGGTCGTTTCCGTCAAAACTTATTAGGTAAACGTGTAGATTATTCAGCACGTTCGGTTATTGTTGTTGGACCAGAATTAAAATTATCTGAATGTGGTATTCCTAAGGGGATGGCTTCAGAACTTTACAAACCTTTTATTATTAGAAAACTAATTGAAAGGGGAATTGTAAAAACAGTTAAATCTGCAAAGAAAATTATAGATAAGAAGGAACCAGTTGTATGGGATATTTTAGAGAACGTTTTAAAAGGTCATCCTGTATTATTAAACCGTGCTCCTACGCTTCACCGTTTAGGTATACAAGCGTTTCAACCAAAATTAATTGAAGGAAAAGCGATCCAATTACATCCATTAGCTTGTACTGCATTTAATGCGGATTTTGATGGAGATCAGATGGCAGTTCACTTGCCACTTGGACCAGAAGCAATTTTGGAAGCACAATTATTAATGCTAGGTTCTCATAATATATTAAATCCAGCAAATGGTTCACCAGTTGTGGTGCCGTCTCAGGATATGGTATTAGGTCTGTATTATATGACCAAACTTAAAAAATCTACAAAAGATTATAAAGTTATTGGAGAAGGAATCACTTTTTATTCTGCTGAAGAAGTAATTATAGCATACAATGAAAAAAGAGTAGAATTAAATGCGGAAATTAAAATTAGAACTAAAGATTTTAACGAAGCAGGAGAATTGGTTTATCAAATAATTACAACTACTGTTGGTAGAGTAATTTTTAATGAAAATGTTCCAGAAGCCGCAGGTTATATCAATGAAGTATTGACAAAAAAGTCTCTTAGAGATATTATTGGTGATATTCTTAGAGTAACTTCAGTTCCTATAACTGCAGATTTCCTAGATGAAATTAAAACATTAGGATATAAATTTGCCTTTGAAGGTGGATTGTCTTTCAGTTTAGGTGATATTATTATTCCTGAGGAAAAAACTGGAATGATTAAAAAAGCAAATAGTCAAGTAGATGCTATTATAGGTAACTATAACATGGGTCTTATTACTAATAACGAAAGATACAATCAAGTAATTGATATCTGGACAGCAACTAATGCGGAATTAACTGAATTGTCTATGAAGCGTATTCGTGAAGACAAGCAAGGGTTTAACTCTGTATTTATGATGCTTGATTCTGGTGCAAGGGGTTCTAAAGAACAAATTCGTCAGTTAACAGGTATGCGTGGATTAATGGCAAAGCCTAAAAAATCTACTTCTGGTGGTGGTGAAATTATTGAAAATCCAATTCTTTCTAACTTTAAGGAAGGATTATCAATTCTTGAATATTTCATCTCTACTCACGGTGCTCGTAAGGGTCTTGCTGATACAGCTTTAAAAACAGCTGATGCAGGATACTTAACTCGTAGACTTGTAGATGTATCTCAGGATGTAATTGTTAATATTCATGATTGTGGTACACTAAGAGGTATTGATGTTTCTCCATTAAAGAAAAATGAAGAAGTTGTTGAAACTTTAGCAGAAAGAATCGTAGGTCGTACTTCATTACACGATGTTTATGATCCTTTAACAGAAGAATTATTTGTAGCTTCTGGAGATCACATTACAAACGAAATAGCTAAAAAAATAGAAGCATCACCTATAGATTCTGTAGAGGTGCGTTCAGCATTAACTTGTGAAGCTAAAAAAGGAATTTGTGCAACTTGTTATGGTAGAAATTTAGCTACTAATAAAATGGTGCAAATGGGTGAGGCTGTTGGTGTAGTAGCAGCACAATCTATTGGAGAGCCAGGTACACAGTTAACGCTGCGTACATTTCACGTTGGGGGTGTTGCAGGTAACATTTCAGAAGAGAATAAGTTAACAGTGAAGTTTGATGGAGTTGCTGAAATAGAAGATCTTAAAACTGTAAAAAGTAAAGATAAAGAAGGTAATGTCGTTGATGTAGTAATTTCTAGAACTTCAGAAGTTAAATTAAAAGATAAGAAAACAGGCATTACACTTAGTACAAATAATATTCCTTACGGTTCACATATTTTTGTTAAAAATGGTTCGAATCTTAAAAATGGAGATATTGTTTGTCAATGGGATCCATTTAACGGTGTAATTATTTCTGAATTTTCTGGTAAAATTCAATATGAAAACTTAGAACAAGGTATTACTTACCAAGTAGAAGTTGATGAGCAAACCGGTTTCCAAGAAAAAGTAATTTCTGAATCTAGGGATAAAAAGAAAATTCCAACTCTATTAATAATGGGTAAGAATGACGAAATAATTCGTTCTTATAACCTTCCAGTTGGAGCTCACCTTATGGTAGATGATGGTGAAGCTGTGAAAATTGGTAATATCTTAGTTAAGATTCCACGTAAATCATCAAAAGCAGGTGATATTACTGGTGGTCTTCCTCGTGTAACGGAATTATTTGAAGCTCGTAATCCTTCTAACCCTGCTGTAGTAAGTGAGGTAGATGGTGTTGTTTCATTTGGTAAAATTAAGCGTGGTAATCGTGAGATTATAGTGGAAACTAAATTTGGAGATATTAAAAGATATTTAGTGAAATTATCAAATCAGATTTTAGTACAAGAAAATGATTTTGTACGTGCAGGAATGCCATTATCTGACGGGTCAATTACACCATTAGATATTTTAAATATTAAAGGGCCATCAGCGGTTCAGCAATACTTAGTAAACGAAGTTCAGGAAGTATATCGATTACAAGGTGTAAAAATTAACGATAAACACTTTGAGGTTGTAGTGCGTCAAATGATGCGTAAAGTTAGACTTGTTGATCCAGGCGATACGTTGTTCCTAGAAAATCAATTAGCTCATAAATTTGATTTTATCGAAGAAAATGATAAAATATTTGGAATGAAGGTAGTTGAAAGTGCAGGAGATTCTGAAACACTAAAAGAAGGGCAAATCATTTCGTCTAGGGATTTACGTGATGAGAATTCAATTCTTAAAAGAACTGATAAGCAACTTGTTGTAACTAGAGATGCAGTACCTGCTACGGCAACACCAATATTACAAGGTATTACGCGTGCTTCATTGCAAACTAAATCGTTTATTTCTGCAGCTTCCTTCCAGGAAACTACTAAAGTATTAAACGAAGCAGCTGTAAATGGTAAAGTGGATACGCTTGAAGGATTGAAAGAAAATGTTATTGTAGGTCATAGAATACCAGCAGGAACAGGAATGCGTAAATATGAAACTATTATCGTTGGTTCTAAATCTGAGTTGGAAGAAATGACTCGTGAGAAGCAAGAAGTGAATTATAATTAATATAAAAATCAGTTTTTACAATTGTAATGTTATTAATATTTTAAAATCCCGATTTCAATCGGGATTTTGTTTTTAAACTAATCACAGATTTCTACCTTTGTAGAAACAAAATAATATAAAGATGTCAGATTCAAATAAAAATAAGAAAGGTCAAATCAATATTGAATTGGATGAAAAAGTAGCACAAGGTATTTATAGTAACTTAGCTATAATCAATCATTCTCAATCTGAATTTGTGGTAGATTTTATTACAATTATGCCTGGAGTACCAAAAAGCAAAGTAAAGTCTCGAATTGTATTAACACCTCAACATGCGAAACGGTTTTTAAAAGCTTTAGTTGATAATGTGGAACGTTTTGAAAACGCTCATGGAAAAATAAAAGATTTTGAGCAAACACCAATTCCATTAAATTTTGGTCCAACTGGGGAAGCTTAAAACAATCATTTATTGATAATAAGTAATATATATATGTTTTAAATATATTATTTTAAGGTATTTGTGTAGTGAATGTATTTGTGGCTCTTAGATAATAGCGATTAACTTTCTTTAATTAAAATTCACTTACAAAATGTAATTTTACTTTTGGATATTTAGATTGTGTCATTTGTAAGGTGAAAGCAGAATCTGCAAAGAAAACTAATTGTCCTCTTTTATCTATTGCCAGAAAACGTGATTTTACTCTTTTAAATTCTTTTAATTGTTCAGATTCTGAATGTTTAATGTCCACCCAGCAAGCTTTAGAAACATTTAAATTTTCGTAAGAACATTTAGCAGAATATTCATGTTCTAATCGATATTGAATAACTTCAAACTGCAGTGCACCTACCGTACCTATTACTTTTCTTCCATTTAATTCTAAAACAAATAACTGTGCAACTCCTTCATCCATTAATTGGTCAATTCCTTTTGCTAATTGTTTACTCTTTAAAGGATCTACATTGTTTATGTATTTAAAGTGTTCTGGCGAAAAACTTGGAATTCCTTTGTATTTCATGAGTTCACCTTGAGTTAAGGTGTCACCAATTTTAAAGTTTCCAGTATCATGCAAGCCTACAATGTCACCAGGATATGATACGTCAACAATTTCTTTACGTTCAGCAAAAAAAGCATTGGGACTAGAAAATTTCATTTTTTTATTATTTCTTACATGCAAGTAAGGTGTATTTCTAACAAAAGTTCCTGAAACAATTTTTACAAATGCCAAGCGATCTCTATGTTTTGGATCCATATTAGCATGGATCTTAAATACAAATCCGCTAAAACCTGTTTCTTCAGGTTTTACTATTCGAGTATCACTTTCTTTAGGTCTTGGTGTAGGAGCAATTTCAACAAAGCAATCTAAAAGTTCTCTAACCCCAAAATTATTTAATGCAGATCCAAAGAATACGGGTTGTAAATCTCCATTTAAATAATCCTCTTGTGAAAAAGGTGGATATACTTCAGTAGCTAATTCAACATCTTCCCTTAGAGAATCTGAAGTGTCATTACCAATTAATGTATTTAATTGAATGTCATTAATATTGTCAATACTAATAGTTTCTTCAATATTTTTTCTGCTATCACCACTAAATAAATTAACATTATTTTCCCAAATATTATAAATACCTTTAAAATCGTAACCCATGCCTATTGGAAAGCTCATGGGTGTTACTGTTAGATTTAATTTTTGTTCAATTTCATCCAATAATTCAAAAGCATCTTTACCTTCTCTATCTAATTTATTAATAAAAACGATTATTGGAATATTTCGCATTCTACAAACTTCTACTAGCTTAATAGTTTGTTCCTCAACGCCTTTTGCTACATCTATAACCACAATAACACTATCAACTGCTGTCAATGTTCTAAAAGTGTCTTCAGCAAAGTCTTTGTGACCTGGAGTGTCAAGTATATTGATTTTTATTCCTTCATATTCAAAAGCTAAAACAGAAGTTGCAACAGAGATTCCTCTTTGTCGTTCAATTTCCATAAAATCACTAGTTGCTCCTTTCTTAACTTTATTCGATTTTACTGCACCTGCTTCCTGAATCGCACCCCCAAATAATAAAAGTTTCTCTGTTAACGTAGTTTTTCCTGCATCTGGATGTGATATGATACCGAAGGTTCTTCTTCTTTTTATTTCACTAGGTAGCGACATTTTTATTTTTTTAATAATAGTAAACAAATATACGTGTTGTTTTTCCGTTTTTATATTGCTAAACGTCTAATTATATTTTAGTTTAAATAATTATATTTTAAGGTATTTATATAGTATCACTTATTAGTTATAACTATAATAAAACACTTGTTTATTCTTCAAAATTAAAAATAACTAACCTATATTTTAAAAAAGCGTTTAATAACTTTATTAACGCTTTTTTTTATACCACTTCATTTTGTATTTTTGAAAAAAATAAATGTTTTATGGTTATTGAAGAGCAAGTGATACTTGTTAATGAAAAAGATGAACAAATTGGACTTATGCCAAAACAAGAAGCACATGAAAAAGCAATTCTTCATAGGGCATTTTCAGTTTTTATTTTTAATGATAAAAATGAGTTGATGCTTCAACAAAGAGCACTAGAAAAATACCATTCTCCAGGTTTATGGACCAATACTTGTTGTAGTCATCAAAGAAACGGAGAAAGTAATATAGGCGCTGGAAAACGTAGATTACAAGAAGAAATGGGTTTTGTAACTGAACTTTCAGAAGCCACATCATTTATATATAAAGCTCCCTTTGATAATGGTCTTACAGAACATGAATTCGATCATGTATTAGTAGGTAAATACAATGCTGATCCCACTGTAAATATTGAGGAAGTTGCGTCATGGAAATGGGTGCTTTTGGATGATGTTAAAAAAGACATAGCAATAAATCCTAATAGATATACCGCTTGGTTTAAGATTATTTTTAATAAATTTTATAAATATTTAGCTATATGAGTTTAACAGTTTTTAGAAAGTCACATTTCAATGCAGCACATCGTTTGTACCGATCCGATTGGGATGATGAGAAAAATAAAAAAGTATTTGGAAAATGCAGTAATCCAAACTTTCACGGTCATAATTATGAACTGGAAGTAGGAGTCACTGGAGAAATTGATAAAGAGACCGGTTTTTTAATCGACATAGTAGAACTAAAAACAATAATGAAAGAGGAAATAGAAGATTACTTAGACCATAAAAATTTAAATTTAGATGTTCCAGAGTTTAAAGATTTAAATCCTACTATGGAAAATATCGCAATATTTATATGGGAAAAATTAAATGCTATTTTATTAGACAGGTATAAAATTGTGGTAACCCTATTTGAAACTCCAAGAAACTTTGTTGTATATGACGGTAATTAATTAAGATATTTGAATAAAAATCAATTAAAATATCCAATAAAATTCATTCCTATTTTAAAAGAAAAAATTTGGGGAGGAAATAAATTAGCTTCATTACTTAATAAAGCTAGTAAAAATAATATTGGTGAAAGTTGGGAAATATCTGGTGTTAAAGACAATGTTTCCGTCGTAAGTAATGGATTGCTAAAAGGAAAATCCTTAAAAGAATTAATTACAACCTTCGAAGGCGCTATCTTAGGTCATAAAGTTTTTAAATCTTTTGGGAATAATTTCCCATTGTTATTTAAATTTATTGATGCAAATAAAGATTTATCAGTACAATTACATCCCAACGATCTATTAGCTAAAAAAAAGCACAATTCTTTTGGTAAAAATGAGATGTGGTATATTTTAGGTATTGAAGAAGGTGCTAAATTAATTTTGGGATTTTCAAAACAAGTTGATCAAGAAATTTATCAAAAACACCTTGTCGAGAATACCCTTTCCGAAATATTGCAGTATAAAAATGTTAAGAAAGGAGATTCGTTTTTTATAGAAACGGGTACGGTTCATGCAATTGGTGCTGGAGTAGTTCTTGCAGAAATTCAACAAAGTTCTGATATAACTTACAGGATTTACGATTATAATAGGCCTGGAATAGACGGAAACTTAAGAGAGCTTCATACCGATTTAGCAATTGATGCTATAAATTTTGAAAGCAAAACAACTGAATTAGATTATAAAGATGAAATTAATATTCCAGTACGTTTATGCAAGTCAAAATATTTTCATACCAACAAGTTAATTATCTCCAATTCTATACATCGCGATTTAAGTTTGATTGATTCCTTTATTGTTTATATGTTTTTAGAAGGAGAAGGAACCATTAAAGTTAACGAGTATTCAGAGACTTTTAAAGAAGGTGATACGGTTCTTATTCCTGCATTAATTGAGAATATTAAAATTATATCAAAATCTGCAATATTTTTAGAAATTTATATCCCCTAATGGATTGAAAATGTAGTACTTTTGCAAAAATTAAAAAACACTATGGCAAATATACGCGATTTAAAAAAAGACATCAACTACGTTTTAGGAGATATCATTGAAGCTGTTTATTTATGGGAGCTAACAAATCCAAAAAAAGAAACTAAAAATTCTGAAGCAATTATTGATGAAGCAATTAATGTTTTTGACGAATTAATTGCTAAAATTAACCTTAAAAATGTTGAGAATAGTAAGCAACATTTTAAAGGGATTAATCAAGAATTAGAAGAAAAAGGAAGAATATTAATTGATAAAATTAACGACTTAAGTTAATTTTCTAATTTTTTTCTAGACACTATTAAAGACTCTAAATCCTTACCGTATTTAGAGTCTTTAATTTTTGGTGTAAGATTGTTATAAACAGAGTCTAAATAAACAAGCTTAGTGTCATTTACGTGACTTACCATTAAATAAGGTGATATTTCAAAGTCCTTATTTGATAAAGCAAAACTTATAGTTGCTAAATATTTTTTAGCAAGAATTGAATTTTGATTGCTATTTAGTTTAATAACTAAAGAATCATTTCCTTTCTTTTTTGCTTCAAAAATTTGTTCAATTAGCTCTAGATTTCTATCGGAATAACGATCAATTATTTTTTTATAGGTTTTATATTTTTCTTGATTATTAGATCCAGTAACCTTTGCATCTATAGCGAAATTTGTCAAGGTAGTACTAATGTTGATAGGATTTGATTCAGCAAAAAAAGAAATGCGATCATCTTTTAAAATACCATTTTCTAAACGTACGTTTAAATAATAAATTTCAGGTTCTAGGATTGTTTCCTTAAAACTAAATAAAGAATTACCATTAACAAAAACAGAATCAACAGAAACTAACAAAGAATCTTGTATTTTTTGAAGTAATAAAGTTCCTTTTTTAAGTCCCTTTACATTCCCTGTAAGTGTCATTTTATCTTCATTACTTGAGCAGGCAGTAAATAGAATTAAAACTGTTAAGATTGTTAAATATTTATTCATTTTAAATCAATTTTTAGAGGAATAAAGATGTTTTAATAGTTAATGAATTCATTATGAAACTGCTGCTAATTGCATTAAAATAGTACAAATAATTGCCCCTAAAGTTCCCACCGCATAACCAAAAACAGCTAATAAAACACCTACGGTTGCAAGTGATGGATGAAAAGCAGATGCGACAATAGGAGCAGAAGCTGCACCTCCCACATTGGCTTGACTACCCAATGCTAAAAAGAAGTAAGGTGCCTTAATGATTTTTGCAATTAAAATAAGCAATCCTGCATGAATACTCATCCAGACAATACCAATTAGAATTAATCCGGTATTGTCCAATATTAAGGTTAAATCCATTTTCATACCAATAGTTGCCACCAGGATATATATAAATACACTACCAAATTTACTTGCACCTGCTCCTTCATAATTTTTAGCTTTGGTAAACGATAAAAGTATAGCTATAAGGGTCGCAATACTTATCATCCAGAAAAATTTTGAACCTAAAAAGGTAAATATATTCCTGTTTGTTGGGTTTTCTATATTAGCCACAAAATCATTAAAAAATGGAGCTAAAACACCAGCAAATAAGTGTGCAATACTGACAGACCCAAATGCAATCGCTGCAATAATCATCAAATCTGTTAAGGAAGGGTTTCGTTTTATTTTTTCGGTAAATGTTGAAACTTTTTCTTTTAAATTATCAATAGCTGAAGTATCTGCTTTAAGCCACTTGTTTATTCTTTTTCGCTTACCAATACCAATAAGTAATATTGCCATCCAGATATTGGCTATCACGATATCGACAAAAACCATTCCGCCATATAATTTCTGGTTATAACCATAAATCTCTAACATTGCGGTTTGGTTAGCTCCTCCACCTATCCAGCTTCCAGCTAATGTAGATAGCCCTCTCCATACCGCATCTGGTCCAACTCCTCCAACGGTTTCTGGTGAAAAAGCTGAAATTAATAAAATGGCAATTGGACCTCCAATAATAATACCAATAGTTCCTGTAAAAAACATAACCAATGCTTTCCAACCTAAATTAAATACTGCTTTTAAATCGATACTCAATGTCATTAAAACCAATGCTGCTGGAAGTAAATACCTGCTTGCAACAAAATACAAATTAGTGCCTCCTTCTATAACATCACCATTTTCTTTTATCGTAATCCATTCTGGAGCTATAAGTCCAACGGTTGTAAACAAAGCTGGGACCATATATGCTAAGAATAATCCTGGTACAATTTTATAGAATTTATTCCAAAACCCGGAGGTTTTAGATTCTGTATAAAAAATAAAACCCAATGCGAGCATTAAAAGTCCAAAAACAATGGTATCATTCGTAAATAATGGTGTGGTGTCTAATATTATTTCTGAGGTTTCTTGCATTTTTTTTATTTTAAAATAAATAATTTTATTGTTTTAATTAGTTTTTTCATGATGGGTAAATCTTCATCATTATATGATTTTTGATTTTCTATTAAACCGCTTTTTATTTCTTTAAATAGATGATTCATATTTGGGATGATTACTAATACTGCATCTGGTTTTGCATTTTTTAATTTTTCTGCTTCTGATACTTGAACTTGCAAATCATTATTTCCGTTAATGATAAGCACTGGAACTGTAAGTTTTGCAATTTCTATTTGAGGATTATAATTCATCCAACTAATCATAAATGGTTGGAGTGAAGGCCTAAATATAGCAGCAAGGAAAGGGCTGTAGTTTTGAGCAAGTCCATTTACACGTAAATCGTCAAAAGATTTTCGTGCATTTTCTACCAATGCAGGTGATTGGTTTTTTAATTGATCTATAACTACATCGTCAATCTCCTGACCAGCACCTGCTAATGAAATAAATTTTGAAACACTGTTTTCTTGAGCAGCTATCATTCCTACTAAAGAGCCTTGACTATGACCGATAATTATTAGTTCTGAGAATCGTTGATCTTCTTTAAAAAAATCAACCACATTAATGGCATCTTTAATGAAATCATTAAAATCGACTTCTCTTTCATCAAAAGTTCCATCTAATACTTGTTTAAAAAACCCCTTATCATATCTGAAAGTTGCAATATTTTTATGATAAAGCCCTTCCGCTAAATATTTTAAAGAATTGTTTTTTAAATTTTTTTGATTTCCGTCCCTATCGGTTGCGCCAGATCCTTGAATTATGATTGCTAAAGGAATTTTTTTTTTATTTGATGGAATTAGTAATGTTCCATTAATGTATGACTGAATACTTAGATCTTCTGAATTAAAAGTTGTGTTTTGAGCAGGGATTATTTCGAAAACAAACAAAAATAACAAAACCAAGTTTAACTTCATTTTAATGATAAATTTTATAAATTTCAATATATAACTTTTTTCAATTTTAACATTGAATTGTTTTTTATAATATGTTATTAATAACTGTAATAGTATCTTTGTATTAAAATAATTCACCATGAAAAAAACGGCTATCTTATTATTATTCATTTTTCTGAACTCGTATGTATCACATTCTTCAGATGATTGGGGTAAAACAGGACATAGGGCTACCGGTGAAATTGCTGAAAAATACCTTTCTAGAAAAGCAAGAAAAGAAATTAATAAACTATTAGATGGGCATTCAATTGCCTATGTTTCTAATTACGGTGATGAAATAAAAAGTGATAAAAATTATAGAAAATTTAGTCCTTGGCATTATGTGAATTTTCCTTTCGATAGCAGTTACGAAGTTCATCCCAAAAATGATAAAGGTGATTTAATAATTGGAATAAATACCTGTATTGAAGTTTTAAAAAACAGTGATTCCTCAAAAGAGGATAAAGTATTTTATTTAAAAATGTTAATTCATTTTATGGGAGATTTACACCAACCTCTTCATGTTGGAATGGCAGATGATAAAGGAGGAAATGATTTAAAAGTAAAATGGTTTAATAATGGAACTAATTTACATGTTGTATGGGATTCAAAAATGATTGATAGCTACGGAATGACTTATACCGAAATAGCAATTAATGAAAATAGTTTATCTAAAGAAGAAATAAAGGATATAGCAGGAGGGACCGTAATCGATTGGATGTATGATAGTAGATCTCTTTGTGAAGATGTTTATGATAATATTGAGCCAGGAGCAAAATTAAAATACAGGTATTCTTATGATTATATGAATACCGTATTATTACAATTACAAAAAGGAGGAATTAGATTAGCAAGCATTCTTAATGATATATATGCTAATTAAACATACAAATAAACCCAGTATATCAATAGTAATTGAAGAGGAATTCTTAAAATTAAAATCCATATAGGGAGTTTTAAGGAAGCTTCTTTATGTATTAACATATGAACATGTATTGGTATAAAGAGTATCAATAATACTAAGATACCAATTGCACCGATATGCTGACTTTCTTGCGTAATTAGCATCAAGCCAAAAATCATTTCCAATATACCAGTGGCTAGCACTAAACTGCTATGCGCTGGAATATACGAGGGCATTATTTTTTTATAAATTTTTGGTATTCTAAAATGATTAGCTCCACCAAGAATAAATAATAAAGCTAATACGTATTGATGCCATGGAAACATAAAATATATTTTCTTTAAAAATACAAAAAAAACCTCTTTTTCAATTAAGAAAAAGAGGTTTGGATTTTAAGCTTTAAAATGATTATTTAATCATATCAAAACTTCGTTTTATAAAGGTGGTTAATTCTTCACCTTTTAAAAGGTTTTGCGATAAACGTGCTAAATCTAATGCTTGATTAACCAAACGCTCTTTCTTTTTTGCAGTTTTAGTACTTAGTATTTCGCCAATTAATTCATTATTGGTATTGACTACTAAATTATACATATCTGGCATATTACCCATCCCAAACATACCGCCGCCGCCGCCGGATTGTTGCATCTCTTTCATACGTCTCATAAACTCTGGTTGTGTGATGATAAATGGATTGGCTTTGCTATCCATAGCTTCTAATTGAACCGTAAATTTACCTTGAGGA
>Ga0209713_10001610_pt1 | contig 13657 bp, 2 predicted proteins | sample ArcOceMetagenome_3_FD_187444 | JGI IMG/M metagenome (GOLD analysis project Ga0209713, IMG submission 187444) | Marine eukaryotic phytoplankton communities from Arctic Ocean - Arctic Ocean- Svalbard ARC20M Metagenome (SPAdes) (version 2) | ecosystem: Environmental > Aquatic > Marine > Oceanic...
CACGATGTTGAAACTGGGCGGGGTAATTATTAAGTCGTCGGAGTGACGGGGATCGCTCGGCCCCATGAGCGGACATTGTGGGGGAGTCACCCCGAGCAGTTTGGAGTAATGAATCGACGTTTCGACCAACACGCCCCCCAACCTCCCCAGACCTCCCCCTGGTGGGCAGGCGTGGGAGCGCCGGATCGGGCCCAATAGAGTCGCCCAGAGCGCCGCGCGAGGTCGCGTGGCTCGCGCGGGCATGTGCCGTTGGCATGCGACGCTCGGGGTCCAGCAGAGAGCTCGCCATTGCGGCTTGCCGGGCCGCACAGCAGGAGCCGAGGGTGCCCAGAGTCGAGTTCAGGATGAAAAAAATGACTTCAGCGCTTCGGCCCGCGTTGTGTGCGCCTGGCCCGCGGAGGAACGTGGGAAGTTGTCCGGCCGCGAAATACGCACGTGGGCCGGAGATACGAGCTATGCAGTGCGCATGCTGCAACCGTGGCAAGGGGCGTGCGCGGGGGGCGCCGTGGCTCGCCGGGGAGTCGCGCACCTCTACTCGCGCTTGGCAGGCGTACTCCCCAGCTCCTAAAGAGAAGACGCGCGCATGCGCGCGATGTCCTTTCGACCGCCTATCGGCACCCAGAGCTGCCTCCTGTCGCTCAATCCTGCGCACGGGGCATGGGTAGGATGACCATGAGGTCAAGTAGGCGATGCTTCGAACGGCCCAGGCGTACCGTACCGACCCACTGCGTCAACCCGTGCATCAAAGTCGGGCCTCGGAGGCCACCGACCCGTCGCCGCCGTGCGGTGCTCCCACTCACCGGAGCAGTGGCACGAGGAGGCCCATGGGCACGCCGCAGCACACTTACCTACCTCGCACCATCGCTAGTCATCGTGTCGACGGCGCGGCGCCATCGGTAGCTCAGCACGAGCGTACATTAGCCCACTGCGCTGCGCATCTGGTCGCACTGCGCATGGCCGGAGAGCCGCGCGTGCGGCCTTCGCAGCGCGGAGGTTTTGATGGAATCAGCGGATCGGAGACGGTGGCGACCCCGCCCCGACCCCCCTGAAGCTGGGGGAACCACCAGATCAAAATAGATCATCCAGACGCAAGCGTAATAGAGCTCGCAGGCGGCACCGCTGAATTTGGCTCATTTTGGCGCTGGTTTTCAGTATTTTTGACGGGCTGAAACGGCCGGTGACACCGCGATCGATGCGGAAACCAAGAGCCCTGTAGTCAAGCCGAGGTCCTATCTGGTGCCCACAATCTATCAAGATCTATCAACTCACTTTTCACTACTCAGCAAGGGGTTTCAACATCGTGGTCGGGCGGGCCTGTGGTGAGGAGAGAGGCGGGTTGGTGGGGGTGGGCCAGGTGTGGAGTGCGCACCTCTGCCGCCTGCGGTGGTATTGGCGTCTTCGACGGCGGCATCGGCATCGGCGTGGGCGGCCAGCTGCTCGCGCCGCTGCTGGCGGACCCTCAACGTGCGCGCGCGGAGCCACGCGTCCTCCGGGCCGCGCGACGCCTCCCAGCGCATCCGCGAGCGAAAGTCGGACACCGGCCGCGGCACGCCGCCAAACTTGCTGAGCAGCCTCTGCACCATCTTCAGATTCGGCATGGCGTTTTTATTGCCGATCGTCGCGTTGGCGGCGAGCGGGAAGACCGACTCGATCAGCCGCCGGCTGCGCGAGCGCCACCGCTTTGGCGCGCCGTCGCCCGCCGCGGCGCCACCGCCGCGCTCGGCCGCCTCCATCTGCGCCTGCAGCCGCGCCCCGAGGTCGTCGGGCAGGTCGATGTCGAGGGCCGGCAGGAGCGTCTCCGTCACCAGCCGGCGCACGTCGACGTCGACCTGCTGCGGGTCGAAGGCACGCAGCGCCGTCAGCAGCGCGCGCGAGCCGGGGCTGTCGCGGGCGAGCTCGGCTGCCGCGACGAGGCGGTCGTGCAGCTCGTCGACGAGGTCGGCGTCGTCGTCGTCGGCCGCGCCGTCGACCATCATCGAGTCCTGCGCCGTCGCGGCCGCCTCCGACGCGGTGGCGAGGGCGCCGTCGACGTCGGGAACGGCACCACGCAGCCGCTCCGCCGCAGCGAGCATCACGAGACGGAAGCGCATCGGCGCGGCGTCCACCTGGCAGCCCCCCGCCTCCGCGAGGCCCTCGAGCGCGCGTGCGTGTTGCTCGACGACGACGGCGGCCACCTCCTTGCCGCGCTGCGCCATCTGCAGCCGGCGGAGCAGCGGCACCTCCGAGGTGAGGCGCTCGATACTATGGAGGAGGGCGGCGGGCGGCGGCGCCGCCTCCTGCGAGAAGGCGTCGGCGACGGCGTCGAGACAGGCCGGGCAGAGGTGGACACCCGCCGCCAGCTGGCGCAGCTCGCCGTTGACCGAGGCGGCGGCGCGTTGCTCCAGGGCCGCCTCGCAGCAGCTCCGATGGCACGCAGCGTCGCCGCAGCGTCGGCAACGGAAGAGAGGAAGGTCGTTCGCGCGTTGGCAGTAGGCGCAGAAGCGGAGCGGCGCGGCCGCGTCGCCACGGCCATTGACGTCGCCACCGTCGCCACCGCTGACGTTGCTGCCACCGACAGTGCTGCTAGAGCCGCCGCAACCGCCCACATTGACGCCTCGCGGAAGCACGCGCGCCGGTGCGCCAGCCGCCAGCGAGCCCATCGTCGCCAGTAGGCCCAAGTTTCCCACCGGCTGCGTTGGCTGCGTCGGCTGCGACGGTTGCGAGGCATCGCCGCCGTCGACCATGTCTGCGGCCGACACGAGCTGCTCAATTGGCCGCCATCGGGTGAGCTCTGGCGCGGCATCGTCGTCGCTGCCGCTGCCGCCGCCGCCGTCGCCGGCTGCGCTGCTGGGGCCTGCACCTGCGCTGCTGCTGCCGGCACCGCCGCTGCTGCCGGCACCGCTGCTGCCGGCACCGCTGCTGCCGGCACCGCTGCTGCCGGCACCGCTCCTGCCGTCGCTCCTGCTGCCGCCGCGGCCGCTCTCCGCCTCGCCGACCTGCTCGTCCGCAAAGGACACCTTTGCGGCCGGCTTGCGCCGCACGCCCTTGCGCGCCGTCGTCGCGCGCCGCGCCGCACGCGTTGGCCTCTGGTCGCGCCGAAGTCGGCCGAGCGCGCTGCCGCGGTCTGGCTTCAGCAGCCAGCCCATCTGCTGCCACGTCGCTACGACCGGCGCCTCCTCGAGCGCCTCCGCCAGCTGAGCGAGGTCGTGCTCGGCGCCCAGCTGGTCGCCAGGGCTCGCCGCCAGCAGGCGGCCGCACACCGTCTCGAGCGCACCCAGCACGCCGCGCAGCTCGGCCGTCAGGTGTGGCGAGCGCAGCAGCCGCATCGTGAGCTTGCGCCAGAACTTGACGTCGGCGAGGCGCGTCGGCGTCGGCAGCGCCGCCATGTCGCGCCCGACGCGCGTGCGGAGGCGGTTCAGCTCCTGAAGCAGCCGCTGCGCGCGCTCGTCGTCCTCGAGCGCGCCGAGCAGCTCGCCGAAGAAGAGCACCGCCTCCTCATAGAGCTCCAGCTGCAGCAGCGCGTCGGGATGGCCGCCAGTCGTCACGCGCCGCACGCCCGGCGTGATGACGACAGTGTCGGTGCTGCCCGTCGGCAGCGCGCGGTTCGGCACGGGGTCGCCGAGCCTGGCGCTCGGCTTGCGGCCCCAGTTGGGGTCGCAGGCGCCGCCACGCGCCGGCTTGTGGCCTATGGTGGTGATCGCGGTGGGGAAAGAGCGCGCGCTGCTCCGGCCGCCCTGCTTCACAAACGGCGCGCCGCGGCTGTCGGTCGGCAGCGCGCCGTCGTGCGTGACGACGTGGTCGAGGAAGTGGGTTGTGATGGCCATCAGCTGCTCGAAGCGCACGGCCGGCTCGAGCATCGCGAACCGCGGCGACGCGTACAGCTCGTGCACAAAGGCCACCGTGACGTCGGCGTGCGCGTCGCGCTGCTCGCCAGCGCGCCGCTCGCGGCCGCGCGGCTCGAGCGACGGCCGACGACGCCGCGGGCCCGCTGCCGCTCCTTCGCCGCCGCCGTCGTCGCTGTCGTCGGCGGCGGCGTCGTCGTCGCTGCGGCTGTCGGTGTCGCTGCCCTCCCCCGCAGAGGGCGGCGGCGAGGGCGGCGGCGGCTTCGGCGGTGGCTGCTGCTGGTCCACACTGCTGGCCGTGGCGTCGGGGTGGTAGAGCGGCGCGAGGAAGGCGGCGTCGCGCTGCGCGGCGGGAGCTTTGCGCGACCGATCGGCCGCGTCCAGCACTGCATCGAGCATCAGCGCGCCGCCCCACTCGGCGCGTTGGCCTGCGCCACGGGCGGGCTGCACTGCAGAGGGGCCCCACCATTTCGCACGCCGAGCCACACCCTCCGGCTCGGATTCGGATCCGGTACTGGCGCCGAGCAAGCCCGGCATTAGCCCGTCGGAGCTCTCGGCATCCGCCGCGCTCGCGACCGGCGTGGGCGCCACCTCCTCTCCCACCTGCGCGCGGCAGGCCACGGTGAGCCTGCCCGCCGCCGGCCGGACCCGGCGCGCAGCTGCCGCAGCCTGGGCGTTCTGACGCGCGCTAGCCGCGCTCTGCCGACGTGAGCCATCGGCACTCGGTGCCACCAGCACGCCGGGCGCGTGCGCCACCGCCGCGCCGCGCTCGTGGCCAGCGCCGCCATCGGTCGGCATGAGCAGCGCCAGGAGCGCCGCCGTCAGCATGCAACGCGCGCGGGCGCGAGACCTGCGCGACGGGCGGTGGGCGGGTCGATATCAAGGCGGCCGACGTGCGCGAGCGCAGGTTTTGGGACCGAAGGGCGCGCGCGCTAGCGAGGGCCGCGCGTTCAAGGACCACCTGTCGAGCTCTGGCGCTGGGTGCCCGCGTACGTCTGCCAACCGCGTCGGCGCAACCGCCGCGCCCCGCATCTCATGGCTACAGTAACGAACACGGCTTCTTTCGAGAACCTACGTCTCGCGTCGCCGACGGGGCAGCTCTCATGCGGCCCGAGACGCGCGAGTCGACATTCAAGGAGGCGGTGGCGTCACTGATCGCCTCGTCGCGGCGCCTCGCCTCGGCCGCGGCCAAGCAGGCCCAGCGCGAGCGAGAGATCCAGGAGCTGTGCAACAGCGTGTGGGAGGTCGAGCAGAAGCAGTACTCAGTGTCCGGCAAGTGCGGCCCGGACCAGCAGTACACCGTGACCCACCAGTACACGCAGAATCTGGCCGCGCTTAATGCCGCCAAGTTCGGGGCGCTCCAGGCCCACATGCGCGAGCACCTCAAGTTTGCGGCCTCGGAGCTGGCATCAGCCCTGTTCGAGCACGCGCTGTGCGAGCACCGCCTCCTCGCGTTTGCGGAGAAGCACCTCCTCTCGGCCGGTCTCCCGCCGCCAGAGCTGCAGCGCCTGTTGCCAGTCATATTCACGGCGCTGCAGGCCGGCGGGGACCTCGACCCGCGCTCCCTGCCAACACTCCGCCGGCAGGCGCTCATCCTCGGCAGCCAGCTGCTCCACTCGGGCGACAGCACGGCCGACCTGCTCGAGGGCGGCTCGTCGTCGCAGCACGCCGCCGCCGCTGCCGCCACCGCGCCGCCATCCACCCTCGACATGCTGCAGCTGCTCTGGCAGGGCCACGGCTGCGCGTGGGCGGCGCCGCTGCTGCAGCCGTCGGTCGAGGACCTCGTTGGCACGCGCTGGCTGTGGTACCTGCTCGTCAACCAGCCGGCGGAGACGGGCGCGCTGCCCACCGAGGAGGACCTGCGTGCCTTCGTGGGGCAGGTCGTCTGGTCGGAGCTGCCGCGGCTGCCCGCCAAGGACGTCGAGGCCTACGTGGTGCAGCCGGTGCAGCGCTCGATCCGTCGCTTCTGCGAGGCCAACCAGCTGGGGATCGTGCTGCTGCTGGCGGAGCTGCTGACGGCGGTGGCGGTGGCGCATCCGAGCCTCTGCCACACGGCGCTCGCCGCGCTGACGCGCTCGACCGTGCACACGGCGCTGATGACCGCGCCGCTGCTCGCGCTGTGGCCGTGGGGCTCGCTCGAGCCCGACGCGCTCTGGCAGTGCTTCTGCGAGCTCTACCGCGTGCCCGCGACGCGGCTCGCCGACTTTGCGCAGCACCACCCGCTGCAGCAGGACGCGCAGCAGCACGAGTTCCGCGGTTTCCAGCTTTCGCGCTCCTCCGCTGCGCACGAGGGCTACGAGCGCCGCCCGACGCTCGCGTCGGCCAACGACCTCGTCCGCTTCCCGATGGTCACTCTGCTGCGCCGCCTCGCCATCCACGCCACGCCGCCGCCGTCGCTATCGCCCGCCGTCGCCCCCGCCGGTGGTGGCGGCGCGCTGTCGCCACCGCTGTCGCCAGTGTCGCTCGCGGCGACGGCGGCGCGCGAGCTCTTCGGTCTGGCAGTGATGCACGAGCCGGCCGACGACGCCGCGGCCATGACGCTGCAGCAGGAGGCGAGCGCCAACCTGGCGGCGCTGTGCAAGCTGCTCCCCGCGCTGCTGGCGCCGCTGCTCGGCGACGTCTCGACTCGGCTGCGCGAGCTCGCCGCGTCGCCGGCGGCGCACACGCGGCTGCTCACCACCCTGGCGACGCTGCCCCTTGGCTCGTGGGCCGTCGACGTGGAGCAGCTCGACGTGATCGGATCGCTGCTCAGCGCCGGCCAGCTCGGCGGCGGCGGCGAGGGCGCGTCGGCGTCGTCGTCGTCGGCGATGCTCTCGCCGGCGATCCGGGTCGACGTGGGCGCCGGCAACGGTATTGCGCTCGCGCTGAGCGGCGAGGCGGCCGAGGCGGCCGAGGCGGCCGAGGCGGCCGAGGCGGCCGAGGCGGCCGAGGCGGCCGAGGCGGCCGAGGCGGCCGAGGCGGCCAAGGAGGCGGCCGAGTTGAAGCGCCTCGTCGACCTCGCGCTGGCGCCGCCCGCGACGCACGTCCTCGCGGGCGAGGCGGCTAAAGAGGGCGCGCTGCGTGTTAAGCTCGGATGCGCCGTCTTCGAGAAGGTCGATTGGGCGCTGGCGGCGCCGCGCGTGCGCGAGCGTGCGCTGCTGGTGCTCCTCGCGTGCCGCGCGCACGTGCCGCAGCTCTGGTGGTGGGACCGCGTGCTTGGGCCCAAGGGCGCGCTGCTGCTGGCCGCGCCGCTCGTCGACGCCACCTTCGAGGGGCTGATGCAGGCGCACGCCGCCGTCGCCGTCGGCGCCGACCCGGTGGTGGGCGCGCTGCCCGCGACGCAGATCTTGCTGCTCATCGCGGCGGCCGATAGGCGGCGCGACGCGGGCAGAGGTGAGGTGACGTCGCTTGTCGAGCTCGGCATGCGCTACTTCCTGTGGCAACGGCTCGGCGTGCTCATGGAGTGCCACGGCGACGGCGGTGGCGGTGGTGGCGGTGGCGGTGGCAGCTTGCTCACGACGGCGGTGGTGGGTGTGCAGGGGCAGGGGCAGGGGCAGGGGCAGGCGACGCGGCTGGTGCTGCAGCGGCTGCTCGAGAGCCTCGCGCATACGCCGCACGAGGTGCCGCATGAGCTGCCACGCCTCGTGTGCGAGTACATGGGCCGCAGCGAGGCCAACCTGCAGGCGATGCGCGTCGTGATGCTCAACTCGCTCTCAGGCAGCAGCGACGGCGATGGCGGCGGCGACGACGACGCGCTCGTGCGCTGGCTGACGCTCTGGTCGGCGCTGCTCGCGCCGAGCTGCGCGATCGACGCCAACGCGGCGGCGCTGCTCGACACGCTCGTGCACACCGTCTTCGCTTCGGGCGACTTCCACGTGGGCGACTCGCCGATCGTGCCCGCGCTGATGGCGTGCAAGCTGAGCCGCGGTGTGGTGCTCGGGTTCCTCAACGGCACACCGAAGCGCCAGTGGCTCGCCTTCGCAGCGGCGCAGGCCTTCAGCCCGCAGCTGCCGATGGACCCGGTCGAGGAGCTCATCACCTCCTCCACCTCAGCCGTTGACGCGTCGTCATCGTCCGGCGGCGCGACGCCGGCACTGCTGACCGACGCGAGCCGCGCCGCGCACCGCGTGGGCGCGATGCTGCCGGGGTCGCGCAAGTACGGCAACCTCGGCGATGACAAGAAGGCCGGGCTGCTCGAGGGCGACGGTGGCACGGAGGGCGGCGGCAGTGGCGGCGGCGGCGCGCTTGTGCTGGCAGGCGACTCGGCGTGGGGCATCTCGAGCGGCTCGTCGGGCGCGGCGGTCGCCGCCGCCAGCACGGAGGCCGAGTACGCGGCGATGGGCTCGCTGGCCGGCGCGACGATGCCCGTTGGGCTCGGCGGCGTGCTCGGCGGTGCGGCGCAGAGGCTCAAGGACCACACGTCGGGCGGCGGCGGCGGCGCGTTCGGCGTCGGCAGCCGCGACGCGCTGTCGGGCTGCGCCCTCGGGCTGCTGATGGAGATTGCGATCTCGCTCGACAAGGACGTGCGCGCGCTGCTCTTTTGGGAGCGGTTCTTCGTGCTCTACTTTGCGGCGCTCAAGGTCGACGGCGGCTTCTTCCCGTCGGCGCGGCAGCGGCAGCTCAATGACCACTTCACGCGGATGGCCAAGGAGTTCGAGGCGCGCGAGCGGCGTGTGTACATGCTGTACGAGTGCTTCACGACGTGGTCGGACGAGGTCGTGCCGCGGCGCGGCGCCTTCTTCACACCCGGCTCGATCAACTCCGAGGGCAAGGAGCACTTCATCTCGATCCTCACCGCCATCTACGCGTCGCCGCACGCGCGGCTGCGCCGACCACCGAGGAGGGCGTTGGCGGCGGTCGAGGCGGTCGAGGCGGTTGAGGCGGTCGACGACGACGACGACGACGACGAGGTGAGCCTTCAGCCACTTCAGCTCGCCCCGATCGTGATGCCGATCGCCGCGGCCGAGGAGGCGACGGACGAGGTGAGCGGGGTGGAGGCGGCCGAGGTCGCCGAGGCGGTCGAGGTGACGGCCGGGCTTGCGCCGCTCGCCGCGCTGCCGGCGGGGCTGCGACGGATGGTCGAAGGGTCGGGCAACGAGGCGTGGTCTCATGTCGACGCGCCGGCGATGCTAGTGGCGCTGCTGCCTGCGCGCGTGCCGCCGCCGACCGACGCCGATATGCTGGTGGGCGCCGACGCGGGGCTCGAGGCGCAGCAAGCGCAGCTGGCGCTCGTGCAGCGGCGCCTCGTCGAGCGCGTCGAATGGCAGACGGCGGCGGGCGGCAGCGGCGCGCTGCTCGACCGTCCGGCCGACGGCGACGGCGGCTGGGAGGAGCTCGGCACGCGCGCGCTGCAGTTCCGCTCGTGCCTGCTGTCGGTGTACGCGGCGGACGCCGAGTACCTTGCGCTTGTGCAGCAGCTCAACGTCAACCAGCGCTCGGCTGAGTCGAAGAAGGTGATGGTGCGCCACCCCGAGTGCGAGCAGCCAGTCATGTTCATCGTGCCGCAGGTCAAGGTGGTGCCCGGACCGCCAGAGGTACGCGAGCGGCTGCAGACCAACCGCGGCGGCTTCGTCGGGCTCCACACGACAATCCGCGAGCTGTCGGCCGAGTTTGCGTCGTACGCGTCGCACCTCGAGGCCATCGTGCGCTCGATGCACCTCGACGTGCCACTCGGCGCGCTGGCGTCGCCCGCCGCCGTCGCCGAGCAGGTGGAGAAGGAGCGCGAGACGCGCCACCTCGCTAAGCTGCCCGAGCACGCGCTGCGCGCCGGCGCGGTCGAGCTCTTCTTCCTGCTATTGCCGGTGGCGCTCGGCTATTCGCTGCCGCCGAGCCTCGCGCCGCTCGGCGAGATGCTCACGTCGCTCCTCGGCGCCATCGGCGCCAAGTTTGTGGCGGGGAACGCCGACGTGCAGAAGCGGCTGCTGATCAGCATCGTCGCCGGCCGCACCGCACCGCCGCCCGAGGGCATCCCGCCACAGCGCTTCCAGCCGCCGCAGCAGGCGCCTCCACAATGGCCGCCGCACACCACCGAGGAGGAGGAAGCGGCGGCGGCAGTGGCTGCAGTCGAGGTAGCCGAGGCGGCCGAGGCAGCGGCCGCTGCGGAGGCGGCCGAGGTTGCGGAGGCGATCGCGGCTGCCGAGGCTGCCGAAGCGGCCGAGGCGGCGACAGTGGGGGGCGAGGCTGCGCAGGGCGGCGCGGCCGCGCCGGGAGGGGCGGCGTCGGTGGCGGCCGGTCCAACCGCGGCGCGCGTCGACACCTCGGGGCGTTTGAACGTGCCTCTCCTCGAGCAGAGCGCCGAAGCCGATGCGCGCCCCGGGTCGTACCAGCCACCTGACGCCGATGCCAGCGCGGCTGCGCCCGGCGGCGGCGTTGGCGACGCTGGCGCTCGCGCCGTGGCGCGTCCCATCAGCTCGGCTCCAATCGGCGGCGGCGGAGCCTCCGCCGCCGCCGCCGCCGCCGCCGCCGCCGCCGCCGCCGCCGCCGCCGCCGCCGCCGCCCCGCCGGAGCGCGTGCAGGTGCGGCTTCCGGCGTCGGTGCGGCCGGGGCAGCAGTGCTCGGCGCGGCTGCCAGACGGCAAGACGATCATTTTCCCTGCGCCGGCCAACGCGACTGGAAACATGATGGTGCAGGTGGAGGTGCCGCCTGAGCAGCGCTGGCCAGCGGCGGGGGCGTCGGGGGTGCAGCAGCCCGCCCCCTCGGCCGTGCCGCCCGAGCCGCAGATCGACCCAGCGGCCGAGGCGGCGACGCTGGCGCGGCTGCCAGCCGGTTGGATCAAGCCGCTGCTGACGCCCGATGTGCTGCTTAACCAGGAACGTTCCGCCGAGTTCGTGCAGCTGCTCAACGTGCTCGCTGAGGCGCGCCTCGACCGGCTGGCGCCGGGCGACATCGAGACGATCCTCTCCTGCTTTGACGTGGAGCGCTACTTGGAGCGAATGCCACTCGCGCGCTCCGACATGAGCAAGGCCGAGCAGACGGCGCTGCATGGCACAGAGGAGATGACGCTGCTCGCGCTCACCGTCGAGCAGCTGCTCAGCTCGGCGCCGCTGCGGCCGCTCGGCGAGGCCTTCGTGCGGCGCATCTGCAAGGCGGCCTTTCCGCACAATCTCCGATTCGCGCTCGAGGCGACGCTCGCGGCGGTGGCGTCGGGCTCGCTGCCGCCGAAGTGGCACGAGCTCTTCTCAGCGCTGCCGTTTGACCGGCTCGAGCTGCGGCAGGCGGCGCGGCTGCTGCACGCGCTCAATTCGCACCTGCCGCTCCACGCGCAGCACCTGCACGGCGCGACGGCGCTCGCGCACGCGCTCCTCCTCTCGTCGCCGCACATGCCGTCCGACCTCGCCGACGAGATCGCCGCGGGCGACGATAGCGTGCCGCACGACGGCGCGGGGTCGCTCTGGTCCGAGTTCCTCGCCTTCTTCATCGGCGCGCTGCAGCCCAAGGGCGGCGCGCCGCTGACGGACGAGGCCTTCGCACAGCTGCTTCAGCTGCTCTGCCAGCTCGTCAACTCGACGCCGGCGCTCGTCGACAAGGCATGGTACTTTTTCGTCGACATGCTCGCGCCCGCGGCGCAGGCAGTCGCGGTGCACCACCTGCACGCGCACCTGTCGACGCTGCCGTGGCACAAGGTGACCTGCCACATCCACGACGTCGACTTCGTGCCGCAGATGCTGCAGCTGCTGCCGCAGCTGCCCGAGACGGTGCCAATGATCTTCTCCAAGGTCGACTGGCTCGCCTACCTCACGCAGCTCATCTTGTCTGCCGCCGCCGACGGTAACGCGCCGCAGCCGCAGCTGTCGGCGCTCCTCCGCCTCGCGTGCGAGCTCAACGTTGTCAAGCCATCTGCCATCTCGAGCGCGGTGCGCCTCGCGCTGCTGGGCGAGGGGCCGAGCGCCGGCGCCCTCGACGCGCAGCTCCGCCAGCTGCACGCGCAGGTGTGGGCGCTCGCCGAGCCGCTCTCGCTCGCGCAGACCTTCGACGGCAGCGCGCTGCTCGCGCCGCTGCTGCGCGGCGACGTGTCCGACGAGCCAACTGAGCGGCTCGTCGAGAACGCGGCGCTGCTCTTCGCCGTCGCCAAGCGCACGCGCCACCCCGCGCCGCTCGCCGCGGCGGTGCTCGAGGCGCGCTCGCTGCTGTACACGTGTCTGTGTGACGCGGGCAGGCTCCTGTACTGGCACTTTCCGTTTGCGCAGCACACCGCGCTGCTCTCGGGCGTCCTCGTGCCCGGCGCGCTCGCGCTGACGCGCACCGAGCCGATGCCGCACGAGCACGTCGCCACGGCGGTGCGCGCGCTACTCTCGGCGTGCGACACGGCGGTCGGCGGCGAGGCGCACGCGCCCGAGCGCGGCCTCGCCTTCCCCAACTCACAGGAGTCGCCCTTCCCGCCCTTTGCGCGCCCCGAGCCGTACGATGCGCCGCCGCCGCGCGCCGTGCCGCCGCCGCCCGCCGCGTCGGCGGCCACGACCGTCGGTGCCGCCTCCGCCGCCGCCCACGCCGCCGTCGCCGCCGCATCACACGCCCCTCGGCGTGGCTTCAGCGCGATGAGCTCGATGCTGCCGGCGCGGCTGCAGAGCGCAATGCCGAGCGCGCTGCAGCCCAGCAGCGCCACGCAGAGCGCCGAGGCCGCTGCCGCCGCGTCAGCGGCCGAAGCGGCGGCGGCGGACGGGCCGGTGCTGTCAGAGGCGGAGGAGGCCTTCAACGATCTCGCTGCCAAGATGCAGTCGCTCGTCGTGCAGTTCTGCCGCGGCACCTCCAAGGAGGTGGCGCTCGTCGTGCTCGGACTGCTGCCGACGACCGTCCGTGGCGGCGGCGGCGTGCTGTGCCGGCTGATGGAGGCGGCGCTGCAGAGCTTCCTCTCGCACGCCGGCCTCGAGGCGGTCGCGGCGGCGACGGGCGCGTCGCTCGACTTTGTGAGCGAGCCACTCGCCGTGCTGGGCGCGGCGGTCGCCTCGCAGCCGAGCCTCACCGTCGGGGGCGCGATGCTCGAGTGCGTCGCGCAGGAGGCGCCGCTGACGCTGCGCGTGCTGCTCTCGCTGCAGATCTCCGTCGCCGACGGCGCCTCGCCGATGACGTGGATGCCGGCGGCGATCGCGTGCGTGCGCGGCGCCGCGCACTGCCGCGTCTCGCCCGCGCGCGAGTTCGAGCTGTTGCCGCTGTGGTTCTTCGTCGTCGAGCTCGTCGCGCACGAGGCGTGGCTCTCCGAGTACTCGGCGGCGAGCGACGCGCTGCAGAGCTTCTCGAAGGCGGTGCAGGGCGCGTCCGCCCTCATCTCGGCCGCCACGTTCTGGGAGAGCCTCGGGCGCGACGCGCCGCCGCCGCTGCAGTCGGCGGCGATGCAGCTCGCGGCGCGTGCGGTGCTGCTCTACCTCAACCACGCCGTGCTCGCCAAGGCCAAGGGCCACCTCACGCTGCCGGTGCGCGTCACCTTCAGCGACGCCTCGCCCGAGCTGCAGGCGCAGTCGGCGGCGCTGACGCGCTGTGCGACGCAGCCCGCCTTCAAGACGGGCTTCGAGTCCTTCTTCGGTGCGATGGAGCGGATGCTGCGCCTCGGGACCGCCGTGCCACTCGCCGAGTACAAGCGGGAGGTCGTTAGGACGCTGCTGCCAATGGCGCCATACCTCGCCGGCATGTAACCGACAGGGTCCGAAGAACGCTGATCCTGTGTAGATGACGAAAACGGACGATGCCACCCTTCCGTCTCTCGCAACGGTCTCGCACCGCTACTAATTAATTAACGACACACATAACCCATTCTCGCACCATAGAGACTTCGGGAAGAATTTGAATTAGAAGAGGGGGCGTGGTGCACGCCGAAGCGAACAACCACTCCCCACTTACCCCCCTAAACAACAAACAAAATAAGG
>Ga0209713_10001611_pt1 | contig 13653 bp, 3 predicted proteins | sample ArcOceMetagenome_3_FD_187444 | JGI IMG/M metagenome (GOLD analysis project Ga0209713, IMG submission 187444) | Marine eukaryotic phytoplankton communities from Arctic Ocean - Arctic Ocean- Svalbard ARC20M Metagenome (SPAdes) (version 2) | ecosystem: Environmental > Aquatic > Marine > Oceanic...
CACCCTGCAAAAACTGCTCCGGGACCCCTCCACCATGCCCCCACCATGCCCTCACCATGTCCCCACCATGCCTCACGCGGGCTTCTTGATTTTCGCCACGAAATCATACGACCGGTCTGCAACGCGCTTCCGGCCGCGCTCCTGGTCTGCGTCGCAGTTGTTACAACGCTGTGTCCCGTTCGGTCTCTGCGTCGTCCGCCTTGACAACCACGCGCTGAACCTCGCGGTCTCGAAGCAGTTTTGACACTGCACGCACTTCCAATATCCCCGCTGCGTTCTCGCTCCCTTCACGCATTCTTCACACTTGCGATGCTTGTCGGCGACGTTCTTCCACATCCGCCCAGAGAATGCGGCCTCCTGTTTTTCCTCGCCGCACGCCTTGCAGCATTTCACCTTCTTCGTTCTCGCTCCCTTCGCGCATTCTTCACACTTGCGATCCTTGTCGGCGACCTTCGTCCACATCCACTCAGAGAATGCGGCCTCCTGTTTTTCCTCGCCGCACGCCTTGCAGCATTTCACCTTCTTCGTTCTTGCTCCCTTCGCGCATTCTGCACACTTGCGATCCTTGTCGGCGACCTTCGTCCACATCCACTCAGAGAATGTGGCCTCCGACTTTTCATCGCCGCACGCCATGCAACATTTCACCTTCTTCGTTCTTGCTCCCTTCGCGCATTCTTCACACTTGCGATCCTTGTCGGCGACCTTCGTCCACATCCACTCAGAGAATGCGGCCTCCGACTTTTCATCGCCGCACGTTATGCACGATTTTGCCTCCTTCGTTCGCTCTCTCTTCACGCAGTCGTCGCACTTGCGATCCTTGTCGGCGACCTTCGCCCACATCCACTCAGAGAATGCAGCCTCCGCCTTTTCCTGGCCGCACGCCATGCACGACTTCGCTTCCTTCCGTTTCCCATTTCTTTTCTTCTCGTCCCTTTCGGCCGCGGCTCGCTCGACGCACTCCATGCACTCTCGCGGCCTGGGCCTCTCTTCCCACATGGAGTCCGAATACAAGTCCCGCGGCTTCTCCAAGCAACATCTCGAACACTTTTTCCGTTCCACCTCTCCCGCCCGGCGCTTCTGCTCCTTGTTCTCCGTCCTCTTGCACTTGTCGCATAAGCGCGCCTCGTCCACGAAGTCGCGCTTCGCAAAGTGGGTGGCGAGTTTCGCTTCTTTGCAGCGACCGCACGTGAGGTGCTTCTTCAGCTCTTCGCACTCTGCGCACATCCCCCCTCTACAACGGCTGTTCCCTGCCAGCTCCCATTGATACTGCGCGAATGCCTCTTCGTACATTCGAACGTCGCACACGCGGCAACTCCTTCTCTCGGGGCAGTCGACGCAACGCCGCGTCGTCAACTTCGACGGGTGGTGCTGAGATGCGTGGAATGCCTCCAGGCACTTCCATAGACCACACTCCATGCATTGCCACGGTGTGCCGGACCTCTTCTTATCTTCCAGGCACACGCTGCATACGCGAAGCCCGTCTGCGCGGCTCCACTGCCCGACCGTCGGGTACATGTTCTTGTACTTCGTGCATCCGCAGACCGCGCACCTGCCGGACGGCATGAACTCCTTCTCTATCGCCTCCCAGTCCAAGTCTTCTCCGCGCAACGTGCGCAGCAGTAAGCCCGGGCCCTTCCGTGCGTCCTTATTCTGATACGGCGCAATGTCGAAAGTGCGAAAGATCAGCATGTCCTCACGGCGCTGCACCCGCGTCAGTGCCACGTAGCTCGACAGAGGTGACGTGCCCCCGCCGATGCTCAGGTCCACGATGACACCTTGCTTGAACGTTTGCCCCTGCGCCGCATGAGCCGTCACCCCGAACGCCGGAGCCAGCGGGAACTGTCGTCTTTTGATCTTCAGTCGCGGATATGGGCGACCCTTGTCCACGAACCAATCCTTCTTTTGCGGAACCACCGGGTACAAGCCGGGCGTTTTCAAACCCTCGATCGTCCACTTGCATGGTTTCCGACCGCCCTTGCCGTCGTCGCCTTCGTCGAACAACACGAAAATCACTTTCGGGGTTTTCTTCAATATGGTCTCTCCGCCGCGCGTGACCTGATCTTGTTCCCCGTCTCCGTCGCAAATCCAGGACTGCACTCGGCCAACGCGACCGCGTAAGAGATTCTTGTCTTCGCTTCGATCGATATGATCGGTCAGAGCGACTGGCATGTCTGCTGCGATGGGCAAGAAGCCGTACAAGTCTCCACTCTCCTTGTCGTGACGTTGGAGCCATGCCATCTTCTGCTGCGGCAGATCCGGTCGCTCGCGGAGCGCCTCGGAACTCGGCGTATCCCGCGCAGGAACGTACACCATCGGCTTCCCGTGCCTGCGCGCGTACTGGGACGCTCGGAGCTTATTGGCCTCGTACTTCACGTCGTTGTTCGGGAACACACCCGGCGCGACGAGGAACTTCTCCGACTGCAGGCGCGAATCCTCGGGGCCATCCAACACGAGCCGGCGCCGCGCGCGTTCTTCTCTGCACACCTGGCACTCCTGCTGGCGGATCTCCTTCGGCGTCACTTGGCGTCTTCGTCGTTGTCCCGCTGACACCAGCGCTGCATTCCTTGCGCCTTCGCACAACTCCCGACACGCTCGATTCCCGCAACCAACGCCCCCATGCAGCCAGCTCCCCGTAACTGTGGTATCCCGGCCGTGTAGGAATGCGTGCGCGTCCGCCGTCAGCGCCCCTATACGGAATTCTTCTTGCACCTCCTTCAGCCAAGCGTCGTCGCACCGCTCGCACTCCTCCAGCTCCGTCACGCCCTGAACCCCGCAGTCGGCCCCACCCCACAGTAGGGATTGGCCATGCAGGACGGGTGGCAGGGAAGTATACTTGCGCGCCGCCGAGATGCGCTCGGTGGGGACGTCCGCAAGGAAGCCTCCGTCGGGGGGTGCCAGTTGCCAGAAGTCACCACTCAGCACGACGTTCAAGCCGCCAAACGGGCGCGGCACGCCTGCGTCTCCGCGCTTCGTCGTGCCCACGTCCCGGATGACCCCCCGCAGTTTCGCGTCCACTTCTGCAAGTAGTCTGGCGCTCACCATACTGATCTCATCGATAAATAACCACCTCCACTGGAGCACCCGCTTGGCAGTCTCGTACTGCAATTTTACATTCTCCCCCTGCTCTCCTCCCCGCTTGAAGGCCGGAATGCCGCACGCATGGTGGATGGTGTCGCCTCCTAGCAGCTGCGCCATGACGGCCTGCAAGGCAGCGATTTGGAAGTTTACCCCGATAGTCCACTTCATCAATCCCTCGAACAGCTCTTGACGAATGATTCGCAAAACGTGTGATTTGCCCGTCCCAGGGCCCCCGTGCATGCACCACTGCAGGGGTTCCCCCATGGCCGCTTGCTCTCTCCCCTCGCCATCAATCTCCTGCATTACCCGCCGCGCTACCTTCTTCACCATCTCGAACTGTTTCGCGTTCACTACGCGCCGCTTCGTGTGTTTGTCCACCCGAAACTCGAGGTCCTCCAGCCACTTTGCCACGTCATCCGATGTGGCGGCCGCGCCCGCGACGACGATTCCTCCATCAGCGTCTGTCATCCTGTCGTTCATCGACCGCTCCTTGTTCCTAGATCTTCGTGCTTCCTTGAGGACCCGATCTAAGTCACAGGCCTCCTCTGCTGGCCACGAACCTGCAACCTCGCTGAGCGGCGTTTCGCCGTCCTGGAGCCCCCACGCCTGCTGCGCGACCGCCATGCCCCCTTTCGAGTTCTCGTAGTGCGACGTGCCCCCTGCTCCCTGCCCAGCGTCTGCATCGCCCTCCTCGCTGCTGCTGTCTCCGTCGCCGTCCTTCCGTCTCTTCCCGCCCACTCGCGACTTGAGCGCCTCGTCGAGCTGATCAAAGCCCACGTCCAATTCCTCGTCGCTCACGTCTTCGTCGCTCCGTTCACCCGCTTCGTCTGCATCCCGTGGACGGACGCGGTACACACTGAGGAAGTTGCCCACGTACCGTGCGGCCTCCTTCGTCTGCACACCGCCGTCCAGCCACGCCACCATGGCCGTTTCCCACGTCGGGGCTTCGCCGCAAAGGCTCCCTGCGAACACTACGTGCTGGTCCGCCGCGTCGGGCCTCAGGGTCCACGGGTGGAAATATGTCATGACAATGCGCGCCGATCGCTCCGCTTCTCCTGGACGCCCGCGCGGCACGGGTGCTCCAAAAAAAGTTGGTGCCATGGGCCTCTTATTCCGCTTCAGAACCCACGTATGGCGAAGGTGGGCGCACCCTTCTGTGTCCGGATACGCAACCCAATCGTCGCCCCCGTCTTCCTTGACCCTGTAGTCAACCCCGGGTACCAGGTCCTCCTCCTGACTCTTGTTCCTGCCATGCTCGCGCAGTTTGTCCGTGCCCCTCTGCGTCAAGGTTGCATGATGGCGAGGGTGTTCCGCATCCCCAACTCTCGTCGGATAGGACAGCAACACCGGCGTCCAGTACGTAGCAAACTCGTACGGGGACAAGTCCCACAGGCCGGAACTCTGCGGACGCAGCCCATACAACATGCCCACGTCTCGAACAATCACCTTTCGGCGCCTCTGTTGCCGCATGTCCACTTCGGCAAACTGAGCTTTGCGACCACCTGTCGCGCGGTCTGCCAGGCGCTCGACCAAGTTCACGTACTCTCGACCGTAAAAGGCTGTGGTCTCGCACGACTTCAATGATTCCGCCGCAGTCACGTCGTTCTCTCGCGCGAAGGCCCTCAAGTTCGCACACTCCACTTGGCCTCGCACGATGCCCTTGCCGTAAGCGTCGCTCATGATTCGGTTCGCTACTCGCTTACCGATCCGATTCACGTGTTCGCCCTGCAGCTGCCTGCCGAGCTTCTCGACTCCCTTGCAACACTCTTTCACCTCGTGAAACGCCATGGGCTGCCGCTTCGTGCAGTAGTCGCAGGCGTATCCTGCCTGTGCGTCCTGCGCCATCTGCGCGACCTTGATGATCGCTGCGTCGTTGAGCTTCTTATCGCACGCTTTCCCGCACGTGCAACAGACCTCCGTGATGGGGAACCGATACGGCAGCTGCACGTCCGAATTGAATCGTTGCGCGGACAACATGCAAGGATGCGTGCCGTTCAAGCTCGCGTGATTCATCGGACCGTGTAGACTTCCCGTCCGATTCCGACGCCCTGCCTTCGGCATGTCCAACGCATCCGCCCGCCCCGGGCACACGACGATGGCGCGGTCAATGATCTGCGCCGTGCGCGGAAAATCCGCCTTACACAACTTCGGATTGTCCTTGCGACGACACGCCGGCAAGGGTACACGCTCTCCCGTCTCTTCGTTTTTCAAGTGCACGTGGTTCTGCTTCCTCTCCTGCAAGTACTGCACATCCTCGTCCAGATACGCTTTCTCCCATGCCACAGCGTCGACCTCCGCCTCCGTCTCTGTTGCTTGTGGATGCAGGGTGCGCGTTTGAAACGCGGGCCTGCAAAAGAGACCGCTCTCGGCTTTGAACTCTGGCCACGACTTCTCAGCATCCTCCAGCCTCCGATTGATGTCCTCCGCCGCCATCTGCTGTGAGTAAACTTGGCGACACACGCGACCCTTGTACTCCAAATAATCCTCCACGATCTTCTTCCCCCGGCCTTGCACGTCGTCGCGGACGACTTCGAAAACCTCTTCCAGCGGCGTGTGCTGGTGCAGGCACTGGATGAATACCTGGCAGTGAGCGTGAAGAGATCCCGTGGACTTCTGCGCCTCTATGGACACGAAGTAGGCATCCACTCGCCCGAACGCGCCACCGACGGGCTTGGCATTGCTTCCGAATAGGTCCTGGCAGGGGACCCCATCTTCTGCGTGATTGCACCGCGGACAATTCGGACACGTACGCAGCCCGAACAGGTGTCGGAGCGTCGCGTCCACTAGGATGCGGAACCCGTCCACGCTAGCCATGGGATCTCGCGCGAGTATTCGTCGGCGCTCGGCCCACGACGGCACTCCTGCCTGCGCTGCTTCCAACGGAAGGTCCAGGCGCGCCCCATCGACGTCGAGGGCTACGCGCGGCCAGTCCCGATCCCCCGCCAGCCGCGAGTGCGCTTCATCACCGGCTGCCTTGTGCACGGGGTCCTGCCGTCGCGTGCGCGACAAGCGGACCATGAGCAGGTTATGCCCCTCATCGGGTGAGAATGTTACGAATATTGGGACGCCATACCGGACCCGCAGAGCGTTCGTCTCAAAACGCATAACTCGACGAGCTTCCTGCGTACCTGGCAGGCGCCGCGACGTGTGCTCAATGTGCGTGAGGAGCTTGTGAGCGGCTTTCCCCAAACCTGGCACGTGTCGCACTTTCGTCATGTCGCCCTTTACATTCTGCTTCCTGTTGTTGACGTCCACATACTTCCCGTCTAGCGCGCGATAAATCTGCTTCGCTCCTTCGCCGATCTCCTCGGGTGTTAGCTGTTCCACCTCCCCTGTGGCGCTCGCTGACACGTACGTGAACCACGTCCTACTCAGGTTCACCGCCGATCGAAATACGAGGTTCCACGACACGAACCCGAAATGCCAATCGCGGCACAACTGGCTCTCAATGCGACGACTCATTATCCGCACCCACAGAGGCAGCTCCACCCGCGGCGCACCATTCCCCCGTCGATGACGCGGACGCTTCATGAACTCTGGGCAATCTGGCATTCCCGTGCAGTACTTGAACAGAAACGCGAACGCGACGCCGAAGTACCAGGGCTCGAACTGGTCCATCATCACGTTTCCCGTGCGCACGCGGAGGCGATCCACGCGTTTCCCCTCGCTCGTAACCTGCGCCAGCATGCCGCGCTCCAACGTCTCGCGCGACGCCTCCTCCGCGCCAGGGGCCGCGCCCTCGCGCACGCAGGCGCGCTTACATGCCCGTTCCGTCTTCCCGTCGCCACCCTCCTCCCCGCTGGAGTTCGACGTGTCGTGTGCCCCGCCGTGCACGCAATCCTCATCGAGCCGTTGCACGAAGGTCCGCACGGCCTCGATCCGTTGCGCATTGATGTCTCCCTCGTCGAAGCTGCTCTTCTCACACACCACGGCGTTTGTCTTCGTGCTCTCCAAAACCTCTGCCGCCTCCTGCACCCCGTCGGGCCGCGGCACGGGCGTCGCTGCCTTCTGCATCTGGATCTTGTCTAGCGCATCGTCCAGGGGTACCAGGCGCATGATCTCCGCTGGCACGCCTTCCTCCGGAAGCCCCATAGCCCTCTTCCGGACATCATCCATGTCCACGTTCCGGTACGCGCGATGTCCGCGCGCCTTCGCTCCCTCGATAAGACCCACGACCACTTTCCTGCGCACGAGAGCCTGGTGCACAAACGTGGCCATGCTTGCAGCCGTATCGTCGTCGCCACCCGACTTCAATATCACAGACACGATGCCTGCCAGCTCCGCCCCTGTGCGTGGCAGTGGCGGCGCATGCCCCTCCGCAGCAGTCGCGTCGGCTGCAGTCAACTGCGCTAGCAAGTCCGTCCACGGCATCGGGAACGACGTCGCGTTTCCGCGCGCCGCCATGCGGACATCGTTGCCGCCTGCCTCCATGTCGAAAGCGCGCTCCTTCCGATACCGCTTCTCCAGCGTGAAACACACCATCGACGTGATACACACTGACGCGCAGATCATTTCCAATACCGTCACCTTGCTGCTAAAAAGTTCCTCCGGCGAGTAGAATGCCATCAGGTCATTGGCCAGCGCCGCAGGAGGAAGCGCCGCTTCCCCGCGGGCGCCAGCCATCGCGTTCCCACACTCCCCGCACAACGGGGCTTCGCAACAGCTGCACGCGGTATTCTCAGAGTGCCACGCGCCGCTGGTGCATCGCATGTCCTCGGGGCAACAGAGCACCCTCACGGGCCCTTCTTGTGATGGCACGGACACGTGCCAATCGTCGAACTCCTCCATCCGATCTCGGAGATGCACGCCACTACTGCCCTCCCTGGCGGCATCTACTTGGCCGAACCGCTCCACGTACGCGTCCACCGTCATGTGCTCCCTCACAAACGCGCCTGGGAGTCCGAAAAATCCGTCCCCGTTGGGCGACACCGCGCGCCATTCAATCGGATTCCCTCTGCGGCCCTCCACGCGGGGAAACTTCCGCGCGCACACCATGCACACGAGAGAATGGACAGCGTCGTCCCGCAGACTTCGCGCATACTCGCGTAGGCATCGACGATCGATCGCCAGTGCTGCGAGAGGCGCCCCCTCGCGCACTTTCCAAGCGATGGCCTCGTTGTACGCTGACCAGTTCTGCGTCTCACATCGCTTAGCCTCGTCTTCCCCGTGGCACGGAAGCGTTGCCGCGACATCCCGAAGGACTCCGTGGTGTTCGCTAACCACATGTGCTCGGAGCTCTGCGTCGCTGGACCCCTGCCACCCGCAATCTCTGAAAGCGCAATGTGCGTGCGGCAGCACAACGGCACCGCGTGAGAAGATGGCAGCATCCTTAAGCGTCGTTCCGTGCACGGAGACCTCCGGCACTGTAGGGCGGTCTGTCATGAGCCCTGCGATCGCCCGCAAACCTTCTTCCCTACCTCCGCGGCTTCCGTCCGCGGACACGTGCCCGTTGTCGATTGCGCGGACGCGGTATACATGCGCTGCGCACGCTCTCCCTTCGTCGCCGTCTTCCACTATCCGACCTTTGCTCTGCACCGTGCCGCTCTGCCCCAGATCTCCCCCAGTGGCGTCTATCGACGCACTCCGAGCCAGCGCAGGCTTTGGGCAAGGTACCCCCTGGGAGTGTCGCGCCTCCTCGGGCGCGCTTCCTCTACCTGCGTTGCGCGCACTTCCCCGGCGCGGCACTGGGTGTGGAGCAGGCGGAGGGGGAGAGGCCAGATCGGACGGCTGCATGCAGTCGTCGTCCTGCGTACCAGACGCTGCAGCTCCGACGCCCGCATCGTCCGTAATCACCGGCGATCTCTTACCTGTGACGCGCGCTCGTTTCGCCATAGTACTCGTTCCTGCGAGCTCGGCGTCCACCCTGCCTGGCCAGCGCGCGCCCGTAGCGTCGTTCTCCCTCTGGCGCTGCACCCTTCTTCGCGAGTCCTCCGCGGCGCGCGCCCACACTGGTCTGTAACAAGTGCTTCGGATGCCCACCCCTGTCTCGTTGTATACTTCAAGTACAGTGACCCCGTTCTCCTCGGAGATCGGTTCCCCGCACAGCCATTGGCCCAGCACAAGGCTCTTCCCCTGAAGCTCCGCTCGGGAGAACGTCATGTCTGAGTTCCCGCGCGGCCCGACTTGCCCGTCGAAGCGGGAGTACGTGCGCAGGATCAACCTGTCTGGCAGCGCTACTCCTTGCATGCCGTGGTGAGTTAACGCGAATCTCACGATCTCGCCTGCATGAGCAGCCACGTTCAGCTCTCCCCCATGCGAGACCAGGTTCAGCCACGCATCCTCAACGTTCCGCAGATAGTCCAAGCACGATTCACACGCGACGCGGCGTCCTTCTTCGGACGCCAGGGCATCCCCACACCACCCTGCGTTCGACAAGAGCTGGAATATACTGTCCGCCAGGCTTGCGCTGACTCCGTGTGCGAGCGCTGCACCCACACAACGGCCCTCGCGTGTCAGGTCCGCGGCGCGCTCTTTGTCCGTCTTCGCCTCGAACACTACTTCCCCCATCAGGAATTCCATGAACTTCACCGTCCATTCTTCGACGACGCGGAACCGATCTTCCGTGTCGGGAGCACCTGCCAGAGCGTCCCACGCTTCTCCCCACCCAGGCCAACCCCGCACCCACATTTCTTGCATGACTCGCAGGAGGGGTTCCGTTTCGCCCCACGTTCTCCACAGATGAGCGCGCAGCTCCCCTGGCACGAATTCCAGACCGGGCACGTCCCACGCTTCAGGCCGTTCGCATGGGCCTCGCAGAACACGCAGGGCGCGGAAATCTGACTCTCGGATGATCCGTACCGGCGCCAAGAGATCACGGGGCAGCATGTGCACCGCCGGACCACTACCTCTTCGGGAGGCGACGCCCTGCATGACCAGCCTGTCAGGGCTCTTTTCCCGTGACGTCACTGTGGAAGGTACCACCACGTCGATCCCGCTCACACATTCCATGCTGTGTCCCCCTGCAATCCCTCGCTTGGCGGTTCTCAGCGCGGAGGGACCGCCTTCCAGTGATCCTTTCTCACCAGAGCGGCCTTCCACCCGCCTGCCTCCGCGTCCCCCCAGCCTACCAGCGTTCTGGTTACATGCAGAATACTGGTCGCGCAACGCCTGCGGTAACGTCGCATCGGTCCAGAAAGCCTGACCTGCGAGTTCCGCTCCTCGGAAATGCGTTGGCTCCTCCCACCAGAGCGCGATCCAATGAAGGAAATCGTTTTGCACGCTGCCGATACTGTAGACACAACTGCGCGCACCGGTCGGCAACCGGTCTCTGAACAAGAGGATCCCTAATTGAAGTCTATCGCTCAAACTCGCCACGTCCGTCTCGGTACCCCAATGCGCGTGCCCTGGGCGGCTCATCACGTGCGCTAATGTGCACCGGAGCTTACGCAAACCTTCGGTGCCGCCAGGTATCCGAACGTGTATGTCCTGCGACGCCCCACCGCCGCGCCGCGCGTCCGTGCGTCCGACGATGGCGACAGCGTCCCCACCGAGCTCTTCCTGCCATGCGCGGACTGTATCTGGGACGTTCCCTCGAGACGCCACCAGTTGCAGACCGCAATCGCGCAGCACTTGGAAGGGATCCCACTCGTCTACGTGGGCACCGTGGCTTGCCTGCATACACGCGGTTAACACGAAGTTCAGCACGTCCAACTCGTACCACGTGTGAAACACCTGGGCAGCTTGGCGTCGAAGCTCCAGCATGACCGCATTCTTACCTTCCGCGAAAACACTCGCAGGGATTTTCTGCAATACGTGCTGCGCTGGTTCGCCACCCTGGACTACCATACGCGCGAGGATTCCTGCGATGCTGAAAAACAAGCAGTCGCCGCCGCCTCCGAATTCGACGCCTTGGAGGTGCCCCAGCCTCCTGCCTGGGCCATTGCTCAACGCGGAAACGTAGCGCTGCAGCGTCCCCGACACGGGCGCCGGCGACCCTCGCGCCCACTGCAGCGCTGTCGTGACTGCGTCGCCGGCGTTTCTCGTGAACGCAATCTGTCCTTCTGGGCAGCGACAAGCCGTGGCGTCCATCACGGCTGGCACGCGAGATGCTCGGAGAGCTGCCCCGCGCCGCTCGCCGTCCGCGCGGGCGCCGACCTCTTGCGCGGTAGCGCAGCTTCGCGGTCCCGCGACACCGCCACCACCTGCCGCATACCGCAACCACGGAGCATGCTCCCGTGCTCCTTCCACACCGTGCATCCCGTGCCACCCTCGAGCTACGCGCGCCACATGACCCTCCGCGAACCACACGGCAGCGCCTGCACAACTGCCCCCCGCATCGCCCAGCGGCCACTTAGAAAGCGGAGTCCCTTGCATGAAGTGAGCCACACTTTGCGCCTCGTACACCCATACGTACGTCTGTCGGCAACGCAACCACGACTCGACGGCGCACACGTTCTGTCTTGCCACAGGATCCCCCATGCTCTCCCCGGAGACGACGTGATTGGCGCAATCCCGATCAAAACTGCGGAAAGCGTCTCGCCGCCACCGTCCGCGACGCATCTTCCCTACTGCCACTTGGGCGCACTTATTCTCAAACGAGCCCAAATTGCCTTCGTCCTTTGCCAAAACCCGCAGTCCTGCACTTGAGACAGGCGCCGCATACGCCGACCACGCGACGGAGACGCGCAGCATCCGATGGCCAACAGTCTCGGCTCCTACGCTGGACCTTACTTCAAGCCACCCCACGGTTTCGCCCGCAGCATCACTGTTTGCATGGCCTCTTGGGAGCTGCCTCCCCGATTCCCGTTGCGAACCGACGCCTTGAGACCGACGCGCACAGACACTGCGCGCAGATCCTGCTCGCCTCGCCCCGCGGCCCGACGCCCACATCGCGAGCTGGCACAGACCGCGCGGACTCGACGCGTGTCCGAGCGACACGAACAGGATGGCGCGCAGTACGTCAAAGAACAACGCGTCAATCGCCACATTCGAGAGCTGCCGTGCCCCACCGTGCGCTTTGCGTCCGCTGCACGGACCACGTCGTCGTGCTCGAGGCCGCAGCAGAGACCAGCGCGCCTTTGCGCTCCCACGGACACAAGCCACTCCACCGCTCGCGTGTTCGCGGTTGCAGCTGCACCCCTCCGTCTTTGCCGGCTTGCGGGCCCTCCCCAGTCCAGCTTCGCGGTGCCCTGTGCGCACTCGCGCGCGCTTCCTGGGAAACCGCCGCATGCGCCCCCACCCACGCCGCAAGCCACCTCGAGACCCTCGTACAACAGGCCGCCTGGGGCACGATACGGCCTCCTGCTTCTGCCGCGCTTCCCGCGTGCGCCCGTTGCCCGCGGGTTGGCAAACAAGCCCAGACAGCGCCCGAGTTCGACGAGCACTCACAGGACCTCGAAGACGTGGCTCACGATATGGAACACTTTTCCATGCACCACGGCCGCGGCCGAGACACATGTCCCCCACCGGCGTCCGCGCCGCTGAGGTTTGACGGCCGCAAGCCCTTCGTCCTCCTCCTCCTCCTCCTCCTTCCCCTCCTCCTTCTCCTCCTCGTCTCCCTCCGCCCGCCACGTGGCCCCTTGTCACATCGGATCCACGGCAACCTGCTCGCCCGACTGCACTCGCCCCCCGAGCCCGCAGTGCGCGCTTCCGAGAAAGCAATCGCTGTAATCGCGGACCGACCTGCGCCCGGCAGTGGCGATACCTGACTGCCTTGCCCGCGTCTCGCACACGACGCAAATCCCTCTTCCCAAAGCATCGCTGCACCCCCGACCCTGTCAGTGCTGGTCGAACCATTTTCGGACGCGATTCCTGCCCTTCGGAATTAGTTCCGGCTGGAAGAGCTCCACGGAAAATTCGCGATAGTTTCCCCCTTCCATCGGTCAGCGGACGCGCCTGTGAAGCACATCGCGGTAGTCGGTCCAGTCTGTCGTTCCGGGTGTGCAGCTGGGGAAGGAATCGCGGTTGCTTTCCCCTTCTGTCGCTCAGGGGACGCGCCTGGGGAAAAAATCGCAAATGCTCCCCCCTTCGACCGTTCACACGAGGCGATCCGGGAAAACTATACCAGGAACTACATCCGCAAAATCGCGATAATTTCCCCCTTTCAGCTTGCTGATTGCGAGAGCTGGAAACTCGAGCCCACACCAGAGCGGGGCAATTCTGTCGAGGATTTATGCAGCGACGCGGCAGGACCCTGGAGGGCCCCGCCACGACGCACCCCTCTCGGGGGACCGGTCTGACACCGGCTGACCCGAAGGTCCATGCAGGAACGCAGGTGCGCCATTGCTGACACACGCCACGAACCACCCCGTTTCCGGGGGACCGGCTTATGGACACCGGCGCTCCCGCGGTTGTTTGTGGTACAACCGGTAAAACCCGCGGTTGGTTATGGCCCAACCGGTAAAGCCCGCGGTTGGTTATGGCCCAACCGGTAAAGCCCGCGGTTGATTGAGGTTCAACCGGTAAAACCTTCATTGCCGCGCCCCGCGCCCCCGCGACCCCCCGGGGAGGGCCCGCAGGAGGGGAGCCAGCTGTAGCCTTGAGGCCGCTCAAGGCTACTTGAGCCTGCGGCGCGGCGTTCGGCAGCTGCCACTGCTCTTCCTCCTGCTCGTGATACTGCTGCTGCTGTTTTCCAGC
>Ga0209713_10001614_pt1 | contig 13645 bp, 12 predicted proteins | sample ArcOceMetagenome_3_FD_187444 | JGI IMG/M metagenome (GOLD analysis project Ga0209713, IMG submission 187444) | Marine eukaryotic phytoplankton communities from Arctic Ocean - Arctic Ocean- Svalbard ARC20M Metagenome (SPAdes) (version 2) | ecosystem: Environmental > Aquatic > Marine > Oceanic...
CCGGCGGCGCGGCGTCCTCCGCCACGCCCGACGGCCGCTCCGACGCGCCCACCCACGGGTCGGCAGCGTACACGCTCAGCCCGGCGGCCGCGCCCGCCGCGCTCGTCGGCGTGCCCGCCGCCGCCGGCCGCGCGGCTCCAGCGGGCGTCCCTGGCCCCTCGGGTGAGCTGGAATACGAGAAGTCGTCGGGCGTGTGGCCTATGCCGCCGAGGCGCAGCGCCGCCGTCGCGATGCCCTGGCTGATCGTGCGCACCCACCGCTTGCAGTCGACGGCGTCGGGCGCCGCAAAGAAGAAGTCTCGCTGGCGCGTGTGGAGCACGAATGCGTTCTCACGACCACGCGCCACGCCAGGTGGACATGACATGCACGTCGCACCGGCCAGTCGGATCACCTCGGTCGCCGCCGGCAGCTCGCCGCCCCACCTACTGCGCTCCTGCTCGAATGTGCACAGCATCGGCAGCTGCGTCTTGTGATCGGAGAAGAGCACGAGCCAGCGTTTGCGCCAGAAGCCAAAGTGACGAGACTCCTTGTCGGCCCAGCCCTCGATGAGCACGTAGTCGCCGCTCGACGAGCTCGAGGCGGCCATGGGATTGCGAGCTCGGCGCTGCCGCGGAGCCGGTTAGCAGCTCGATGACCACACCCTCAAGTTACGTAGGTGCGGTGGTTTGCCCGGGTGCGAAGACTTGGAAGGCGCAGCGGGTGACGAACTAGCGAACTCACGCGTAGCGTGCCGAGCGTAGCGAGCCGCCGCGTAGCGGCACGGTGTGGACGATTTGACGCTGGGAAAGTCGATTTCAAGCGCAAAACCCTGAAAATGTTTCGCGCTACGCGCGATTTCAGCAACAGCTCGCCGAGGCTTGCGGGTGGTGACCACCCGCAAGCATGCAAGTTTTCGCCCGTTAAACCTAAGGTTTGCGCCCGTGATGTCGCGTTCCAAAGGTGGCTGTAGCCTAGGTTGGGTATGGTCCGCTAGCAGACACAAAGTACCACACTTACTTACATGAACGCTATTGAGGAGCTTCACCGCGCCAGCACGGCGCTAACTTGCGCTGCGCAGCCGACTCAACACCCGCTCTCCGATGGGCTGCTGCGGCTCCAAGTCAGACACCGAGTCCGACTCGACGAAGCTCACGCCCGCCAAATCGTCGACGACGGCCGTCGACACGAGCCAGCTGAGCAAGTCGAGCCACCTCGTGGCGCAGTACCTCAAGGCGTCCAAGGACCTCTCGCGGGACATGAAGATGCGCGAGGAGGACAGCACGGCGCTGGAGCAGAGCGAGGCGCTCTGGGAGCTCAACGACGCCGCAAAGGCCGCGTACACGCCAACGTGCGTCGACAGCGGCGCTCCTTCCGCTGCCCCGTCGCCGGCGTTGCCCGCCTCCACTCCTTCGGCCGCGGCGGCCGCCGCGACGCGCACCAGGGCGACGCCGTCGCCACCTGGCTCGGCCTCGCCGCCAAGTACCTGCGGCAGTGGCGGTCGCCCCAGAGGCACGAGCAAAGGCGCGAGCCCCACGACGTGCACCGTGCCGCTGCCCGCGTCGGCGGCCACAGGTCCCTACAGCTTCGGAGACAAGTCCGGCAGGCCTTGGCGTGTCGCACCCACCCCCGGTTGGCAGCTGTGATGCCACGCCCATGTTCCACCGTGGGCCGTGAGCCTCAAGGCATCCACCCTCTCTCTGACGGCTCCTTGTTTGTTTGCCTTTGTTTTGCCACGCAGTCAGCGAGAGCGCACGGCCCATGTCGCCGCTCGCGCTGCCCGCGGGCGGCTCAGCGGCCGCACCGAGCGCCGCCGCCGCCGCCGCCACCGTCGCACCGGTGGCCGCGCCAGCCGCTCCCGCTGCCGCACTGCCACCGCCGCCGCCGCCACCGCCGCCGCAGCTGCCGCCCGAGGAGACGGCGCTACCTCCGAGACCCGAGGAGGTCGTGAGACCGCAGCAGCAGCAGCAGCAGCAGCAGCAGCAGCCGCCACAGCAGCCACCGCCGCCGTCCTCGCAGCAGCAGCCGCCGATGCCCGCGTTGCCCGGGCTGCCGCAGCCGTCGCCCGGGTACGAGATCATCGCCGAGGCGCTGTGCCGCGCGCCGGGCAAGGAGGGCTTCGGCGTCGAGGTCAAGTCGAAGGCCAAGTTCGCCGCCATCTCGAGCCTGGGCGGGATGGCGGCCGAGTCGGCGCTCTCGCTCGGCGACCGGATCGTCACAATCGAGATCCCGTCGTCCGACCCGTCGGTCGTCTCGAGCACGTCGGTGCGGCCGGGGCGCGACGAGGCGCGCGCCGCGCTGGCGACGACCTACTCGGACGACCTCCTCGTCACCGTCGAGCGCGAGCTGCCGCCGAGCGACGGCGGCAGCGGCAGCGGCGCCTCGGCAGCCTCGGCGATGCGCGGCCGAGCCGCCGAGCTCATCCGCGCGCGGAGCTCCGCGCGCATCGCCAAGGAGATACGCGCGCGGATGAAGGTGCCCGGCGCCAAGCTGCGGGCGGAGAGGCTCGTCGACGGCAGCGAGCCGCCCAAGCCCGAGTCGCCGGGTAACAGCGCGCGCTGCGGCTCGATGACGGAGGGGAGCGCGGGCGGCGCGGCGGGCGTGGCGGCCGTGCTCGGGCCGCCCAAGCCCGCACCGCCCGGCCCATCTCGTGAGGAGCTCGCGCGGGTGGTGCGCGAGGTGCAGCTGCACGACATGGATTTGTGACTGTTGCTGATTTTAGTGTTGTTCACCCCGAAAGAAAGTGAAAAAAAAAAAAGGTAGTGCTGTGCAAAGCAGTGCACGTTAAGAAAAAAAAGGCAGAAAAAAAAAAGAGAGTGTGAGAAGACCAGCGCACGGAAGCAGAGCAAAAAAGATAAAAATCGAAAAAAAAAGTATTTTTGCATAACGCCCGAGGCTGGTACTGATCCAGCGCTGGTGCGCGTTCTCACGCAGTTGCGGTCATTCCACGGCGACTAATGAACACCGCGGTGCTGCTATGGCTCGCCGCTGTGGCTCAGCCTGTGCACGCGAGCAGCAGCGCGTCGGAGAAGAGGAGATTACGCATCGTGTACGTGGTGAACTCATGGTGGCCGAAGATCGACGGCGCGGCGATCGCAACGATGGGCCACGTGGCACACTTTGTGGCCAGCGGCCACTCCGTGCTCGTGGTGAAGCCGTCCATCAGCGCGAACGAGGTGCTCGCCCTCGAGGCGGAGCGCGCGGGCTACGGGGTCGACCAGATGCCAGCCGCTACGGCTGGCGGTGAGAGAGGCGGCGCGCTGGCGTACGCCGAGTTCGGCACATTGGCCGACGCGCGCGCTGGGGGCTTCGAGATCGCGGTCGACCCGCTGGGGCTTGGCGAGGCGGAGCGTGCCATCCACGCTTGGCTTCCCGACGTGGTGCTGGTGACCGATCCCTGCCTGTTCCTCTTCGATGCCTTCCGCGTGCCCGGCATCCTGCCCGGCATCACGAGCCTGCGACCCGCAGTGGAGGCATCGAAGCAGCCGGTGACGATCGCCAGCTACACGACACACCTTGTGGATGCGGTGTTTCAGATGCCCGACTTTTGGTGGCTCCCGAAGGCGGCGGAGCCGCTGCTGCACGCCGGCGTCGCGGTGTCGTACGCGCTCTTTGACCACATCTTTGTCAACGGCGAGCCGACCAAGGCGTACCTCCGCGACGAAGCCAAGCTCGGGCTGCTTGGCGGCCCAGCCGGTCGCTCCCTCGACCTGGCGCAGCGCACGACTGTCGTCGCGTCGCGCGGTGTCGCCGCTGACTACTGCTCCGCTGTGCCGCCCGAGGTTTGCGACGCGTCGTCGGCGGCCAGCCGCATGCGCGCGCGGCCTGCCGGCTCGCTAGCGCTTCTCTACGTTGGCCGTCTGACGTACGACAAATATGTCGACCAGCTGGTGGAAGCCTTCTCACTCGCGCTGGCCGACCTCGAGCGTGCGCCGCCGCCCTCCGGTCGGATGCCGACGCTGTACTTGGTCGGCTCGGGTGAGCTCGACGCGCTTGTGCGCGAGGCCGCGGCGCGCCACCCGGGCCGGATCGAGCTGCTAGGGTCGATGCAGCCGGCGCATGTACCGTGCGTGCTGCACGAGGCGAGCGCCTTCATCTCTGCCGCTGCCAACGAGACGTTTGGCCGCGCGCAGGTCGAGGCGCTGCGGTGCGAGGTGCCGCTGCTGCTCATGACGTTGCCAAAGGGCAACATGCACGTGCGCCACGGCATCAATGGGCTGCTCGGCGCCACCGCAGCCGCCCTCGCCGAACATATTGCTGCGGCCGTGCGCACGCCGGCGCTGCTCGAGCAGCTGCAGGCCGGCGCCAAAGCGTCGGCGCTGGAGGCTGGGCTCGTCACGCACGGGTCGAATGCGGCGATGCTCGACGCCGTGCTAACCGCGCACCGGTCGGCTGGGGGAGACCACAGAGGTGCTGCGCCGGGCGATAAGGTGCACTGGCATCTGCTCTGGACACCACTGTTCCTCGTGGGGCGGCTCATTGACGCGCAGACAGATGCCATCGCCATCACCATCGCCATTGTGGTGGCTCTGCTCGCGAGTGTCGCATGCTTCTGCCGCGCCTGCTGCTGCCGCCCCCGCCGCCCCACACGGCAGGGGCGAGGCGGTGGGCGCACGAAGCGTAAAGCGGCGTGATGGGTATTGGAGGGGGGAAGGGGGGATGAATTTTTTTTCTGTTTTGGGGTGACGGAGAAAAAAAGTCTCGGCCAATCCTGTCCGTGTTATTCCACACCAAGACTTTTCAGATCTGAAAATCTCGCCTCTCACGTGTCCCAACCAACGCACGCGTCTAGGGCGGACGAGACATTTCAGATTCGGAAAGGTCTAACCTCTCACTCACCCACCCACCTCGTGCACCCCTTGCTCCACTCTCCCCCGCCCACCTTGTGTGAGACTTTAGACTTTCTAGGAAAATGTGAAAAGTCTCCTCTCTAAGTCTCCTCTCTCACCTCTCTCACGCCTCGCTCACCCTTGTGGCCGCGAGTGAGACTTTCCCAAGAAGACTTTCCAGGAAAAAATGAAAACTTTTACACTAAGTCTCCTCTCTCACCTCTCTCACTCGCTCACGCCACGCCCTCGCTCGTGGCCACGTTGGGACCCTCCACAAGACCAAAACCCGGAAAGTCTCGTGATCACCAACCACCCCACCCCCACCCATCTCTCATGAGACTCGAGACTTTCCAAGGAGACTTTCCCAAGAGACTTTCCTAAAAATTGTGAAAACTTTTCACTCCTACCCTCCGCCAGCTCGGCGTGTGTTCGGCTCGCTCGCCCGACGCGCCCGACCCGGCGCGTCCGACCCGGCCAAGACCAAATCTAGAAAGTCTCGAGAAAACCCGGAAAGTCTCGTGATCACCACTCGGCCCCTGACGCTGTTTCACCTCATGAGACTTTCCCAAGGAGACTTTCCCAGTAGACTTTCCTAAAAATTGTGAAAACTTATATTACACAAAATGTTCTCTCCCCCCACAACCATACCCACTCCAAACACAAAACTCAACTATCTCCCAGGTGCTGCACCCACGCACAGCACGTCTCCATGCCAACGACAACCGCAACCAAACAGATACGCGACCAGCTCACAGCTCCGCGTCTCATCTTCGCCGGATCGCGATGACCAGGCCCACAGTCATGACGGCGGCCGCAGCGGCCACGGCCAGCATAGGCACAGCCGGCGTCGCCTTGGCCGGCACAGCCACCGGCTGCTCCTCGACCGCTGCCGACGGCGCCGCCTCTGTCGTCGCTGCCGTCGCCGCCGGAGCGGCCGGCCCGCCGAGAGCATCCATGGTGTCCGCCAGCTTCCTAGCCCACGGCAAGACCGATGCGTCGACGTCCTCCAGCTCGATCTCGATGCAGCTGATCTCGACCAGCGGCGTGCAGCCCTGGTCCACGAGAGAGCGCTGGATCCTTGCCGCACCTTTCCACTTGTCGGCGCCAAGCATGTTGGCGCTGTTGACGCAGACTGAGCGTGCGAGCGCTAGACACGCCACATTTCGACCGCTCAGCTGCCGTTCTTCTTTGCGGCTCTCACGCAGAAACTTGCGTGCCGCAGCGCATAGCTCTCCGTCCTGCTCGCACTCAATAACCAACACGAGCGCCGCAGAATCGCACGCGGGCCAACCTTCGTCGGAGAGCGCGCGCTCGCCGAGCGTCTGAGAGATGAGCGACGTCACCTGCGCCGACGATGGCTCGCCCAGGTGCCTCACCTCGGCTTGCATGCCGCTCCGCATGGCTTCCGCGAACGATCGCAGCCTCGCAGAGCCTGCTCCGCCTAATTCTCGACGCATGAAGCTACTCTTGCTCCTGCTGCCGCTGGCCGCGGCGCTCAAGCTGCCTGCGCACACAGCGCCGCTCAGCCGTCGCAGCGCCTCCGCCCTGATCGCCACCGCGCCGCTCGCCGCCGCGCTGCCCGCGCTCGCCTACACACCCCCGCCGCAGGCCATAGCCTCCGAGGACGAGGACGACAACGACGAGATTCCGGACGTGCGGTCTGGGCGTCCAGCTCCCACTCCGAAAAAGAGCGAGCAGGCGAAGAAGAAGGACTACACGCCTGAAGACGGGAGGACCGCCTTCAAGGACATTGTTGCCTCGAGGAAGGTCCTGGACAAGGCGGACGCGCTCCTCGCGAGCAAGGACTACGCGAGCATCAGTGCGTTGCTCGACGCGGCGCCCGTCAGCAGCTTCGGAGACAACGCGCTCATCCTGCTCAACAGCAAGGCGATCAAGGACCCGGACGCCATCAAGCAGATTGGCACCATCAAGCGGTACGGAGTCGGCGCGGACGTCAGCATCATGCTCGGCGGCTTGAGCGAGGCGGCACGCGGCTCCGACGCCGCCGGAGCGAAGAGCTACTTGGACAAGGCCAAGTCGTCGCTTGACGAGTTGATCATCATCGGCAAGGGCGCTGGTCTCGCCCTCTCGTGATGCGGTCGCGCCGACGTGTTCAGGGTTTTGATCGACTGCCCCTCTCGCAGGTGGCGTCGCCGAGTGACCCGAGCACGTGCATGTAGAGTAGTATTGGCCACTCCGACATGAGTGAGTGAGCTTAGTTAGGAGAATACCAGAACAGCGCATGCACAGAACGAGAAAAACGAGAAGCTAGACGCGCCAAAACTCCTTGGGGAAGATCTCGCGCATGGTGAGCGGCCGCTTGTCGAGCGGCTCGGCGTCCTGCCGGCGCGTCACCGTCACGATCTCCTCCTTCTTCTTGCGCGCCTTCTTGGGCCGCTGCGCCCCATCGCCGCCGCCCCCCTCGTCGTCGTCGTCGCCGCCGCCGCCGCCGCCCCACGCGAGGCCGCGCTTGTGCGAGGCGGCGATCGCCGAGACGCCGATCGCGCCGTCGAGGCTGCCGCCGCCGTAGCTGCCCTCGGGCAGCTCGCGCTTGTCGGGGCGCCCTCCCCGCTCGCGCGGCTCCGGCTTGCTCTGCGGCAGGTGGCCGCGCGCGGGCAGCTTGTGCAGCCCGTCGGTCGCCTTCGGCTTGTCGTCGGCGAGGCGCACGCCGCACTGCTTGCCGTCGACGCTCAGCTTCCCCTCGTCGCCCGCCTCCTTGACGAGGTAGCTCGCGCCCTTGTGGCTCACGAACGTGACGAAGCCGAAGCCGCGCGACTTGCCGCCGTCGGTCCGCACGACGGTCGCCTCCTGCACCTTGCCGTAGCGCACGGCCGACTTGAGCAGCGACGCGTCGGTCGTGTCCATGGAGAGCCCGCCGAAGAAGACCTTGCGCTGCGGGTACAGCCCGCTCCCCGACTTGCCGCCCGACTTGCCGCCCGACTTGCCGCTCGCCTCCGGCACCTCGGGCTCCGGCTGCTTTGCCGCCGCCTTCCTGCGGAACGGGTCGAGGTCCATCGTGTCGATGGAGTCGCCGGCGAAGGCCGCCTCGGCGCTGAGCAGGCCGGTCGGCTCGTCGTCGTCCTCCTCCTCCTCCTCCTCCTCGGCGCCCGCGGCCCCGGCCTCTGCTCCCTGCGCGGCGCCGCCCGCCGCCGCCGGCTCCTCGCCCTCGTCGTCATCGTCGTCGTCGTCGTCCGCCGGCCCGGCGCCGAAGGTCGGCATCACGATCTGCTGCTGCTCGTCGTCGTCGTCGTCGTCGTCGTCGTCATCGTCGCTGTGTGGGCCCAGCATGGCTGTAGCTTGGCTTGCGCGGTGGCTCGTGTGTCGGCGGCTCGTGTGTGACGCGCCGGCGTGGCGCCGGAGCGGCTCCGCTCCGGCTGGTCTTTCCGGCGCCTCCACACGCATGCAGCGTCCAGCGCAGCGCACGCTCAACCCAGACCCACTTGCGCTCGGCGGCGGCGCTGCCTCCTCGTCGAGCGACGTCAGGCTCGTCCAGGCCGAGGGCCTCGGCTTCAAGGCGGTGCGACGACAGTGCGCCGAGCTCCAGCGCTCGTGCTTCGTGGCGTCCGAGGCGGTGGACATCGAGCGCGAGTCGGGCCTCCGCGGCGCGGTGCTGCTGTGCGCGCTGAAGCGCGACGAGGACGTGCTGCTCGGCTACGCGCTGCTGCATCGCGCGCCGCCGGCGACCGTCGCCAAGCTGGCCGTGGCTCCCGGGTCCAGGAGACGAGGCGTCGGCCGCCAGCTGCTGTCGGCCGCCGTCGAGACCGCGCGCGTGTCTGGGCTCGAGCAGCTCACGCTGCAGGTCGACGAGCTCAACGAGCCTGCCAGGCGCCTCTACGAGGCGGCCGGCTTCGCAGTGAGCCAGAGGCTCGAGCACTACTACTGCCCGCGCAGCCGGAACTGCGAGGAGGCCGTCGCCGCCGCGGGGTGCAGGCACGCTCTGGAGATGAGGGTGCAGCTGCGGTGTCGTGAGTGTGGCTAACTAACTACGACTACTTTAGATCATTGCTGTGTGCCGGAACAGATAGATAGATAGATTTATGGTATCACTTGGGCTACACTAGTACGTATCATTCTATCTATGGGAACGGGGATACACTGATTACTTTAGAGCTTTGGTGGTGGGTGGTATTGCGCGACTCGCCACGTGCGGCACACGTGGCGTGGCTCATACTCCCTCATCATGCTCGCACTCGCCGGGATCAGCACCACCGCCAAGATCTACCTGCAGGAGGACTTCTCCGGCGACTGGGAGTCGCGCTGGGTGGTCTCGGACTGGAAGAAGGACACCAACGAGGCTGGCAAGTGGGAGGTGACCGCCGGCAAGTTCTTCGCCGATGAGGAGAAGAGCAAGGGCCTGAAGACGATGGAGGACGCCAAGTTCTACGGTGCGCGCGCTGACGCCCCGCGCCCCGCCGCGTCGCGACGCCCCACCGCCGTCGCGCTCACCTCTCCGCGCGCCCGCCCGCCCGACACCGCGCGCAGCCATCTCGACCAAGTTCCCGGCGTTCAGCAACAAGGACAAGACGATGGTTTTCCAGTACGTGGTCAAGCACGAGCAGAACATCGACTGCGGCGGCGGCTACTTCAAGATCTTCCCCAGCACCGTCGACCAGAAGACGCTCAAGGGCGGCGCCGACGAGGACAAGTACAACATCATGTTCGGCCCCGACATCTGCGGCTACGACAAGAAGACGCACGTCATCTTCGCGTACGACGGCGAGAACAAGCTGGTCAACAAGAAGCCCAAGGCCGAGTCGGACGACCTCTCGCACATGTACACGCTCGTGGTCAAGCCCGACGGCACGTACAAGGTGTCGATTGACGGCACCGAGGTGCAGAGCGGCGAGCTGCGCGAGGACTGGGACTTCCTCGCGCCCAAGAAGATCAAGGACCCGGCGATGTCGAAGCCGTCGGACTGGGTGGACGAGAAGAAGATGGACGACCCGGAGGACGTCAAGCCCGACGGCTGGGACGAGATCCCCAAGCAGATCGCCGACCCGGAGGCGACGGTGCCGGACGACTGGGACGAGGAGGACGACGGCGTGTGGGAGCCGCCCTTCATCGACAACCCCGAGTACAAGGGCGAGTGGAAGGTGAAGAAGGTCGACAACCCGGACTACAAGGGCGAGTGGGTGCACCCGGAGATCGACAACCCCGACTACAAGGACGACGACTCGATCGGCGTGTACTCGGACTTTGGCGTGCTCGCGTTTGAGGTCTGGCAGGTCAAGTCGGGCACGATCTTCGACTCGATCATCATCACCGACGACGAGGAGGAGGCCAAGGCCTTCGGCGAGAGCTCGTTCACGTCGCTGGTCGAGGCCGAGAAGAAGGCCAAGGACGTGGTCGAGGAGGCGAAGAAGGCGGCCGAGGCCGAGGCCGAGGCCGAGGACACCGACGACGACGAGGACGACGAGGAGGAGGAGGAGCCCAAGGACGAGCTTTAGACGCCCGTCCCGCGAACAGATTCAGCGGGGTCCATGACGTGTGTGGCGGCACAGGCGCTGGGCGAAGGCGCCGATGCCGGCGACGAGATGGAGGCTGCGCCGATGCCTGCGGAGCACGCTGCTCGACCGACGGCGTCGCGGCGGCAATACACCGCGCGTGCGCCAACCGGCACTTTTATCCGTGAGTGTACTTTAGCATCGTCTCGTCTTCTTTAATAAAGCAGCGCTTGAAATGAAACGACACATACCATCTTCTCTTGCTAGCCGGCGAGCCAGTTGAAGACCATCACAAAGTTGGCCGTCATGAAGAGCAGCCCGCCGGCGATGAGGTGGTTGTTGCCCTTGGCGGCCTCGGAGCCCTTGGCCCTCTCCGCGTTCTTGAGCCGCTCGCGCACGTCGGGCACCTTGGAGTTCCACGTGCTGGCGCGGAACTTGCTCGCCGCCTCCTGCCGCGCCGCCTCGGTCGTCGCCGCCTTCATCTCCGCGTCGTACCTCTGGCGCGCCATCGGGTCCGAGAGCAGCTGGTACGCCTCCGAGATTTCCTGCGGCGGGGGTAGACGGGGAGCGTGTGTCGGCTGCCTTCGCCGCAGGGCGGGAACAGCGGGGTGGCGACGCGGGTCTGTCCTCTGGGGCGTGGTCGGGCACACACCTGGAAGCGTGCCTCGGCGGCCGCGCGCGCGTCGCCCTGGTGCCGATCCGGGTGGTGCTCACGAGCGAGCGTCTTGTAGATGGCAGTCAGGTCGTCGGCGTTGACGCTCTTCTGCGCACCCAGCACCTCGTAGGCGTCGCGGGCATCCTGCTGCGCGCTCGTCGAGAGCGAGCGGAGCGCAGGCGAGAGCGGCAGCGGTAGTGTCAGACGCGGCGACGCGCGCACGAGCAGCGACGGCAGCGATCGGTGCAGGGGGTTTGAGGCCGACAGGGCTCTCCGAACGAACAACATTAATTGCGAATATACATCAGCCAGCGAAGACTTGAAGAAAATTAGCTTTCTGTGCTTGGATCGCGCATCTTCAACACTCAAGCGCGGCGCCGCATCCATGAGCTACGCGTGGAAGACGGAGGGCACGGTGCGCCTCGAGGACTCGCGCGAGCGCCAGTCGCTCAACGGCAGCGGCGAGCGCGCGCGCGACAGCTGGTTCCCAGGAAAGTACCTCGGCATCTTGGCGGCCAAGGCGCAGGAGGCGGCGCCGCACGTGGCGCGCGCGGCGGCGGAGACGCTCGACTCGGCGACGGAGGCGGCGAGCCGCGCGAGCGACGCGAGCCTCGGTAGGATCGGCGGCACGCTGCCCGGCCAGATCGAGCGCTCGGTGCACGTGCTCTCGGGGCTGGCCGATCCCAGCGAGCCGGATACGCAGATTCCGCTCGCCATCCTCGCCAACGCGCGCGGCCTGGTCTTCCTGACGCAGGTCAAGGCGGGCTTCCTCTGGTCGGGCGCCGTCGGCGTCGGCATCATCGTCGCGCGGCTGCGCGACGGCCGCTGGTCGGCGCCGGCGTCCGTCGGCCAGCTCGGCGTCGGCTTCGGCCTTCAGGTGGGAAGGGCGTGTACAGGGCCACTGTCACCTCTCCGCCCTGGCATCCTCCCTCGGCGTCGTCGCCACCTAGCCGCCACTGAGCCGCCACCTCCCTCTCCACCTCCCTCTCCGCCTCCCTCGCCACCTCCCTCTCCACCTCCCTCCCCGCCGCCTCCCTCTCGCCCGACGCAGGTGGGCGTGCAGAAGACGGACACGGTCATCGTCCTCAACACCGACGCCGCCGTCGAGGCATTCACGTCGCGCGGCCAGCTCAAGCTGGGCACCGACGCCGCCATCGCCGCCGGCCCCGTCGGGCGCAACGTGTCGACCGAGGCGCGGCTCGGCGATCGCGGCCTCGCGGCGTGCTTCTCGTACTCGCACGCGCAGGCGTGTGCCGCGCCGCCCGCCTAGCCCGCCTGACCGCCCGCCTAGACCACGCCGCCCGCCGCCCGCCTCACCGCCAGCCCAGCTCGCATCCTCGACGCGCATCCAGCCAATCAGCTTGGCGGCGTGCCGTCGTGCGCGCTGCCGCTACGCTGCTGCTCGGCTGCTGAGCCCCATCTCACGCGTGCCCTCCGCCTCGCCCTCGCCTCTCCTCGGGACGCCCACACCTCAGGGCTTCTTCGGCGGGCTCTCGCTCGAGGGGGCGGTGCTCGCCGTGCGCAAGCAGGACAATGAGGACTTCTACGGCGGCGGCACGACCATCGCCGCGCTGCTCGCGGGCGCGGTGGCGCCGCCGGAGGAGGCGCGGCGCCTCCACGCGCTACTGACGCAGCTGTGCGGCAGCGGCGCCGCCGATGGGGAGACGCACGGTTACGGGGCGCCGCCGATGACGCAGCGGCGCGCGGAGGAGCTCTACCGCCACGTCGGCGGCGGCGTGCACGGAGGCGACCACGGTGGTGGTGCACCTGGCGGCGGGCCGCCTCCCGACATCTGGATGCCGGGCGACCTCGAGGGCGCCTCTGCTCCGCCCTCCTCCGGCTCCTCGTCGGGGCCGCCGCCTCCGCCGCCTCCAGGATGGGAGGGGACCTTCATGGCCACTACCGCGACGCCCAACGAAACGGCGCCCGCGGCGCTCACCACAGCGTCCACGGCTGCGTCGTCGTCAGAGGCGGCGTTGGTCGCCCCGCCGGCGGCGGCCCTGTCGGTGGGCACAGGCACGTACGGTGCCGATCACGACGACGACTTTCCGGAGATCGTCTCGACGTCGCCGCTCAGCACGCTGCCGCCCGGCAAGCAGCAGGGCGGCGGCGGTGCCGGTGGCGGTGGCGGTGCTGGGGCCGCGCTGCCCGCGGCGGCCGCGACGGGCGCGACCGACCCATCTCAGCTCAGCGAGATCGAGAAGATACGGGCGCGACTTGTCGCGGAGAGCATGCTCGGAGACGCCCTCGACAGCGAGGGCGCGCCGGGCGGCGAGGCGCCGGGTGCGGCTTCGTCGTCGTCGTCGTTGGCGTCGCCGTCGCCGTTCACGGAGGTGTCGCTCGACGCGTCGGCGCCAACGCCCGCGGCAGCACCTGCTGCCCCTGCTCCGGTGCCGGCGGCGGGCGGCGCGGCGGCGGGCGCGCAGTCGTCGTCCGACAACAACAACTCGTGCGCCGACGACCTCGAGCGCATGATGAGCGGCGGCGGCAGCGGCGCGCCGTCGCTCCACCGCGGCGACGACAACCCGTACGTCGACACGAGCGAGCAGTGGGAGGGCGAGCTGGAGCGCAGCCGCGCCACCGCGCCGGAAAACTCGGCGGAGGAGTCGGAGCTGGTCTGAGATGGTCGAGGGATGGTGCTCTAGGTCTTGCACATGCCAATGGCGGCATCCTGCATGGGTTAGGGGTCGGGGTGCAAACCAGGCTTACAAACTAGGGTTAGCTCTTGCATGGTTCAGCCG
>Ga0209713_10001615_pt1 | contig 13645 bp, 7 predicted proteins | sample ArcOceMetagenome_3_FD_187444 | JGI IMG/M metagenome (GOLD analysis project Ga0209713, IMG submission 187444) | Marine eukaryotic phytoplankton communities from Arctic Ocean - Arctic Ocean- Svalbard ARC20M Metagenome (SPAdes) (version 2) | ecosystem: Environmental > Aquatic > Marine > Oceanic...
CGTAACTCTTGGCTCTTTGTTGTCCCCACGAGGTCACCCCGCCGACGGCCACCCCGCTGCCTCGGCCATCTCTTCCTCCTCAGACGATGCTCCGCAGAAACACCCTCGTCGTCTTCCTCGCCTGCTGTGCCTCCGGCGCACACACCCTCGTCGTGTCCAGCTCCGCTCTGCGCTCGCCGCGCCGCGCTATCGCCGCGCCGGCCCACCGGCGCGTTCCGAGCTCGCCGCTCGCGTTGCTCGAGGTGGCGCCGGCCTCGTACGACCTCGCCCTCGGCTCCATCGCACTCGGCGCTGTCTTCGGCGTCCCGGGCTCTCCGCTCAAGAACCGCGTGACCGCCTTCGTGCCGGGAGCCCTCCTCTTGATCTTCGGCCTCTTCTTGACCTTCCAGACGACGACCCTCCGGTTCACCTTCGACGACGGCGCCTTCTCGCTCGTCAAGTCGGACCTGACGTCGATCGGCGAGAACGTGGTGGTCGGTGGTGAGAACCGGTGGGCGTACGACAAGTTTGTCAACTACGACTTCTTCCCTTCGGAGAGCTTCCCCATCCTCGTCTACTTCAAGGAGACGCAGACGCCCGAGGACCAGTGGGACGTCGGGCCCGGCGAGCAGGCCAACAGCGCTGAGGCGCTGGCCAAGGGCGCGGTGCGAGGGCAGGTCCACTTCTTCCCCGCCATCGCCGACGCCCAGTACCTGAAGGACGGCTTCGTCAAGCACGGCTGCAAGAAGCTGTCGTGAGTGGTGGAGTCGTGGCGTAGTAACTCGTGCGGGCCCACATGTCGTGAGAGCGTGCACACAAACGAGGCCGCGTCTGGATGGTGCTGTCTACACGTAATTCATGTAGCAGCGGGCCTATTATTTACTCGTCGCTACTGAACCGGCTGACCTCTTGGCCGCCCTGCACCGGCCCCACGCCGCCGCGGCCGTCGCATTCCAGCTGACGTTGCCGCGACCGTTGCTGATCAACGACGCGTACGGTGCTGCCAGGTTGCCGTTCTGGATCAGCAGCCCCCACCCCATGACGCGCTCGTTTTGCCGATGCATGACGTGCAGGCCGCGCGGTGGCTTCGTGCAGCGTACGCGGCGGCCTGTGCGAGTGGCGTTCGGCACGGGCGTGAGATCAGCGCTCGGCAAGTGCGTCAGATGGGGCCAGTTCCCATGGGCAGCGGGCGTCAGGGCGGCCCGAGCGGCACAGGCGAGGCGTGCGACGGCCGGGAAGCCCGCGCATGTGCAGGCGCCACGGGGTTTGAACCCTGGGGCGGCCGCTTAGGCACAGCTTGCGCAGTTTGTAGTCCGGGCCGTGCTCGCCCTTGGCGTTCCAGTGGCAGAGGCCCTCGCCCGTGGCGTTGAGCAGCAGCGACGCCGCATGCGGCGTCAGCACATACGCGTGCGCGAGCAGGTAGTCCATGCCGACGCCGAGGAAGGCGACGCCGCAGCTCTGCGTCTCGCACCTTCCAAGGGCATAGCGTATGTCGAGGGCGGTGCCAAGCAGCTCGACATCGTCCTCAAACACGGCGTGCGGGCGACCCGACGACACGACCACGCTCCACGCGGCGCGGTGCGCGTGAACCACGCCCTCCATCCTGGCCAGGAACGACGGCTTCTGCCGCCTCCCGACGCCGCACCTGCCGTGCGGACAGCAAGACTGCACGAGTCGCGACTCCTCGACGAAGACGGGCGGCACGCGCTGCGCACGGCTGAAGCCGCCGCGCCGCACCTCTCCGGCAGCCCGCTCGAAGCACGCATCGGAGGATGAGATGATCAACGCCGGCGGCGGTGGCTGCGGCGGCAGCAGGCTCGGGGGCAGCGGCGGGCACGGCTGTCCGCACTCGCACGGCGACTCGTTGTCGCTGCGATTGAGGTTGGGTGGACGGTTGAGGTACGACGAGTAGACCGAGCTGCAGCGAGTGCGTGGCCAGCCCATCGCGGTCGTCAAAGTTAGCCCGGGCGAGATCAGATGGAGCTGCAGCTCGATCTGCTGGGCGCGGCCTGCCCATTTCGTAAAAACTCAACTTTGGCAAGATTGGGCAGGATGGCGGCGCCGGCGCCCGCCCAAGCTCCAGCCCCGGCGTGTCCACCGGCATCGGAAGAGCCGCCCCAGTAGGGCCCTCCAGCGCCCACGCGCTGGCGGCGCTCACGAGCAAGACCAAGTCCAAGACGGGCTTGCTCGCCAAGGTGTCGCGCACGGAGGGGCGCGCGAGCTTTGATGCGACGGTCTCGACGGCGGCGACGGCGTCGCGGCGGTGGGGTAGCCGTGGCTCCAAGGACGGCAGCACCTCGGCCCACGGCTCGGAGCGCTCGCTCAAGCGCAGCCACACGCGCCAGCTTTCCCGCGCGCCGACGCAGCGCGTCATCAACAGCAAGGCTGCGGGGCGGGCGCTCGCGGCCCTCGGCGCAGCGGGCGCAGTCGCGCAGGACGCGCGCGAGGAGCAGCATGACGAGACGACCGACACCGACCACCACACCATCTCTAGCGAGTCGCACCTGGTCGAGGGCATCGCGCCGCACGAGCTGAGGGGCATCATCCTGCCGTGGTCCAGCTTCCGGACGGGGTGGGACGTCGCGGGCTTCCTCCTCATCGCATACACCGCCGTCGCGCTCCCGATCCAGGCGCGCCGCACCCCTCCCTTCCGTTCCCCTGCCCCCTCCTGCCTCGCCAGCCAACGCTCGGCCGCCCTCCCTCTGACCCCCCCCTCCCCACCGCGCCACCCAGCTCTCCTTCGCGCTCGAGTACGACACGCCGCCCGTCGTCGTCGCGCTCGACCTGTGCATGGACGCCTTCTTCGTGGCGGACATCGTGCTCAACTTCCGCACCGCCGTCGTCGCGCACTCGACGCGGCTCGTCATCAACAGGCGCGAGATCGCGCACGACTACCTCAAGGGCTGGTTCGGCATCGACATGGCGTCGTCCATCCCGTGGGAGACCTTCCTGATCATCTGGCGCGCCGCGCTGAGCGGTGGCGACGCCGGCGGCGCCTCCAACGCCAACGCCAGCGGCGGCGGCGGCGGCGGCGGCGGCGTGGTTGCGGGCGACGGCGACGCGCGGCTGGCGAGCCTCGGCGCGCTCAAGGTGCTCAAGCTGCCCAAGGTGCTGCGGCTGGGGCGGCTCCTGCGGCTGATGAGCGGCCGGCTCGGTCGGATGGGCATCGTGAGCAAGATCGTCGCCCTGATCGTCGGCGTGGCGCTGCTGACGCACTGGCTGTGCGCGGCGTGGTACGTGCTCGTGCAGCGCGGCGACGGCGACGGCGCGTGGCGCGACGAGGCGGGCGCGCCGCCGCTCGACGCGCCGATCGCCGCGCAGCACGCCTTCTACTTCTACCAGACGATGATGATGGTGATGGGCGACGGCACCGGCCCCACTGACCAGCTCGAGGTCATCTTCACGTGCTTCTGCGTGCTGCTCGGCGCGTGCGTCAACGCCGCCGTCTTCGCCAACGTCGCGTGGCTCGTCTCGCAGATGTCGGCGAGCTCGGCCTTCCACCAGAAGCGCATGGAGCAGATCGACTCGGCGATGAAGCGCGTCGGCGTCAAGCCGAGTACGGCGGCGCGCGTGCGCGCCTACTACGAGTACCGGTGGCAGTGCCACCGCGACCACGAGGTCGACGAGTTCGTGGCGTCGCTGCCGGCGCAGCTGCGCTCCGACGTGTCGTGCCTGCTGCACTGGCGGCTCATCCGGCGCTGCCCGCTCTTCGCGTCGGCCGACCGCCGCCTCGTCGCCGCCGTCTCGACGGCGCTGCAGCCCGAGGTCTACCTGCCGTCCGAGTTCATCCTGGTGGCGGGCTACGTCTCGTCGTGCATGTACCTCATCTCGAGGGGGCGCGTCCTCGTCGTCGAGCGCGAGATCCAGCCGGGCGACGCCGCCAACGACGCGCCGCAGCTCCTCGACGCGGACGCCGACGACCTCGACGCGCAGCTCGCGTCGTACGCGCGCAGCTCGCTGAGGCTCGAGCGGGGCGCCGACGAGCAGCCGCCGCCCAGGCCCGGCACGGAGCAGAAGTCTCGCTCCAAGTGGCTCAAGGCGGCCAAGTCGGTCGCGTCGGGCGTGCGCGACGACTACTTTGGCGAGCGCGGCCTGCTCTCGGCCGCCGAGCAGGGCCACGGCGGCAAGGGGCTGCAGCAGTACGAGACGTCGGCGCGCGCCATCACGCACGTCGACCTCTTCCGGCTGCAGCGGCACGCCTTCGACGAGCTGATCGCGCAGTACCCGAAGCCTGCAGTCCACCTGGTCGAGACGGCGCGCCAGGTGATGCCGCACGACTTCGCCGCCGTCTTCGCGCGCAAGATCGACGCACTGCTCGCCGGCACGCGCGACGAGGCGAGCTTTGTCAAGCAGAGCGGCGCCGCCGACGCCGCCGCGCCCACCAGCTCCGCCGCCGCCACCGCCTCGACCACCGCCTCGGCGTCCTCGGTGGCGACGGGCATCTTTGGGCTGCCCGCGGGCGGAAGCGGCGCCGCCAAGCAAAGCAAGAAGCTCTCGATCTTCTCGACGGTCCAGAGTGCCTCCTCCGCATCCGCCGCCGCCGCCACGCCGGCCGAGGCCCAGGCCCAGGCCGCCGCCGCCGCCGCCGCCGCCGCCGCCGCCGCCGCCGCCGCCGCCGCCGCCGCCGCCGCCGCCGAGCCCGCGTGGACGCCGCAGCAGGCTGCCCCGCAGGCCATGCCGTCAGTGGACGCACTTTCGTCGGTTGGCGCCGCGAGCAAGGCGTCGGGTCACGAGTCCGACCAGGAGGGGCCGTCGCCGTCCAAGACTCCCACCAAGCCGAGGTCGCGCAGGCGCAAGAACGGCACCTGCAGATGCGGCGAGGGCGGAGCGGCCGGAGGCAGCGGCAGCGCGGCCGCCGTCGCCGAGCTTGCGGCCACGATGGCGGGGCTCTCGCACGAGGTCGCGTCGGTCGCGCGGATGCAGCTCGCCATCGCCACCCACCTCGGCGTCCATGTCGGCGCCGAGGCCGCTGGGCAGATGCCGTCGCCGTCGCCGACCGCGAGCAGCTGCTCGGTGCCGGCGTCGGTGGCGGCGGCGTCGGTCTGTTCGGCGGGAGCTGGCTCGGCTGGCGGCGGCGCCTCTGGCGACGCCTCGAGGACCGCGTCTCGTTCCGCGTCGTGCGAGGCCTCGCCAGTGCGACCTCCGCGCCACACACCCACGAAGGCGTCGGGCAGGGTTGAGCCCACCGATGGCGACGCGACGGGGCCGTGGGAGCAGGCGTGGGACACGGCGCTCGACCCAGGCGCATGGGCAAAGAAGGCGCTCGGGCTGCTCTCGTCACGCACACCGCCCGCGGCCCCAATGGGGCGGCTGGAAGCATGAGCAGCGTGTTTCGTGTTTCGTGTTAAAGTACAAGAGGATACGATGTTCAAAACTTTCGACCCGCACCAAGGCCCGTGGGGCGCGAAGTGGCTGGCAGCAGCGAGGCTTGCGGGCAGGCCGGCGGTGGCTACATCATGTGCTGCGCGCGGCGGGACCGTTGCGCGGCGACGTGCAAAACGTGCGGTAAAGCTTTATACGTGCGCCCTGACCGCTGATACCAAGTTCCAAGTGAAGAAAATTGATAGTCTTTTTCAAAAACACCCATGGAGCTGCACACCAACCTAAGTCCTGGCCCTAAGTCCTAGCCTGAGTACCCTGTGCCTGACATTCTGAGCCGCTCTGCACAGATCTGTGGAAATGTTGAGATGGGACGGTTAGGCGAGGAATTCATTGTAGAAGACACGGCACCGCTCGAAGCATCGGCCTGCGGGGCTGTCCTCCTTGATGAGCATCGGCAGTGTGGCAATCATCAACACTTGGAGGGGCTCAACGGCACCCCACGTAGTGGCGGAGGCGGTCACCCAGCCGAGTATCATGTCGTTGGTGCGCTGCAGACCAAAGAGGCGGCCGTAAATGACCGATAGACCGGCGCACACGACGAAAACCATTAGGTTCAGCACCCACGCAATGGTCGAGCGGCAGCGGTACGACGCCTTTGAGCGGTACCGCAAGTACTTGCGCCTGTCTTTGCTTGCTTGACGCATGGCCTGCTTAGCGAGCTTCTCGTTGGCTCTGGCGTGAGCATGCAGTTTACCGATCAGAATGGCACGCTTCACCGCCTTCGAGTCGCGCAATGAGGCGCCCTTGTGGGGCGACGCGGCCACACTTCCTCCCTTGCTGAGCCTCGCGCCCACTATCCCCGCCATGCGCATCTTCTGCAGGCGGGCGTGGCCTGGGGTCACGTCTGAGGCCGGCTGTGGTGGCGTCGTTCCAGTGGGCGTGGAGACCAAGACACCGACTGCAACAGGGGGCTGGCTCCGCGGTGGTGAGTTCACAGTCGGCATCGAGGAGCCTTCCGCGGGCGGCGATGGCGGCGGTGAAGACGGTGGCGGCCGCACGAAGCCGCGGGGCGCGACGGGCGACGAGTTGGTGTTGACCCTGGAGGACAGCCGATTGACGACGCCCTTGTGTGAGACACCACCGTGACAGCGCCCTTGCGAGCAGCGTCTCGGAAGCAGCGAGTCGCCCGTGCTGCGCGCGACACGCTTGCCGAGCTCCGGCTTCATGTGCCAGTACAGCTGCGCCGCCTGTGACTCGGCCATGAAGTCGACAACCTTCTGCATGCGCTTTCCACGGGGCTTCTTGTCTGGAATTCGCCTATTGTTGCCCCACTTGAAGAACTTGCGCAGGATGAAGATGCAGGCGAATGTGCTGCCTGCCGTGAAGATGCCAGCAATCAGGATTGTAACGATTGGCAGCGGTTCCTGCTCCTCACCGGGCTCCTCCGGTCCTTCATACTGCACGCAGATCAGAACCAGCTCGAGCATCAGCGTGCCCCAGAAGATCTGGACGACCTGCATCTCGGTGAGCGCCTCCTCGTCTTCAGGAGGAGCCAAAAAGTTCATGATGGTGTGCTCGTTGCGGAAGCTGTGCCACACGCGCCCACCCCATTCCTTTGCTCGTGCGACCACGCGTTTGGCAATTGCCTTCGGCTCCGTCTCCTTGATTGCGCGAGCCCTCGCCTGCGCCATTGCGATCACTTCGCTCATCACAACGTCGCGCTCTTTCTTATCGACTGGCAGCTTCTTCAGCTGCTCCCACCTTCGCATCGCCGTCGCCCGGGCCGACGATTCGGCTGCGGCGCGGTTCAGCTTCGCTCCGAGCGCCACGCGGCCAAAGGACTTGCGGAGACGGGCTGCTGCCTCAGCGGATCGCGCGGCTGCCTCAGCGGCCGCTTCGGGGGATGGATCTGCGGGCGTCGCAGCGCTTGGCTCAGGCAGAGCTGTGGAGTCATGGGGCGATGAAGGTGACCTCGGCCTTGAGAGGCGCGTCTGCACTGCGTCGCTCGATTGCGGTCCGACAAGATTGTGGCGCGACGTGCGCAGCTGGAGAGCGCGCAGCGGCGAGTGAGGCCCAAGGACTGCTGCGTTGGGCGAGGAAAGCTGTCCCGAAGGCTGCAAGCCGTTGTCAGCCTCGGGATTGAAGCCGGGGGGCGCAACCGACGCAAAACGCGTGTGGCACTGCATGCGCAGCTTCAGGTCCTCGAGGGGTGACAACTTCGGGGGCGCTTCCGCACCCAGGCCGCCGAGTCGCACCTGGCCGCAGGCGCCCGGCTCAGCGCCTTGCCGTGTGCGCATGATTTCTTGTAGCCGCGCATTGGCGCGCTCGGCGACATCCTGCACATTACCGGCGTCACTGCCCCCGGCAGTAGACGGACGAGATCCTGCCGTTGACGGGCGCGACGACGCACGAGACGGAGCCTCTGCCTCCGCTTTTTGGGCCCACTCAAGCTGCGCATCGTACGACGATTGCGTGTATGGGTTCGGTGCGACGCCCTTTCTTTCCCTTGAAGATGGCCGGGAGGCAGAAGACGGCCGGGAGGCGGAAGATGGCCGCGAAAGGCTCTCGCCAGCGCTGCGCTTCACGCGCTCAAGCAGGCTCTCCTCCTTATCCGTGTCCACCACGAGGGTCTTCCCACTTGCGATCTTGTCAAGCGGTGCCGGCTTTGCGCGCTGCTGGCGGGCGAAGGACGACGACGCCGGAGTCTCGCTATCACCACCATCGGAGGTAGCCAATGAGCCGGAGGAATTGGGTCGCTTTTGCTTTTGGCCAGCGCGCGAACGCGATGAGTCGCCCGGCCTCAGCACCACCCGCTCCTGTACGATTCCCGCAAACGTAGTGCTCTGGCCTGCTGTCGCTGCCTGGAGCGCCTTCTGTCCAAGCGAGCGTGCAACCGCCTCCTGCATTCGGTCCTCGACGGAACGCCGGGCACCCAGTGACGAAGGCGGCGTGCCGTGGTGTAGGGTCGAGAATGCGCCCGGAGGGCAGCTGCGGGCAAAGTCCTCGTGACGTGGCTCCGCACCCAGAGGCCCCAGCTCTTCGGGATGCGGTGCCGATGTCGGCCGCTGTGGATCGACAGGCCGCCCATCAAAGACAGACGTGCGCGGCCGCAGCGAGACACGCTCCTGAATGATCGACCCGAGGTCGTGAGTAGATTGTGTGGACGCGAGTGCGACCTGCGCGGCCGCATGTCGTGCCTGCACCGGCTCTACTGCCATTGGCAGATTGTGCAACGACGATGGGTTGCGAAGGAACGGGCTGTCAGGCCGGCCGCCATCAAGCAAGGGCGATCCGTTTGATGCGACGGACGGTGACATTGAGGTAGGCTGGACCAGTCCCCGCTGTGTCGAGCCGCGTCGCAGCGCCCCAAGCATGCCTAGAGCGCGATCTGGATCGCGTGGCTCGCGCTCCGAGCCACCGCTCGAGCTTGGACGGCGCGTCAAACGCTCCTGGATCGAGGCGGGGCGCCACTGCGTCTGGCCGAATTCGTCGACGTGCGCGATAAGCCGCGATGTGGCTGGCGACAGGGTAGTCTGCTGTGCTACCTCGCCCACAAATTCCGACAAGCCGTAGCATATGTCGTTGGCACTGTTGCCACAGCTCTGCGGGCGGCGTACTGGTGGGGATGGCTCCTCAGCGAACGCCTGTACCGGTGGTGAGGGCGGCGGAGACGACACTGGCGCTCCACCGATCACGAATGGAACGCCGGCGGGGCAGGTGCTCGGTTGCTGCAGCGGCACCTCCACCTCCCACACGCTACCCGCGTTCTTGCCCTGGGGGATTGTCTTTGTATGGATGGCTCCGTCTGGACCGTCCACCTTGATCTTCATTCCTGGCTTACCGCCTGGTGGAATCTTCACCTTGACGACCGCTGTCGCCTGCGATGCAGCTGACAATGCCTCAAAGTCCGGCGGCTGAGATAGCGAGGCGGAGACAACGTGTGAAGCAGGTGGTAGAGGTGCCTCCATTGTAGCTGCCATTGCAGCCCCAGAAACGGTGTGCGGCTCAGCTGGTGTCTCCCATGCAGAGGCGGCAACTGGCGGTGGGGGTGTTGGCGGCCCTGCGTTGCCGGCGGGCAGCTCGGGAGCCTGGCGCCATCGCGCTTTGTTGGCCTGGCCCGGAGCTGGCGCCGCGTCGGGGCGGCGCGTCACCCGCTGCTGCACAAGACCTGTCGCATCTTGATGCGGCTGAACGCCCACGGTGCCATCGCCACAGCTAGAGGTGGCAGGGCGTGCTGGTATCAGCAATGGCGTGCGGAGGATGGCCTGCAGGTGACCATCTGGCGCAAACCTGCTCGCCTCGTCGCCGCGTGCCTGTCTGGCACGGTCAAGTGCTGCCACGCCGGCGGCGCTTGGACGTGGTGTCGTAGGTGCGGAGGGTGCTGGTCGCTGCACGTTAGCTTCGCGCATCTGGCTCTGCATCTGGCTCAGCAGCGCGCGTGCGGTGCGGCGGCGCGCCTCCGCCGCATCAACAGCAGCATTGTCGCCGCTTGCCTCCGCGCACCCTTGTCCGGAGCTGAGCACCGTTGGCTCCATTGCTGCTCGCATCGTCTCACTGGGAGTCAGCGCAGCTTCCTCGGGCTTGCGTGTGATCCGTTCTTGCACATGCGCAGTCCTCGCCCCGTCGGCGTCGGTAGGGTCGCTAGTACGCGTGAGCCTCTCCTGGATTGGTGCTGCAGCCTCGGAGAGGGAAGCCTGGCGCCGCAGCGCAAGCAATGCAGCAGTTGCCTTGCCACTGCCATTGCCGCCCGTGCTGCTGCACTCCCGCGTGAGGCGTTCTTGGATGATGGCTGCATTCTTTTCCTGCTGCGCGGTACTTACCTTGGTCAGCTCTCTGCCCTTTTGCGAGGACGCCTTGGTAGGGGCCATGAAGGAGCGTTGAGGTACTTTCGCCGGCATTGTTAGCTCGGGTGGCGGCCGTGTCGCTGTGAGCGTCACCGGAGTTGGGCGTGGTGCAGCCGGCTTTGACAGAGCGCTTGCCTCCTTGGCTGATCGCTCAGGACGGCGCGTCAGTCGCTCCTGTAGCATAACGGCACTGCCTGCAGCGGCCCACGTTGGCTGAACACCTTCCATCTGGGTCAGCATAGTTGTTGCGTTCTCGGCTGAGGCCTGCTGAGACGCCCTCATCTTCTGCAGTAGCTCACGTGCCGTCTCCTGCCGATCCACCGAAAGCCCGCGTGATGGAAGGTCAGCAAGCGTGAGCCTCTCCTGAATCTGCACGCCGCCGCCGGGCAGCGAGGGCGTCCCTGGGGTGGCAGCACGACCGTAATTGGTCATGCTGCCGCCCATGCCCAGAGAGAGGCGCTCCTGTATTGGTGCGGACACCCCCGAGCCTGCGGCATTGCTGTTTGGCAGCGAGGCCTCCCGCCGTAGCCGATCGAGGGCCGATAGCGCTGCCGACGACGGCGGTGGACTGCCCAACCCCGGGCCTGCGCCCGAGACCTTTTCCGGCTGTGCGATAGCAAGAACCGAAGTGAGTGCGGTCGACGGCCGCGGCGATTCAAGAGAGGCCATAAGCCGCCGCATCTCAGCTGCGTGCGCGTCAGCGTCCGCCTTGCGCTCTTCCTCGTCGCCAGCGGCGTTGCGGCGGTGAATGCGCTCCTGGAGGAACGAGTTTGAGCTGCTTTGCTGCAGCAGTGACGCCGACTTGCCCAGGCTGGAGGCAGGGTTGCGCTGCATTTGCGAGTCCTCCTCCGCAACAAGTAGGGCACGCGACGGAGCTGGGCGCAGTGACGCAAGCTGGGAGAGATCAATGGCTCGCGCAGCGGCCCCTTCGGTGGCAAACCGAGGGGCCCCACTCATCATCGACATCGTCGCATCCGACGTATTTGTGCGCGCATTGCGCACATCGAGGATGTCGTCGAGGGGCTTCGAGGCCGCTGACGCGGCGGCTTTCTCACCATATGCCTCGGCCCGTATCCGCTTCAGGCGATCTAGTGCAGTGGCGCGACGATCAGCTAGCTCGGTCGGCGTGTACTCATTTGCTGACTCGGCGTACAGCCGATCTTGAATGACGTGCTGGGCCTTGGCGGCGCCGTCAATCTCTGGTCCCCCCTCGCTGCCCATGACTAGCTTGTGAGTGCCACCATGGGCGGCAAGACCAAGACCAAGCCCCATCGTTAGGCCCGGTTCTGCGAAGCCGAGCTGAGCAACACGCTCTCTGACCTTTTTGACCTCGGGATTCTCCTCACGCTCCGGATCGTGCTCCTTCTGTAAGTCGCGCAGCTTTGCCCATCTGTCGGAGATGGAACTCTTCTTTGACTTCTGCACCCCAAGCTTGGCTCGGTTCTTTTCAAGAACATTCTTTTCAAGCCGCAACAGTTGATCAGCCATCTTCTCATCCGTGTGCAGCCGCTTCTCGCGCCTGCGGTTGCCCCGCCGGCGGTGCTCGCGCCAGAGGCCCCACAGTAGCGTGAGAAGGTCCAAGCCGGACATGCCAAATACGATAGAGTAAATCGTAGGATTGGCTGAAAAGTCAAAGTCGGACAGGATTGCAAAAGCTTCATCCAGCGAGAACGTGTTGAAAGTCATCGACCCGATCTCGTCAAGCAGCGCGTCAGGCGACGTCGGCACGGCAATTCCGCCAAACTCGGTCAGATGAGTGCACGCGCAGTGAAGCATCTGTTCGGGTGGCTCACCCTCAATGCTTAGCGTCGTGCACCCCTCCGACGACCAGAGGTCTCCGCTCTTGTTGCCGTTAAGAACGTCGACGTCAACAAAGCGGCACGACACTGGATACTGGCAAGACAGACCAACAAAGCCAGGCTCACAGACGCAGAGCCCGTTTTCGCAGCGGCCCTGCAGCGGGTTCTCGTGCGAGCTGCAGTAGTTGAACTCGCGACAGTCGCCAGCGCCGTGCTCTTCCCAGCAGGCTGGCGGCGCGGGAGGCGAGCTCGGCGGCGGCGACGGTGGCGACGGTGGCGACGGTGGTGGCGGTGACGGTGGTGGCGGCAACGGCGGCGGCAACGGTGGCGGCGGTGACGGTGGGGGGGGTGTTGGCGGAGGGATTTGAGGAGGGATGGGAGGAGGCGAGGGTGGAGGAGGCGAGGGCGGAGGTGAGGGTGGCGGCGGTGAAGGCGGAGGCGATGGTGGTGGGGGCAATGGATGTGGTGATGGAGGCGGCGGCGAGGGAGGCGGAGATGGCGGTGGCGGAGAAGGAGGTGGTGGCGACGGCGGTGGCGCCGGTGGTGGTGCAGGTGGCGGAGGGGGGGTTGTGGGTGGCGGGACCGGCCCCAGACCGGGTGGGTATGGGGGCAGCGGGGGTGACGGTGGTGGTGGAGATGGAGGAGGGGACGGCGGAGGAGGGGACGGCGGCGGAGGAGAGGGCGGAGCCGATGGTGGCGGTGGCGACGGGGGCGGAGGAGAGGGCGGTGGTGGCTGAGGCGCCATACCGGGCGGGACAGGAGGTGGAGAAGGCGGTGGTGGCGAGGGCGGTGGTGGTGAGGGCGGTGGGGGCGACGGCGGCGGCGGCTTTGGTGCAAAGCCAGGAGGGTACGGTGGTGGCGAGGGCGGCGGCGGAGAGGGAGGAGGCGAAGGTGGTGGAGGTGCCGGAGGTGGTGGCTTGGAGGGAGGAGAGCTCGGAGGCGGCACGGGTGGTGGAGGGGAGGGCGGCGGTGGAAGTGGTGCCCGACCAGGAGGCTGGGGCGGTGGCGCTGGAGGTGGCGGTGTGGGTGTTGGTGGTGCGGGTGGCGGCGCGGGCGACGGTGGCAGAAAGGGCGCTGGCGGTGACGGTGGGGGTCGTGGTGCGAAGTCGGGGGGGTACGGCGGGGGCGACGGAGGTGGAGGGCTGGGCGGAGGCGGCGACGGAGGGGGAGGCGATGGCGGTGGTGGCGAGGGTGGTGGTGGCGAGGGTGGTGGCGGCCTTGGCGCAAGGCCAGGCGGGCACGGAGGTGGCTCGGGCGGCGGTGGCGATGGCGGGGGCGCCAACGGTGGTAGGGGTGGTGGTGGGGAGGGCGGTGGGGCGGGCGGTGGCGGCGGACTCCAGGGTGGATAAGGCGGAGGAGGCGACGGCGGCGGTCGCGGGTTCATCTGCGGCGCATACGGCGGCGGCGAGGGCGGTGGCGATGGAGGTGGCGGAGATGGCGGTGGCGACGGTGGATTCGACGGCGGGGGTGCGAAGGGTGGGGGTGGTGAAGGTGGTGGGGGAGACGGTGGCGGTGAGGGCGGAGGAGGTGAGGGCGGCGGTGAAGGCGGAGGCGGAGCTTCAGGCGGCGAAGATGGCGGCGAGGGCGGGGGTGAGGGTGGTGGAGGCGAGGGTGGCGGCGGCATGGGAGATGGCGGGGGAGAGGGTGGCGGCGGCGAGGGTGGCGGCGGGGAGGGTGGCGGCGGAGACGGGGGGGGTGGAG
>Ga0209713_10001618_pt1 | contig 13635 bp, 6 predicted proteins | sample ArcOceMetagenome_3_FD_187444 | JGI IMG/M metagenome (GOLD analysis project Ga0209713, IMG submission 187444) | Marine eukaryotic phytoplankton communities from Arctic Ocean - Arctic Ocean- Svalbard ARC20M Metagenome (SPAdes) (version 2) | ecosystem: Environmental > Aquatic > Marine > Oceanic...
GGACGAGAGCACCTGCTCCTGCACGGCAGCGTCGAGGACCAGTGCGCCCTCGCCGGCCCACTGCGCGCCGTCAATGGCAGGGGCGCGACAGATGGGGCATTTAGGCGAAGCCGGGCCTGATTCCTCGCCGCTCGTGTAGATCTTGTACCTGAGCACCTTGTAGGCGCACAGCCGGCAGAAGGTGTGCGTGCACTTGGTGTCCGGCGATGCCGGCCAGCGCACCGGCTCGCAAAGCTGGTTGAGGCACACTGCGCACTCGTACGCGGCTGCGCTCATTTCGCGGGACGGAAGATGCTGGCGGCCGGGCGGCCGTTACATGATCCCTAGATTTGCGTGCGCCCACCCGGCCGTCTGTGGCTAACCGGGTCGCCGTTGTAACACCGGCCCTTTGTAACATGAGGGGGGTAACAACACTTAACTCGTCGGCACGCAGAGAGCGTCGTCGACGCGCTTTGCTGGCGACGTCACGCAGCAAGTCTTCGCAAGACGCGAGACGACGAGACGTCAAGCGCTCATGCCTCCGCGACCCTGATCCACGGCCAGGTGCTGCCACGCCGCTTCCAGAGCACCCTCGAGCAGTTAGGCTGCCTGATCACCGGCGACAGCACTCGCCGCGCTCAACAGCGCGCAGCACCGTCAATACACAGCGTTGCCGGAACCGATTACGACCGGCCGCCATGCACTTCTGAGCTCGGCCGGCCGGGCGGTGCGCTTCACGCGGTGGCAGGCCCTGACGCGATGATAGCCGGCTCTGGTGAGCGTCGCCGCAGCCACTTGCAGGTCCGGGATGCTGGTCCGCGCCGACCGATCAGCTCAGCAACACACCGGACAGCAAGGTCGTGGCGGCGGCGTGCTGCGTCGGCCGCCGGTGCATGATCAAAGCATGGTGGCACATCGGCACGGTCGTCGAAGATGTGCCCATGCCGCCGCCATGTTAAGTGGTTATGACCCTTTAGGTGGTTATCACCCCTAGGCCCAGCCTGCAAGTGAGGCTCGTTGGGGACAGGTTGGGTCTCGAGTCGTGCCGTGTTACACCGTTACACCGTTACAAGGCTTCCCCCACCCACCCGGCCGATCTGGCGGAGCCACGCACGCAAATCTAGGAATCAAGTAACGGCCGCCGGACGAGCGAGTGTGGTCGTCTCTTGCAGAGCCGACGACACCGCTTTTCCCCCTCGTCATGTGTTTCTAAGAACGCGGTGTCGCAAAATAAGTTATCTCGACCAACGCCCTCAACTCCTGAGACGAGATCTACGTGCAGCCAGGTCGGCTGAGCGGCAAGATGGCCGGACACGACGCCCTCCTCAAAGTAAGGGTCGGCGGACGCGGCTCCCAGCGAGTTGGGGTGTTGGGGAGGGTTGAGGATCCCAACATCCGTCTTACTAGGGAGGGGTTCTGACCCCCCTGGCGCAGAGGAACAATAGAACTCAGAAGTCACGCATACTCGGCAACACGGGTGATAAACACTAAACGTACGTCGAGCGACCTTGTACAGTGGCTCTAGTCCCGTGAGCGCTTCTGACCGCCCGACAGCGCGACCGACGCATCCCAGCTGCTTTGTCATGCGACTTGGGATGCGTCGGTTGTGGCTTGGGATGTGCGTGGCGAAGCCAGCCTTGCGAGCCACGCGAGCATGGCCTTGAGGAGCCGAGGCGCACGCCGCCTCCTCGCCTCGGCGGCCGTAGACGGAGCGCCGCTGGTGCTGCGGGTCGGCGACGCGCGTGGCCGCCTCGTCGGGCTGGGCGGCGTCGCCTCGTCCTCCTCGCGCACCCACGCCGCCAACGGGCCGGTGCCGGCGTGGTGAGGAGATGCGGCGGCGGGCTGGGGCTCCACGGACGGCTGGCTCAGCACGTGCAGCGTCTTGCCGACGCGCACCTCGACCCAGAGCACGTCCGATCCTCGCATCTTCCACACTAGCTCGGCGAGCGCTGTTTTGGCGTCGAACGTCTTATACGGGAAGCCGCACAGCGTGGCGGACACCGCGGGCACGCCCGGGAAGACGACGTGCGCGAGCACCAGCCCAAAGTTGCGCCGTGGCGACGCGAGCACCTGCGCGACCCACCCGAGGCTGTCGGCCGGGAGGAACATCTCGATCCTCTGGCCCTTGCGCAGCACGAACTCGCCGAGTGGGTGCAGCGCCACCTTGAACTCGTCCGCATGCATTCGCTGCAGCTCTGCCGTGTGGGCAATCTTCTGCATGCGATGCCGCTCGGCGTCGGACGAGAGCACCTGCTCCTGCACGGCAGCGTCGAGGACCAGTGCGCCCTCGCCGGCCCACTGCGCGCCGTCAATGGCAGGGGCGCGACAGATGGGGCATTTAGGCGAAGCCGGGCCTGATTCCTCGGTCTTGTACCTGAGCACCTTGTAGGCGCACAGCCGGCAGAAGGTGTGCGTGCACTTGGTGTCCGGTGATGCCGGCCAGCGCACTGGCTCGCAAAGCTGGTTGAGGCACACTGCGCACTCGTGCACCGCGCCGCTCATTCTGTGCGCGGAAAATACCAGCATTACATACATATGCACAACACGCTGTCTCAGCAAAAAAAATGGAATATCATCGCCGGTGCGGGCCCGCGCGCACTGCCAACGCAGCAGCAACTCGCGCAGCTAGACACGTCACCTCTCCGAGCACTCCGAAACCGCAACGGAGCGGGCGCCGACCCGTGGACGCCCTAGTGCAGGGCGCCGGGGCAGAAGCATGCTGGCAAACGCGTCGCCTCAATACCCTCGCAGCTGCACAAAATCATACATTCGTATTGAAAAATCGCGTATGCACACGTGACAGACAGGCACAGACAGACAGACACACTCACAAAATTTCGGAAACAGCTACCGCATCGGCGGCGCGAGCTGGTCTTCGTGACGATCCTCTACGCCCCCACATCCACGACCACCTCGCTCACTGCCACGTCGACCGCTATGCGACGTGCGCATATTGGGATCCACGTCGCCCAGCCAGCCACGCGAGCATGGCCTTGAGGAGCCGAGGCGCACGCCGCCTCCTCGCCTCGGCGGCCGTAGACGGAGCGCCGCTGGTGCTGCGGGTCGGCGACGCGCGTGGCCGCCTCGTCGGGCTGGGCGGCGTCGCCTCGTCCTCCTCGCGCACCCACGCCGCCAACGGGCCGGTGCCGGCGTGGTGAGGAGATGCGGCGGCGGGCTGGGGCTCCACGGACGGCTGGCTCAGCACGTGCAGCGTCTTGCCGACGCGCACCTCGACCCAGAGCACGTCCGATCCTCGCATCTTCCACACTAGCTCGGCGAGCGCTGTTTTGGCGTCGAACGTCTTATACGGGAAGCCGCACAGCGTGGCGGACACCGCGGGCACGCCCGGGAAGACGACGTGCGCGAGCACCAGCCCAAAGTTGCGCCGTGGCGACGCGAGCACCTGCGCGACCCACCCGAGGCTGTCGGCCGGGAGGAACATCTCGATCCTCTGGCCCTTGCGCAGCACGAACTCGCCGAGTGGGTGCAGCGCCACCTTGAACTCGTCCGCATGCATTCGCTGCAGCTCTGCCGTGTGGGCAATCTTCTGCATGCGATGCCGCTCGGCGTCGGACGAGAGCACCTGCTCCTGCACGGCAGCGTCGAGGACCAGTGCGCCCTCGCCGGCCCACTGCGCGCCGTCAATGGCAGGGGCGCGACAGATGGGGCATTTAGGCGAAGCCGGGCCTGATTCCTCGCCGCTCGTGTAGATCTTGTACCTGAGCACCTTGTAGGCGCACAGCCGGCAGAAGCTGTGCGTGCACTTGGTGTCCGGCGATGCCGGCCAGCGCACCGGCTCGCAAAGCTGGTTGAGGCACACTGCGCACTCGTACGCGGCTGCGCTCATTTCGCGGGACGGAAAAATAGGCTTGTTCTTCGGTGATCGGAAGCTCCTTGGTCCCCCTCGGCAGCTCCTGCCAGGACAAAGCAACGCACGTGCAAGACGAGGTCGAGGAAGGACCCAGCACAAGGGCCCCGCAAATCGGCCCCCGCTCCGTTGCGGTGTTGAGGTCGTGCTTGGAGGCTGGTCATGTGTCAGCTGCTATTTGTCGACGCAGCGACGCGGGCTGAGGCTGCCCGCCTAATCTCTAGGACACGCTCTCCAACTCACCGTCCGGCTTTTTTTGAAATTCAGGGGTGATGGACCATAGATGTATGTATGCTCAGTGGCGTGCTGGCGGCTGAGCCCGTGTGCCCACCCGGCTCCTATCTCAACCGCACCACCCGGCGGTTGCGCAACGCCGAGCTGCGCGCCTGGCACCGGCTAAAGGTCGAGGCTGACGGCTGGGCGCCGCTGCCCTGGGTGCAGCCGCACGCCAAAGCCGACGTGCGCTCTCGCTTCAGCACGTACTGCTCGGCCGACTTTCCAAAGCCGCCGCAGTGCCGCTCCGACCCATGGGCGACGCGTGATGACTATATTCCGCACCAGATCTTTCCATCGGGCCGCGCCGGCGCACCGGTCCGGTATGTCTGGCATCGGGTCGAGTTCGTGCACAACTACAAGGTCGCTGGCAGCTCGCTGATGCGCTACCTCGCGTGCGAGTACGGCGAGGAGCGCAGCGACGCCAACGGCCGCGTCTCCGTCGTCGCGGTGCGCGACCCGATCGACCGCTTCGTATCGGCCGTGACTGAGGTGCTCCACCGCGTGCTCAACGGAGTGTGCCCGGGCGGGCCGTGCCCGCCCATCGAAACGGCGGGCATGCTGCGCTCGACGGCGTGGTACCCGATCGCGAGGCAGCTGCTCGCGCCGGGCGCGCTGCCCGCGCTGATGGCCGCGTTTGCGAGCGACCTCGCGTGCTGCCACGCCTTCTACGCGAGCGACCACCTGCAGCCGCAGGTCGCCTTCGCCGCCAACCACCTCGAGCGCGGGCTCGACGTCGTGCTGCGTGTGGGCGCGCTCGGAAAGGGGCTCGGCGCGCTGGCACGGCGCGCCGGCGACCATGCCACCGACGACGCCGACGGCGCCTCGACGGGGCGGCAGCGGCCAAGCAGCAGCAGCGGCAAGCGCTGCGAGCTGCCGCAGGCCAACGACGCGAGCAGCAAGCCGCTCAACGTGCCGTCGGCGTCGGCGCTGCGCCGCGCGCTCTTCACGAACGCGACGGCGGTGCGGCAGCTGTGCGACGTGCTCGCGCACGACTACGTGTGCTTTGGCTTCGCGTTGCCGGCCGTCTGCCGGCCATCGGCTGTGGGCGCCGCCAACCAGCCGGTCGCCGTCGCCTCGGAGCCGCAGGCGACCGCGCGCGCGCCGTCGCAGCCGCTGGTGTCCGCGGTGGTGGTGCTTCGGGCGTGCCCACGCGGCGGCGCCATCGCGACGGCTGCGGTCGTGGGTGCGGTGGGCGCGTTGGCGTTGCAAACCTTCCCACGCGAGCTGATGGAACTCCTCGTGGTGGTGGCCGACGCGGCGACGGCGGCTGAGATCGACGAGGATGCTGTGCGCCACGCCGCCGCCGCCGCCGCCGTCGCCGTGCGGTACGTGCACGCTCCTCAGCGTGGGCCGGGCGCGGCGGCGGCGAGCGGCGTGGGCGCGCTGCGCAACGCGGCGGTGCGCGCGGCGCGCGGCGAGGTCGTGATGCACGTCGACGACGGCGGAATGGGCGAGGTGGGCGGCGCCGAGGCTGCGGTGGTGTGGCACCACCCGTCGCGCGTCGCCGCGCAGGCGGGGCCGCTGCTGCGCGGCGAGGCGAGCCTCACGGCGCTCACCTACTCGTGGGCGGTGAAGCTGCGCGGCGGTGACGAGGGCGGCGAGGGCGGCGAGGGCGGCGGTGGCGGCAGCGAGGGCGGCGGCGGCGGCGGCGGCGGCGGCGGTGGCCAGGCCGCATCGGCGGAGCTGGCGTGGTCGAGGGCGCGCGAGCCGCCCGCGGCCGCGCTGAGCACGATGGCCTACCTGCGCAAGTTGGCGCTCGCACAGCCGTTTGCGGAGCCGGAGCTGGAGGCGACCAAGGGGGCGGCGGCCAGGCCGCGTCGGCGGAGCTGGCGTGGTCGAGGGCGCGCGAGCCGCCCGCGGCCGCGCTGAGCACGATGGCCTACCTGCGCAAGTTGGCGCTCGCACAGCCGTTTGCGGAGCCGGAGCTGGAGGCGACAAAGGGGGCGGCGGCGGCAGCGGCTGCGGCGGGCGAGGCTCAGGGTGGGGCAGATGACGAGCTCGACGAGCTGGGGCGCTTCTGCGCCTCGGCGGCTGCGCGCTGCGCCCCGCTCATGATGATCGAGACGGTGCCCACGGTGCACATGCTCCGCCGCGACGCGCGCGGTCTGCACGGCCAGACCGACGCTCGTTCCCAGCGCCACCGACACGAGGGCCGCCGCCGCCGCCGTCGCCGCCTGGGCCTCGAGGCCGCCGCCAACACGAGTGGCAACGGCACACGGCTCGTGCCGAGCGAGTGGTCCGCTGTCGCGCGGCCTCCCGCCTTCCTGACGGAGGGGCGGACCGACGAGCAGTCGGCGCGGCTGCTCGCCGAGCTGCGACAGAGCCTCGTTGGCCGCGAGAGGTCCAGCAGCGCATGCCCACTCGGGGGCGTCGCCACAGACCCCACCGCCGCCCGAGCCCGCGGGCTGCCACCGCCTCCGCTCCACTGCTGTGAGAGAAACGACAAGCTGCCAGGCTGCGCGCCTTCGGCCGCCACGCTCGCCAGAGCGGCGGCCGTGGCGAGGGCCAAGGCGCTCATGGTCCCGCACTGGCGTTGGACCAACGGCTCTTGGGTCAAGGAGTCGTGGCTGAGGGCGCAGAAGCGGATGCGGACGCAGCGCGACTCGCGTGGGCCCTCGCCGTCGGGACCGTTCCGCCGCTTCATCGGGTCAACGACGCCGAGGGTCCGCCCCGCTGGGGTCGCTCGTGACGACCTCGATGGGTAGTATGAATTAAAGTAGTAAGTACTTTACCGTGTATCGTATATCTCAGTACTCAGTAGTGTTCAAATCATTGTTACTTACTCTGGTGCTCTGGTGGTTAGATGACAGCAAAATTGACAGCAAAATTTGGAGCACTTTGTTACACGCACAAGTGATGATCGGGGTCGAAGGAAGAAGTCGCTCCAGCGATACTGCTGACAGCGGGCTGGTTGACGCGTGCGCGGCGTCCGGGACGCCGCAGACTCGGACCACGGCGCGAATTGGCCATGACAGGTGCTGGCAGTGCAGATGCCTGGACACTTGAACGCCTGGCACAAGCGTCAGCCGTCGATTCCGACGCCGCGGGTGCCTCTAGTACTGCTGGTGACGTCGCCGCTGCCGATGCTGCAGCCCCGCTGTCAGCCACGGGAGGCGTCGACGCGCATCGCGCCTCCACCTCTGCGGTCTCATGCCAACCCGACAGCGGCTGCGTCGGCCGACGCGCTCCAGCAATGGCGGACGCATCGACCGCATGCAGCACGTCGCCCTGCAGCTGCTCGAGGGCCGATGCGAGCGTGGGGCGCGCCGACGGCTGGAGCACGCAGCACTGCGTCGCGAGGCGCAGCAGCGGCTTTGGGCAGCACGCGGCGGTGACGCCGTCGAGCGGCGAGACGAGGCCCTGGCACACGCGCAGCATCAGCACGTATGGCGTGGTAGTGGTGGCGTCGGCGCCATCCTCAAAGTTTGTGGATGAGTCACGGCCAGAGGTGCGGGTTGCCCGGCTTGTGCGACTTGCCCTGCTTGTGAGCACTGCTACAACGTCGGCTGCCCGCTTTTCGCCCTGCTCGTGAGCTGCGGGAGGCGAGGGCGGCGCCGAGGGCGGCAAGGCAGGCCTGCCGCTCAGGATTGGCGGCAGCGCGCGCGGCGAGCCGGGCGGCTGCGCGTCGGCCGACGACTCGGTGTCGCCGTCGGTGCTACGGACGCTGCCGCTCGCCGCCGACCACCCATCTACCGTCAGCTCACTGCCCGCGCTTGTAATCCGCTCGGTGAACCGTCCCGGTCGCTCCTTCACGTGCTGCTCGCCATCCTCGTCCCAACCCTCCATGTCGTCGCGGTTGAGCCGGCGCACGCGGCGAGGGTTGTGCCTCGACGCGCGTGTCGACTCGCGCTCCACGCGCGTCTTGCGGGTCGCCTCGCGCCTGTGGAGGGTCTCCTGCTGATGGCTCTCGCGCAAGGCTTTCGCGCGTGCCTCGCGCTGCTGGCGCAGTGTGTCAGCGTCGTGCCGCGCGCCGCGAGGCGTCGCATGGGCGGCCAGCCTGGCCAAAAGCGTCTCTCTGTGCGTCGATGGCGCGCCTTCCCTTTTCGTCGACGTCGTGCCGCCGCCGAGTCCGCGGCACAGGTTGCCGAGAGAGCCCGTCTTGAGAAGCGACGGCCTTTTGCTTTGATGATCTCTCGTGGAGGTGAAGCCAAACGCAGTCGACTTCTTTTGCGCCGCTGTCTGCTGAGCGTCCCCGTCGACGTCCGTCGCGCTGACAGCCTGCTTCTCCGCCTTACGCCGTTGAAACGCGCTCTGCTGGCGCTGCCGGCGCTGATGCAGCGCCAGCGAGCACAAGAACGCGCCAAACGCCCACGCGTCGCCGCGCTGCTCTGCAAACTCAGCCATCTTCTTGGCCTCCTCGAGGCGTGATGCCGCCGCCGCCATCGCCGAGCGCGCCGTGATCGGCGCCGTGGACTCCGACGCGCTGTTGATCTCGCTCAGCGCCGCTTCGCTCGATGCCAGCCTCCCCAGCGGTGCCATTGCCTCAGTAGCTGGCGAGCCGCCCGCTCCGACTTCTGGCTGAGTTGCGCGCGTGGCAGCAGCTGCCGCGGATGTCCTGCGGGCGAACGCCGACACCCTGCGTGCAGCACCCAATGACACGGTTGGCCTCTTGCCGGCTTCCTTCGTTGAGTCCATGGTCTCACCCTTTGCGCTGCCGGCGGTCGGTGCAGTGGGACGACGTTGCGCGACGCCGCTGATCAGGCTGCCTCTACACAGTGCCATTGCAACGCTGGTGCTCTGCTGAGGAGCGCAGCTGCTATTCGTGTCGCATTCGCGCGCGGCAGCGTTGCTTGCGCGCACAGCCGCCAGCCGCTTGCGCTGCGCAACCGCCACCTGCCCAGAGCACTTTTCAGGCGGCAGGTACAGGACTGCCGCCGCCTTGAGCCGGTTACCGTGTTCGCCATGCGACGAAGGCAGCAGTTCATACCCGCCCGCGTCGCCGAGGCCGCCGTGCGAGGCATGGAGGTAGCCATCGAGCGCCGCCTCCGCCAGCTTCGCCTTCCACTTGAACGTGAGCAGCACGTTGAACAAGAAGAGGCGGCCGTGGTGCAGCCCTCTGGAGTGGAGGTACGCGAGGCCAGCTGCGACGTCGGTGGCGATCGCGAGCAGCCCGTTGGCCCACGTGAGCTCGAGGTTCTGAGGCGGGTGATCTAGCACCGAAGAGAGCGAGGCTGTTGCCAGCTCGGAGAGCAGCGCCAACTCGCCATACGGATGGTCGGAGACGACGGCGAACGAATGCAGCAGCGCGGGATGGCTGAGCGTGCGTAGCTTGGTCACCTCGCGGAGCAGCTGCCGGAGCGTCTCCCGGCTTGCGGCTCTCTCAACGCTGTGCAGCATGTAGACGCGCCGCATCCTCGTCACGGTCGCCGCGTATGCGTCACCCGTGGAGAGCACGACCAGCGGATCGCCGGGGAAGCGTTGCTCCTGCTCGTGAGTGTAGTCGCCGAACCTGCGCTCTTTGGCGTGAATCGTTTGCAACGATTCACACCTCTGCAGGGCAGCCTTGCAGCTGCCTGTTGGCCGAGCCCCCTCTCGAGTAGCCGCGGCACGAGTCGAGCCGTCATCGGCGCATGACGAGCCTGACAGCTGGATGTCCTTCCACTTGATGAGCAACACCGGTGCCTTGCGGTGACCACCCGCAGCTGCGCTCGTCTTTGAGGAGCCGCCGAGGGCATCGACGAGTCCAAGGGATGCGCGCTTGCGCGTGTGATTGGATTTGATGCCCGACTGCGCTGTGGTCCTTGATGCCTCTGTGGTGGCCGGCCCGTCAGAGCCGGGGAGCGCGACTGACGGCCTCGAGGTATCACGCGCAGCGCCTTCCAGCATGCACGAGCTCAACCCCCTGGAGAACGAGTTCTCGTCACCGTCCTCCGGATCAGCGTCGTCGGCGCTGCTTGGGGCGGTCAACCAGGCGGCGTCAGCAAACATGTTGGAGCGCGAACCGCACACACCCGACATCCTGATCACGTCTTCATCTTCGGCGAGCTTCTTATTGCGACGCGCCTGTCGGCGCAGCCTGCCCAGGTAGAAGCAGAAACCGAGGGCCATCAGCACGCCAGACCCGAAGATGGTGAGCGCCAGCAGACGCAGCGCAAACTCCTGCGCCTCCATGTCCTCGCGGAGCGACAGCGCCGAGCCGTCGTCCAGCAGCAGCAGCTCGCCGCTGGATGGCGGAGGCGACGCAGGCGGGGATTGCTCGCACGGTAGGAAGCCACCAAAGTCACAGAAGCGGCAGCTTTGTCCCCTTCCGCCCGCATTGCAGCCGAGGCCACCGGCATGTCGCGGATCGTGAGGGTCGGTGCACGCCGGGTCATAGATGCACGGTTCCGACGGGCCTGCACAAGTGGCCTGCGGCGTGGCCGTGCACGCGGCGCGAGGCGCTGGCAACAGCGGTGGCGGCAACAGCGGCGGCGGCAAGAGCGGTGGCGGTATTAGCAGCGGCGGCAAGAGCGGCGGTGGCTCTCGAGGAGATGGTGGTGGCGTTGTGCTACTCCCGGAGCCAGCCTTGGCATCGTCTGATGGTGCTGGGTGCTGCAGCCAATCGCCACTGCCGGAGCCAGCCTCCGTGTCCTCGAATGGCACGGTTCTGGAAGGCAGGACTGGCGCGACTGGCAGGAGCGAGACGGGCGACGCGGGCATTGGCGTCATCGGACTGAAAGCTGGTATCAGCGGTGTTGGCGGAGCCGGCGGCGGCGGCCCTAACGGGGGGCCTTGTGGGTCCGGAGACCCTGGTGGTGGTGTCGTTGGCGGTTGCGTTTGCGGTAGTGGTGTCGGCGGTTGCGGTCGCCGTGGAAGTGTTGGCGGTAGAGCAGGCAAAAGGAGGTGTGTTGGTGGCTCGTGCGGCCATGTGCTACGTGGCGGCGCTGATGGAGGTGGCGCTGATGGTGGTGGTAGCGGTGAAGGCGGCGAAGGAGGCACAGCAGGCTCTCCGCGGATTGCGCAGCTCGGAGCGTTGGTAGCCCCGGTTGCAATGCAGACGTGCAGAGACTCGCCCTGCACATGCACGCGGCTTGGCACACCGCAGCCGCGCAGCAACCAACTTGCCTCAGAGTCGTCAGCACCGCCACTCGCCATCGCCACCGACGAGCTACGAATGCCATCGCTGTCATAGAAGCCCAGGAGAAAGTCATAGCAGCCGGGAGCAAGGCAAATGGTCTCGTCGTCGCGTGCGCCATCGAGCAGACGGAAGCTACGAGGCGCCTCACCGCTGGCGGCAAGGCCAAACGATGTCAGCATCAGCCGGAGCCCCTGCTCCCAACCATCGCCGAAAGCGTCCTGCAACTGAAGCGTCATGCAAGCTGCGGGTGGCGTTGCCGGCGAGGGCGGTGCAAATGGAGGAGGCGGCGGCGCGCCAGGTGGTGGGGATGGTGGCGGCACCGCCGGGCTCGGTGGTGGCGGTGACTCGTCCGGACAGGCATCCAAGGCTGCGATGAAGCGAGCGGCTCGTGCGTCTGCTTGCGATACGCGAGCGTTCTCTGGCGCACTGAGCGCGAGCCCTTGAACCGCGCCTCTATTACCACCACTACCAGCCGCAGTTGCGTTGGCAAGTCGCACGGCAAGCTCCTGCCGCAGCTGCAGCGCAGTGCGGTCAGTCGGCGATGAGGGGGAGAGAAGGTGCACTTGCAAGAGCGCAAAGTCGTCACCAAGCTCGAGCCAATCGGCAGCCACCTCGACTCGCCACGCGTCCGTGTCCAGCAGCGCATCGGCAAGAAGGCCACGCAGGAGCGGACGGAAGCCTGCGAGCTGAAGCCTCGCCGTGTTGAGGCGGAGCAGGACGCACTCGGCGGGAGCGGGCGGGGGCTGCTGCGGCGGCGGAGCCGCTGGTGGCGGCGGCGAGGGCGGCGGCGGCGATGGGGGTGGAGGTGAGGGCGGCGGCGGTGTTGGTGGTGCCCTGGGTGGAGGCGGCACGGTGGGTGGGTCAGGCGGAGGAGCTGGGGGCTGTGGGATTGTTGGTGGGCTAGGTGGTGGAGACGGTGGCGGCAAGGGAGGCGGTGGTGACGGTGGTGGTGGCGACGGAGGTGGCGGAGAGGGTGGAGGTGGCAAGGGCGGTGGTGATGGCGGTGGAGGCGACGGAGGAGGCGGTGATGGTGGCGGTGGAGTGGGCGGCGGGGATGGCGGCGGCGGAGACGGCGGAGGTGGAGTCGGCGGTGGCGATGGCGGAGGTGGGGAGGGTGGCGGTGGCGAAGGGGGCGGCGAAGGAGGCGGAGGCGAGGGTGGTGACGAGGGAGGTGGTGGTGATGGCGGAGGCGGTGATGGCGGCAGTGATGGAGGAGGAGATGGAGGCGGAGAGGGAGGCGGCAGAGGGGGTGGCGATGGTGGCGGAGGCGTGGGCGGCGGTGGCGACGGAGGGGACGACGGAGGCGGCAACGGAGGCAGCGAGGGTGGTGGTGATGGTGGGGGTGACGAGGGCGGCGGAGACGGGGGAGGTGGTGACGGAGGCGGTGGCAATGGTGGCGGTGGCGAGGGTGAAGGTGGCGGCGGCGACGGAGGCGGCGGCGCGGGCGGCGGCGGAGAGGGATACGGAGGAGGAGGCGAGGGCGGTGGCGGTGGCGACGGAGGTGGCGGTGAGGGCAAGGGCGGTGGTGGCGAGGGCGATGGTGGCGGTGGTGAGGGCGGCGGTGGGGATGGTGACGGCGGAGGTGGAGAGGGCGGCGGTGGAGGCATTGGCACCGGAGGCGGAGGCGAGGGCGATGGCGGCGGTGGTGAGGGTGGTGGTGGCGAGGGAGAAGGTGGAGGTGGCGAGGGCGGCGGCGAGGGTGGCGCCGACGGTGGCGGAGACGGCGGTGTGAGAGGCGGTGGCGATGGAGGTGGTGGTGAGGGCGGTGGAGAAGGAGATGGCGGTGGAGGCGACGGTAGTGGGGGTGACGGCGGTGGCGGTGGCGGCATTGGCACCGGAGGCGGAGGTGAGGGCGATGGCGGCGGCGGTGAGGGTGACGGGGGTGGCGGCAAAGGCGACGGCGGCGGTGGTGACGGCGGCGGTGGAGATGGTGACGGCGGAGGTGGAGAGGGCGGCGGTGGAGGCATTGGCACCGGAGGTGGAGGCGAGGGCGATGGCGGCGGCGGTGAGGGCGGTGGCGAGGGTGGCGCCGACGGTGGCGGAGACGGCGGTGTGCGAGGCGGTGGCGATGGAGGCGGCGGCGAGGGCGGTGGTGGCGAGGGTGGTATTGCGGGCGGCCGTGGAGGCGTGGATGGCGGGTCGTGGAAGCCTGGAGCGTGGGGTGGCGGGGGGGACGGAGGCGGTGGTGAGGGCGGCGGCGGTGAGGGCGACGGGGGTGGCGGCAAAGGCGACGGCGGCGGTGGTGACGGCGGCGGTGGGGATGGTGACGGCGGAGGTGGAGAGGGCGGCGGTGGAGGCATTGGCACCGGAGGCGGAGGCGAGGGCGATGGCGGCGGCGGTGAGGGCGACGGGGGTGGCGGCAAAGGCGACGGCGGCGGCGGTGACGGCGGCGGTGGGGATGGTGACGGCGGAGGTGGAGATGGCGGTAGTGAGGGTGGGGGTGGTGAAGGCGAGG